>Ga0272441_10005008_pt1 | contig 23436 bp, 20 predicted proteins | sample SSMProp6N_FD_193582 | JGI IMG/M metagenome (GOLD analysis project Ga0272441, IMG submission 193582) | Marine sediment archaeal communities from Little Sippewissett salt marsh, Falmouth, MA, United States - SSM-Prop-6N | ecosystem: Environmental > Aquatic > Marine > Wetlands > Sediment ...
AGCTGGTCTACAAGGCTCGGGTGGGAAGCCGCGGCAAGGCCCAGCGGGTGGAAGCGGGCATTAAATCATTGAGTCGGTCGCGGAAGGAAGCGTTGTTGAAATCGTACCCTTCCGGAGAAGAATTGATCGCCCTGCTGGGAATCGCTCCTGAGGATGAGGAACCATCACCGCGGGGACCGTCGGGCTGAACCGGATTCCCTAAAGTACCGTATGTATGCATATGTCTCTGATGCCCTTGTGGCGGAATTCCTGTTGGAGGAAATAAAATGAAACGATTCATGTTGATTCTTATGCTGTTTTCCCTGGTATTGTCGAGCCCCGGCGCGGAGGATCAAGATAAAGGTTGCAATGGACGGATTACGCCGGAGGTGATTTCCCGGCTGCACGCGCGGATCCCCGGAGATGACGCGTTCCGGGCGATCTCGAGCGCTTTGCGCAATCGCGATTTCACCGAAGTGTTCGCCAATCCCGAGGTCCTGCGCAATCACAACCATCACTACACCAATGATATCAAGACCGGGGATATCACGGACCAGAAGGGTACCGGCCGCTGCTGGATGTACGCGGCCCTGAATACGATCCGCCCCTATGTGGTCCGGCGCCTGGAAATGGATGATTTCGAGTTCTCTACTGCCTACCTGTTTTTCTGGGATAAACTGGAAAAGGCCAATGCTTTCCTGGAACGAGCCATCGCCCGCTCGGGAAAGGAATTACGGGATCCCGAGTGGCTGCGGACCATCGCCAATCCCGTGGATGACGGCGGGTATTGGCAGAATTGCGTGGACCTGGTAGAGAAGTACGGGGTCGTCCCCATGGCGGCCATGCCCGAGACCGCGTCCACCGCGAATTCCCGCCAGATGAACCGGGCGCTTACCTGGATCCTGCGCAACCACGCCCTGAGCTTGAGGCGGATGCATGCGGAAGGCTCGGACAGGCAGGCTCTGCGGAATCGCAAAGAGGAGTTTCTGGCCCAGGTTTATCGTGTCCTGGTGATGCACCTCGGCGAACCGGTACAATCTTTTCCTTTCAGGTATCGCCGCAAGAACAAAAAGAGTGGTGAAAAGGAATGGACCGCCATGGAGACATATACGCCCATGACCTTCATGAAGCGTTTCGTGTCCCCCGATCTGGAGCGCTTCGTCATGGTTGCGAACTGGCCGTCAAGGCCCATGTACAGCTATTATCAATGGGAAGATTCGAACAACGTATTCGGAGGGCGCAGGCTGGATTTCATCAACCTGCCCATGAAAAAAATCAAGGAGATGATGGTGGCATCGATCCTTGACGATACGCCGGTGAACTTTTCGGCGGACGTCGGCAAACAGCTGGACAACAAGCACGGTATCATGCACGCGGATCTGTATCCTTTCTCGCGGATTTACGGAGTGGAATTTCCGGATGACAAGGGCACCAACACGGTGCTCCGCAACATCAACTCCACCCATGCAATGGTGATCATGGGCGTGGACCTGGTAGAGGGTAAGCCGTTGAAATGGAAGGTGGAGAACAGTTGGGGATCCGACCGCGGTCACAAAGGGTATTACGCCATGTATGACAACTGGTTCGACCGCTACGTGGTCAGAGTGGTTCTGGATCGCAAGTACGTCACTCCGGAAATACTGGAGTTGCTGGACACGAAGCCCCTGTTGATTCCCTTTACCGAGCCGGAACAATAGGTTTTCCTGACCGGAAAGAACAATCGGTGCGTGCCATGAGCAAAAAACAGACATATTCATCCGCTTCCATGGGTGTCCCGCGGCAGGACCACGAATTCCCGGACGCGACGGCAAAGCTGGGCTGGCGATTCCATCACGTGGGGATTCCCACCCGGGAGATACGTCCGGATGAGGTCCATATTCCCCACCTGGGCATGCACGTATCGGCTTTCGAGACAAGTCCCTGCGGCATTCAGTGGATGCGTTTCGATCCGGACAGCCCGGTGTCTGAATTGGTGCGGAGGGTAGCGCACGTCGCGTTCGTCGTGGACAATCTGGAACAGGCTTTGGCCGGACGTACCCTGATCGGTGAGGTGAATTCACCGTCCCCGGGGGTTAGGGTGGCCATGATTCTGGATCACGGCGCTCCGGTTGAGTTGATGGAATTCGATTCCGGGGATTCATAAGAACCCCGGGGCGATCAGGCGGTTTCGATCTGAAATTCCGGCGGCGTTTCCAGGTGCTTTTTCACGGCGCACAAACCCGCGGCATTGACAACGGCTTTGCGGTACCGGTCAGGGAAACTCTCCGGCAGGTGAATGGTGAGACGTACCCGGTCCAGGCGTCCGGTTGCGGGATTCCATTCATGACGTTGCCTCAACTCCAGGCCCGTGGTGTCCAGGTCGCGACGGCGCAGGAAATCCAGCACGTAGATCCCGGCGCAGGTACCCAGGGAAGCGAGAAACAGTTCAAACGGAGCCGGGGCGGATCCTTCGCCACCCGCGTTGCGCGGCTGATCGGTGGGCATGGCGAAACCATTGTATTCCGCGTTCACCCGGCGACCGCCGGGAAAAGTAATGCGCATATCCATGATCGCCTCCGGGAATCATATTATAGTTAAATTATAACATGAAAGTGTTCCGGGTCAAAATCGCCTTGACCGTTCCGGTCGGAGCGTTTTATACTGGCGCCATGAACAAACAGCTCAAATGGGTGGCAATGGGGATTGCCGCCGTGGTCATCGCCATGCCCGGAGATATTCCGGGATCTGGTCCGGCTCCGGAAGTCGCGGTGGGGGGCCGGGATGTGATCCGTATCCTGGACGGCAATGACCGTGAGATCCGTCGCATTGTTCTGCCCGCCCGGCTGGAATCGGGTTTCGTGATCCGCGACGGGGTGGTCGCCTTTTTTGGAGACGATTACCACATGCACTGGTTCAAGATAGAGGAGAACCGGGAAGTGTTGCTGCCCCTGGGGCCATTCCTTTTCGGGCGGTCCGGTTTCGGGCCCGAAGTATGCCGGAATCCGGATGTTGACGTGGAGCGCGGCCTGCTCGTTTTCCAGGTGCAGCCCCTGTGGTTCTTTCCCCGGGGTGGACTGGAGCGATGGGAGTACGATGAACTGGACGAGTACGCCGAAATTTGCCTGATCGAAAAGGGGAAGTCCGGGGCGAGTCGTGTTTCCGGCGGGATCGGCTATGCCTGGCGGCCCTGGATTTTAGAGGATCGGCTGGTTTTTTCCACACCCGCGGGAGTGGGGATTCGACCGTTGACGGAAGCGCGTCCCCTGGCCTTGAATCGCCTGTTCGCGTCGAAATTGAAACGCCGATCCGAGGCTTTTCTTGAAGTCCTTGCCCGGGATGGCGGTAATCTGATCATGGCGGAGTACGCCGGATCCGATCTGAAAAATCCCCGGGTGATGGGGATCTGGTCGTATAACCCGATGAGTGAGAATTTTCGCAACCTCCATCGATTGCAGGGCGGTAATCTCGAATTCACCGATTTGATCGACATTTCTCCCGAAAAGGATGAATTGCTTGTGCATATGGAAGGGGGACGTGTCCAGCGTCTTCGCCTGGATAGCATGGAGAGGCGGCCCCTTCGGATTCAGGGCCCTTTTCCCGTGGCGGTACGTTACCTGCGTTAGCGTATAAGTGCTCCCCCGCAAACGATCTGTTATAATCGGATCGAAAGGATGAATGATGATCGACACCCAGAGTGAAACACCGATACTGATTGCCGGTTTGGAGTTTTTCGATACCCCGTTGCTGACGACCCTGAGCAGCCGTCATCCGGTGATTGTCGTGGATCGTCACCGGGAACGACTGCAGGCGCTTCAGGAAAAAATTCCCCATATCCGGGTGGTTCATGGAGATATCACCAGCCGCCTGACCTGGCGCAAGCTGGACGTGTGTTCCCTGCGCCATGTCATCTCAACGGTTCAATCCCCGGAGTCCAATCTGGAGATGCTGCGACTCTTGCGAGAGCATCTGAATTGCTCCGTACCGGTGATGATTCTGGTGCTGGGAAGGGATCATATCCGGGAATACGCGGATAAGGATGTCCTGGTGGTGAATCCCTTTGAATTGGGAGCCCAATACATTATCAGGCACCTGGATCCCCACTTTTTCAAGGCGGCGCATATCGGCCTGGGGGACGGGGAACTGGTTGAAGTACGCATCCGGGCCGGCTCCCACCTGATCGGTCGCAGGCTGAAGTGCCTGCGACCCGCCCAGTGGCGCATAGCCGCCATGTACCGGGGCGAACGTCTGATTCTGCCCACCGGGAATTGCCGTCTCAAGGTCGGCGACCGCGTCATTCTGGTGGGGGAACCCTCGGTCCTGGAAAGCGTCGCCGGAATCCTGGTGAAAGGTACACCACAATTTCCCCTTCAATATGGAAAATTCATCGTGTTCCCCCTGGACAGGGAGGCGGATAAACACCTGGACGAGGTGATGTACTGGCACCGGTTTTCCCGCTCTCATAAAGTCCGGTTGATCCCCATTCGTCACAAGGTCGATCCCCGGGTGGTGGAGCGGGTTCGCGGTGAGACCGGAGACTTCGATATCGGCCCGGTTCATGAAGATTTCGCCGGAGTGGCGGGTGAAACCACGGACATGGGCATGCTGGTGGTCAGTCGTTGCCGCCGGTTTTCGCGGCGGCTGCATCATGCTTACCTGCATAGCCCGAGCCCCATCCTGATCACCGGAGGCGACTTTCCTTATGCCAGGGTCATTGTTTCCCTCAATGGCCCGGACCCGGCCCTGGCTCTGGAAAGCGGAGCGGAAGTGGCCCGCATGATGGCTGTACCCTTCCAGGTTTTGTACGTTACCTTGCCCCGGGAGTTGCGGGGTCGCGAAGAAGGCCGGGCTTTGCAATTGAGGCAGGACCTGGTTTCCGATTTTGAATCGATTTACCGGCAGCGGATCAAAGTGGAGATCCTGGAGGGAAATCCGGTAAAGGTATCTTTGCGCCGCCTGAAGGAAGAATCTTCCGCCCTGCTCGTCATTACCGGGGACCGCCGGCGTCCCTTGAGTCTGCTGAATCCCAACGCGGCCTATATGATCGCATCCAGGAACCGGTTGTCCAGCCTGGTGATCCCGGTGGAGGAACCCGATAGTGAGTGAAGCGGAAGCCCTGCTCCTTTTGTTCGTATCCATCGGAGCCGCTCTGGTTCCCCTGATAACCCGCAGGTTGAAGATCCCCACGGCGGTGATGGAAATCGGCTTCGGTCTGTTGCTGGGGGTATTGGCTTCCCAAATCCCCCGGGAGATGGTGATCCTGGATTTCCTGGCGGACCTGGGCTTTATCCTGCTCATGTTCCTGGCGGGCCTGGAGATCGATTTTGAAAAATTGCGGATCATGGCGCTGCGGGATATCCTGCTGGCGGTATGTATGTACCTGGTTATGATCGCCTTGTCGGTCAGTGCGGCATCCGCCCTGGGACAGCCGCCTTTTTTCTCACTGGTTTATTTCACCACCGCCATCGGCCTCCTGTTCCCGGTTTTGCGGGAGATGGGCTGGACCCGCCTGGACCTAGGTCAGCGATATCTGATCGTGGGCAGTATCGGAGAAATCCTCAGTCTGGGAACCTTTACGGTTTTCGCCATTTATCAGCGTACAGGCTGGTCGAAACTATCTTTTCTGCATATGGGGGAGATCCTGGTTTTCGTCATTTTGGCGCTGGTGGTTCACCGTTTCGTTAAATTGGCCGCCTGGTGGTTTCCCGGAGCGGCCCGGTTGTTTACCCAGCCGGATGATGCCGCGGAAAGAGGGATCCGCGGCAGCCTGGTGTTCATGTTCGTGTTCGTGGCCCTGGCAAGTTTCCTGAACCTGGAGCCGATCATCGGGGCGTTTATCGGGGGAGCCGTGTTCGCCCTGGTATTCAAACAGCGGGAACAGATGATAGACAAGATCGGGGGCATGGCATATGGATTCTTTATTCCCCTTTTCTTTATTCGGGTGGGACTGAGGTTCAATTTAGAGGAATTGCTGGCCGGTGACGTGCTGGTTACCACTGGGGCGGCCATCCTGATCATGCTGGGCGTGCGCCTGGCCGGATTGGTGCCCATGCTGTTTTCGTCGTTATCCCGGACCGGACTGCTGGGACTGCCTCTGGCCACGGCGTTTCCCCTGACGCTGTTGATCGCGGTGGCGACCTATGGCATGCAGGAGGCAATCCTTTCGCGTACCCAGTCCTCCGCGGTTGTTCTGACCGCGGTTATCACGGCCCTGGTTTTCCCCCTGCTGCTGCGGCGCCTGGAGGCCCGGCGCATGGGACAAGACGGGCCTGAGGAGGAAGTGTAGATGACTGAATTTTCGCGGGCCGTTGTTCGCCTTCCGGGAGATTCACTCAGCAAAGGCCTTTCCTCGACTCCCGGGGGGCAATCTCCGGATCCCGGGAAGGCACGCCAACAGCATGGGGCGTATGTCAACGCCCTGGAAACCCTGGGTCTGGAGGTGGATATTCTGCCCGCCGAGGAATCTTTTCCCGATGCGGTTTTCGTTGAAGACACGGCGGTATTCATGGGGCCGGGCGTCATGATCACCCGGCCGGGAGCCCCGAGCCGGCTTGGAGAGGCCGCGAAAATCGCGCCGCACATCGCCGGACTCGGTATCGAGATGATCACCATGCGGCCCCCGGGTACCCTGGACGGCGGGGACGTCCTCCTGGTGGATAACGTGTTTTTCGTGGGCATGAGTGCGCGTACCAACCGTGAAGGGTTGCGGCAGTTCACCGCGGCGGCGCAACGATTCGGCTTTGCAACCCGCCCGGTGCCGCTGGCCGCGGGACTGCACCTGAAGAGCGGCCTGTCCCTGGTGGGGGAGAAACTTCTGCTGGCGGCTCCCGGGTGCGGTGAAGATAGTGCTTTTTGCGAACTCAACCTGGTCTACACTCCGCCGGAAGAGGCGTACGCCGCCAACTGCGTCCTGGTGAACGGCACGGTGCTGGCGGCGTCGGGATACCCGCGTACCCGTGAAATCCTGACGGCCCGGGGCTGCCGGGTCATGACCCTGGATGTGGGGGAATTCCGCAAGGTGGACGGGGGGTTGAGCTGTTTGTCTTTGAGGTTCTAGGAAGTTGAGGAAGTTGAGAGAGTTGAGGGAGGAATGGAAGTTGAGAAAGTTGAAGGCGGGGGAAAAAGTAAAAGAAGATTTCCGGGAACTTCCTCCCTCAACTCTCTCAACTTCTCTGTCTTCTTGTTCTTCAGTTTAACGGCTTCCAGTGGCGGGCCAGGCCGCCGCGTCCGGTTTCGCGGTACTCCGACTGCAGGGCTTTGCCGGTTTCCATCATCACGGCAACCACCTGGTCGAAGCTGATGTGGTGGGTGCCGTCGGAAAAGAAGGCGAATACCGCGCTTTCCCGGGCGGTGTCGGCGGCGAAGGCGTTGCGCTCGATGCAGGGGATCTGGACATAGCCTTCCACCGGGTCACAGGTCAGCCCCAGGTAGTGCTCGAACCCCATTTCCGCCGCGTATTCCACCTGGCGCGGGGAACCGCCCAGGAGATAGGTCATGGCCCCGGCGGCCATGGCGCAGGCGGTGCCGATTTCCCCCTGGCAGCCGACTTCCGCCCCGGAAATGGATCCGTTGGTTTTGACCAGGTTGCCGATGAGACCGGCAATGGCCAGGGCGCGGATGATCCGGTCCCGGGGAATCCGGCGGGTTTCGTGCATGAAGGTGAGAATGGCCGGAACTACCCCGGAGGCGCCGCAGGTGGGCGCCGTGACCACCCGGCCGCCGCCGGCGTTTTCCTCGGCTACCGCCAGGGCGTAAGCGAACACGGTGCCCTTGCTTTTCAGGTCTCCCGTACTGCCGCGGGCGCGGGTGAAATAAGCCGCGGCCTTGCGGGGCAGCTGCAACGGGCCGGGCAGAGAACCTTCATGGCAAAGCCCGGACAGGACAGCCTCGGTCATGTGTACCCGGATACGTTCCAGGAAATCCGGGAATTCCTTGTCCTCGTGCGCCATGACGTATTCCCAGAGGTGGGCGCCCCGCAGGCGGCACCAGTCGAGGATTTCGTCCATGGTGGACAGGGGGTAGGTGTCGTCGTTCACGCCCACCGGGCCGTCGGCGTCCTCCAGGTCGCCGCCGCCGGTACTGAATACCGTCCAGGCCGGAATCGGCGGTTCAGCGGGTTCCGTCACTTCGAAGCGCATGGCGTTGGGGTGTTCCGGCAGGGTCTTGCCGGGCTCCCAGACAATCTCCACCGGCAGGGGAGCGAGCTCCCGGCGAACCGCGTGATCCGTACCGTGGCCTTTTCCCGTTGCCGCCAGGCTGCCGAACAGGGTTAACCGGAACTCACGGGCGTGAGGAAAGCGGGCGGCGAAAAGCCGCGCCGCCCGGCCGGGGCCGATGGTATGGCTGGAAGAGGGGCCGTATCCGACCTTGAATATTTCGCGAATGGAGCGCATGGATGGATTCAAGCCAGTTCCAGGAGCTTTTGCACCAGGTTGTCGATGCCGTCCGCCACTTCGCTGATCCGTTGCCCCAGCATGTAGGCGGGAGTGGATACGATGCGCAGACCCTCATCCACCACAACCTCATTCACCTCGGCATTCACGTGGGTGCCTCCCATGGCACCCACCGCGGCGGCGGTTTCCGGGTCGGTTCCGATGGTCAGCCGGGGATGGAGGCCCTTCCTGCCCGCCACCCGGGCCATGAGGGCCGGGGCGATGCAGATGAATCCCAGGGCCTTGCGGGCGTCCAGCATGTCATGGATAAAGTGTTCGACCTGGGGATTGACATCGCAATCGCTGCCTTTGACGGCGAAATCACACAGGTTCTTGGCGACACCGAAGCCGCCGGGAAAAACCGCGGCATCGAATTCCGCGGCATTCACGCTTGCCAGATTACGGATATCGCCCCGGGCGATGCGGGCGGATTCCACCAGAACGTTGCGGGAGTCCGCGGACGGTTCTCCGGCCAGGTGGTTGACTACGTGCATCTGCGGGATATCCGCAGCCACTATGGTGATTTCCGCATCCCGGCGATCCAGGGCCAGCAGGGTGAGTACCGCTTCATGGATTTCCGCGCCGTCAAATACGCCGCATCCCGACAATACAACCGCCACTTTCTTCATGCTCTCCTCCTGTCAATCTGACTCTAGCATACGCGGCGGAGAATGGGAACCCGGCTATTCCGGCCTGCGAATCGTGTCCAGCAATGTGCCGTCCCGCCATTCGATGAGATGGACGACCTCATCGGTGGTGGCGGCCCTGGGCGGGATAGAGCCGAACTCCCGGGCTTTGGTCAGGCTGTGGTGGTGAAGCTCCTCCATGGAAACCAGTTTGAGGCTGGCGGAAACGGCATTTTCCCGCAGTGGTTCAAGAGCCCGGGAGCGGCTGGAGGGATTGACGGCCATGTATTCCTCGGTCACTACGACGTCGATCACTTCTCCGGGAGTCGTGCGGGTGAACACCCTGTCAACCACCCGGGGGAATCCTTTCCCATCCTTGCCGGTGGCCAGGGGCAGGAACATGATGGTAAGATCGGCACCGGCGGCGACATCCTGCCCGCCTCCGATCCCACCGATAATGCGTCCATTGGCGCAGACCGTGTTGACATTGAACCCCAGGTCCACTTCCAGGGCCGAGAGCACGGCCACGTCCAGGAGGTTGACCGCGGCTTCCTTATGCGCCATGGATGCGTAGTATCCCGCGGAAATCTCGATGTGATTCGGGTCGGTCCGCAACGACTCGACCACCCGGGGGCTGGGTTCAAATAACTGCCCGTGCATGAGAGTGCGCAATGTCCCTTCTTCCAGCATATCGACATGCATGGAGGTCACTCCGCCGATGGCGAAGCCGGCTTTGATGCCGGCCTTTTTCAGCATGCCCCGAATATTGTCCAGTACGATCAGGCCGGCGCCGCTGCCTACCTGAAAGTTGAAATCTTCCCGGACGACCCGGGCCGCTTCCATCACCCGGGTCACCTGGTCGGCGATACGGGCGTTAAACGGACGTGAACGGATCCTCTCCAGATCAAGAGTACCGGAACCGATGCCCGCGGCCAGGCCCGGGGGGTCCATGGGAACCACGAAATCCACCTGGTGCATGGGAATGGCCGCGGGGGTTATAAGGCGCGGGCTTACCGTGCCGGCCAGCAGACAGGTGTAATCCGCGTACTCGGCGTCGGCGGCGAAGAGACCCACCGGACCACACCATTGTTCGGGATTTCCGGAAATACCGTTGGCGTTGCCGTGGATATCGGCCTGGGGTACGGGGCCGAAAGCCACCTTGATATGGACTTCACCGCTCTGGAGTTTGCGCACCCGGTTGCCGTGAGAAAAACCTACGGTGCGCCATGGCAGCAGTTCACCGGCGGTTACGTGGGTGCCGAAGCGCCGGTAAACGTTGCCGTACAACCCCGCCAGAGTCCCGTCGCGAAAGGCTTCCATGAGCCAGGGATCGGTGTTGTCGAACACCGCGTTGGCATAGAGGATGATTCCCTTTTTCCCGCCGGCTCTCAGGGCATGAATGACTTGCTCAAGTCCCTTGTCGCCGGTGCGATAGTAATGGGGATAGGAGATGGTGTCTCCGTCGTTGAGAACCTCAATGACTCGTTCCAGGGTGGTGACTTTACTCTCGCCGCGGGCAATGGGGGAAGCTCCGCGGCGGCCAACGATTTTTTGGGGAAAAACCGATTCGTTGTAAGCGGATTCAAATGGCAGGTATGCTTTGCTGTTGAATTGCATGGAGTGCTCCTGTATTTCCGGGAATTCCAGCCGGAGACTGGTGGTATAGCCTACTCCAAATCGGGATGTGAATCAACCGGATGGTTGAGATGGAAGCGGACGGACCGCCCAATCCATATGGTTTGAGCGGCCCGTCCGTATGGTTCTCTCAGGTTTCCGCTGATCAGAAGATATAGCGGAAACCCAGCAGGAACATATGATAGTCTTTCAGTTCAAGGCTGTCATGCAGGGGCATCTGGAATTCAAAGAAGATCGATCCCCGGGCGTTGAACTTGCGGATCACCTCGATTCCGGTCTGGAGGACCAGATTCAGGCCCGAAGTCCAGTCGGGTTTTTCATCGAACTCGTAGTCCTTGACCGTGCTGGTGTATCCAAGACCACCACCCAGGAAGAACTTGTTGAACTTGGCGTTCAGCACCACGTTGCCCATGATGAAGGTCTTGAAGGGGTCATCTACCAGGGCCAGGCCGGGGCCGACACTGACGATGAGGTCCAGGCTGTCGGGAACCAGCATGTACAGGAAACCCAGGCGGGCGAAGAGGTAGCTGCTGTAGGAGCCGCGGACCAGCATGGGACCGCCTTCCAACAGAGCGTAGAACCGCTTTTCCACTTCCACCGTGCTCTCGCAGTTATCCGCGAAATCGCCCATGTCATCGGTGACCTTGGCGGTGACGTTGAAGCGTCCGGATTTCTTGAAAACCTTGTCCACGGTGAAAGGTTTGCCGGGAGCGGGTACGGTTTCCAGGAGTTCACCGTTGCCGTCCTTGATACCGAATTCAACGGCGGTCACTTCGCCGTCGGGATCACTGGAACCGGAGGCGTCCATGGTGAAGGGGCGTCCCACATAGCCGCGCTGCGGGGTTACCTTCAGGTCGCAGACCGGCGGGAAGTTGACATGCACGTTGGCGGAGCAAGCCGCGCCTTCTTCACCGTTGGCATTCACGGGAACGCCTTCCACGGTGTAGTCGCCGGACTTGTCAATGGTGACGGACCAGGTGGGGTTGTCAGCGGTCATTTCACCACTGGCCGCCACGGTACCGTCGGCGGCAATGACCTTGGCCCTGAGGGTGTCCACGTACTCGGATTCACTCATGTCCACGGTAAAGGGCGCGCCGAGTTTGACCTTGGCCGGATAGACCTTGAGTTTGCACACCGCCCGGGTGGCTTTGGTGCCTACCAGAGTGATGTTGGCGCATTTGGCCGGGATGATAAAATCATAATCCTGGCCGTTGGTCACCATGGTGAAGCGGAAGACTTTTTCTTCCTTACGGACTTTCCAGTTCAGGTCTTTGGCAACCTTGATGTTGCCGTCGGAAGAGCGGAACATCATCCATTCGATGTGAACCGGGGCTTCACCGCTCTTGGGATCAAAAGCGGGAAAGGCTTCCGTACGGATTTCGGTGACCGAGAATTGTTTCATGAAGGGTTCATAAAGGTCACTGAATCCCCCATAGGTGAAACCGGCTTTGATCTCTTCCGCGTGGTTCTGAACGAATTCACGCAATGCTTCTTCGCTGTCAACACCATGGCTGACCATGGGACGGTGCCCCAGCCGGTAGAGATTCTTGGTGCCGGCGAAAGAAGTCACGGAGAACAGGATCAGGATGCCGATTATCAGGAAAGCTGATCTGTGGCGTCGCATATCACTCCTCCTATTGATTAGGTTTTATAAAAACGCATTATTATTGCGTTCTTTTCAGAATACACCATACTCCCGGGTAATATCAATAATAAACCCGCCTCCCGGTGATACCCACATACAGAGTTATTTTAGGCAATGAAAAGAGGGTTTTCAAGTAGTGTAGCGATTTTTTTTTGGAATTTAACCAACAGTCCTGGATTTTATAGTGGTGAGAGAGAAGAAAATCCAGGGATTAACCCAAACCTAACAATGATTTAATAGGCTGTTAACCTATTTGCGGGATGCTTACCGCGGGTTCGGGAGGCTCTCTTTTTGAGACAAATCCAAATTTTCCCGTTACCCGACAGGAGGAGTATCATGAAAGCCATCATCGGGATTTTGATTTCTCTCGTACTGGTTCTGAATGTCGCCCCCACCTTCGCCGAAGAAAAGATCGTGGTTGACGGCTCCACCACCGTGGGCCCCATCGCCAAGGCCTTCGCGGAGTACTACATGGGCATGAACAAGGATGTCAACATCACCATCAGTGAGTCCGGTTCCGGCAACGGCGCCAAGAGCCTCATCAACGGTGCCTGCCATGTAGCCGACATGTCCCGCTTCATGAAGGACAAAGAGTTCAAGGCCGCCGTCGAAAAAGGTGTGAGCCCCGTGTTTCACGTGGTCGCCCTGGACGGTCTCGCCATTGTCGTACATCCTTCCAACCCCGCCACCAAGATCACCAAAGATCAGATCAAGGACATCTACCTGGGCAAAATCAAGAGCTGGAAGGCCCTGGGCGGACCCGACAAGCCCATCGTCTTCATCACCCGGGATACCAACTCCGGAACTTTTGAAACCTTCCACAAGCTGGTCATGAAAAAGGAAAAGATCGCCGGTAACGCTGAAGTTCTCGGCAGCAACGGCGCCGTGCGCAGCCGGGTTCAGAGCACTCCCACCGCCATCGGTTACGTCGGCCTGGGTTTCGTTGACAAGACCGTCAAGCCCCTCAAGGTTGACGGTGTCATGCCCACCATGCGCACCATCGCCAAGGGTACCTATCCCATCGCCCGCCCCCTGTTCATGGCCACCAACGGCTATCCCAAAATGGGCAGCCCCCTCTACCAGTTCGTGACCATTCACCTGACCAAGAAGGGCCAGGAAATCGTCAAGCGCATCGGCTTCGTGCCCGTCACCGAGTATTGATCGGTTGATTTTCCGATGGAATGCATAGACACGGTACTGATGCTCGAAATGATGTCGAACCTGTCTTAGAATACGGAACCATTCAAAAATGAAAAGCGATAAAAAGAGCACCTCCCGGATAGACTCCAACAGTATCGTGATCAGCAAAGGGACCAGCCGCTTCCGGCGGCTGGTCTCTTTTTCCATCGAAGGGTCCCTGTTCCTGGTTACGTCCCTTTCCACCATCGCGGTTCTGTTCATTATCCTGTTTATCGCCAAGGACGCATTCCCCTTCTTTCAATTGCGCGGAATCAAGGAATTCTTTGTCAGCATCCGCTGGTATCCCGCCGGGAATCCGCCGGAGTTCGGGGTGCTGGCCATTATTTTCGGCAGTGCGATGGTTACCTTTCTTTCCGCCGCCATCGCCGTGCCCATGGCGGTTTTCTCCGCGGTCAGCCTCAGTGATATCCTGCCCTTTTCCGTGCGTCAGATCGTCAAACCCGTTATCGAAATCATCGCCGCCATTCCTTCGGTGGCATACGGCTTTTTCGCCCTGGTAATCTTCGCTCCCATACTGCAGCGCAGCGGGGGGCACCTGCTGGGAGTCGCGGTGTGGATCGCCGGCGTACCCCTGGCATTTATCGTGATGTATATTCTCGGAGATATTATTCCCGACCGGGTTCTGGGAACGGATTCCCTGCCGGCCCGGATCCTGGTAATGCTGGCGGTAGGCGCCGGTTCGGGGGTATTGCTGTATCGTGCCTGGGAAGCCGTCTCCGCCATTCAGATCCAGAGCGGCACCAACGCCCTGAATGTTTCCATTATTCTGGCCATCATGGCTCTGCCCACCATAGCCAGTGTAGCGGAGGACTCCCTGCAGGCGGTGGGCCGGGAGTTGCGGGAAGGAAGCTACGCCCTGGGCGCCACCCGGGCGGAAACCCTTGTCAAGGTAGTGATCCCCGCGGCGCGTTCGGGCATAATCGCCGCCATCATACTGGGAGTCATGCGGGCCATCGGTGAGACCATGGTGGTCTGGATGGCCTCCGGAAACTCCGCCCATATCCCCAAGCCCTGGTTCAACGTGTTGGAACCCATTCGAACCCTTACGGCAACCATCGCCGGAGATATGGGCGAAGCGGATCATGTGACGGGTTCCGCCCGTTACCATGTTTTGTTCGCCATGGCTCTGTTCCTGTTGATTATTTCTTTCGTGTCCAACCTGATCAGTGAGATCATGGTCGCGCGCAGCAAAAAGAAGTGGGGTATTTAGAAAATGAAACTGCAAACCCGCAGGGTTCTGGACAGGTCCTTCACCGGCTTGGGATTCATGTCCATCTTCCTGCTCACCGCCGCCCTGGTCATGGTATTGGCCCCTATTTTCGCCCGCGGGATCGGTGCTTTCGTGTTTCGCGCCACCTCGGAATTCCGGCGCATGGATCACTCCTTGAACGGCCGGAGGAGCGCCGGGGCCATCGCCGCCGAAACCAGGCTGATCCAGGCAGCCCGGGAGCCTTTGTATCGTATGCTGGCTGAATGCGAGACCCAATTGGACGCGGGTATCGTAGAGAACGCGGATGAGTTGTATGAGGAACTCGACGAAATCCGCGGACTGGTTTATCAATTGCTTGGGCCCCGGCCGGGTGAAACCGTTCCCGTACTCATGCGGGACCGTTTCGGCAAGACCCGCTGGGACAAGGCCCGGGAGACCATTCACGAAATCCTGTTCAAGGAAACCTGGGACTACTCGGATCCCACCAAGATGGGTGAGAAGGTCTTTGTATCCAGGGAGAAATCTTTTGCCGGGACTGCTCTTGAAAATTTCTTTCCCTATTTGGAAGCCAACGCGGAAAAAATGCTTCGCCCCCGCCTCACCTTTTATTGGGGCTTCCTGTTCGATGAATCCCATGACGCCCATTTTTTTGGTGGTATCTGGCCGGAAATGCTGGGAACATTGTACCTGGTATTCGGGACCATGCTGTTCGCCATTCCCATTGGGGTGATCGCGGCGGTTTACCTGGCCGAGTTCGCCCGTCAGGGTAAAGTGGTGAGCCTGCTGAGGACTTTTATCGCGACTCTGGCGGGGGTTCCCAGTATTGTTTTCGGTTTGTTCGGCCTGGCTTTCTTTATCAATACCTTGAAAATATCCGACAGCAAGAGTGTGCTGGCCGGATCACTGACCCTGTCCCTTCTGGTTCTTCCCACCATAATCCGGGCTGCCGAAGAAGCGATCAAGGCGGTGCCCCGGACATACAAAGAGGCTTCGTTGAGCCTCGGCGCCAGCCGCATCCATACCGTCGTGAAAGTGATCCTTCCCGCGGCTTTGCCCGGCATCCTGACGGGTATCGTTATCAGCATGGGGCGTGCCGCGGGAGAAACGGCGCCCATTATATTCACCGCCGCGGTCAGTGTCGGTAAACCCCTGGGCCTGATGGAGACCCTGAACCAACCGACCCCGGCCCTGCCCTGGAATATTTACAACCTGGCCACCGAGCACGAAGCGGTGGACGAAATACGCCATGTCCAGTTCGGCATGGTGTTCACCCTGGTTGTGCTCGTGTTGCTGCTGAACCTGGCGGCCATCATCCTGCGGGCCCGGGTATCCAAGAAGTTAAGAGGCTGAAGATGAATCTGGAAAAACGCCTGGTTTTATCGGAAGAGCAATTGAATAAGAATGATCTGGCCATTGACAATGAAGTCCCTCATGTCCGATCCGAGGGCTTCTCCATATTCTATGGCGCCAATGAGGCCATCAAGAGTGTGAACGTCACCATTCCCAAGCAGAAGGTTACCGCCATTATCGGCCCCTCAGGGTGCGGCAAGAGTACCTTCCTGCGGGCCATCAACCGGATGAATGACCTGATCCCCGGTTGTCACTCAAAGGGAAAACTCGAGTACAATGAAGAAGATATCTACGGGCAGTATACCGATCCCGTTCTGCTCAGGAAGCAGATCGGCATGGTGTTTCAAAAACCCAACCCTTTCCCCAAGAGTATTTTCGAGAATATCGCCTATGGTCCGCGCCTGCATGGCGTAAAAAGCAAGGGAGAACTCGCTCCCCTGGTGGAAGCGAGCCTGAAGCGGGCCGCATTGTGGGCGGAAGTGAAGGATCGCCTCAACGACAACGCCCTGGGGCTTTCCGGGGGTCAGCAGCAACGGTTGTGCATCGCCAGGGCGCTGGCGGTCCAGCCGGACATCCTGCTCATGGATGAGCCCACTTCGGCGCTCGATCCCAGGGCAACCGCCCATATCGAGGACTTGATCGGGGAATTGCGGGGCGGGTATACTATTATCATCGTGACCCATAATATGCAGCAGGCGGCCCGGGTTTCCGATTACACCGCATTTTTCTACGAGGGTGACCTGGTGGAATTCGCGCCCACTTCCGATTTGTTTACGAATCCCGGGCAAAAGAAGACGGAAGAGTACATCACCGGCCGTTTCGGTTGATCCGGAGTTGATTGGAGGATACCATGAGCAAGCATTTGCAGCGGGCCATTCAGAACCTGATGCAGCGCCTGATCGCCCTGAGTGCCAGGGTGGAGGAAAGCGTACGTCTGGCCATTGAAGCCGTAAAAGAGAATGATTCCGCCAAGGCGGAAACTGTGATCGGGTTGGATGACTCCATCGATCAGGCGGAAATGGATATCGAAGAAGAATGCCTGAAGATCCTGGCCCTGCATCAGCCCGTGGCCGGTGACTTGCGTACCATCGTGGCCGCCCTGAAGATAAACAACGACCTGGAACGCATCGGCGATCTTTCCGTGGATATCGCCAAGCATGCCATCAAAATCGTCCGGGGAGACTCGATCGGAAATCCTTTCGATTTCACAGAGCTGTTCACCCGGGTGCGCACAATGGTGAAAGACAGCCTGGACTCCCTGATTCGTATGGACGCGAAAGTCGCCAACCAGGTACTCGCGGATGATGACAAAGTGGATGCATTGAACAGTCAGCTTTGTCGGGACGTCCTGAGCGCCATGAAAGATGAACCGCAGAAAGCCGAGACCCTGATCCAGTACATGCATGTGTCCAAGCGGCTGGAGAGAATCGCGGACCATGCCACGAATATGGCGGAGGACCTGATCTATCTGGTCACCGGTGACATTGTGCGCCACGGTTCCGGACTGGAAAAAGACGGCTGATCATTCATCACCTTCTTCCTGGCGGGAAACGACCGCCGCAAGCCGCTCCAATCCCCGGTTTCCACGCAATTCATCAAAGAGGGGGTCAACGCCAAGGTAAAGAACGTGATAGAAACGTTCTTCCCAGGCCCTTTCCAGGTTGCGGACCGCCAGGTCGTGCTCGCCCAGGCCCAGATAGAGCAGGCTTAAGGTAAAACCGGATACCCGGGAGGATTCCTCGGGCGATTCGATTTCCGCGCGGATCTTGCGTGCTCTATCGAGATGCCCCGCCCTGGCCAAGGCGAAAGCCAGCCGGGCCCGGTACATGGAATGTCCGTCCCCGAGGCGGACGGTTTTTTCCAGGTAGGCGATAGCCGCGTTGAATTCCCCGTTGAACAGAAGGGTCATCCCCATTTCGCAGCAAAGGGTGATGAAGTCCGGAGCCATCTCCTCTAGAGCCCGGTACAGCCGCAACGCTCCAGTGAAATCCCGCTTCAGGTAATGGATATAGCCATGCAACAAGTGGGAAATGTGGGCGAAAGGATCCAGTTCCAGAGCCAGCCGGATCTCCCGCAGGGCTTCATCAAAACGTCCCCGGGCTCCCAGGAATTCGGCGTAACGGTGATGGGTGTCGGCCAGACCCGGCGCCAGTTCAAGGGCGCGTTGGAAATGAATCTCCGCCTGCCGGGCATCCGCCTCCTGTTCCCATTCAAGAACCGCCCGGGTGGAATGGGCCGTGGCCTGCTGGCCGTCCAGGTTCAGGGCCTTGTCAACCAGTTCTCGGGCGTTGCGATAGGCCCGGGGGGGGGATTCGATCTCGTATGCCGCCAGCAGCATGCAGGCGTCGGCCAGAGCGGCCAGGGCCGGGGCGAACCGATCGTCCGACGCCACCGCTCTTTCCAGCAGATCCCGTCCCCGCTGCATCTCCCCGGGGGTGCGCCGGTTGAGATGAAACAGGCCTTTCAAGTACAGGTCATAGGTTTCCACGCCGGTTGCGTGCCTGCTGCCCAGGAGGTGACGCTCCCGGTTCATTATCCGGACTTTCATGGCCTGAACAACCGCCAGGCTGATTCGATCCTGAAGGTCGAAAAGGTCGGTTTTGTGCCCATCCAGGCGTTCCGACCATACATGGGTTCCGTCGTGTACATTGATCAGGTATACAAGGAGGCGCAGGTGTTTTCCCTGGGACTGGACACTGCCTCCCATGACATGGGAGCATCCGAGTTTCCGGCCCAGGTCCCGGATCGAGATGGGATCGGTTCGTCCGGCTGCGACGGAACCTCTGGCCATTACCCGCAGCCCTTCGACATGGGTGAGGGCGTGGGTGATGCCATCACTCAAACCCGAGCGGATATGCTCCGCGACGCCGCCCAGGTTCTCCAGGGGCATGATGGCCACCGCCGGTCGGCGGGCCTGGGGAACGGGATCGTCCGAGTGGATGTCGGGAACATTGCGGATGATACGTTTCAACTCCGCGGCGAAGGTCCTCATATCCGGAAGCCGGTGCAGGGGATTGCGATTCAATACGTCCGCCATGAATCGGTCGATTGCCGGCGGTAGTTCGGCGTTCAATGCGGAAGGCGGCGTGATGCGGGCGCTCTGGACCGCCCGACCGACATCTTCCGGTGATTCCCCCCGGAAGGGGAGTTCGCCGGTGACCATGAGATAGAACAGAATCCCCAGAGACCAGATGTCCGCGGAAGGGCCCGCCGGGAGTCCCCGCAGGCGTTCGGGCGCGGTGAAATGTACCGTGCCCCGTTGCAATTCCGGATCAACGTCGGCGTCGCTTCCCCGGGTAAGCCGGGCGATGCCGAAATCCAGGATCTTCAACCGGGAGTCCTCGGTGACCATGAGGTTGGCGGGCTTGATATCCAGGTGAACGATACCCTTGTCGTGAACCACCTGGAGGGCATCCGCCGCCTCGATTGCCAACTCGGCGGCTTCCCTCAAGGGCATCCTGCCACGGGACAAGCGCTGCTTGATTGTCGTGCCCCGGTAATAGGGCATGGCCATATAGATCCGCCCGTCTTCGCTCTCTCCCACATCGAAAACCGTGCAAACCGCCGGATGGTCCAGGGCGCTAGCGGCCCGGGCTTCCCAGAGCAGCAGACGGTTGGCGCCGGGATCTCCCTGGAGCATGGGGGAAAGGAATTTCAAGGCGACTTCACGGTTCAAGCGGGAGTCCAGGGCGCGAAAAACCTCTCCCATGCCCCCTCGGCCGATCCGTTCGAAAATGCGGTAGTGGGCAACCCGGTGTTCAGGCATTGCCGTGTCTCCAGGCCGCGGCATCGCGGTCATGAATCATTTTCACGCCGGCCGGTAACTTTTGCTTGCTATTCTCAGGCGTTCTGTTGACTCGAAGGCAGCTCCAGTCCGTATCCCTTGCGCCGGTCTTCCCGTTTCAAAAGGAAGGCGAAGAAGAGGGCGAGAACGCCGAAACCCATGAACACGAACATGGGCAGGGTGTAGTTGTACTTTACCGCAATCGTACCGTTTTCCAGAGTGGTGCGGGAAATCATGCAATACCGGTCAAGGATCCAGCCGATCAATGCCGGCACACCCATGAGGCCCCAGTTCTGGATGTAAAAAATCAGGGAAAAGGCGGTTCCCAATTGCTTTTCCGGGATCAACTTGGGGACCGAAGGCCACATGGCCGAGGGCACCAGAGAAAAAGCCACACCCAGGACCAGCATCAAAATGAGAGCGAAGATCCAGTTGTTGAGGATCGGCAGGGCGAAAAGCAGATGGACCAGTATCAGCAATCCTGAGCCCAGGAACATGATGGAAGCGGCTTTGCCGCGACGGTCCACCATACGGCCGAACAGGGGGGTCATAAAGATGTTGCCGAACGGCAACAGGCCGGGAATCAGCCCCGCCAGGGTGGCCTTGACGTGGTATTTCTGGACCATCAGGTCCGCCGCGTATTTGAGGAAGGGAAACACCGCTGAGTAGAAGAGCAGGCAGAGAGCCGCGATATACCAGAAGCCCTTGTTGGTCAGGATACGGCCGATATCGGATATCTTGAACTCATCGCTTTCATCCTTTTCTGCGTCGGCGCCGGAAGCTTCGGAGCGTTCCAGCTTTTTGTCCATGACACTATAGGCGATGAAAGTGATCAAGCCGATGCAGAGCAGAATGGTTCCCAAAAGGACCGGCGCGGAGGGGGTGCCGAATTTTTCAGCGATGGGAGCGCTGATTACCAGAGCCAGAGCGGTTCCGATTCTGGCCGTGGCCAGTTGCATACCCATGGCCAGGGCGAGTTCCCTGCCTTTGAACCAGCGCACAATGGCCTTGGACACCGTGATCCCGGCCACCTCCACACCGACTCCGAAAATCGCGTATCCGATGGCAGCCAGGATTACCTGGAGTTTCCATCCCAGGAACGTGGCGCCTTCGGGAAAGGTGGCGCTGATGGCCCAGTATTTGAGGCCCGCGCCGACAACCATTACCAGGGCGGCGGTGATACCCGTAAAGCGGATGCCCATTTTATCCAGAATGATACCGCCGATAATGAGCATCAACAGGAAAACGTTGAACCAGCCATAGGCGCTGGTAAAGAAACCGTATTCGCTGCTGGTCCAGTGGATCTGGCTTTCCAGCATGGGTTTCAGCGGAGCCATGACATCCGCCATGAAGTATCCGAAGAGCATTGTCAGGGAAACAATCGCCAGCGCGGTCCAGCGCGCGGTAGCCGATTCCCGCAGTGATTGAACGATCTTCTCTGTCATTGGGTTTTCTCCATTACCTGAGATTTACCGGCACCGCCATGATTGCACCGCCGCGGTTTTCATCCACTTTTCCCACTGGAAGCGCTGTGTCCGGCATTCGTTTCTCTTTCGCCGCGGAGCGGGCCATCCGCAATACTGGACGGTTCCCATGCCGCAAGAGTTTCAGTCTACCAGAAGGTGCGGGGGAGTGCAATAAATGAGAAGGTGACAGGAAGGAAAGGTGACAGGTGACAGGATCAGGTGTAGGGGAGTATGGCATACACCCTGCTGTAGGGGCAGGTTCCTGTGCCTGCCCGCGTTTTGATCTTCATGATTTGGGATGGGATCATTATTTACTCGCCCCGGGCCACTTGCCGGGGCTCTTCCCGGCTATTCCGGCAGCTGGAAGAGGAAGCCGGCCCAATGGTCACGGCTGAGACTTGCATCCAGGCACAACCGGGTATTCCACTCAAAACCGGCCTGGGTGAACAACTCGCGCACCGCGGCTTCGGTTACCCGGTAAATGGTCCTGCGGATGCGGGAGTCTCCCACCCGGGGGAAATGAACCCGGGGGTCCAGCCCCTCCTGCATGATGGCCAGGAAAAGTCCGCCGGGAGAGATGAAAGAGCGGATCTTTTCGGCAGCGGCGGGAAGTTCTTCCATGGGCATGTGGATCAGGGATCCTCCCGCGAATACTCCATCGAAAGTGCCCAGTCCCTCACGGGGATCCATGAAGTCCATGACATGGAAAACGGCTTCCGGCGTTCGCTCGGCGGCGACCGCGACGCAAGCGGGGCTGATGTCGATGCCGGTGACTTCAGCACCTTCGGCGGCCATCCGCTTGGACTCGTGCCCGGTGCCGCAGCCCAGGTCCAGAATCCGCGGGGATGGACCAAGGCGGGAAATGAAATCCCGGATAACCGGAAGAAGTACGGTATTGGCATACCATTCATCCGCGGTAGCCGGTCCTATATCGTCGTAGTACCTGATAATATCGCTTTTTTTCACTTTTTTTCCAAGGAAAGCAGAAAAAATCGTACTTTTTCCTGATATTCCATTATACCAAACCGGTAATCAGAGGGCAAGTGGGGGGAATCAACCTGAGGAATCCGGTTTGCCGGGCTTGGAATGATCGTGGGAACCGGAGACGCGTTTGCCGTTCAGGAGATGCATCTCTCCCAATTGCAATTTGCGGCGGGTCGTGGATACACCGGCGGTATACGGAAGGTAGACCACGTTCACGCCAACGGATTTCAGTTGCTTTTCAAAGGCTTTAAATCGTTTGGTGCCATACCAGTCGTCACCGATGAACATGATGTCGAATTTGAGCTTGAGCCACATCTTGTACTTGTCCAGGTCATCCTGGGGGACGGCCATGTCTACACAATCGATGCTCTGGACAATGGCAAGGCGCTCTCCAAAGGGTACTATGGGGGTGGCGCCCTTGTATCCAGCCAGCTCATCCAGCGTGACCCCGACGATAAGGCGGTCACACATGGATTTGGCGCGTCGCAGCAGATTCAGGTGCCCGATGTGGAATAGATCAAATACACCGCTGGTGTAACCGACAATCTGCTCTTTTTTCACAATGAATGAGCCCCCCCCCATTTATACATACTCTCATGTAAGTATAATGGATCTCTCCGCTAATTTCAAGTTCGGAGATTTTTTTCTTTAAAGAATTCCCTTCTGCGGTATAATACTTGACTGCCTGCCTTTCGGGAGAGAGAATTGTCCCAGGGGAAAACCAAGTATGCGTTCAGCTTTAAACAGTGTTTAAAGGCTGATTCCAAATACCCGATTTTGAACTATTTCAGGGTGGAAAGATACTTGACCCGTCCGTTGGCCAGCCTGATCGTAAGGGCGGTTTTAAACACCCGGATCACCTCCAACCAGATAACGGTGTTCTCCTTTTTTATCGGAGTGGCGGCCGGTATGTATCTTGCCATGGGAACCCGGCAGGGATTTGTTCTGGGAGGCATACTCGCCTGGATGTCCTCCATATTCGACTGCGCCGACGGCATGCTGGCCCGGTTGCGAAACTCCTCGAGCGCCTACGGAGCTTATCTGGACCTTTTCCTGGACCGTATCACCGACCTGATCCTGCTGGGAGGCGGTTCTGTCGGATATTATCGATGGTCCGGTGATCTAAACTTTTTTTTCCTTTGCATGGGA
>Ga0272441_10005009_pt1 | contig 23433 bp, 25 predicted proteins | sample SSMProp6N_FD_193582 | JGI IMG/M metagenome (GOLD analysis project Ga0272441, IMG submission 193582) | Marine sediment archaeal communities from Little Sippewissett salt marsh, Falmouth, MA, United States - SSM-Prop-6N | ecosystem: Environmental > Aquatic > Marine > Wetlands > Sediment ...
AGATCTCCCAGTATTCAGCTTCTTCAACTGCCTCTCCCTCGGATTCTGATGCGGCAATCTCCAGACAGCCCTGCGTGTTCATGACATACGGCGTCTCCCCCCGCCAGTGGACACCTGCTTCATCCAGTGTTTCTGCGGAAAGAACCATATGACTGTGCGGAACAAATCCCCGCACCCAAATCTTTGGTTTCCGGTCGATCATCACATTTTTGGATGCAATCTCGATACGTGGGCCTGGTTTTTGTGGTATCTTCCGGTGCATGGATGGTCTGTCCCCTGATCTGGTTCCCTGTTTTCTCCTTGTGGAGGATAGGTGATAAAGGGATGGGGTAAAAAAGAGGTGATGAGTTTTATTCCGGGTTTCAGGCAACCGGGTATTGGATCTCGGTGAGGAAGTCCTCTTCGGGAGTCTCTGCCGGGTCATTCAGGTAGTATTCACGGGGAGAGCCGTTCTGTCTGAGTCCGTTCTCTTCGAGGTAGGCAAGCATCTGTGCATGGGCAAGCCCGAGGTTTCGGTATGACCCCTTACAGATGACCGAGACCACGGTCACGGCGGGCAGGGTCACGACTTCAATTCCCGGGTCGGAGATGGTCAGCGTGCCCGCCACCGACAGCACCACCTCGACTGTCCCGCCTGTTTCGTCAGAATCGTCACCTACATAGACGCTGCCGATGGGGCCGGTGGCACGGGCGCCGGTGCGGATATTCTCAGGTGTCTGCATCTCGGTGCAGATCCTCCCGATGAGTTCGGAGAGCAGGGCTTCATACGGTCCGTTGCCCCGGATGGTCATAACACGCATCGGTGCGACGTCTTTGTGTGTCCAGTTTTGCAGTTCCATTTTAAACAGCTCCTCAAACGGGTCGTCTGCGGTGAGGACCCGCTCGACATGGACAACCGCTCAAGTTCCTGCCGTGTCTTTTGGAGACGGTCCCTGAGAAGGGCCTGCACGACTGGGCTGCTGCGGTCCTCTTCGGCGAGAATGCGCCGGGTCTCTTCCAGTGTGAATCCGAGGCTGCCGAGGCTGCCGATCCAGATGCCTCGTTCGATCTGTCCCGGGGTGTAGTAGCGGTAGCCGGTGCCTTCTTTGAGAGTCGTGTCACGTCTGCGAATGCACCGATGGGAATTTTCTCTGCGGTCATGGTCACCCATACAGTATTGTCTCTGGAGAAATATGATGATGCAGTCTGCACAGGGGGAGGGTCTGGTCATCGTCTGCCTTACCTGCTTCCATCCATATGATTCCGGATGGATATGCTCTGGCAGAAGATGACATGAAATCGACAGATTTTTCACCTTACGCAAAAAAATACCCGTATGGCTGGGAAATTAGAAACAAATGAGATGAAACAGATACCTTGGGAACGACCGATGATCTTTGTTCATCAAAGGAGTCACTCTCAGGAAGCGATTTTGGCTGGCTGCAAAGGTGATGGCGGGACTATGTCCGCAGATGGTGGCCATAATAATTGCAACTTTAATACCGGAGAAGTATGTGTTTCGTCTTGTCACGATGTGGCAACGAGCTAACGCACACCAATACTCAGATAACCGTGTTTGTATGATGAACTGATATTCATGGATTGTCTGCATGTGCCTGCAATCGGTTCATGGATGAAGTATTCAGTGAATCCTTCGTCTTTTCAATCCCTTTTCAATGAACAGACAATAACGACTGGGATGCCCAATCATCCCTCACACTGATATACGCTCCTCTCCTGAGAGAGGTGGGTCCCCGTATTACGTGCTGGCAGGGTCTGTCTGGAGACACGTGGCATCCTGAATCAGACTTTCCGCACCAATTTCTTCAAGTGTAATATTTTTCATACTCCGAGCCCAAAAGCCGCAATATCTTCCTGAATTCATCGTTCAGATTTGCAATCCTCTTAATTCTCTTACCACCATCTACAAACGTAAATTCACGAACCCTCCTGAAACGGAAGAATATCCACTTCATTGTTGGCCGTTGTGTTTGTCTCTTCGTCTGGCTGGTCACTGTTTCACCTGATTGCTCCAGCTCTTTTCTCAGACGATACTCAGTCATTGAGTATATGAAAAGGCAAAGAACCATGATCATCGCTAACGCCTGAATACGCGATGGTTTCTTTAACTAGACCTCTGCAACGCGGAATGATTTATCATTCAGGAATCAGAATCACGTCTCAACTTTTCCCTGTTCTTTGTAGTTGTAAAGCAATTTGTCTGCAGACATTACAGTATCATTCGTTGCCAAGACAAATCAGCCGAGTTTCTGACGTTCTTTTTCAACTGCTTCTTCATTGAACTCAATATTGGCTTCGATCTTGAAGATCTGAACCATTGGTTCACCAGCCATTGGCCGACCACGTTTCTTTTCAGCTCTCCTCTGAATCGTCGTAATTTTGTATTCACTGAACTGGAAAAGAGGATGGCCTTTCAGCCATCGTTTCGCAACATTCTGTGCATCTGGCTCGCAATTCGATTCTATTGTACAGATTTTACGGAGTGATGTCTTTGCTGCACGCAGTTTTTTGTCAATTCTCTCTTCAAATTTCTTATTTTTCGCTTCAAAGGTGGGTTCAGAGTGGTACTGGACCCAATTCTGCGTGATGCCTGCATAGTCGCTCACATGTTCGAATTAGGAATACCGATCGTCTGTGCAGGGGTTAATCTGGTACTCAGATGCAAGCAGTTCCTTTGCCTCTTTGATGGTAGATGGCACATGTGTGATCCAGAACGTATGCTGGCCAACACTCTGGAGATTATTCCGGGTATAAAAGGCAGAATCGGCCACATGGTATACTTTTTCGTCAGATTTCAGATTCTTATTAAGATTTTCAATAATAGTTCTGAGGGTTTCTTTGTCGGATTCGTTTCCGGAAAATGTCTGTAGAAAGAGTGGTATGCCATGCTGATTCGATGCCATGCCAAGGACAAATCTCTTGAGATCCCAACGGCCATCTTTTGGAGGACCATAGGTGATCTTGATTTCTTCCGTGCCAAAGTCTGGTTCATATTTGCCAGTGACACTGAAGTTGGTTGTATCCACATGAATGGAGTGTGAACCGAATTCTGTCGAATTGAGGCAGTTAGACACAATTTCATTGAAGAGCTGGGTGGGTCCATATTCTGCAATAGAGTCCAAGGTCCTGCCGAGTAGGTCGTCGTTGATCTGATCAGTGGTTATTCCTTCTCCAAGAAGACGTTCAATAGCAATATCGTCAAAGAATTCAGGAAAGAGATACAGACGGCGTTCGATGAATCCCAGGCCGTTGAGGGCTATTAACTCAACAACCTGAGAATGACTGAGATTATGGTGTCGGGTTTTGGGAATGGCAGTATTGATTACGTCGGCTATTCCAAGAGAATCATAGACACCGGCATCTATGCCGAGATGGCCGACAGAAAGGATTGAATCTTCATCGAATCCGTCAATGAGGGGTATATTGTAGTTATTTGCTTAAACGTACTTGGATCTTTGGTGGCCTGATTGTTGAATTTTAGATTTCTAATGCGGATACTGGATCGTAAAGGAATCGTAATCTATAAATGTGTGCTTGGCAGAATCAATTTATGGGACAGGACGATAAGAGCAAGAAGACATACAAAAAAATGGAAGTAAACAGACTGATCTCTAAGAAGACTGCAATTTTACTATGCCAGGTTTCGGGTTCTGGAGATGCACAATGCTATGGAGATGGTAATTCGGCCGGCGGCTTTTGTTCTCAGAATGGTAACGGAGACTCGGATATTTGTAATGATTCAGGCAATGCAGTAGTTTAGTCATTTCATGACTTGAATATATCAATTTTAAACCTAATTTCATAGTTTTTGATATAAAACTCCTTATTTTCGACAGTATTTCAATTGGATGGGTATATTCTTATTTTCAAGTAGGGTTTAATACAACATACATGGCATACATCAAACGCATCAAGAAAGGAAACAGCGTGTATCTCTACAGGTACGAAAGCTATCAGGAAGATAGGAAGGTAAAACCGATATTCCGCACCAATTTATTCAAGTGTAATATTTTTCATATCCTGCGCCCAAAATCCGCAATATCTTCCTGAATTCATCATTCAGATTTTCAATCCTCTTAATTCTCATCCCATCATCTACAAATGAAAACTCCCGAACCCTCCGGAACCGGAAGAAGATCCACTTCATTGTAGGTCTCTGCGTCTGACTCTTTGTCTGACTGGTGACGGTTTCACCAGATCGTTCCAGTTCTCTTCTCAGACACCAGTCATCAGCTCTGGTAGCATCCTCTGGTTATCACGGTTGTCCTGAATTCCCTGGAGAGCTCGGCAAAGGCGGCGTCCAGCGGGTGCTGGTAGAGTGCACCAAGAAGTGGTGAGATCGAACCTCCGGCCGAGAGGCCGACACCGGGACCTATTCTGTCAGGAAGGGCCAGGTACTGCCTGACGACGTCTATAAGATGAGGAGGGCAGGCATATTCCTCCATCCGTTCGAGGAGACAGTCATGATCGATCGTCTCGTAATATGAGGCGACATCAAACCGTGCAGCAAACGGGTACTCCGGCAGGCCCGCCTGAACCTCACACCATCCCCTTCGCACCACCATGACCTCTGACATGCGTGCAGGAAGGGAGAAGAACCGGGCGGAGGCATATTTCAAGCTCTTTTTTCGCAAGAGCAATTGTCCGGCGGCTCTCACCGCCCCATTGGGTGATCTGCCGTCCGTCTGATCTCCAGAACCCTGAAACACTCAGAGTTGGAATTTCATCTCCGGAAGAGAGAAACGGCCGAAAAACATCCGTAGACAGACTCTCCGACCGATGGTTATTCCTCCCCTTCACGCACAAACCGGTCAATCCTCTCCTGCCAGTCCAAAACCTCCCATGCTTTCTCTCCCTCCTCAAGGAGGCCAAGGAAATATGCCTGTGCGTGGGCTACCTCGCAGAGGAATTCCACCGGCGTATCAAGCGTCCCGTGCTCCATCCACGATTTTGCCGGACACTGCTCGCAGAGGCCTTTCAGGAAACATTTTGTACACCGGGCGAGATAATCGGGATTTTCCGCTTCAATTTTATGTATTTTAGGGAAGAAATCCGTCAGTGCATCCTTAAGAGAACCCGAACGAAGGTCATATACGCAGTCTGGATGCCTGAGCATCATGCACGGCTGAAACATACCATAGGCATCCACACACCCGCCCAGTCCTGCACCGCAGGTTAAGAGCTTCTCTCCCGGAGGGCGCATGAACTTCGAACAAAACTCCCGCATACCCTCCACGTACCGCTCCTGGTCCCGTGAGAGAATGCAAAGACCATCCTCCGGGGACAGCCTGAGGCTCTGTATCTGCTGGTTCTTCTCAGGCAAATCCCTGCGACACCGGAAGTCAAAGAACATCGAATAGGATGGCGGTTTGTCCATCGCCGGGAGTGTTGCAGCCCACGCCTCGAATTCGTCCATTTCATCACGGTTCGGCGGAAGCAGGGCACTCTTTACCACAAACGGAATGTTCTTCTCAGCCAGGAGATCCATCCCACGCTTAAACTCATCATATGAACCCGGCACACGGACGACCGCTTCGTACGACTCCTTTGTCATGCCATAGACCGTGATCTCAATCTTTTCAAGGGGAGGGATACGTGCAAAAAGGTTGGCAATCTCAGGGGTAATAAGTCGTCCGTTGGTAAAGAGCATGACCTTCATCCCACGTTTCCGGGCGAAAAGATAAAGCTCGGAAAAATCCTCACGAAGAAGCGGTTCTCCGCCGGTAAACCTGACAGACATTGCACCAAGTGCGGCGGCTTCGGTCAGGATTTCTTTGACCTCTCCGGTCGACATCTCACGACAACGGGCATCTTCATCCTCCTCCGGGAGGTTGATGCAGCAGTGGATACAGTTATTGTTGCACCGCTCGGTAAGCTCGATGTCCAGCCTGCCAAGGAGCGGTTTTGTCTCTTTCCATAAGTGATGAGACGCTGCATCGACAGTGACGGCATATGGGGAGGGGTGCTCTTCTGTCACTTTGCATCGTCCCTGATAAGCTCTCTGATCTCCGGTACAATTGCACCGCTCTTGTCAAAATGCATGACATAGCAGGGGACTTCAGTAACAATCCGCTCAAGGATCTCCATCTCCCTGTCCCACCACTCGGCAGTCCCCATCGGTCTAATCAGGGTATCAAACAGATGCCTGAAGGCCTGTTTCTTATCCGTAAGCGGCCGTATAGCATTTTCTGTGTCCTGCTTCAGGAACAGTATCGCCCGAAGCGGTGCTGATGCCTGCGATACATCCGGTACATCGCCGTGGCTCCATGTGCCGTGAACACGCCACCCCTCTTCATGCTTCCGGACAATATTACGGTCATCACAGAGGATATTTACCTCAAACGGTGAATTATTCTCGTTCTTCTCTGCCGTCTCCTTCAGAAGCAGCATCGTAGTGGACTTGCCTGCCTCGGAATGGCCCACAAACATCAGACCCTGCCCGTCAAGCGAAACCGCACCCGAATGGATCAGGGCAGCATCACGGTCGGCAAGAAGCGGGGCGATCCAGATCTGGTCTGTCGGGAAGAGCGATAGTGAAGACCACCCGTTGGATTTTATTCGTTCGCCGTCCCTGGGAAGACTGTAAACGGTAGCCTTTGTATAATCCCCGTTAAAAGTCGCCATCCTGTGGATGTATTTATCATCAGGATTGGGTGAAATCCCCTGGTAAAACCATGTGTCCCCTTTTCTGGAGATAGCCCACGGTGCCTTTCTGTACAGTTCACGGCCAAGGTCCTTTCCTTCAAGATCGGGCAGTTCAAAGAAATGCCGGATGGCGACATTGTCATCGCCCGGACCATCTACCATGAAGGGCAGCAGTTTCTCGGCAAACCCGGTTTCATCAAAGTCAAAATCACTCTCTATACGGGCGGTGATGCCCGCGATCCTGAAATACCGGCGGTGCTTCTTCTGCCACTCCTCCTTAAATTTCTTTGCCTCATCCGCGACTTCACAGAGATATGGGATCTTTGCAGAATACCGGCCTGTTTCGAGGTAGGCGTACACCGGACACCACCGGCAGTCAGACCTCTTCTCACACGACCCGCAGTTTTCCCGGTATTCCTCTCCCCCTCTGATCTTATCCGAAAGCGACGGGATGAAATTCTCCCAGCAGTCCTCAAAACTGCCGGTTCTCAGGTCATACCTCATCGACGGGTCCTTGATAATACAGCAGAAAGACATCATTCCATAAGGGTCAACGTGGAAATCCCGGCGAGCCTCAATACACCGGGCGAAGAGACGGTCATCAGCAGGATCTATATTGCAGGAACCCTCTGGTCTGTGTTCCTCATCATACGAGAGGTCTGGCGTGTCAAGGGCAATCACTTCTGATGGGGCAAGTCTCTGGGCGGAGATCTCAGCGTTCTTTTCTTCTATGCCACATGCGGAGAGGTACAGCCATGGGGCACCCACCCTCCAGTGAGGGCTCAGAGACTGTGCCAGTTCAACCATTGCGGGATATTCGTGATAGTTATCTTTCATCGGGATGAGCTGGACAGTAAACCCGGCTTCTGCCTCTTTTAGCAGTTCAAATCCCCGCATCGTCGCCTGAAATGACCCCGGGTTCCGTGTGATGTGGTCATGCACAGCTTCAGTGGCACCGTACAGCGCAATCATCTTGCTCCCTTTGCGTGTCATCAGTTCAGCGATCTCCGGGGTGATCATCGTGCCGTTTGTATTGAGGGAGTATGACGAACATCTGCTGGCAATATAGTCAAAGATCTCAGCAAAATCAGACCGGATCATCGGTTCGCCACCGGAGATCGACCAGTGCCGGCACCCCATTGCACGTGCATCGTCGACGACATGGCATATCTCGTCAAAGGAGAGTTCGTGCGTTTTTTCCGGGGCACCTGGCGGGATTCTCAGCCAGCAGTGCCGGCAGTCGTTGTTGCACCGGTAGGTCAGGTCGATAGAACCGGAGAGGGGGAGACGAGGTATCCGGTCGGTCTTTTGAATGGAAAGGTAATCAGTCATATGGCACCAAAATTCGTATACCTATCAGATACAGATTAAATGCTACAATATTTTGTCTTGTTTCCGGGTTTCCGGAAATTCATAATTGGATGTGATGTTCCGGAAAATATTCCCTTCTTTCAGGGTATTGGACCTCATATCTGTACTGATCTATAATGGGAACTGAGTGAGGAAATTAGATAATCATTGTCATGTGATATTTTGGTTTTTGGGAGATCTGCCACGAATACGGTGATGCATTTACGGTGGCTGAAGGATAATCCGGATATATGTCTTCCTGGCATAGAACTCTCCAGTAATACCGTCTCTATTCGCCTGTTGTGTTTTCAATCAATGCGTATATCTGGCAGGAACCCAATAATTCTTTCAATGGCATCATCTACAACGGTTCTTGGTATCGTCTTGGGTCGTCCTGGCGGACTGAAAGCCATCCGTGACCTTCACACAACCGTTCCTTTGGCGGGTGATCCCCCGAATGCACTCCTTGCACTCCCTGACGGTCTTCTGGAATACGTTATCTGTGTTATACAAAACACCCCTGTTACCCCCCCTGCGTGCACCGCAGATGAATGGGATGCCATGATGACACTCCTGCGTCCTCATGGAATCTTTCCCCTTCTTGCACTACATCTGAAGGAATGGGATGAGGAATGCCTACCTCCGGAAGAAATCATGGATTTTTTATCCCGGGTATTTCTGGAAGGGTGTGCCCGGAACCTTCGTCTGGGGAAACAGGTAGAGACCGTTACCACTGCACTGGAAGATGCTGGCATTCCCGCCATTCTTCTCAAGGGGCATGCGCTGGCACGAACAGTATACCCTGATCCGGCACTGCGGCATTCAGCAGATGTCGATATTCTTGTAAAACCGGATGATATCCCTGCATGTGAACCGATCTTTGCACGCCTCGGGTATTCATGCCCGCATAAAACATTCTACACATCCCGGTACTCGGCCCACCATCAGAATTTTTATCCGTCGGGGAAGGGTATTCCCGTCGAACTGCACTGGGTAACAGACTCGGGGTACGGGATGTTCACCCCGGACTGGCTGGACAATGCCTTTGAGCGGAAAATTCCCGTCCATTCGGATGACCTCTCCTGTTATACGCTGGACCCTGTGAGTCATCTCACGTTTCTTGCCTACCACCATGTGTTCCAGCACCAGGCTCTCCGCCTTGACTGGATATATGATATTGCCGGACTCATGCATTCTCTTCGTGTACCGGACGACTGGGAAACGCTTAGTTCCACATGTGTAGCAAATCATATCCGGATTCCTCTTGAGATTGCGCTGACTGCTGCATCCCTCTGGGCAGGGGTTGCCATTCCTGAAGCATTTGCAGATCGTTTTGGGTGGGGGACTGCATCTGAGCGCGAAGAACGGTTGTGGAAGTATGCAAAAAAACGTGGGAGTTGTATCCATTCCGGAATGTACCTGACCCTTCAGGGCATGCCCTCCCATTATGAGCGGGTACGCTACTGTTACCGGTTTGTTCTTCCGTGTCGTGAAGTGATGAATAATCGATTCAAAAAATCAGAATCTCCTCTTGATATCCCGCTGTCTCATCTCAGGAGATGGGCGACCATCCGGAACTATAAACTCTGATTCTATCGTTCCAACGGATAATTGGGGGGCGAATACGTCTTTTATATGAGGTGGGTGGTGCAATATTTCAGGGTTCTGGGCTGATGAAATCAGGTTTTTTCCCGGTATATCCGAGGGTTCTCGCACGTGCATGGGCAACCCGGCAGAAGTAATCGACCTGGCCGTCCAGCCTTCCTGTTTCAATAGCGGCATGGGCAGGACACCAGAGACAGAGGTTGATGATCGGGCATTTCCGGCAGGTCTCAAGAAATGTTTCATCATCTGATCGCATATTCCTCACTTTCGGGATGAAATTGTACCAGGCATCTTCAAGTGTCCCCAATGTCAGGTCATAGACACAGTCGGGGTGGCACAGTGACATGCACAGCCGCATCATCCCGTCAGGGCTGACGACGAAATCGCCGTTGCCGGCACCGCAGTGGAAGAGATGGTTGCAGCCGATATTGCAGAATTCCGGAATGATCATCTTGTCGCAGCCATTTTCCATTGCCTTTCTCCGGTCAGGGTCTGCCGCCTCAAGCGCAACAACTTCTTCAGGAGTGAGACGCTCGTTTCTGATCTCTTCATTCCTGAGATAGTCATGGTCCATTCTCAGGTGGAGCTGGGGATCGAAGCGGTAGTAGTCCTTGGTCCGTTTCCGACAGAATTCTGCGATTTTATCCGTTTCATGGAGGTTTGAACGTATTGCCATGGATTTGAGCCGAATCTTCACACCCGCATCCTGCAGGAGGGTAAGCCCCCGCATGAACACATCAAATGAACCGGGGACACGGCTGACCGCTTCATAGGTCTCTTGTGTCACGCCATAGACCGTGATCTCGATGTCCCGTGGCGGATACCTGCGGAACAACTCAACGTGTTCTTCACGAATCAGGGTGGCGTTCGTCATGACCGACACGAGGAGCCCTTTTTTCTTTAGGCCGAGATAGATCTCGGTGAAGTCGGGTCTGAGCAGGGGTTCGCCGCCGGTGATATTGCACCATACTGCCCCGAGAGCGATGGCCTGGTCAGCGATGGCCATGATCTGGTCAGTGCTCAGCTCCTGTTCCCGTGCACCTGCATCATTTGGCGGGAGATTGATGTAACAGTGTCTGCAGTTGTTGTTGCACCGTGCGGTCAGCTCAAGGGTGAAGGAGAAGCATGCCCGCTTCTCTTTCATTTCATCCCAGAGACTGAAATCCTGAATTTTTTGTTCGGTGGTAAATGGTCCTGTCATGATACTACCCCTCACTTATGTCCTGTTTTTGAATATTCTGCGCATAGCAATCCGGCGAACGCCGTTCGGGGCAGATTCATCACTGAGTTGCTGCTCCAGATCTGCTGTGGAGACCGGTTCGAACCCCAGTTTTTCGTAGAGTGATATGGCCGGTCGGTTCGTCTCTCTGACGAGGAGAGTCATCTCTGGGGCCCCCTCCTTTTCCGCCATCTGTATTACGTTTTCTGAAAGGTCTCTTCCAATGCCCATGCCGCGGTACGGTATCCTGACCATTAGACTGAAGAGCCAGTACCTGGTGTAAGGATTGAGGGATTCGGGGTGACGCACAAGCTGGATGAAACCCACGATCTCTGTGCCGGATTTTGCAACGAAGTTTGTCACCAGCGGGTTCGGGTGATAGGGCAGCCGGCCAGGATGATAATTCCACCCGCTGTAGAAGTCGTTCATGTCCTGCTCGGATGCCTCTGTGATGGATATCCGGGGTTTTAATGAGCCTGCCATCCGGCGGTATACTGTAAATCTCTGGGCTGTCTGAAGCCCTGCTGCACCCACGCCTTTGAGACGGCTGATGGTTCTGGTGAACGTGCGGAGATGACCCATTCTGCTGAGCATGGCTATCGGTCGTCCACCGCACCTGATCCCTGCCACTATTGCATCCCTCCCCTTATGCTCGACCCTGACGACGGTTCCGATGAGGCAGGATGCGGGGATGATTCCATCCGACGCCTCAGAGTTGTCTCCCCGGATCAGATAACCACGGTCGGTCTTTTCAACCACCCGGTGGACGATCAGCTTGCCGGTGCCGGGGTGGACAAATGCCACGACATCACCGGTTTCCGGGCCGTTTTCAGGCAGCGGAGCGACGGTGATGATATCCCCGTTCCTGATAAACGGGTACATGCTGAACCCGGGTGCACGGAACCGGAAGCGGTTTCCCCTCTCTGTGACGGCCTTGAGGAGTTCGAGCCGTATTTCACTGGTGTACACACCCCTGTCTTTCTCCGGTTCACTGGTGTCTGGTTGTTCAGACTTCAACAACCATTCTCCGCCGGAGCAGTTCGGCAGCGATCCCCTGAACATCGGTTTTGATTGCACCGGCCGGGGCGTCATATTCTGCTTCAAGTGCTTCTGCGATCTCACCGAGGCTTGCGGTTCCGTCCAGCCTGTCCCAGACTGCCCGCCCCGTGTCGTTCATCGTGTAAATCTCGTCTTCCATATCGCCGATGCCAGAGGTGAGAGGCACGATGATGAGTTCACCCATCACGTTTCTGGATACGACATCTTCCGACGGTTTGATTACGGATTTCAGGGTAATTTTAGGTTTCATAACAAACAATGGTCTTTTTGATATCCGTGATATTTAAGGAAGATGATACGGGAGCACTGCACCTTGAATTTACATGGCTCAAATCGCAAAACCCAATATTTTTTATGCAAGTCAATATATTGTATCATTAACCATGATGGAAGACAATCCAGCCAAAGGGAACACGGCTACTCCTTGGCATGCCCCACAAATCACCGTTATAAACAGGTCACATGTCCAAGAGAGGATTCTTGTTACTTGCAAGCTTTACAGCTCAGGCGAAGGTGCGGACGCAAATTTCGGTGGATGCCAATATCAGGACATCTGCGGCGAATGCCACAATTTTGTGGCCTCGTAGGTGAATACCAAAGATGAAGAAAAGAAAACAGCACGATGAAATAAATAATACGTGTGATAGGAAGACGCATACACCGTGAAGCAAGATATGCGGGATAACACAAACTCCCTGATTGTAAGACCCCAACCCATCAGCACAGCAGTTGAACAAATCTGACCAATCTCATTTATTACCAGTTCATCATATCGCCCGAATCCCCAATCTATACTGACCCATCCAAAAACCCATCCCCGCAACCGGCAACACCACCGTGACACATTCCGCCGGAGCCTTTCAACCGATGCTCCCGGTGCATATTGCTGGTGTGCAGTATCACCATGCGGCGCACACTCTCAGCCGAAGGACGGAGTTTTCTTCCGGGGCAAAAGCGGTAGCCAGGCATTTCAAACCCTCTTTGCTGGTTTTCCGATGATAATTTTCTTCATTCTATGCACTCGCTGGTGCCATCCTGTTCGGTGACGCCCATGTAATCACGGTTGTTGTAGATGTCAACGCCGGTTCACACACGTGCCACTGCTCCGGATCTCACTCAGATATACCGGAACACCAGCATCCATCGTCTCCAGTACCCGGCGAGAAGACTCGCCCCTCCTGTCCCTTTGCAATATTTACTCATGAGTTCAGGGTGTGGGAAGACGAACCTGTACAGATATTTTAGTTTGCCCCGGGTATTGGGTATTGCATGAAGAGACAACTGAATTAATGAGGGGATCGATCCCACCCGGTTCATCGCCAGTTCCCATCTATCTTCTTCGTTTTTTGACGGAACGGGCCAGAGGGCAATATCACAGACCTCCGGCGGAAGGGAAAGGCCAGTCCAGAACCGTGCCATGGAAATAGCGGATTCAAGAGATAGCCGGCAATTTCTCTCCACACTCAGGCGGATCAGATGGTCCCAGCCTGCTGCATCCGGGATCTGCCTGGAAAGGTACGCAATGTCACAGATCCAGCTCAGGCGGGTCCCATGGCAGTGCTGGCATGCCATGTGAAAGGCCTGATACAGGAGATGGTCTTCGACAGAGAGGGTTGAAAAGGTACAGTCATCTGCTTCCACCCGAATGGAACGGGAGAATATTTCCTCAATAAAATCGTCAGGCATGAGTCCAAACCTACAGTCCAGTCTCCAGTGCATCTCAATGACGAAGGGCCCGGTTTTTTTTGATGCAGGATGAAAGTTCTGGTGGTGGGCGGTGTCCGAGGAATGATCAGCAGTCCGGACCGGGCAGTGATAGCCCAGGTCTGCCATGACTCTCTCGCAGCGTTTCATGTCCTGCATGGATATCAGCATATCGATGTCACTGCCCTGCCGCATGGCAGAGGATGGGTACACCGTCCGTCCAAGGGCAGGACCTTTCAGGAGAAGGACCGGGATGCCCTCGTTCTCCAGTGCCCCGATGACCTTTTTAATCTGCATCCCGCCTTTCATGGTCTGGAGAACGGCATGGATCCATGCGTCATGCAACCGGTTCATGACCGCTTCGGGAGGCTGGCACTCGTCCGGAATTTGTCTGATATACCAGTACAGTGTCGCGGTTATCCAGTGTGACCGCAGGAGTTCGAGCAGCCTGTCCCAGTCCTCTTCCGGACATTCCGGAGCCGGGCACGGTTTCTGCCGCAGGAGCATCACCAGCCATGAGATCAGACTCTCCGGAAGTGTCAGAAGCTCGTTTTCCACGTTCCCTGCAAGACGGCAGGTGTGGTGAAGCCTGCCTGCCTCCATACTAAAGGTATCTGGTGAAGAATTCATGGTGTCGCATATCGGGGGGTTGGTTCGTTGCCTGTCCATCGGCTCTGAAGACAGGGTCTGGTATCATAGCAAATCGTTCTGTCAGGATTTTCAGCTCCGTCACGGAAGAAAGGAACCTCCCTTTTCACATGTAGTGGGAACAAGTATCCCAATTGTTCAATGAAACCAATGAATTTGTGATGGTTTATTCGTTTTGATCTGAATGGATTTCCTGTCTGCGTCTTTCCGGTGTGATAGACGCTGGATTGGCAGACCTGTATACCCGGACTGATTGAACACCCGGGGAATTGATCGTGTAAGATGAGGGAGCATTCATTAGTCTATCAAAAATAAACTGTGATTTCTGTATGATCACGGCAGAAAAGACCTCTTCAGGAAATATTTGAGGAATATCAACTGTTGGGATGAATATTTGGAAGTGAATGGAAAACAGGACACATTGTGAGTGTAAACACAAATGTATTCCAGATATCGTGATAATTAACATCCGGGGACATCTGCATACCAGCAAAAAGATGTGCATCTACACAAGTTTTGTCTCATGTCAGATCCTGCAAATATATTTGAGTGAATCTCAATGAAACATTGGCAGACTGTCAGGACAAAAGCTATAAATAGGGGTCTGAATTTTTAGTATTTCTAAGTTTCAGGAATATTTTTCGTGACTGTTTACACTTCTGCGTGTTATTGGTAGGATAAAACCAGGGTGAGTATGTTTCTGGCAATCGCTGTCCTGTTAGATTGCCACTGGAGGCACAGGCCCATCATTAGGTGTTAATCAGAAATACTAAATAATTTTGGGTAAGACCAGTGCATATGACGAATGGTTCACCGAAGTTATATATGCAGCCGAAAGTGGTCGTTGTTGGGACGGCACTGCACGATGCAGCAGGCCACACTGAGTGCTCACCGGGGAGCAACGCGGCGGATGGATGCACGACTGGAAGCATCGCCAATGCAGGCTGCGTTGAGACAGGCAACAGCGCAGCAGGTGGATGTTTCTCAGGGACGAGTCCTTAGAACAAACTTTCGTTTTAACATTCTTAAGTATCCACGATTCCAAGAAATGACAAGGCTAGAGGTTCAATTGTCACCAAACATTGGTTAGAACACAAAAAAGGAACCGCAAATGTCTTGAAATCTACGTCCCCCACATTTCTTTTGAAGTTCTTTTGCAACGTACACCCAATATCGCCTGACACCCCGTTCATCGCCACCCTTCCAAATACCCCGCCCCACAGCCAGGTACACCACTGTGACATATACTCCCAGAGCTTCTCCTCTGATGCCCCCTGCACATATTGCCGGCGGGTGGTGCACACACTCTGCTGATGGGTGAAGTATCCATCCGGGGACGATAATCCCGTCTCCCCCTCTTCTAAGGGACGCCAGCGTGCCCGAATTGGTGGCAAATATGATCACTCATTCGGGGTTAATTCCTGTTTTCGAAAATGAGGAGAAACAACCGGTTCCACCGTCGGCAGTTTCGTGCTGTCAACAAAGAGTGCATAAGGATACTGGATCGTCCATATACCCCGCCGGGCATCAAACTCCCCGACACTCTTCCTCCTGAAAAACAACCTCAGGATTCGCCGGTGCCGTGTGGTGTACAGCACCACCCTCTGGTGCATCAGGTGCGGGAAATATCGGGGCAGACTCCTTGTAACCGTTGCAACCGGACGGGCCGCCCGGATGCCCGGTGCTATCAGCCGGAGCATTTTCTTTCTTGCCTGGAGAGTCCGGTGTGTAACTGCACCCTGAAACCGGCCGGGAATCTTTCTCCGCTCCCCGTTTCGCCATGCAAAGTCAACCCTGCCAATGATCTCCTGTTCTGTCAGGGTGTACGGATCGTTTGACGGATTGTTGTCGCCCCGGGTGACAACCCCGTCCCCGGATGTACTGACAACCCGGTGTACAACCCGGTAGTTCTTCTCCGGAGCAAAAAAGCAGATGACATCCCCGATAAAAGGTCCGGGCTGTTCATCGCCATACGGTACAACCTCCAGGAGTTCAGGCTGGCGCAATGTCGGCAGCATGCTGGACCCGGACACGACAATCGGGATATGGTCACCATCAATGTCAGATGCACTGAATGCCGGAGGGATTTCTTCATCTTCCTTCCGTACGGGAGTTTGTTCAACCGTGGTGTCCAGAGTGTCGATGGCCTCAGAAATGACGTCCCAGAACCGCCCGGTAAGGCTGATATTGAGCCGGAACGCCGGGATGACACTAGCAATCTTCTCCACTGCAGAAAACTGCATTTGGGTAAGTGCTTCCGTCTCCCTGCTGTCAAGATCCCTGCTGAGTTTCATCCCGCAGATCTGGTAGAATGACTCCATCAGGAATGCAAGGGCCAGGTCTTCCTCCAGCGGTTCTGCCGAGTCCTCATCCGACTGGCGCAGGGAAAAAACCGCACGCAGGGGGACCCACTCCCCGACATTCCACTTGCATCCTGTTTCACCGTTAAACAATCTGCTCCAGGTAGGCCAGGGGTGAGCGAAGTAGTTGCCCTTCCCATCCCGGACAACAAGCGTAGCATCGTCTGAAAGGGAACGCCATGGAGGTGGAAACCGGTTGCTTGCGGTCGTCTTTCCGGTACCTCCGGGAGCGGCAAGGATGACTCCCTCACCGTTGAGACATGCCAGAGCTCCGTGAAGGAGAACTCCACCGTCCGGGAGTGTCAGAACCGCCATTCTCTGTGCGACGGTGTCCGTCTGGATCACCCCCATCGCCATGCTGCCTTCTGCCGGAGGAATGATACAGACCGGGACTTCGTGCCTGTCCGGAAGCGGTATTGAACGGTGGGCCCGTGGTGCCTCCTTATCTGCCACAGTGATAAATATCCGGCGCCCCTTTGAAGCGGTGCCGAGGCACATCAGTTCAGCCAGTCGCTTGACGGTCTCTTCTGCCTCAGGTTCAGTTGCATGCAGGAGAAAGGTCGTGCCGTCTGCAAGAGTGAGTGCCGGAAATAACTGTTTTTCATCCATCGGAGGTTTCCATTTTTTATTTTCGTCCTGTCCTTTATTTAATTCTCCGAATTGAAGAATGGTGAATCTGCTTTTGTGGATGACGGGACCTCATAAGATGAGAGTGAGGCCATATTTTGTTTGGGAAAATGGCAACACTCATATGACATCAACCGAAAGTCTAATTAAATGATTGAAAGTCCGCCCAACGTGATTTTGGATTCTATTCCTGTCTGTAATCCGGCGGTTGTTACCAGAAAGACCTCTGAAGACGGGATGGTGCTTGTCAACAGTGACACAGGGATATCACTAGCCTTAAACAGTACGGGTGCTCTGGTCTGGGATCTTATCGATGGCGAACGGAATCCCGCCGCAATTGCCCATGCGGTTGCGGGGAGCTTTGATGATGCCCCTGCCTGTGTCGCAGAAGACATTGGTGCGTGTCTTCAGGTGCTTGCCGATGACGGGTTCATCGGATATGAAGTGATTTTCTGAAAAGAAAGAGCATGTTTCGGTGACCCCCCAAAAGCGATTTTAACTATACCTATGGAGATGCAGTTATGGAAGAGACTGACACATACACCTATCAGGGAAATCCTGATGTTTCATGCCGTGTTGAAGGGGATGACGATGTTATCCTGTATAACCCGGATATCGACGATTTCGTCCTGATCAATTCAAGTGCCCTTGTAATCTGGAAATACCTTGACAAGCCCCGCTCGGTTGAGGAGATCTGTGCACATGTGATGGAATCCTATGAAGAGACCCCTGAACAGGAACTTGTGCTTCAGGATGTCCGGACATTCCTCGATGATCTTGGAGAGGCATACATCTGCAAGGAATCGGTGACATGATCTCTGCACAGATGCCAGTAAGGGACTATACCGTCCCACCCGAAGGTCTCGCACAGGCCCCCACAAATATTGATCTCGAACTCACCGGACGGTGCAACCTCTCCTGCAGGTACTGTTTTTATGCTGATAGCATGCAGGATAGAGGGGACCTTGACACGGATGCATGGTATGCTATTCTCTCGGAACTGGGAGGTCTTGCCGTCCGCAGGGCCACGCTTTCAGGGGGAGAGGTATTTGTCAGGGATGACCTTTTTGACATTATTGATTCCGTGATCGAGAACAAAATGCGATACAGCATCCTCTCGAACGGCACCCTGATAACCGAGGATACCATAGAAGAGTTTGGGAAAGGGAAACGGCGGCTCCGTATGGACTCCATTCAGGTATCCATCGACGGTTCATGTGCGGAGGTTCACAATCTCTCCCGTCCGCCGAACAGTTTTGACCGTGCCGTCCGCGGTCTTCGCCTCCTGAAAGAAGGGGGATTCCCGGTAACGGTGCGGGTGACATTAAACCGGCACAATGTCGATGACCTCGAGGGGATTGCTCATCTTCTCCTTGATGATATCGGGCTGCCATCCTTCTCGACAAATGAAGCAGAGCCGATGGGTACCGGCCGTGAAGAAGGTGAAAATATCCTCCTCTCCCGGGAACAGAGAGAGGCTGCGATGAAGAAACTGATTGAACTCAATGAACAATATGGCGGACGGATCGGGGCACAGGCAGGCCCCCTTTGTATGGCAAATATGATCGCTGAGATTGACCGGCTCCGTGCAGCAGGGGAGTCCGGCATACCTGGCAGGGGGGCCCTCGTTTCCTGTGGGGGTGTCTTCTCAAAGATGTCCATTCTCCATGATGGCACCATGGTTCCCTGCAACATGCTTCCGACACTTGTGATGGGGGTCGCCGGGATGCACTCCATTCAGGAGGCATGGTTGCATTCACCGGCAATTAATGTGGTGCGCTACCGCAGGGAGATTCCCCTTTCATCGCTCCCGATGTGTTCGGACTGTCCGTATATTGGGTTCTGTGCAGGCGGGTGCCCGGCATCGGTGATGACAAAGACCGGAAAGCTGATCGGGGTCGATCCGTTCAGCTGTTACCGGTATCACAAAGGGGAGGTGGAGTACGATGACCTCATCTGATGCCCCGGGTACTCAAAATCAGCCCCGCGAGCTGGATCTCCCGGAAGGTGTGCCGCATCTGAGAGCATTTTATCTCTACCTTACGGCATGCTGCAACCTCAGGTGCCGGCACTGCTGGGTCAGTCCTGTACATGAAGACGAGACGCTGAAACCGGATCTGTATATTGACCCGGAGGCCCTGAAAGAAGCGGTACGGGAAGGAAAGAAACTCGGTCTTTCCAGTGCGAAATTAACCGGCGGAGAACCGACTCTGCACCCGTATTTCCGTGAGGTTGTCACCCATCTCACGGAAGAAGGTCTGTCCCTCAACATGGAGACGAACGGGACGCTTATCACTCCGGACCTTGCCCGGTTCCTCAGGGAGGAGAGCAATGTATCCTTTATCTCGGTGAGCATCGATTCTCCTGACCCGGCAGGACATGACCGGTTCAGGGGCGTGAAAGGGGCCTTCCGGCGGGCTCTTGCCGGTCTTGATGATCTCGTAGAAGCGGGGTATGATAACTGTCAGGTGATAATGGCGGTGCACAACGAGAACCGCCACCAGATGGCAGAACTGGTAGAACTTGCAGCAGAACATGGTGCAGGTTCGGTCAAATTCAACCCGGTAACGCCAACCGGGAGGGGCATTGATATGCACGAGAAGGGCGAAGCACTCGGCTTTTTGGAACAGCTTGAGATGGCTGATTATATTAACAACGGGCTCCGTCCGAACTCGCGGATCCCGGTGATCCGCCCGATGCCTCCGGCCCTCACCCCGGTAGATGAACTCCGGAGAATGAACGGGCGGTGCGGAGACTGTGGCGTTACCGGGATCCTGGGGTTTGTCGGGAACGGGGATATTGCCCTCTGTGGGATTGGGCAGACGGTTCCTGAACTTATTTATGGGAAACTTGGTGTTGACAGTATCAGGGATATCTGGCTCCAGAACCCGGTCATACAGGGCCTGCGTCGTGACCTTGAAGATGTGGAAGGATATCCCGGGATCTGTGGGTCATGCATCCATGCAAAGTCCTGCCGTACCGGTTGTGTGGCAAATAACTATGTGCAAAACGGCAGACTGGTCTCGCCGCAGTGGCTCTGCCAGGAAGCCGTTGATGCCGGTATCTTCCCAAAAACCAGAATGAAGTCATTCCCTGTGGAATAAAAAAGGTGGCTGCACCCCTTTTTTAACGATTTTTCATCAATCTATTTCAGTCCCCCCTCCTCAATTGAGACTACCCGTCCGGAAATCGCAAGGACGGACGGGCGGTGCGATATCAGAATTGTTGTCCGTTCACACGAGAGTTCTTCAAGAATCGGCAGGATCCGTTCTTCTGTTTGTTCATCGAGTGCAGATGTCGGTTCGTCCAGAATAAGGATCGGGGCATCCTTCAGAAATGCACGGGCGATGGAGACACGCTGCCGCTGACCGACAGAAAGCTGAGTGCCCCTCTCGCCGACCACGGTATCGTATCCGTCCGGCAGTTTGCAGATATCATCATGGATCTGTGCGTTCTTCGCCGCCTCGATGACTTCGTCCTTTGTAGCATCCGATCTGCTGTAGAGGATATTCTCCATGATGGTGGCATTGAAGAGGGTGAGGTCCTGCGAGACAACCGAGATCTGCTCCCGAAGCCACCGACAGTTCAGCGTTGAAATATCTCTTCCGTCAAGGAGGATTCTGCCTTCATTTGGATTGTAGAACCGGAGAATCAGGCTGATAAGGGTGGTCTTTCCCGCACCTGTCCTTCCACGAAGCCCGTATATCTTTCCTGAATGGAGAGTGAATGAAATCTGGGAGAGCACCGGTGTATCATCCCGGTATGAGAAGGAGACGTCTGAAAAGGTGATCGTTCCGTTCACGGTTTCAGGGACTATGCCTTCTGTCGCATCTGCTTCAGGTGTCATCCTGAAGAGCTCCTGAATCCGTTCCGCGGAGGTGAACGCCGGTTGCAGGAGAATGGGAAACGAGAGGAGCGAATTCATCGCACCGGCAAAGGTGGCAATATAGGCGGTATACGCGACAAAATCCCCCACGGTCATGCTTCCCGCAATGACAGCGTTTCCCCCGATCCAGAGGACGGCAAGCATAATCAGGGACTGGGTGCCGAACCTCACCTGCCCGGAAAAACTGTTGAGCATTGTGTTTCGGATGCGGGTGTCAATCGCTGCAGAGAGCGATGATGATATACGCCGGAATTCACGGCCTTCTGCCGTATGAATCTTCACGCTCTCAATCCCTGCGATGATCTCCTGGAGGTCCTTTGATATATCGGCCCGCCGCTCCCGCTCTTCATAGGTTATCGCCCGGATGTATTTTACGAAAAAGACGTTGCCGACCAAAAAAAGCGGTGCAAGGAGGATGACAAGGAGCGTCAGACGGGTATTGAGTGCAAAGAGAATCCCCACCGACATGATGATATAGATGACATTGGAGAGCATCTGAGGGAGAAACTGGGAGAAGATGTACTCCAGAATACGCACGTCATCGGTGATGCGTGACATAATATACCCGGTCTGGTGGGAACGGAAGTATGCGATGGGAAACCGCAGCACATGAGAAAAGAGATCAGTCTGGAGATGAAAGGTATAGGCCTCACGAAACGAGATCGTTGCATAGCTTCTGAAGAGCTCGAAGACAACGGTGAGGATGCCGAGCACCAGCACCGCAATGATGAGGGCAGTTAAGGAGTAGAAGATCCATGAAATCTGTGCGACCATCCATTCCGGCAGGTGGGCACTGAGTTTATTGATAATCCCGGCCGGGTTCTTGCCCAGGAAGATATAGTCGATCAGAACCTTGGTGGTCAGCGGGTAGAGGATTTTCACGCCACTGAGCAGTACACTGAAGAGAATGCAGAGAACGCCGAGGTGCATGACCGGCCGCAGATACGTCAGAAAGAACGAAAGGTCCTGTGAATCGAGGCGGGTGTCCTCGCGTTTGGGAAGATGAAAGAGTCTGCGTACAAATCTGAATGCCGCGCTGCAACGCACCCGTACCTTCATATGGGTTTTCCAACCCCTGCCTGCACCACGGTTATCAGGGCCATTCTCATCGCAGTCTCCTTTCCCGTCTGTAGATATATATCCCCAGAGTACCAAACGCAAGCACTGAATATATTATTGTGAGATGTCTGAATATGACATTGTACGGCCATTTTTCTGTCCACGGTATCTCATAGCGCTCATCAAGTTCTTCAGCACGCAGAAAACAGACTTCCGCTTCCCGGTCTCTGCCCAGATTGGAAAGTACCTTTCCTTTGTAATACCATGCCCGTGCGTAGGTGTCGTCAGTTTCCAGTGCCCTGTCCAGCTGGATCAGTGCCCGTTCGTCATCCCCCAGTTCAGAGAGCAGGTATCCGCAGATGTAATAACTCCAATTTGTATGGAGATAGGTATCAGATGCATTCTCAATCAGCAGGATGGCCTCATTGGTTTTCCCGTCATCATGGTAACCCAATCCTCTTTGCAATTCTGAAATGAAGCGTTCTCGTTCTACATCATCTGATGCATCTGCGATTCCGCTGCAGAGTATGCATATGAGGAGGCATCCTGTAATGAATCGGTGTATTGCTGGCCTGTTCATCTGTCTCGGTCTCCCGTGGTGATGGTCTCTCTTTGTTTCCGGATTGTCCGGATCTCTGTAGATATAGGTACTCTGTATCCCTGATAAAAAACATTATGTTCATATTGTCTCATTGGGTGAATTATTTGCCGTTATAATTCAATTTTAAAATCATATCGGGTTTATTTCTTGGGCTCTGTCATCTGTTTGATGACAGGTGGTAGAGCGAGATGCCCCATTTGTGTCGCTGTGACAGTACGAACCGCCCTGTAAACATCATACTATGTCCGGCGCACAATGACCGGATCCGTCTTTCGAAACGCATGCGTGGTAAGAATTGAAATGAACATCCCGGTCGCCAGACAGGGATAAAAAAGGGAAAAGAATTACTCTCTTCTCAGGAGAGCAAACGCACCAAGTGCCACAATCCCGAAGATCCCCGCCACCGGGAAGGGGCTCTGTGTCGGTGCGGTGGTGGGGGCGGTCACCGGGATCATGTTAAGGGTGGCGTCGAGCTCAACGATCTGACCTTCTGCCGGATACTCGGTGACCTGTCCGTTGTAGGTCGTGTATCCGGCCTTCTCCACCTTGTAGGTGGTGTAGGGGGTGCCGGTGGTGTAGATCTCAACGGTCAGAGTACCGTCATTCTCGGTGAGACCCTTATAGTCGTTGTCAAGGTAGACGGATGCCCCTGCGACACCATTGGTGACGA
>Ga0272441_10005010_pt1 | contig 23429 bp, 21 predicted proteins | sample SSMProp6N_FD_193582 | JGI IMG/M metagenome (GOLD analysis project Ga0272441, IMG submission 193582) | Marine sediment archaeal communities from Little Sippewissett salt marsh, Falmouth, MA, United States - SSM-Prop-6N | ecosystem: Environmental > Aquatic > Marine > Wetlands > Sediment ...
TTTGGCCTTGAAGGCCGAACTGTGATTACGTCTTCTATTTTTCATAAATCTGTCTCCTGAATACTTTATCGTCTCAGGCGACAAATCTACCTTAATCATGCGCCCAGTTTTTGGGGAGTATTATAATATACATTTCCGTTACCGGGTATGAAACTGAAGCCTTTTATATATAGAAAGGATAAAAATGCCAAAATTAATGAAATAAGGAAGAACAGGAGGCAAATAAAATGAGGCTGCTAAGAAGTATAAAACAATGGTTCCAAAAATTAATTGGTTCGGGAGCCGGATTCTCCGCCGGTATTGATTCTTATAAGTGGGAAAGCAAAATCGAGATTATCAGCCACTTCGCAGGCGGGCATTAATGAGCCGGTTCTCATTAAAGCCACCGTATCGATAAGAAAAGAAGAGCTGTTTTTATTGAATCTATCCTCCACAGCCACCACCTCCGCCACCCGCATGGTCACATTCCGCACGGTTCTGTGCATTTAATGAATAGGTTCCCTCCAAAGGGCATTCCGGAGCACCGTCAGGAAAGTAATTTAGATTTTCGGTAATTTGTGTTATATCCGAGGGATATCCGCCGGTCTCGACAAAATACACCTCAATCTGGGAATTAATTAAATCCAGGTTGGTCTGGCACGCATTCTCTTTGGCAGTTTGAGAGGTCTGAGTTAACCTGGGCACGGCAATAAAAGCCAGGGCCCCGAGAATCAGTACAACAATTAATAGCTCTACAAGCGTCACTCCGTGTTTTTGGGACATTTTTCAGTTTCTTTCATTAAACTTTTCGATGTTCCCCCCAAGAATTATAAGTTTATTGCGGTTGGATAAAGCCAAAAAAATTATACCTATAAACAACATAGCCACACTCATCGTGTGTCCGCTATTCCATCCTGAGACGGCATTTTTCCCGTCATAGTTCGGCCTGAACCACTGCACGGTAAACCGAAATGCACCATATAAGGCGAAATAGAACCATAGTAATCGACCTTTAAGTTTGCCTTGTTTCAACATCCAGAGACATACACCGCTGATAAGAAGACAACCAGCCACAGCAACAAGCTGGATCGGAAATACCGGCAGGGAATGTGTATCAGATGGTTCGACCAAATTCAGGTTTAAATGGTGTATAAAGCAGGGCGTCCCAATAATATCCCCGTTACTATTTGTATATTTCGGAAAGCGTACGGACAAAATCGAATTCGAGATCGGCCCATAGCAACAACCATGACAAAAACAGCCGATTCTCTGGATTCCCTGAGCAACCGGAATTGCGCATGCCGATATGTCAAGTGCATCTTCCGTGGGTAATCTCAGGATTCGTGCAAGGACAATCAGAATGAAAAGGGCTCCGATGACACCACCGAATGAAACCTGTCCACCTCCCCGCAAATCGAAAAAACCGGAAAATGTCCCCTTCAGGCAAAACGCGTTTAGTCGGCCAAAGGCAAATGCGAATATAATCATAGCCAGGCATAAAATACATACTTTAAATAATTTCTGAGAGCGGCGATACGCCAGGTAAAAACCTAAAAAACCCGCTAAGAACATACCAAGAGCATAGAAAAACCAGTATGCATAAATCGGACGGCCCTGGAATTCAAATAAAATCCGACACATGCTTTGATGTCTTTCTCGCAATTTTAAAAGTTCTCGGATTATCTGTAGCTTGTTTTCTTTATTAAGCTTAAAAGTCTCAGACAGCAAACACAAATAAAACCAAGACTTGATTAACCAAACTTAACGACGAAATGGTTTGGCAATTATATCAAGGTTTATAATTTTGTCAAAATACCAAATCAATATAAAAACAACAATACCAAATTTTTAACACATTTACCGGAAGATTCCTCTCGTGGCTCATACATCTTTAGATTATCATATTAATAATATCTGCCGGTTCTGCCGGGGATATTCGGTAAATGGTTGACCGATGAAGAGAAGCTAATCCGGATGAAAAAGTACTTCAAAAAAGTCCTTGGAATAATTCTGATTATCCTGGGATTTCTTGCTTTGATAACTCCCTGTTCTCCCGGGTCATGGCTTATCCTTGTTGGTTTGGAATTTTTAGGCCTGGGATTCCTGCTGGAAGACAGGTTGCCCGCTTTTCTTAAGACCGGCTATAAAGGCAGATATAAGAATCTGTTCAAAAAAAATAAAGGTAAAAGTTCAAATGAGAATAACCGGCAGGAATGATAAAATCTGCTGTTAATAAGAATGAACAGTTCAATGGATAATTAGCGTAATGAGTTCTCTGTTCTACAATCTTGGCAGGAAGGCAGGGCCAACGGTCCGCAGAGTCACATGGATATGGCAATCGTTAACCGGCAGCGAAGCCGATGCAATTCGAGTGGAAAACCAGGTCGGCCGCGACCTGGCAAGGGAAATCAGAAAACAGTTGGCCCCTGACAACGAACAAAAGACTGTACAGATTCTAAACGAAATAGGTCCTCATCTTGCCAAATGTGTGGCCAAAAAGCTGCGGAAGTTTAACTTCGAGGTAGTCAAGAGCGACGAGCCGAATGCGTTTGCCCTGCCGGGCGGATTTATCTTTATGACTCGCGAGCTGGTGGAACTTTGTGAGCGGGATCGGGATGAGCTGGCATTTATACTTGGTCACGAGATGGCTCATGTTATCCGTGGACATGCGATAAAACGTATTATGAGCAATTCTGCCGTTAACATTGCTTCTCGTGCCGTTCCTATCCGGGGACAGCTTTCGGCCTGGTTGCGGAAAGTGGGTATTAAGTTTCTTGAAAGCGCTTATTCTCAGGAGCTGGAATTTCAGGCTGATAAACTCGGAGTTCGTCTGGTCGACGCCGCCGGATACAATCCGAATGCTTCTATAAAATTACTCGGGCGTTTGAAAGAGTTGAATCTCTCGGAAAGTAAGTCCGTTGCCGGTAATTATTTTTCCTCACATCCGGCCTTCGAAATGCGCATAAGCAATATTAACCGGTTCCTGCAAAAAACGGGATAAAACTATGATACGGTGACACTTTCAGCAGCAGGGGCAGCAATGATTTCCGCCATGAAGCTTTGATTAAGCTGCTTTTGCGAATCAAGCAAATATGTCGCCGTGAGCTGCTCCGGGTCATCTAATTGGCCGCGGACTTTCTCGACCCAGGAAATAAGAGCATTGACTACGTCAGGATCGAAATCGTATCCGGAGGAATTAACAATACTTCTTACAGCTTCGTCAAGAGACAGGGACTGATGATAAGACCGCTCCGAGGTCAGAGCATCGAGAGCGTCCGCCACCGTTAATATTCGCGCGCCGATCGGTATCGAACCTTCCGACAAGCCGTCCGGATAACCCTGGCCGTTCCACTTCTCATGATGGCATTTGACAATGGCCACTTCCTGTTCCAGAAAACTCATCTTCTCCAAAATGCGAACGGCTATGAGCGGATGCTGCTCGATAATGCCTCGCTCGTGCATTGTCAGCCTGTTCGGTTTGGAAAGAATCGCATCTGGCACTCCAATTTTGCCGATATCGTGTATCATTGCAGCCCGGCGGATTATTTCCATTTGTTTCGGAGGAATATCCATAGTCCGGGCAATGCCCATGGCATAATGCATGACGTTTTCGGAATGTTTCCTGGCATACGGGTCCTTGGCTTCGAGAGCCTGTACCAATCCCCAGATACTTTGGATAAACATTTTCTCCGCCTGCTCAGAGAGACCGGCAATACGCCTTTTAAGTCTTTTTATCTTTTCGATCTCTATGTCGCTGGCATTTTGAGCCTTCGACATGGATTTGTCCCAGAGCTTAACACAGTTTCGACCGGCATTTTTAGCTGCGTACAATGCCAGGTCGGCCCTGCGAATTATCTCGCTGGAAGCGTCTTTACTGTCCGGAATGCTTTGTGCTATCCCGCAACTGATTGTCATGGATATATTCTCGGCCACGGATATTTTCTCGACTTCCGTTCGAATCCTTTCTAACAGTGTCACGGCGTCGTCGGCCTTGGTCTCCGGCATGAGTATTACAAATTCGTCACCACCATATCGCCCCAGCACGTCCGGTGTTCTTTTCTGTTTCTTCATACATGAAGCAAGCTCCTGCAGGGCACGGTCTCCGGTGGCATGTCCCAGCACGTCGTTGATTGTCTTGAAATTATCAAGGTCTATGATTGCGACCGAAAAAGGACGTTTGTACCGTTTTGCACGGGCGGCCTCGGCCTGAAGTCTGTCCTCAAGAAGCTTTCTCGAACCGACTCCGGTCAGAGCATCTGTAAGAGATGTCAGCCTTGCATGCTGATACAAACTTGCGTTGGTTAAATGAGATGTCAGGATGTCCTTTGTCAGCTTGGCCTTGTAGCCGGTCAGCTCCCTGCTGACGGTGCTCCAGTTTTTCAATCCGCACATACACAAATAGCCCGATAAATGATTGTGCGTATCGGCCAGGGCATACTTGGGATCCATAAAAGTTCCGCTGGCAGTCTTGCCCAGCAGAATCGGTGCGGCAGGGGAGCTTTGATGTTTGGTTTTGTGATCGGAGATTGTCAGGGGGATAACCAGTCGAGGGCCTTGTGCACCCATCTCACGACAGATATCCGGGATACTGTCATAGGTGAATTGCTCTTCATCACGTCCACTGTCCGATGTTTTGCCTGTTGGTTGTTGTCCGGCTGCGGAGGATACGGAAAGAACATAGGCCGAAGGGATTTGACATTTAAGCTTACTTTCGGGGCACGGACAATTATTGTAGCTTAAAAGCTCGGTTTTTTCCGTATCGGAATCTTTCTTGAATAAACATAAAACACATTTTTCGGCCTGAAACAGCTTCGGTACTTCCTTAGTCACTATATCTGCCGCTTCTTTAAGATCGATGCTTTTAAGGCATTTGGAAAGCATTGCCACTTCCTTTGCCGCCGCACGGTCTTCGAGCAATTGCTGCTGCATCAGGTCTCGAACGGATAATATTCCCAATATCTGTTCGTTTTCAACAATGGGTAAATGCCGAATCTTGTTATTTGTCATAATTTCGCGGGCTTTGCTGGCCGGGGTTCCGGGGGGACATGAAACCACGCGCGCCGTCATAATCTCACCGACAGTCGTTTTATCTATCGAATCCGAAGAAACCGCCAGCCTGTTGGCAATATCCCTTTCTGTAACCAGACCCACGAACTGTCCATTTTCATTGTTGACGATAAGGCAGCCGATTTTTTCGGCAAGCATCTTTTCTGCGGCTATTTTGATATTCTCGTTTTCCCTGATAGTGATTATCTTTGAGGGTCTCTGTGAAGTTTCTTTCATTTTTTGTCCTTTTGTACGATTTATCCTGTTGTTGCTGATTTCCATTTACCGGAAATCTTTTTAGGGTTTCTTCGAATATAAAATCATCCGATGCCTTACAGAAAAAATCTATCGGCAATCGATGAAGCGAACTTAACGAGTGTATTGCCTGTGTTACATATCTTTATATGCCGGATTTGCTGTTTTTTATTTATCCGAAGCGGATACGGAATTTATTTTCATGTATAAGAAGCCTTTTATGATGTTAAGTCGCGTTTATCTCGTGCCGATAATTATCTCATGGATAAACATGACCCGATAATTACTGCTTTTCGCCGGGAAATCGACGACGAGCAACTCGTTAATTCTGTTATCGAGAAACATACTAACGGCGGACGGAGTATCATAAGCATACTCCAGGAAGAAAATATCCTCGGCGAGGAGCAGATAGCCAGGATAATCGCCGCAGGTAATAAAATGGAATTCATCAATTTGTCCCCGGATATGGTGGAACCGATGGCAGCCCATATGGTGACATCGCAGATCGCCAACCGGCACAACCTGATCCCGGTTAAAAAGACCGAGAATAAACTGCTCGTTGCGATGAGCAATCCTCTGGATCTCGTTGTCAGAGACCAGATAGAGCTCAGGACGGGTTGCAAGGTAGTTCCTTTGGCGGCGACGCCGAGCGCTATCAGGGGAGCAATCAGGCATCACTTCGACGTACGAAATGCCACTCGCCAGGCCATAGCCTCTATGCGGCTAAAGCACCGCGATGGGGAGGATGAATCGGATGGCGCTCGGTCTGCGAAAAAATCTTTTCAGGTCGCCGAAGACCCGGTCTCAAAGCTTACTCACTCGATAATTACCGGCGGCATCGATGCCCGAGCAAGTGACATACATATCGAGCCGCAGGAACCTGACATGAGGATTCGCTATCGTGTTGACGGTCTGCTTCACGACGCGCTGGACGTGCCGGCTTCGGTTCAGCAGGAGGTGGTCTCACATGTCAAAATATTGTCGGATATGGATATTTCGGAAAGGCGCATACCGCAGGACGGCCACATAGCAATCGAGCATAATAACCGCAGCTATGACCTTCGAGTCTCGTCGCTGCCCGCCGTCGGTGGCGAAAAAATTGTTATTAGAATTCTTGACAAGAATGCGGACAAGTGGTCGCTCGACAAGATCGCGACCTCACCCGAAAATAATAAAAAATTCAGATCATTGGTCAAGAATCCTTACGGCATGCTTTTGCTTACAGGGCCGACAGGAAGCGGTAAGACAACCACCTTATATGCGATTTTGCAGTTACTTAATACGCCGGAAAAAAATATTGTCACCGTGGAAGACCCGGTCGAATATCGTCTCGACGGTATTACGCAGGTTCAGGTCAGGCCGTCTGCGGGCAGAACTTTTGCATCGGCGCTGCGCAGCATTTTACGACAGGACCCGGACATAGTGCTGGTCGGTGAAATTCGCGATTATGAAACCGCCGAAATAGCCGTCAGTGCCGCTTTAACCGGTCATCTCGTATTGAGTACCCTTCATACGAACGATGCAGCCGGGGCAATTTCGCGTCTGATTAATATAGGGATCCCACCGTTTCTCATCGCTTCGGCACTTCTTGGAACGGTGGCTCAGAGACTTGTTCGAACGATATGTCCCAAATGCAAACAAACATATACTCCTTCGCCTGAAGAGATAGAATTTCTGGCCTCCGGAAACCTGAACCCGGATTCCGGCCAAACATCGGATAGCAAAGCTCAGGCATCGGCCCAAGGCAATCGCGGGGGTAAAAAAAATAACAAAAAGGCCAAGGAGATTCTATTGTATCGCGGTCAGGGTTGCGAAGACTGCTATAATTCCGGCTACAGCGGAAGGGGGGCTATCTACGAAATTTTATGCGTTTCACAGGAAATCCGCAGGTTGATAACCAACGCCGATAGTGACGAAGCAATCAAACAGACGGCAATTGCGGCCGGCATGAAAACGCTGCGTCAGGACGGTATCGAGCAGGTTCTGAACGGCTCAACGACACTCGAGGAGCTGCTGCGCGTTGTTGATATGAGGTCAGAGTGATGGCTGTCTATGAGTACACAGCAAAAGATGTAAACGGAAATAGGTTTTCGGGCGTTTGCAGTGACATCGATAACGTTGCCGTGTTGCGCAACGACCTCGCAAAAATGGGTGATAAATTACTCAAGGCCAAACGCAGAAAATCCGATTCTTCGAAACGAGCGAGAATTACGCGTGACGAGATTGTGACTTTCACTTTCAAGCTCGCAGGGATGTGTTCCGCCGGATTGTCGATAACAGGATGCCTCGAAACGCTCGAAGAGCAGACTCTGAACCATTCTTTCAAGCGAGTAATTTCGGATATCAGGCGAAACATCTCAGCTGGAGCGACATTAAAAGCCGCATTCGCAAAGCACAGAGAAATATTTTCCAATTTCTTTCTCGGGATGCTCGAGGCGGGGCAAACCGGCGGCAAACTTTCAGAGACGCTCGAAGCAAGTGCGGTTTACCTGGAAAAAAGATCCGATTTCAGACGCAAGATCAAATCCGCATTCGCATATCCCGTTATTGTCGGCGTGATGTGTTTCGGAGTAATCAGCGCTCTGGTTATATTCGTTATTCCGGTATTTGCCAAATTATACAAGAAGATGCACGTACCGCTGCCGGGACCGACACAGGCTCTTATTGGCTTGAGTGTTTTTGTCAGGGATTTCTGGCCGATAATACTGATTATATGTGCAGCTTTTGTTTTACTGTGGAGATTCTTACGAAAGAACCCGCGTCTCAAAGCTCGGTGGGACTCGTTCAAGCTGAATATGCCGATTCTGGCAAAGTTCAACCGGATGGTCGTGGCTACTCAGTATATACGGACCTTCGCACTGATGATTTCGGCGGGTGTCCCGCTGGTGAAAGCTTTGGAAGTTGCGAAAGAAGTTGTCAGCAATACACATGTCTCTGAAATAACCACACAATTGCAGCAATCCATACAGGCGGGCAATACTGTTGCCGGTTCTTTGAAGGATTTTCCCTTGTTTCCGCCGCTGATTGTTCAGTTGGCCGCTTCCGGAGAAGAGGCTGGGAAATTATCGGAGATGTTGAATAAAGGCGCCGATTTCCTCGACAAAGATATCGACCGAATGCTCAAAGCCATGCTGGTCAAGCTCGAACCGGCTTTGACGGCAACTATGGGGCTGATTATCGGTTTTATACTTATCAGTGTGTATTTGCCTATGTTCGACTATATGAGTCATCTGGAATAAAGTGAAAAACTTTTGGAAGTAACGTTTAAGCAACCCGCTTTTTGTGCCGATAGCAGCATATGTTGTTAAATCGTGTAGATAAGAGTATCACAGAATTATTAATTTCCTTGAATTAAGGGGGCATTGAGAATGAATTCCAAGAGAGGTGTTACATTAGTAGAATTGTTGATTGTGGTACTGATTTTGGGTGCACTTGCCGCTATAGCCATTCCGAGGTTGAGCCAGAGTGCCGATACGGCAAAAAAGAATGCCTGTAAGACAAACATTGATCTGATAAATTCTCAGATAGAGTTGTACGCGGCTGAGAACGACGGCACATATCCGGCCAATCTTACGGTTATCACCAACTCGACCACTTATTTTCCGGATGGTCCGCCCCAGTGTCCCGTGACGGATGCGAACTATCCGACCGCTCTGTCTAACAACAGAGTTGACGACAGTGCCCACAACCACTAAGAAAATGACACTTTAGTCATTATGATTGACGCATTCGGGTTTACAAGGATGGCTGCGATGTAACCGCCGGTCATCCTTTTTCCTTATAACCTTACCTGGTGGCAAAGATGACAGGGAAAAGAAACGCCTACAGTCTGGTCGAGCTTATAATTATCGTGATTTTTCTCGGTGTTACAGCGGCAATAGCTGTGCCGAGATTGAATTTTTCCACCATTACAAAACAAAAAGTCGATACTATCGCATGGAAAATCGTGACCGATCTTCGCCGAACGCGCAGCCTTGCCATTTCCGATGCAGCCAATAACACCGCTGGTTTCGCACTTAATATGGCAGGCTCGTCACCTTATTCCGGCTACGAGATACAAAACCTCGATACTTCGGTCATCGTAGATTCGCATTCAATCGATTCGAATATCAATTGTACCGGCGCGAGTGAGTTTCGATTCGGTCCGTTGGGAAATTTGTTAACCGGCAGCGGCAACCAGCTCGTTGTCTCGGCTTCGGGGAAAACCTTCACAATTACTTTGACTACGGCTACGGGGACGGTTAAATGCACCGAAAACTAACTTACTTATTCGTCCCTATCGTAAATGTCACGGAGTGCCGGCGGCAAATCAAAAGACGTGCAAATGCCGGTTTTACTCTTACCGAGGTGGTAATCGCATCGGCTATCTTGATTATTGCAATGGTCCCAATCCTTAAAGGTCTGACTACCGCTCATTTAGGCACCGCAATTCTCGAGCGGAAAACCAGGAGTCTCGTTCTCGCCCAGGGCAGGCTCGATGAAATAAAAGCGCGTTCGATTTATAATTACAGCCAGTCTTTCACCGAGAGTAATTTATCTCTTGACGGTCTGTACTTGTGTAATGTCGCCGACGAGGCGGCGGGCGGTAATCTCAGGAAAATAACGGTTTTCGTCGGTCACGATTATAACGGTGACAATATCCTGGATACGGATGAAATCGAAGTTACTCTGGCGACATATATTGCAAAGCGATGGCAGTCGTAGGAATCTCATGCGTAACCTGTCATGCTTATGCTCCCTAACGCATTTATAGGACATCGTGACCCGCTTTTAAAATTTCTATTTGCCGCGAAAACCAATGTCCTATAAGAGCATATCCTGTTAGTGAAAATCCGGCATTATTAACAGACTTACCGCTGCTCCGTACTATCATCGATAATGGAAAACTTCCGGTAACCACCCTTCAATTATATGCCGAAGAAATTAACACTGATTGTGTAAACTCTATGCGCCGGAAAAGATGAATTGTAGAAATAAAAAAAACTTGTTTGGTGAAAGAAATCGACTACTTTGTAGCGGCCTGACCCTTATGGAAATGATCATAGCATTGTCTATCATAACCATCATCTTTGCAGCGATATTCCCGCTGTTCGGGCAAATAAGAGAAAATTGGGATTCCAAACAAGCCGCCGCCGAGACACTGCAGAACGGCAGAATCCTGATAGACCACATGAACCGTAATCTGGCAAAAGCCGTCAAGGTAACAGCCGTCAGCTTCTCTTCGGATATGAGCGGCTATATCGAGTTTCAGGATAATGACGCTTCAACCTTCAGGTACGATGTCAACAGCGCGACCGACTATGTCGAATACGGTTCTCCCGGCAGTCTTTCCGATCTGGCCGGCCCGGTCAGTCAGCTAAAGTTTTTCTGCTACGACGCCTGCGATTTGGATGCTCCTTTGGATATATCCACGGCGGATGTTAATGACATTCGCTTCGTTAAGGCCGAAACAATCTTTACCAACTCATCGTCACCCGGCCAGAACAAAACCCTGGTCGCATCGGCCTACCTTCGGACTAATTCAAGTTCAGAAAGCGGACTCGTGGGGTGGTGGAAGCTTGATGAGCCTTCCGGTCTGACTGCGGCAGACAGCAGTAATAACGGAAATACCGGCACATTGAGAAATATGTCCGGTGACGAATGGATTGGCGGGGCCGTGGGCGGGGCATTGAACTTCGACGGTAATAACGACTACGTGGCAATTCAGAACCTGTATTATGACAGCAGTGGGTATGAGGAAATCACTGTCACCGCATGGATTCGTACCAGCAACAGCGGCAACCAGGTTATTGCATCCTATGACCGCAATGAATACTGGCGGCTGGAAATTAATGGAAGCGGCGCCGGCTCCGGTCAGGTAGGTTGGGATGTACGAACCAGTACCGGTCAGGTGGATTACGGCAGCGCTACTCGTGTTGACAACGGCGCATGGCACCATGTGGCGGGAGTTTTCGACAACGGCACGCTGACTATCTACATCGACGGCAATCCAGAGACCCCGACTTCCGGGGGCAGCACTTTCGGAAGAGGTGTAAGAACGCGTTATGGTTTTATCGGAGTGGGTTCGGAGGCGACTTCATTCGATGGCAGCAAAGGTCCGACAAGTTACTTCGACGGTAATATGGACGATGTACGCATTTATAACCGAGCATTGAGCGCGGCGGAGATATCCCAGTTAGCTGAAATCCTGAGGTTTGGAGAATTCAGTGAGGAAAAAGTCACTGCCGGCGATACATCCATAACTATCCAGAGCCCAGCGACCGATGAAGGTGACCTTCTTGTAGCGGCAGTCGCTACAGATGGAGACGCTTCTCTATCACTGTCGCCGCCGATGGCTGAGGGCTGGACCCAAATCGACCTCGATGATTACAACAATGATGTGACTCTTGGCGCCTGGTGGAAACTTGCAGAAGCCTCGGAATCGACCGAGCACCAGTTCACCTGGTCCGGCAACCGGCAGGCCTATGGTTGGATAATGAAGTTCACGGGCCACGATCCCGTAAATCCCATTAACGACTATTCGTCATATGGTGAGTCCAGTGCCTCCCCAACCAGCCCTGCGGTAACAACAACCGTTGATAATACCCTGATTCTTCGACTCGGAGCGTTCGACGATAGCGATATTATCGAAGATACACCGGGGCTTTCAGGCCATACGGTTATCACCATGGATAATGCCGCGAGTGTTTTATTTGAAGACGGATTCGAGACCAACTTCGATAAATGGACAGACGGCGGTATAACAGATTGGGCACGCTCGAATTCTGTTAAGTATTCCGGAAACTGGTCGGCATGGGCCGACAAATGGGATAACGATCTGATATCCGATAATATCAACACAAGTGCATACAATTCCTTCACGATTGAGTTCTGGTATAGAGTCGAAGGAACTGAAAGCGGTGATAACGTCTATCTGCAGCTATACAACGGTGGCGGCTATGTCAACTATTATGAACTCGGAACCGCTACAGAAGGCACATGGCTCCCGTACCAGACCGTAATCACCGATGCACAATACCGCCGCTCCGATTTCCGCATCAAGTTCGAGGCTTCCGATATAAACAGCGGTAACGAAGGTTTGTGGATAGATGATGTAATTGTCAGCAGTGGCGGAGTTTCGGGCGGAGCCGGATATGTAATACAGTCATCGAGCGGCAGCAACGGAACTTCGTCCTTTTCGCTCGGTTCGGCGAACGAGGCCCGGACACTTACGATAGCCATAGCTCCGGCTAATGACGGCGGTGGCATCAGCGGGATATTACGACCTTAAAAAGATATGAAAAATGAACTTAAAAATAACGGCTCAGTCTTGTTGGTAACAATCTTTGTTATAGCATTCCTATCTGCGCTGGTTATAGGTATGCTCCAGATGAATACCGAGGAGATACAGCTTGTGCAAAATCAGATCTACGCTGCACAGGCTCTCTCTACCGCAGAGGCGGGTCTTAACGGTGCCTTCAGCGAGATTCGTACGGATCCGAACTGGACCGCCGGGTTCAGTAATAAGGTTTTCGAGGGCGGTTCGTATACTGTCGATGTTAATAGTAACACAATAACATCTACGGGTACTTCATCGCAGGGTTTTGTCGCCAGAGTAGAAGCCGATATAACGATCGGAAGTACCAGTCCCTACGTGATAAGAATAGACCATTTAAGGATAAACGAATAATGCCTGGTTTCAGAACAGCTTTAGGTATAGATGTTTCGGGCGGCCGGATTAATCTGGCTTTGCTTAAAAAGCACGGTGACAGTGTGAAATTATTAAAGGCCGCCGGTTGTCCGGTTCCTGATGGGGCGATCAATGACGGAAATATTGAAAACGCCGCCGTTTTAGCCGGAGCCATCAAAAAACTCAAAGCAAAAAATGGAATACGTGTTCATCCGACGGCTATCTCACTGATTGCTAATCCGATACTGATGCAAATTATGGATTTGCCCAGGGAGGCTGCGGGAAATGTCAGACAGCATGTTTTTAATGAAGTGAAACATTATGCGATGCTGCCGATCAAAAGAGCTGCGGTGGATTTTTGCGGGATTAAGCCCTCGGTAAAATCAGGTAGCCGCCGTGCTCTTGTTGTTGCCACCGACGGTCAAAAAGTTACGGCTGCTATGAAGACTATGAACAGGCGCGGTTTGAATATCGGGGTAATCGAGCCGGCATGGATGGCTTATACAAGAGCTTGTTATAAGGAAAAAATTGAAGGAAGGGCGGATACGAACCTGTTGTTTGCGATGATCTTCGACGGTATTCTTACGTTGTCTGTGTTCAGAGACAACGCACTGGACTTTATAAGATTAAAACCGGTTGAGCCCGGACCGTTGCAATCCGAAGACAATTTGGAATGGTTGGAAGAAGAGATTAACCAGGTTCTTAAATTTTATGAGCTCAGGACTTCCAAAAATAAATGGCAGGTGATTCTGGTCACAGATAATCGACATGAATTTATTAAGGCAAAAGCGGAATTATTAAGGAGTAGACTGGATAATGCCCAATTGCAGATTAAAACAGACCAAAATGCTTATCTTGACACACCAATTGCAGTCGGGCTTTCTGCAGGAAAGCAACTTCGGGTAGATTGCGAAGATCAAAACGGCAGCGGCAATAAACCTTCGGCGGTGGCTATCGGGTTGGCAATGGGACTTCTTAATACACCGGGCGCCGGCCTGAATATTAATCTGCTCCCACCGGAGGTGGCTCTTGCCAAATCGAGGGAAAATAAGATTCTCGTGTTGTCGAATATCGCCGCAGCTTTTTTGGTTCTTATGATTTTAAGTACCGCGTTTATTAACACGGGAATGGAAAAGGCAAGTGTGGAAATAAAACGGCAGAAACAAATGCAGGCAAGTGTTGATACAGGAGATTTGCTGAACGAACAATCGCTTCTACAGCAACAAATCAAGGAGATATCGGCAAAACTCGAACAAATAAATAACACAATTGATACGAACACTGTTTTGGATTGGGGACCGATACTCAATGAGATCAAAGATGCAACGCCTGAAACCGTCCGTATCTCGAAACTTAACAGCAGTGAAAACTCGGAGATATTGCTCAGCGGCCAGGCGGTTTCATACCCGGCGGTTAACCTCTTCATTGAAGCACTGAATAAATGCGAAAACATAGACTCAGCTTCGCTGATAGGATCTCGAAGCGACAGACAGGTGGAAGGCCTGGTGGAATATTCCATTAGATGCTTATTGATTCAATAAAAGGATTTCAGAAATGTTAATTAAGAACTGGATTAAACCGGTAAAATCGCAACAGAATGTTATCTTTGCAACACTTGTGATAATAGGAGCAATCGGTGTTTACAACCGGGTCATATCGCCCCACCGAAATTACCTGCAGGCCGCACAACGATATGAAGCGGCCGCCGATAATCTGACCAAGAAAAAACAAACAATCGAAAACAATCTGAAAATTCGCAAAAAAAAGATCGAGTCCCTGGAAGAAAAATTAAATTCGGGTTTCGAAATGCTGTTCGAGCCTTTTGAGGCTAAAGAATTTTTTAGTAATATTCAGGCTGTCTCGGAGGAAGCCGGCTGCGTTATGCATTCGGTTACATTTACACAGGCGAATTTGGAATCCGGCATAAAAGACCCGAATGCAAACATCCATATAACTGCGAAAGGGATAAAGCTGACCGTTCTGGGTGGCTACGATAATATTACCGCCTTAATGAATAAACTTCAGGAGAATTCGAAATGTGTACGGATAGAATCGGTGAAAATTTATTCCGACAGTAGTTTTCCCGGTTACCTGAAATGCGATATGTCCGTCACAATTTACATAGTATCGAGAAAGGAAGATCGCCGGCATGAAACATAAGAATTTATATAGGATTATCCTGTCTTTTACGATAGTTGCAATATGCTTTTTCTGTGTCAGTGCGCGATCACAGCAAACTGGTGAACAGCAGAAACAAGAATCCGATTTCGGCAGAAGCGATCCTTTTGGGCAACTGCCCGGACTGACAAAGCCGCCTGCACCTAAGGTTACAACTGGTCCTGTCGAAGCTACAACTAACGAACCACCGGAATTATTCGTGCAGACCGTGATGCTAAAATTCCTCGACGCTAAAAGTCTCATGTTGGCCATTAGCAATATGACTTCCGAATATGGGACTATTGCTATTAACGAGAAAACCAATTCCCTGATAATCTGCGACACTAAGGAAAATCTCGATAGAATCGTGGGTGAGGTTAAAAAAGCCGACAAAACGCCGCAGCAAATAATGATAGAGGTGGTCATTCTTGATGTGCAGCTCAATGACGATACCGAAATAGGTCTCAACTGGGACATACTTTCCGACAAGATGTACGACATAAGCTACAGACAGAATTTCACGAGTTCCAGACTCGGAACAACCGTAGAGGATGCTACAACAGTTGCCGATGGAAGCGCATTCAATACCACGGGGTTCGGCGGCTCGTTCTCCGTTATCAGCGGAAATATTCGTAATGTGATACATTTGATACAGCAAAAAAGAGACGTCGAGATTCTTGCAAGCCCGAGAGTCATGATGGTCAGCGGGGAATCCGCTTCGATAGAAGCGGTGGAGGAGCTGCCTTACACGGAGATAATGGATGCGGCAGCGGGAGGTGCTGCGGCCCTGACAACAACGAAATTTAAAAACGTCGGTATTCAACTGAGTGTGGAAGCTACCCTGACCGACAGCAACGATATTTTTCTTGTAGTTGTGGCGGAACAAAACGTTGCGACCGGACAAAGTGATACGGAAGTGCCCATAGTCGATACCAGAAAAGCCAACACATCGCTTTTACTGAAGGACGGTCAGGTTGTTGTTTTAGGCGGTTTGAGGCGGCAGGAAAAAACCAGAGAAGTTGATCAGATTCCTTTTTTAGGTGATCTGCCGATCGTCGGATTTCTGTTTAAAAGCACAAACACTATCGTCAAGAATTCCGAATTGATTGTATTCCTTTCGCCACGTATATATAAAGGTGAACCTGTTCCCGAGGATGCGATGTCGAAGTTCAGGCAGATTACGGAAAAGCCCGTTTTACTTTTCCCCGAGGATAGTATGTCCATGGGAAATCGCGACAAGCTTGAACGGCAATCAGTGGAATAGATAACTTCCTTTTAAGAAATTCAAAGGGAGATTTAAGGAAGCCTGCGGGCAAAGGATGGTAAGATTATGCGGCAAAAAAAAGACAAAAAGCCGCAAAAAAATCATTGTCGGCATTTACGCTATTGGATGAAATTTTAAGTCAGGAGATAAATGAGCCGATGACATCGTCGGGTAAAGTCACAACCGACGGGAAAAGTGCCGTTGCCGAAGGGCCTGAGCAATTTTTGTTGTCCTTGGGGGAATTACGAAAGGTGGAAAAGGATGTTGAAATTATTTAAGTCGAAACAAAAAACGGACCGGGCGAAGATTCTTCTTGTGGATGACGAGCCCGATATAGTTGACACCATCCAGTGTCGTCTTGAGGCAAACAATTTTGACGTAGTTACCGCCTCGAACGGACAGGAGGGGCTGGTCAAAGCGAGTGACGAGAAGCCCGACCTGATATTGCTGGATACCAACATGCCCGTGATGAACGGTCATGAGATGCTCGAACACATCAAGAAGCACCCCGATTTGAAGGAAATCCCGGTAATAATGTGTACCGCGTTGTGTGAGGCCCAGGATATCGCCACGGCTTCGGCATTCGGCATCGCCGATTATGTCACGAAGCCGTTTGATTACACCAGTCTCATCGAAAAGATCAACGGCGCGCTGGAGAAAAGCAAATCGTAAAAACATACAAAGGCGGTTATAAACATCATGGAAAACACCACCTATAAAATTTTACTGATCGAAGACGACGAGCTCGATCAGATGGCATTTAAACGGCATTTAAGCTCTGAAAATCTTCCATATGAATACGTTGTAGTTTCTTCGATTTCCGAAGCTCAAGATGTTTTAAGCTCCGAACAGTTCGACATCATTCTCACCGATTTTACCCTCGGGGATGGAACGGCGCTCGATATCCTGGACGCGGTCAAGGATATTCCAATAGTACTTACCACAGGCGCTCGTGACGAAGATGTAGCTGTCAAGGCCTGGAAGGCGGGTGCGTATGATTATCTCTCGAAAGATTTCGAGCGAAATTACCTCAGAGCAATCCCCAAGACAATCGAAAATGCCATCAGGCGCCGGCAAATCGAAGAGGCGCTCGACAAGAAACAGAAGAATCTTGAAGCGATTTTCGACGCGGTTCCCATCGGAATGTTCCTCGTCGATGAAAAACTTGCTATTGCCCGTGCCAACGATGCGATCACGAAAATGTTCCACAGGGATTTTTCTCAGATTATCGGTCGGCGTTTCGGCGATGCTCTCGGCTGCTCCAATCAAATAAACAGTGAAGAGGGGTGCGGATATACGCCGGCCTGTCCGGGGTGCTCGCTTAGAAAAACTATGCAGGGTGTCCTGGATTCGGAGCAATCCATTTACGGCCTTGAGATCCGTCCCACACTTACAATTAATGACGAGGAAATCCAACCCTGGTTCCGAATCAGCGCCAAACCTGTGAAAATTGACAACATTAAACACATCATCGTCGCAATCGATGACGTCACCGAGCGAAAGAAAGCGGAAAACGAGCGGTTGCTGGCGGAGGAAAAGTACAGGATGATATTCGAGAACTCCGCGGCGGCCATTACTCTGGTGGACGAGCAGGAAAGGCTGATTTCCTGGAATAAATTCACCGAAGGGCTCCTTGGCATGGAAGGCGAGGAACTGTATCTTTTGCCCGTCAAATCTCTGTATCCAAATGGAGAATGGGAAAGGATAAGAACCTTCGATGTAAGACAAAAAGGAATGCAGCATCATCTCGAAACCAAGATGATGAAAAAGGACGGCAGTTTAATCGACGTTGATATTTCACTGAGCGTCCTGAAAGATTCCGACGGCAATACGACAGGCTCGATCGGTGTCATCAGGGATATTACCGAACGCAAACAGGCCGAAGATAAGTTAAAAGAGACAATGGAGCTAAAATCCCAGTTTATATCAACGGTTTCACACGAGCTGCGAACACCTTTGGCTGCCATGAAAGAAGGTCTCGGCATTGTTTTGGATCAGGTGGTCGGCGACATCAATGAAAAACAGAAAAAGTTCCTTGATATCGCCAAAAGAAATGCCGACAGACTCGGTGCCCTGATTAACGATGTCCTGGATTTCCAGAAGCTCAGTGCCGGGAAAATGAATCTCGACATACAAGATAACGATATTGCCCAGGTTATCTCGGAAGTGCATGAAACAATGACCTTGTATGCGAAGAAACACGATGTGGAGCTGGTTACTGAGCTGCCTGAAAATCTGCCTGTGGCCAAATTCGACCACGGGAAAATTACTCAGGTCCTGACGAACCTTATCAGCAACGCCGTCAAATTCACACCCGCGAACGGCATGGCTTCGGTCAATGTCCGGCATAAAAACGAGGAACTGGTCATCAGTGTCCACGATACTGGTATGGGAATACCCAAAGAGGCGTTGCCGAAAATATTCGAGCGTTTCTATCGCGTCCATCGTCCGGACAAGCAGATCCAGGGAACCGGCCTCGGTCTCGCTATCGTTCATAAAATCGTCCTGATGCACGGCGGCAGAATCGAAGTCGAGAGTGAGGAGAATCAGGGTACCACGTTTACCGTCTATCTGCCGTTAAATCCGAAACCTGTACACCAGGACACCTGCCCGAAAACTGATAAAGTAATAGAGGCTACCATCGAAAAATCCGGCACCGATTAAAAACTCTCATTTGAGGCCGATTTCCACTAAAGGGTAGTTTTCAGCACTGAAAATCCCGTTTATTCACCGCCAGAGCTTCTTTGGAGACTAACCAAGACCTGTCCCGGCGAAGTCGGATTCCTCGTAATCTTCTTATTTCAAAGAACTTATGCCGAATTGCCTTTGCGCAATACGCACCACTCATCACGCACGACGAGTAAAATTGGCTTCGTTTTGCATTTTTTTGTCGATTTGTAGAAGATTCTCTAAATCTGTCAAAAAAATTGAGAGTATGAGTTGATGAGTATATGCGTGGATGAGTTTATATTTATACCCATTACTCTTTTACTGATTCACTCATTATCTCATTAAGCCCCCATTTTTAACTTAAAACTCAAAATCCAACACTAAGAACTATATTAACGAATTTCCCCCTTAATACAATCAAAAACTCCGTTTGTTAATAAACGTGCTTGAAATTATTGTATTGCAGGACAATAATACCGGGGGAAGTTTCGTAACAAATATCGGTGATTATTTTATTGAAAGTATTTAGATCATGAAAAAAAAGAATCCAATCAGTAAAACAAAGAAAGTACGGCAATCAACTCGCTTAGCAGCAATTCTTTTGCGGGCGGTTTTCTGTCTGGCTATTGCAGCAGTGGTGACAGTCGCTTGCGCCCAGACCCGCAGCTCGAACGAACCTGAAACAACAGCGACCGCGGATAAAGGCGCTTTAGCCGGCCATCGGCATCGCGTCATAGTGTCAACCGATATCGGCGGAACCGACCCGGACGATTTTCAGTCGATGGTGCATTTGCTCGTTTACGCAGACGTCCTCGACATCGAAGGCCTCATTTCATCGCCCTTCGATAAGGGCCGAAAAGAAGACATTTTAGCGGTCATCGATTGTTATGAGAAAGATTATGCAAACCTGAAGACATATTCCGACAAGTATCCCACGCCCGATACGCTGCGTGCGATTACCAAACAAGGCGAGACCGAACGGGCGCCCTACGCAGGTGTGCGACGTTCGACCGAGGGATCAAGGTGGATCGTTGAGTGCGCGCGGCGCGATGACCCGCGGCCGCTCTATATCTTAGTTTGGGGTCTTGTCGAGGACCTTGCCCAGGCGCTCCACGACGCACCCGACATACTTCCCAAGCTGCGGGTGTACTGGATCGGCGGACCGAACAAGAAATGGTCGCCGGATGCCTACCAATACATCGTGGAGAATCATCCCGAACTTTGGATAATCGAGTCAAACGCCGCCTATCGCGGGTGGTTTGTCGGAGGCAACCAGTCGGGGCAGTGGGGCAACAAGGAATTCGTGACCCAACACATCGCCGGTAAAGGCGCCTTAGGTGATTTCTTTGTCAGCAAGAAGAACTCCGTCAAGATGGGAGACACACCATCGGTCGGCTGGGTGCTCAAAGGCACACCAGAAGACCCCACGCAGCCCGGCTGGGGCGGAAGCTACGTGCGGGCATGGGAGCGCCCTTACAGCCGTTTCGAGCGGATGACCACGAAGGATGACCGGATGGAGATATTCGGCATCCTGGAACTTGTTTTGCCGATGGGCGATGATGTCCCACAGCAGCCTGAGGCCGTATTGGCAGTGGACAATCAGAAGCTGCCCGGCTATGCATCCGGAGACGGGACGATGCGATTCCGTTTCTGCCCGAAATCCGCCAAGAAATTCGGTTTCAAGATACAAAGCAATGTGCCGGCGCTCGACGGAAAAACAGGGGGGATCGAAGCTTATTTACCGTCACCTGATATAGCACAGAGTCCGGCAGAAAAATTCCCCAACTGGTGGACGGATGACCCGTCTTCGGAAGTTGCGGAAGGATCGCATCACGGTGCCAAAACCGTTAGTCAATGGCGTGAAGATTTCCTGGATGACTTTGCCAAACGCATGCTCCGATGCCAGTCGCCCTGCAATGACGCTTCGAAATAGATCTTGTGGCAGGCGAAGAATAACAGCAAAAGATTGAGGGCTTAGTTAAGACAAATATTTATTCCAGGTACAGCTTATCCTTTGGTTTTATGGGAGGGATTTGGTTGACTTTGGCTTTGATGTCTTCTTTTTCCAGAGCGAAGGACGGGGCGATTTCGAGAAGGCAATCAGGCGAGCCGTCTTCTTTTCTCGGGACCGCCGCGCCGGCCGATTCGAGCCAGCTCGCAGCACGGTCAACTATCATCTGCCTTGCGCTTTCGGCGCTGTCAACACCGGTGGCGTTTTTTGTCGGAGCGAATTCCTCGCTCCGCACCGTCTGAAGGATAATCGAGTTATCGGCCAGAGGCAAAGCGTCGAAAATAAAACTCTCGAGTTTTATCCCTTCGGACTCGACGAAGTTGCCTTGCTTGTCGATATGCCGGATTTTTTTTACAGCTCTATGCAACGGCAGAGAAACATCCCCGGCATTGAGTTCTTCCACGAAAGAACGGTTGATGATATGGATGGCAATACTACCGAGTTCGAAGATGTATGAACCGTCCGGTTTCTTTTTCTCCGCCAGCTCGTCCGGCAAATCGCTGTACTCGATGACTTGAATTTTACCGTCTATCAGGCAGAAGTTACCAATCTTTTCTTTCGGGCCGGTTTTGATTAACGCCTTGGAAGACATCTCAGATTCTTCGAGAACGTGCAGGCCTATAAACAACGGGTCGAAAATATTTATCAGCGGATTATCGACCTGCCAATAGCTGATAAACTCTACGCCGCGTTCTTTCATGTCCTTGACAGCACCGCTTTCATAGAGAGCCCGAATACTGCCGCCGTGCCCGTCGGGCGAGCAGGCAATAGTATCTTTATCGGCGAGCAGAATTTTGCCGTCCCGGCTGAAATTCGGTAATGTGCCCTGTTGAAAGATGAAAACATTCTCTTTCTTCAGGCCGTAATAGTCGTTCGAGCGAAATATCTCCGTGGTCCGGGTATAATTAAGGGGACTTGTCATAATGTACCACGGGCATAAAGTCTGGTATCTGGCCGAAACGGCGGATATATTTTCGGCAAATATTCGAAAAAGGGTCTTATTTCTGACCGGACTGATTGGAAAATCCCCCTTCGGACCGTCAAATCCGAGCCTGGTGCCCTGACCACCTGCAACCACGAAAGCCGCCACTTTACCTTTGCTAATTAGATCCCTGCCTATTTTCACAGCTTCGGCGTATTTTTGTCGATTTTCCGGGCCGACTGGCTCAGGTCTATAAGACAAAGCAGGGGCCAAATCCGGATTAATCGTGACAAAGGCATGGGTTTTTACAAACTTTTCTATCCAATTGTCAATTTTTTCAAGGTCCAACTGTCGGATTTGGGCCAACAGAGACCTCTTTCGGGCGGTATCCAGTTCATCCCAAAATGCTAAAAGATGGCTCTGGCCGTGTTTTTCCAGCAGTTTTTCTGTATTTTCGTAAGTCTTCACCGTGTCCATAGCTGCGATTCCGAGATTAAAATGGGCATATTAAACAATTTATATATAATTTCAAGAATCTTCGTCAAATTTGACGAAATTTAGTTGACTGAAAAAAAATAATGTGCTATATTTCTTATAGATGCAGATAGGTTTAATAAATACTTTTATATTATAAATTAAAAAAGCCATCATATATCTTTCCCGATATCATATCTTAAACCCATCTGCCGGGAAGAAAATCATGTTCGTTTTGTTGCGCAGAATTAAGGGCAACACTATATTTTCGAGTTTATTGAAAAATTAAGGGTTTTTCCCGGTTACACTGAATTTTATCGGCTGTTATCAAATATATTATTGTAGGAGGTTCGCAGAAAGAGTGTTGGATGTCTGGCATATTAAATATGTAACGTTCGGCATTTTTATAAAAATTCAAATGTGTATTGAAACGAGCCGATCAAGCGAATCTCAAATTTATGAAGGAGAAAGACAATGAAAAAGAGAGGTTTTACATTAGTTGAGCTGCTGGTCGTAATCGCGATCATTGCTCTGCTGATGGGCATTCTGATGCCCGCGCTGGCAAAAGTCCGGCAGATCGCCTTTAGAATGGTCTGCGGGACAAACTTGTCAGGTATCGGCAAGGCAATGGTTCTCTACGGGAACGAATACGACGACGAATTCCCGCGTGCAGGCGGAAGAGATAGTGAGTGGTCCGACAAAATCGCCGATTACACAAGTCCAAATCGGAATATCGCCTTTCAAATGGCTCAAGATGGTACCGGCGGTTTCGTTACCATCACATCCAGCTTCTATCTCTTGATAAGGTACGCCGAGGTTACACCCGCCTCGTTCGTCTGCAAGAGTGACGGTCAGGTTACGGAGTATAATCCGATCGACGACGGAGTAAATCTGGAACTCACGGAACTCTGGGATTTCGGTCCGGCCGGAACAACTTCAGATCAATGCAGCTATGCCTATCATATGCCTTACGGCCTTTATT
>Ga0272441_10005012_pt1 | contig 23420 bp, 19 predicted proteins | sample SSMProp6N_FD_193582 | JGI IMG/M metagenome (GOLD analysis project Ga0272441, IMG submission 193582) | Marine sediment archaeal communities from Little Sippewissett salt marsh, Falmouth, MA, United States - SSM-Prop-6N | ecosystem: Environmental > Aquatic > Marine > Wetlands > Sediment ...
AGCCGATAGAGTGAAGAGCGTTAGGCGCCTGTAGCTCAACCGGATAGAGCAGCGGTCTTCTAAACCGCAGGTTCCAGGTTCGAGTCCTGGCAGGCGCGATGGGTGGCGTGTCGGGTCCGGTCGCGCCGCCCCCCCCGGCCGCCGCTGTGGGGGCGCAAATGCGGAAGATTTTTCTTGACTTCGCCGCCTCAAGGGCTGACAATTAGGCTTTCAAGGGCTGGTGTCCGCGCGGGAAGCGTTCCCGCCGGTGCCGGCGAATCGGGTTGGCATCCGTGTTCATTTGCACCTTGCCCCCAGGTTCTTCGCCCGGTGAGTGTTTTCGTTCGCTCCAGGCGGGTTGCCTGAACACCAGGCCAGGCGTGCGAATCCAGGTGCCGACGTTTTCTGAAGGAGCCATGTAGATGGCAACCGGTACAGTGAAGTGGTTCAATGATTCCAAGGGCTATGGATTCGTCACCGACGAGGACGGCAATGACGCGTTCGTCCACCACGGTGACATCCAGGGCGAAGGCTTCAAGTCGCTGACGGAAGGCGAGACGGTCGAGTTCGAACTCACCCAGGGCCCCAAGGGCCCCAAGGCCGTCAACGTCCGCAAGAGCGGCTGACGCCCACCCCAACGCGAAACCCGGAAACGCCCCCACGCGGGGGCGTTTCTTTTTTTGTACCGCAGACGCTCAGCGCACTCAGCGGACGGCATTCTGGCTATCAAGCGATCAAGCGATCCCCTCAAGGAGAACCTCTGAGCTCTCGGCGCCTCCGAGCTGCGCCGTTGTCACGCCTCGGACTTCATCGGCCGGGTCATCAGGTCGGCGATGGCCTCCCGCGGCCGCTGCCCTTCGAACAGCACGCGGTGCACCGCCTCCGTGATCGGCATCTCCACGCCGTGCCGCGCGGCGAGCTGCACCACGCTTCGCGTCGTGGCGACGCCCTCGACGACGGCGTCCGTCGCGGCCAGCGCCTCGACGACCGTCCGTCCGCGCCCCACCGCCTCGCCGAACGAACGGTTCCGCCCCACCGGCGAGATGCACGTCGTCACCAGGTCGCCCACGCCTGACAGCCCCCGGAATGTCTCCGCCCGCGCCCCCATCGCCACGCCCAGCCGCGTGATCTCCACCAGCCCGCGCGTCACCAGCGCCGCCTTGGCGTTGTCGCCCGCCGCCAGCCCGTCCAGCACGCCGGCCGCGATGGCGATCACATTCTTCGTCGCCCCGGCCAGTTCCACGCCGAGCACGTCCGCGTTCGTGTAAACGCGGAAGTACGGCCGCGTGAACAAGGCCTGCACATGCTCGGCGAGTTCGGCGTCCTCGCTGGCGGCCGTCACCGTCGCCGGCAGCTTCCGGGCGACCTCGGGCGCGATGGACGGGCCCGACAGCGCCGCCACCGGCCGGGCAGCCCCGCCGCCATCAAGCACGTCGAGCAGCACCTGCGTCGGGCGGAGCAGCGTTTCGTTCTCGACGCCCTTCGCCACCGAGCAGAGGGGCAGGCCCGCCGGGCAATGTGTGCTGAGCCGCGTCCACACGGCGCGGATGAACTGCGTCGGCACGGCCGAGACGGCCAGCGCGGCATCCGCCAGAGCGGCCGAATCGTCGCCGGTCACCTCCACGGCTTCGGGCAACGGGGCCTCGGGCAGAAAGCGGCGGTTGACGCGCGTGCGGGCAAGTTCGGCGGCCGCGTCGGGAAACGCCGACCACAGCCGCACGGCGTGTCCGTTCTCCGCCAGCATGACGGCACAGACGGTGCCCATGCCGCCGTCGCCGATGACCGCAATCCGCTCTGCCATGCCGACAGCCTATCGCGGCGGAGGGTCCTTCGTCCACGAATTCGATTGCTGGGGGATCGCCCCTCAGGGGTCACGAATGGCCCGGAACCGGCCGAGGCGGAGCCCTGCGGGCGAAGGCCCCTGGAGGGGGATACCCGCACCCGCTGAGGGCGGTCGTTGCCCTTTGCCGCTGGCGAAGCGGGCCGAATCGCGTAGAATGCCCGGACGATTTTGCACTCCGACCGAAAGAGGTGAACGAAGTGGCCGAGGAGTTCTTCACGCACACCCTTGCCAACGGCGTCGTCCTGCTCGGGCAGCGGATGCCGGGCGTGTCGTCGGCGTCGATGACGGTCCTGCTGCCGGCCGGGGCGTCGCACGACCCCGACGGCGCGGAAGGCGCCGCCGCCGTGACGGCCGACTGGGTCCTCCGCGGCGCCGGCGGACGAAGCTCGCGCGAACTCAACGACGCCCTCGACGCCCTGGGCTGCCAGCATGACGAGTCGCCGCAGAGCGAGCACATCCAGTTGATGGCCGCCCAGCTCGGGCGGAACCTGTCCGACGTGCTCGCCCTGTACGCCGACATCGTACGCCGCCCGGCGCTGAGCGACGAGGCGTTCGAGCCGTGCCGCGGGCTGGCGCTTCAGGACCTGGCGTCGCTGGAGGACGAGCCGGCCCGCAAGTGCAACCTGCTGCTCCGCGAACGGTTCTATCCGCGGCCGCTGGGCCGGTGCATCTACGGGCACGAGGACTCGCTGCGGGCGATGTCGCCGGGGCCGGTCCGCGAGCACGTGCGGGCGCGGTTCCGCGGGCCGGGTACGATCGTCGCCGTCGCGGGGAACATCGACTGGGACGCCTTCGCCCGCGACGCCGAGAAGGCCTTCGGCGAGCTGCCCGGCGACGCCCCCCCCCCGGTCGAGACGAAGCCGCCCGATCGCGGCGTGACGCACATCGCGAAGCAGTCGGCCCAGACGCACCTGGCGCTGGCGCACCCGGCCGCGACCGTCTCCGACGAGCGCTACTACGCCGCCCGCATGGCGCAGGCCGTGCTGTCCGACGGCATGGCGAGCCGGCTGTTTACCGAGGTCCGCGAGAAACGCGGGCTGGTGTATCACGTCTCGTCGCGCTACCACAGCCTTCGCGGGCACGCGGGCATGTTCACGTACGCCGGTACGCGGCCGGAGGTGGCCCAGCAGACGTTCGACGTGACCGTCGGCGAGCTGCGGCGGCTGGCCGAGGGCATCCGAGACGAGGAGATGGCCCGCGCGAAGACGCAACTGCGCAGTGCGCTGATCATGCAGGGGCAATCGACGGGCGCGCGGGCGAGCGCGATCGCCGGCGACTGGTATCACCTCGGGCGGATCCGCAGCCTGGACGAGATTCAGCAGGCCGTCGAGGCCGTGACGGAGGATGAGGTGATGGCGTATCTGAAAGACTTCCCGGCCGCGGGGTTCACCGTGCTCGTCATCGGGCCGGACCCCATCGACCCCGGTAGAACGACGGAAGGCTGAGCGAGATGGAGTTCAAGCACGCGAAACTGGACAACGGGCTGAACGTAGTGGCGGAGGTGAACCCGGCGGCCGCGTCGCTGGCGGTGGGGTTCTTCGCCCGGACGGGCAGCCGCGACGAGACGCCGGAGGTGTCCGGCGTGAGCCACTTCCTGGAGCACATGGTGTTCAAGGGCACGCCGCGCCGGTCGCCGGCGGCGGTGAACCTGGAGTTCGACGAGATGGGCGCGCGGTACAACGCCTCGACTTCGTACGAGAGCACCATCTACTACGGCGAGGTGCTGCCGGAGTTTCAGTCGCGGCTGGTGGACCTGCTCAGCGACATCATGCGTCCGTCGCTGCGGCAGGAGGACTTCGACGTGGAAAAGAACGTGATCCTCGAGGAGATCGCGCTGTACGAGGACCAGCCGAAGTTCCGCACCTACGACAACCTGATGTCGGAGTTCTTCGGCGAGCACCCGCTGGGCAATCGGATCCTCGGCACGCCCGAGTCGATCCGGGCGATGAAGCGCGACGACATGCAGGCGTATTTCGACCGGCGCTACTCGCCGGGCAACGTGACGGCCGTCGGGGTGGGAAGCCTCGACTTCGACGCGTTCGTGGCGGATGTGCGGCGGGCGTGCTCGGCGTGGACGCCGTTCGGCGCGGAGCGCGACACGCCGCCGACACCGCGGCGGCAGTCGAAACGGGACATCCGCGACGAGAAGCTGGTGCGGCAGCACGTGGGGCTGATGTCCCCGGCGCCGCCGGTTCAGGACGATGCGCGGTTCGCCGCTCAGGTGCTGGGAACGATCCTCGGCGACGAGACGGGCAGCCGGCTGTACTATGCCCTCGTCGAGCCCGCGATCGCCGATGAGGCGGTGACGATGTACGATCCGCTCGACCACGCGGGCGGGTTCATCACGTTCGTCTCGGCCGACCCGGACAATGCGGCCAGGGCCGTCGAGATCGTCGAGGCCGAGTACCGCAGGTTCATGGACGAAGGGCCCACCAACGCCGAGCTGGACGCGGCGAAGAACAAGATCGCCACGGGCGCCACGCTCCGCGGCGAGGTGCCGATGGGACGGCTCGGGGCGGTCGGCATGGACTGGGTGTATCGCGGCGAGTACGTTCCGCTCCGCGAGCAGATCGAGCGGATGCTGGCGGTGACGCGAGGTGACGTGATGGCCGTGGCGGGCGAGTACGACCTGAGGGCGATGACGCGGGTGTCCCTCGGCCCGCGGGAAAGCCTGTGAATGGCTTGCAGAAAGACGGCGCCGGCGTATCTGCGAGCCGCGACCGCAAGGGAGCGGGCAAACCGGCTTAGGATGCTCCTCAGACCGCCGGCTCACGCTCGCGGCTCGTCCGCCTGCGTCTTGACCGGCGGCAAAGGCGAATTGGGGCCATACTGAGGTGCCTACCGATCGCGAACAGGTCGAGCGGCGGTTTCGGGGGCGGCGGGTGACGGTCGTCGGTCTGGGGCGGTTCGGCGGCGGCGTGGGGGCCGCGCGGTGGCTGGCGAAGGTCGGGGCGAACGTCAGCGTGTCCGACAAGGCGCCGGCGGAGTCGCTGGCGGAATCCGCGCGGGCGCTTCAGGGGTGCGGTGTCGAACTCCACCTCGGCGGGCATCGTCGCGAGGACTTCATCGGCGCCGACTGGCTCGTGCTCAGCCCCGCGGTGCCGCTGGAGGCCCCGCTCGTGCGCGAGGCGGTCGCGGCCGGGGCGCAGTGGACCACGGAGATCAACCTGTTGCTGGAGCAGTGCCCGGCCGAGATCGTCGGCATTACCGGCAGCGTGGGCAAGAGCACGACGACCGCGATGGCCGGGGCCGTGCTGGCGACGCGGTTTCGCACGCACGTGGGGGGCAACATCGGCGGCAGCCTGCTGGAGACGCTCGACGACATCGCCGCCGGCGACAAGGTGGTGCTGGAGCTGTCGAGCTTCCAACTGGAGCGGGCGGCGCCGCTTCGCATCAGCCCGCACGTGGCGGTGGTGACGAACCTGTCGCCGAACCACCTCGACCGGCACGGCACGATGGACGCCTACGCGGCCGCGAAGAAGAACATCTTCCGCTTCCAGGGCACGGGCGATGTGCTGGTGCTGAACCGCGCCTGCGAGGCGACAGCCGGCTGGACCGACGAGACGCCGGGCAAAGTGGACTGGTTCGACCCGGCCGCCGAGCCGTTCGAGCTTTCGGTGCCGGGCGCGCACAACCAGGCGAACGCGCAGGCGGCCTGGGCGGCGGCGCGGGCGCTCGGGGTTCAGCGCGGCGAGGCGGCCGAGGCGCTCAAGGAGTTCGCGGGCCTCCCCCACCGGCTGGAGTTCGTCGCCGAGCAAGGCGGCGTGCGGTTCTGTAACGATTCCAAGTGCACGACGCCCGAAGGCGCGATCGTGGCGCTCGAGGCGTTCGCGCCGCGGACGGCCGTGATCCTCGTCGGCGGATACGACAAGCACGTGAGCTTCGACGCGCTCGGCCGGGCGCTCGCCGGGCGGGCGAAGGCCGTCGTCGCGCTGGGCGCCACGCGCGAGAAGATCCTCGCGGCCGTCCGTCCGCAAGTCGCCGGTAACTTGCCCCGCATCGTGTCCGCCGGCGACTTCGCCTCGGCCGTCGCGGCCGCCAGGCGCCTCGCCGAGCCCGGCGACGTGGTGCTGCTCTCTCCCGCCTGCGCCAGCTTCGACATGTTCGACAACTACGAGCAGCGCGGGCAGGCGTTTGGCGAGCTTGTGCGCAGGGACGGGTGAAGTCGCGACGAACGGACCGCCCGGGTGTTACGGGCTGCCTGCAACCCGTGGTTGCTCTGCCATGGCTTGGCAAGCAAGCCGTGGCACCCCCGAACTGCGCCTGCTCGGCTACACCCGCAGGTCTGACTCCTGCCCCAGCGCGTCCACGTACTTCGCTCGCACCGGCTCGACGTGCTCGGCGAGGAATTCATCCACCTGCCGCGGCGCGCGGCCGATGAACGCCGCCGGGTCGAGCAGCGCGTCGATGTCCACCTTCGCGAACGCCTCGTCGCCCTTGAGCCGATCGATCAGGTCGTTCGCCCGCCCGTGCTCCTTTACCTGCCGCGCGGCCGCCATGCTGTGCTCGCGGATCCGCTCGTGCAGCTCCTGACGGTCGCCGCCGGCCTTCACGCCCGCCATCAGCACGTTCTCCGTCGCCATGAACGGCAGCTCCGCCGCCACCGCCGCCGCGATCACCTTCGGGTACACCACCAGCCCGCGAGCCACGTTCAGCACGATCAGCAGCACCGCGTCCGCCGCCAGGAACGACTCCGCCATCGCCAGCCGCTTGTTGGCCGAATCGTCCAGCGTCCGCTCGAACCACTGCTCGGCGGCCGTGTGCAGCGGGCTCTGCGCCACATCCATCAGGAACCGCGCCAGCCCCGTCGCCCGCTCGCAACGCATCGGGTTGCGCTTGTAGGCCATTGCCGACGAGCCGACCTGCGTGCTCGCGAACGGCTCCTCCACCTCCTTGCGGTGGGCGAGCAGGCGGATGTCGTTGCAGAACTTGTGCACGCTCGCGCCGACGCCCGCGAGCATTTGCGCGACGGCCGCATCGACCTTGCGGCCGTACGTCTGGCCCGTGACGGCCGCGATCCGCGCAAAGCCCATCTTCTCGGCGACGAGCCGCTCCAGCCGCTTGACCTTCTCGTGATCGCCGTCGAACAGCGCCAGGAAGCTCGCCTGCGTGCCGGTGGTGCCCTTCACGCCGCGAAACTCCAGGCTCTCCAGCCGATATTCGAGGTCGCGCAGGTCGCTGAGGAACTCCGCGCACCACAGCGTCGCCCGCTTGCCGACGGTGGTCAGTTGCGCCGGCTGAAAGTGCGTGAACGCCAGGCACGGCAGGTCGCGGTGCTCGGCCGCGAACGCGACCAGCGCGTCGATGACGTTGACCAGCCGCCCGCGGAGGATGCCCAGCCCCTCGCGAATCTGGATGAGGTCCGTGTTGCAGCCGACGAACTGACTCGTCGCGCCCAGGTGGAGGATCGGCCGGGCCGCGGGGGCCACGTCGCCGAACGTGTGGATGTGCGCCATCACGTCGTGGCGGAGCTTCCCCTCGTACTCGGCGGCAGCCGCGAAATCGATATCGTCGAGGTGTGCCCGCATGGCCGCGAGCTGCTCGTCGGTGATGTCGAGGCCGAGTTCCTGCTGCGCCTCGGCGAGCGCCAGCCACAACCGCCGCCACGTGGAGAATTTTCGCTGCGGGGAGAACAACTCCCGCATCTCGCGGCCGGCGTAGCGGGCGCCCAGGGGGCTTTGGTAGGTCAAGTGCTCTTCGCCCATGGCGCCCAGAGTCTATCACCCCGGCGGCCCGTTGTCAGCAGCGAACCGCCAGCCGGTGTATGACCCGGCCCCAGGGAGGCCCTCTGCGAAAAATGCATGAAATGCCCCCTGTTCGGGCTTGGCCCACGCGTAGAATACAGCGCGCGTAGCAGCATTTCCCTTCGGTGAAACACCAAGCAAGTGTGCAAAAGGAGAATCATCATGAGACGCAAGCGCCCGGTTTCCACGCCCCCAGCCCTGTGTGAACGTCTCGAACCCCGCCTGCTGCTGGACGGGGATGTGCTGGTGCGCGTCCTCGACGGGCAGTTGTCCCTCGTCGGCGATGCGCTGAACAACCAGGTGACCATCGAGCAGACGGATATCGGCGAGTACACCGTTACCGGGCTGGACACCACGACCGTCAACGGCGGCGCTGCCTTCGCGGCCCAGAACGTTCGGCGCGGCTTCGCGGCCCGAATGGGGCCCGGCGACGACTTCGTGGACGTCATCGGGAACACTGAAGTCCGCGGCGGCATCCGCGCGCAGATGGGCGACGGTGAGAACCAGTTCCGCGTTCAGGACTTCACGAACGTGTGGGGCGGCCTCAACGCCTGGGGCGGCGACGGAGCCGACACATTCCAGACGTGGAACGACGCCGTCGTCGGTCGGGGGGTGAACTTCCACCTCGGCGACGGAGATAACAACGTCCAGATCTGGAACCAGAGCGTGATCGGCGGGTCCGTCCGCCTGCAGGGCGGGGACGGGGAAGACGAGACCAAGATCTGGAACGATTCCGTCATCCACGGCAGCGTGACGCAGCGTCTGGCCGGCGGCGATGACAGAGCGCTGATCTGGAACGAATCCACCATCCACGGAACCGTCAGCATCTCGACCGGCGCGGGCATGGACGAGGTGGACATCCGCAACAGCACGCTCCTGCGCGCCAACGTCAACATCAACACCGGCGGCGGCGCGGACCAGGTGGACCTGCTGAACCAGGCGCACTTCTTCCGCAATCTGAACATCCGCACCGGGGACGGGAACGACGATGTTCTGTTCGATGGCAGCGACGCCGGCGTCCGCGTGGACAGGAAGACCATGGTCTCGACCGACAGCTGCGAGCCGGGAGCCGATACGGTGGACATCCTGGATGCGTCGTTCGGCCGGAGTCTGGTGATCGACACCGCCAGCGGCGGCGGCATGGACGTGGTGCGAATCGACGATACGACAGTCACCCGCGGAGTCGATATCCGTACGGCCAAGGGCGCCGAGACCGACATGGACACGGTCGAGATCGGCCTGCTGGGCGACGGGCTCGGCCTCATCGCCGGTTCGTTGAGCATCTTCACGGGCGGCGGCGGCGACAACCTCACGCTTGCCAACTCGACGGTAAATCGGGACGTCAACATCAACACATCGGCGGGGAGCGATACGATGAACCTCGCCGACACGGACATCTTCCGGTCGCTGGAGGTCCTCATGGGCGGCGACGGCGATGTCCTCGACACATCCGCCGGCGGCAGCAGCGTGGACCGGCGGACGGTGTTTGACGGTGGCCCCGGAGACGATACGCTGAACACCGACGCCAACGCCTTCAACGGCGAGCGCATCCTGAACTTCGAGACCGTCACGTAGGCCGTCGCGGCTTGGCTTCAGGCACAAGGAGACAACTTCCCGGCACAGCAGGCCGAACGCCGAACCGCGAAGCGGCAGCGGGCCGAATCAGTCCCTGAGAGACTCATCCCGCCCCGGCCTTCTCGCGGATCTCCCGAATCCGGTCGAGGCTCTTCCGGAGATCCGTTTCGACGGACTCCCGCCATGCGGCGTACCCCGGGTCGTCCTTCACGCTGGTCCACTCACCGTCAGGCGTGACGGCCGCTCCCTGTCCTCTGTGCAGGAACCGGATCGCCTCGCTGCGCCGCCGGGCCTCGCCGCGCAGCGCGGACAAGAAACTCTCTCCGTCGAACCGGCGATCCGGCCCGAAGGCGTCGATCCCCGCCGCCGCCAGGAAGGTGTGGTAAAAGTCCGTCGTGACCGTGGGCCTGTCCAGCTTGCGGGCCTTGCCGACAACGCTGGGCCACTCGATGAGGCACGGCACGCGCGTGCCGCCCTCGCTGACGTGGCCCTTCCGGCCCTTGAGCGGGGCGTTGGAGCCGGGCGCCTTGGCGCCGTTATCGCTGGTAAACACCAGCAGTGTGTCCTCGGCGACGCCCATCTCGCGAAGCGTCCGCCGCAGGCGGCCCATCTGCTCGTCCATGGCCGTGACCTGCGCGTAGTACCTGCGCGTCGAATTGCGCGTTTCCCCGTCCTCCACATCGGCGTACATCTCGAGGTAGCGATCCGTGCTGCCGTAGGGCGTGTGCGGCGTGTGAAACCAGATGCAGGCGAAGAACGACTTGTCTTGGCGAACCGCCTCTCGCATGAAGACGAGCGCCCTGTCCATGATGATTTGGCTATCTTCACCCTTCGGCCGGAGCGCGGGTTCGCCGTTGTGCCAGTAGAACCTGGGATCGACCTTGTCGGCGTTGTTGCTGGTGGCGTACCACTCCTGGAAGCCGAGGCGGTCGGGGAGGAACGGGGCATCCGACTTCCGGAAGCGCATGCCGCGCGACCCGTGCAGGTGCCATTTGCCGAACAGGCCCGTGCGGTAGCCGTTGTCGCCCAGCGCATCCGCGACGGTCGGCTCGTCCGGGTTGATCGCCTCGCTGTGGTTGGTCACGCCGGAGCGGTGATGATGGCGCCCCGTCAGGCAGGTCGCCCGGGTCGGACTGCACACGGGCGCGGCGCTGAAGAACCTGGTGAATTCCGCGCACTCTCCGGCCATGGCGTCCAGTTCCGGCGTCTTCAGGCGCGGATGCCCGTGGAAGCCTACATCGCCCCAGCCGAGGTCGTCGGCCAGGCAGAGCACGATGTTCGGCTTGGACTTCGCGGCCTCCCCCAGGCTGAGCCGGCCGAGCCCCAGGGCCGCCGTCGCGCCCGCCCCCGCGCCCATCCGCAGAACGTCGCGTCGCGTGAAGCGGCGCCCGAGCCGCAGGTTCATGCGCGAGTCTCTGTGATCGGACATCGGCTTCCTCAAAGTCCGTCGGCGCCTCAAGTAACCATGCCGCCGGTCCGCAGGAGCGACCGGTGGTGAACCGGCCGCCGGCAACGGGCCAGACGCGCGCGGAGTATGCACACAATCATATCCGAACCCCCAACCCACACAAGCTCGGGGCGGGGTTGAGCGGGCGGCGCGGCGACGGTACGATTCGGGGCCGATGGGTGAACGCGAATCGCAAACGGAAGGTCGCGCTGAAAGCCCCGTCCTGCAGGTCGAGGGGCTCACCAGGGACTTCCCCGCCGTCCGCGCCCTCGACGGCGTGAGTCTGGCGTTCCGACGCGGCGAAGTGCACGGCATCGTCGGCGAGAACGGCGCCGGCAAAAGCACGCTGATGAACGTCCTCTCGGGCGTACACGCCCCCACCGCCGGCCGGGTGCTCATCCGGGGCGAGCCCGTCACCCTTCGCGGCCCGGCCCACGCGCTGGGCCTCGGCATCGCCATGGTCCACCAGGAGCTGAACCTGGTGGACGAGCTGTCGGCCGCGGACAACATCTTTCTCGGTCGCGAGCAGACGCGGTTCGGCCTCGTTCGCGGGCGGCGCGCAGCGGCCGAGGCCCGCGAACTACTCGCCCGCGTCGGGTGCGATACCGACCCGCGGACGCCGGTGCGGCGGCTGTCGGTCGCGCGGCAGCAACTGGTGGAGATCGCCAAGGCGCTCAGCCTGTCGGCGTCGGTGCTGCTGCTCGATGAGCCGACGGCCTCGCTCAGCCGCCGGGAGGCAGAGCGGCTGTTCGCCCTCATCGAGCGGCTGAAGGGCGAGGGCGTCACCATCCTTTACGTCTCGCACCTCCTGCCCGAAGTGCTGCGGATCTGCGACCGCGTGACGGTCATGCGCGATGGCCGGGTCGTGCGGACGCTCGCGCGAGACGATCTCGGCGAGGGCCCCGCGGCCGAGGCGAAGCTCGGATCGCTCATGGTCGGGCGCCCGCTGGCCGATCACTTCCCGCCGCGAGGCGAGCCGGGCAAGGACGTGCTGCTCCGCGTGCGCGGCTTGGCGTCGGCCGGGTTCGTCCGCGACGTGTCGTTCGACGTGTGCGCCGGCGAACTCCTCGGCTTCGCGGGTCTGGTGGGCGCCGGACGGACCGAGATGGCGGAGGCGATCGCCGGGCTTCGCCCACGCGAGGCCGGCGAGGTAACCGTCTGCGGGCGCACCGTCCGGCCCGCCCGGCCGCGGGAAGCCGTACAGCGCGGCCTGGCGTACCTCACCGAGGACCGTCGCGGGCGCGGGCTGCTGCTCGACCGCAGCGTCACGGAGAACATGACGCTGGCATCGCTGCGGCGGTTCTCGCGGGGGCTGCTGCGGCTGGGCGCCGAGCGCGATGCGGTTCGCCAGCAGGTGCGGCGGCTGTCGATCCGGCTCGCCCGACCCGGCCAGCCGGTGACGACGCTCAGCGGGGGCAACCAGCAGAAGGTCTCGCTCGCCAGATGGCTGCTGGCGCGCCCGCGCGTGCTCCTGCTCGACGAGCCGACCCGTGGCGTCGATATCGGCGCCAAAGAGGAAATCTACCGCCTCATCGCGCGTCTCGCCGCCGACGGCATGGCCTGCGTGTTCATCGGCTCCGAACTCAATGAGCTGCTCGGCATGTGCCATCGCATCGCCGTCATGCGCGGGGGGCGCGTCGCGGCCGTACTCGAAGGAGATGGGATGACCGAGCAGAACGCCATGTTCCACGCGGCCGGCGTCCGAAAGGAGGGCGCAGCGTGAGCGAACGTGGCGAACGGCAATCGGGCCCGGCGGCGCCGCGATCGACGCCCGCATGGCGGCGGGCGCTTCAGGCCCTGCCTGACTGGACGGGCCCGCTGGTGGCGCTCGCCGTGCTCGTCGTCATCGCGACGGCGTCGAACCGGAATTTCGTGTCGCCGACGAACCTCATCAACATCCTCCACAACGTCTCGATCATCGGCATGGTCGCCGTGGGCATGACGTTCGTGATCATCCTCGGCGGCATCGACCTGTCGGTGGGGTCGCTGGCGGCCTGCGCGGGGGCGGCCGGCATGTGGGCAATGGAGACCTGCATCCACGCGTCGCGTTTCCTGGCGGCCGACGCCGAAGCGGCGCAGCTCGGCCTCGCCGCGCCGCACAGCCAGATCCGCATCGTCCTGGCAAACGCGTTCACGTACGTCGGGCTCGCCGGTAGCGAACCGGGCGGGGTGGCGGCGGCCTTCGCCGTCATCCTGCTGGGGGCGACGCTGGCAGGCTTCCTCAACGGGCTGATCATTGCCAAGGGGCGCGTGGCGCCGTTCATCGCGACGCTCGGCGGGCTGGCGGCGTACCGCTCGCTGGCGCTCACGCTGGCGGAAGGCGCGGAACTCCGCTCCGCCAGCGGCGAGTTGTTCGCCGAGATCGGCGGCCGCGGCTGGGAACTGCCCTTCCTGCTCGACCGCTACGGCAAGCCGGTCACCCTCTACTGGTCGATCCTCATCTTTGTCGCGGTGGTGCTGGCGGCTCACGTGCTGCTCAAGCGCACGCGCTACGGGCGGTACGTTTATGCCATCGGCTGCAACGAGCGGGCGGCGTACTACTCCGCGATCCGCGTGGACCGCGTGAAGATTCTCACCTACACGCTGATCGGCCTGCTGACCGGCGTGGCAGCGCTGCTGAACGCCTCGCGGATGAACGCGGTCTCGACGGCGCAGAGCGGGACGATGTGGGAACTCGACGCCATCGCGGCCGTCGTCATCGGCGGCACGCGAATGGTCGGCGGCGTCGGCGGCATCGCCGGCACCGTGGTGGGCTTGCTCATCCTCGACGTCATCGGTAGGATGCTCAACACGTTGCAGATCTCGGGATATCTGCACGGATTCGTGAAGGGCCTCATCATCATCGGCGCGGTCCTCGTGCAGCGAGCGCGGCGCGAGCGCTGAGACGCCCAAGGAGAGCCGACATGAAGCAATTCGCATGTGTGTTCCTCGTGGTGGCCTCGGCGGTCCTGTGCCTGGCGCTGGGCGCCTGTCGCGAGGCTGGCGAGGGCACCGCCGGCGGCCAGGGGCAGGGCGAGCAGAAGACGTTGACCATCGGCGTGTCGATTCCCTCGGCGGACCACGGCTGGACGGCCGGCGTGGGCTACTGGGCGAAGCGCGCGATGGCCGCCTATCCGCAGGTCAACTGGGTGTACATGCTCGCGGACAACGCGGAGGACCAGATTCAGGACGTTCGCGACATGATGGCGCAGCAGAAGCTGGACGGGCTGGTGGTGCTGGCGCACGAGTCGGTGCCGCTGACGCCGGTGGCGAGGGAAGTGCGCGACAAGGGGATCTACATCGTGAACGTGGACCGCGGCTTCGCGGAGCCGGGCATCGCGAACGTGTTCATCGAGGGCGACAACGAGTCGTTCGGGCGCAAGAGCGCCGAATTCGTCGTCGAGAAGATGGGCGGGCGCGGCAAGCTGCTGATCATCCGCGGCATTCCATGCACGGTCGACACGTACCGGTTCAACGCGGCGATGGAGGTCTTCAAGAAGCATCCCGAAATCGAGATCCTCGGCGAGCCGCAGTTCGCCTACTACCAGCGCGAGAAAGGCCACAAGGTCATGCAGGACCTGCTCAACAAGTACGACCACATCGACGCGGTGTGGGCCCAGGACGACGACATCGCCCTCGGCGCCGAGCAGGCCATCCGCGAGGCCGGACGCACCGACATCCAATGGATGCTCGGCGGCGCCGGCATGAAGGACATCGTCAAGCGCGTCATGGACGGCGACCCCATGTTCCCCGCCGACATCACGTACCCGCCGTCGATGATCGCCGTCGGCATCCACATGTGCGTGAGCAACCTGCGGGACGGCAAGCTCGAGGCCGTCCGGCAGTTCATGCCCAGGCACATCAAGCTCGACGTGGACCTCATCACGCCCGACAACGCGGCCGAGCATTACTACCCCGACTCGGTGTACTGACCGCCGCGACAGGGCCCGAACGCCCGCAAGGGGATTGCGGCTCGCGGGGCGAGAGGCTATGATTGTCCGGATGTACCATCCCCGGGTGCCCCTCGGGCGCCCGGCAGCAGCGCATACACGCCCCCGGAGGCCCCGCCCCCAGACGGCAAGCGCAGTCAAGGAGTTCGCCAGGATGCGAGTGATCTGTCCCGAGTGTAAAGCCGGGCTGAAGGTCCCGGAAGAAGCGATCGGCCGCAAGGGCCGCTGCCCGAACTGCGGGGTAACGTTCCGGCTGCGTGCGCCGGCGCGGAAGGCCAAGGCCGCCACCCCGGGCGACGACGCCAGCGACCGCTACGCCATGGACAACGGCGACTCGCAGGCCGTCCCGCCCAACCGCGCCTCGCACGTGATCCCCGGCCCCTCGGGCGGAGACATCTACGACCTCGCCGACGACTAGGGCGTGCAACGGCAATGACCAATGACACCTGAACATTGGCCATTCCTCCGCAATCCCCCGGCAGCCTGCTGACAAGCCCCGGCGCCTCACGCGTCAATCGTGACCAGCGCATCGGCCAGCTCGTTGACGTCGTCATCGGCGCGAGGCAACGCCGGGGCAAGCTTCTCGCCGGCGGCCCGAACGGCCTTGCAGAGCGCCGGCGTGACCCCCTCGCTCGCCACATCGGACGTGAGCTGGGCGCAGATCGCGTCCAGGGCGCCCTGGCCAACTTTCTCCAGGATCGACGCGTCGGCCAGCACGGCCGCCCGCCGCTCGTAGAGGGAAACGTAGACCAGCAGCCCCGTCGCCCCGGCCGTGTGGTGGATCTGGCTGTCGAAGAACGCCTGCCGCGCCCGCGTGAACACCTCTTCCTCCATCTGGGCGCCCGGTGTAAACAGTCGCCGCAGCCAACCGACCTTGGCGGCCACGACCGCGCCGACTACAAACACGATGACTGCGGCCGCGAGCATCGCGACCAGCTTCCACCACGGCGAGATCGGCGAGCCCCCGCCCCAGATGCCTGTCCGCTCCGCGCCGCCGCCCGCCGGGAAGAGCACCCACACCAAGACGATCGCCACCAAGCCCATCCATAGGCCGAACACATCCTCGGCCCGGTCATAGCGCCCGGAGGCGGTCGCCACGACCGGGACGATCTCGGCGGAAGTCTTCGACTCGCCCTCGCGGACGGCCTCGTTGATCCGCTCTCTGCCCTCCGGCGTGAACTGTTGCGATGCCTGTTTCATAGCCGCTTCCTAAGTATGCCCGCCTGGGCTACCACGAGCCGGTCGCTCCGCCGCCGCCGGAGAACCCGCCCCCGAACGAGCCGCCGGAGAACCCCCCGTCCCGTCCACGGCTCGCGAGCACTCTAAACAGCAGGAAGCCCAGGATGCCGAACACGGCCGCCCAGAACACCCAAGCCCAGCCGCTCGCCCCGCGGCGGATCAGCGAGACGATGGTGAAAACTATCAAGGCAACGAAACCGACGATAAGCCCGTAGTGCCACCACGGCCGCGGACGCGTGGGCAACTCCAGCTTGCGCCCGAGCTTGTCGAGCGCCTCGACCCCCGCCACGATGCCCTGCGAGAACTCGCCCTTCCTGAAGTGCAAGATGATGAAGCCGTCCATAATCTTCCGGCACATCTCGTCCTCGCGGTGGCCCCAGCCCGCGCCGAGCTCGATGCGAGCCTTACGGTCCGCCTCGGACACGAGCAACAGGATGCCCGTATTCCAGAGCTGATCGTTGATCTCCGCGTGCCCGATGCCCCACTGGTCGAACAGCAGGCGCGCGAACGTCTCGATCCGCATCCCTCGCCCGCCGTGGGCGGCCATCGACTCGATCGTCACCACAATGATCGGCGTGGCCTTGTCGGTAAGCAGCTTGTCGCAGACTTCGCGGATCTTCTTCTCGTCCTCCGGCGTGATCATGTCCGCCTTGTCGAGGATGAAGTCGCGCTCGCCCGGCCGCTCTATATCGATCCGCTGAGCTCGCGCCGCGCCGGGCAAGCCCAGAAGAACGCCCGCCAGCAACCACGGCCCGATGGACGTGAAGACCCTTTGGATATGCATGGTCTGAGGAGTATATCTCTCGGGGTCGGCCGCGCCAAGCGGCGAGCCGGGGCCCGACTGGCCGGACGCAGGCGTGGACGACACACGATGCGCGCGGTATACTGCTATGTTTACGCTTTCCCCGAATTCCACACCCCCGCGGGACCTGCAGCATGAATCACCGAAACGACCCCCGCGCGCGGCGCCCCGGCTGCCCGCCCGGCGCCCTGCCGCCGACGCCCCGCTCGTCGGGCCCGTCCGTAGCGCGCGTGCGGCCGGTGCTGATCGCCCTGCTGCTGTGTGCCTTCCCGACGTCGGCCTGGGCCGGCGGCGACGCCGGCGGCGGCATGACCCACCGCATGATGATGCTCGTCATCCAGTTCGGGCTCATCCTGTTCGCCGCGCGGCTGGGGAACATCCTGTTCACGAAGATCCGCCTCCCCGGGGCGCTCGGCGAACTGGCGGCCGGCATGATCATCGGACCGTTCGCCCTCGGGCAGATTTCGCTGCCGGGCTTCCCCCGCGGGCTGTTCCCCGCGCCGCAAGGCGCGGTCATCGCCGTGTCGCCGGAGTTGTACGGCCTGGCGACGGTCGCCTCGATCGTGCTGCTGTTCCACGTGGGGCTCGAGACGGACCTGCGGCTGCTGATGCGCTACGCGCTGGCCGGCGGGCTGGTCGCGGTCGGCGGGCTGGTCTTCAGCTTCGTGCTGGGGGCCGGGGCGGTGATGGTCTTCTCGAAGATGCTCTTCGGCCAGGCCCTGCCCTTCCACGCCCCGCCCTGCCTGTTCCTCGGGACCGTCGCCACGGCCACTTCCGTCGGCATTCCGGCCCGTATCCTCTCCGACAGGCGGAAGCTCGACTCGCCGGAGGGCGTGACCATCCTGTCGGCGGCCGTCATCGATGACGTGCTCGGCATCGTTGTGCTCGCGGTGGTCACGAGCGTGGTCGCCGCGTCACGAGCGGCGGGCGGGGTGGACTGGGGACACATCGGCGTCATCGGCGCGAAGGCCGTGGGAGTCTGGGTCGCGGCGACGGCGATCGGGCTGATCGCCTCGCGGAAGATCAGCTTTCTGCTGAAATGGTTCGGAGAGCGGACGAGCATCGCGGTGATGGCGCTGGGGCTGGCGCTCGTTCTCGCCGGGCTGTTCGAAGAGGCGGGGCTGGCCATGATCATCGGAGCCTACGTGATGGGCCTGTCGCTGTCGCAGGCGGACATCAGCTACGTAATCCGCGAGCGCCTGGCGACCGTGTACGCCCTGCTCATCCCCGTCTTCTTCTGCGTGACGGGCATGCAGATCGACCTGGCCGCCCTGGCGTCGCCGGCCGTGCTGGCGTTCGGCCTCGTCTATGCGGTGGCGGCGCTGGCGTCGAAGGTGTTCGGCTGCGGACTGCCCGCCTTGCTGGCGAACTTCAACCTGCGCGGGGCGGCCCGGGTAGGCTTCGGCATGGCGCCCCGGTGCGAGGTGGCGCTCATCATCGCGGGCATCGCGCTGGGCGCCGGGTGGCTGACGCCCGGGCTGTTCGCCGCCGTCATCGTCATGGTCCTCGTCAATACGCTGGTCGCCCCCCCGGCGCTCGTATGGCTGTTCCGCGGCGACAGGACCGGTACCCGCAAGGCCGTCGATCTCCGCGAGAAGAAGACCGTCGTGCGGTTCGACTTCCCCGCGCCCGAGATGCTCGACTTCTTCACCGGAAAGCTGACCGACGTGTTTGAGGCGGAGGGCTTCTACGTCCATCAGTTCGGACGCGAGCCGTCCATCTATCAGATCCGCAAGGACCGGACGGTCATCGACTTCACCTGCCGCGGCACCGAACTGGAGTTCTCCTGCGATCCCCCGGAGGTGGCGCTGGTCAACACGGCCGTGTACGAGGCGCTGGCCGGACTCGAGGATGCCATCCGCGGGCTGCGCCAGCCGCTCGACACCACGGAAATCCGCAGCCGCATCCAGGACACCGGCCCGCTGGGCCCGCCGACGCTGAACCTGAAGCAGTACCTCACGCCGCAACTCGTGGTGCCGCACCTGCGGGCCCGAACCAAGGAGCAGGTGATCGACGAACTGCTCGACCGCCTGGCACGGCACGGGCTCGTCCGCGACCGCGAGGCCGCCCGCCAGGCCGTGCTCGAGCGCGAGGCGAGCATGTCCACGGGGCTTCAGTACGGCGTGGCCATTCCGCACGGCCGCACCGACGCCGTCGGACGGCTGGTGTGCGCGGTGGGGGTCAAGCCCGAGGGCGTGGACTTCGAGGCCATCGACGGCGAGCCGTCGCGGATCTTCGTGCTGACGCTGTCGCCCAAGCGCAAGCCCGCGCCGCACGTGCAGTTCATGTCCACGGTCAGCCAGGTACTCAACGAAACCGGGCGGAAGCGCATCCTCGCCGCGGGCGGCGCCGACGAGATCTACCGCGTGTTCACCACGCCGCCGCAGGAATTGGCTGCGGCGCCTGCGCCGTCCAAGCCGGCCGTTCCCCCGCCGACGGGACCGTTCCACCTGCGGCAGTACTTGCGCCCCGAGGCCGTCGAGCCGCAACTCAAGGCCGGCACGAAGGAGTCGGCCATCGTCGAGCTGCTGGAGCTGTTGAACGCGGCCAGGCTGCTGGCCGACGTCCGCCCCGCCGCCGACGCGGTGCTCGCCCGGGAGGCGCAGATGGCAACCGGCATGGGCGAGGGCGTGGCGATTCCGCACGGACGAACGAACGCGGTCGAACACCTGCGCTGCGCGGTGGGGATCAGCCGCGGGGGAATCGATTTCGGCGCGGTGGACGGCAAGCCGGCCCGCATCGTCATCCTCGTGCTAACGCCGGAGGGCGGAGCCGATCCGTACCTCCAGTTCGTCGGGTCGCTGATGTCGGCCCTGGACGATGAGGGGCGAGAGCAGGCCCTGGCGGCCGGCTCGCGAGAGGAACTCTACCGTCTCCTCACGCGCGAATCCTGACGGCTACGGCGGCGTCCAGCCCGATGGCTCTGCCTCCCGAATGCGCCAGGCGTTGCCGTCGTCCGCGGGCCTGCGGACCCACCGGATCGTCCAGTTGAGCGGGATGCGCCGCCCCGGCAGGTCGCCGCGGCCGGCCTCGACCACGGTGGTCACGAGCATGGTCGCCGCGCCCTCGTGGACGGTGACGTCGAAATTGCGAAGCTGCACGACCTTCAGGGCATACCGTTCGATCGCCTGCTGCGCCTCCGCGAGCGCGTGGTCCTTGCTGCGGTAGTAGCCGGCGAAACCGTCATCGAGGCGCCGCTGAAGCGCATCCAAACGCCCGGCCTCGAGGTCACGGGCGATCTCGCGTGACGCTGCAATGATCCGCTCGCGATCAGTGACGACCAACTGCTCGACCAGAAACACCGCCCCGGCCAGCAGCACCGGCGCCAGGAGCGCAAAACGATAGCGCCGGTCGCGCCGCTGAACGTACAGATACCCCAGCACCGCCTCGGCGATCCCCAGCAGGATGTACACGTACAGCGGATTCTCGAACAGCATCCCGCGAATGGCATCCATGAGTCCCACTATAGCCTGTGGCCCGTCCGGGCTAAAGTCTCGCCCAAGCCGCGGGCGATATACTACAGCGGACCCATGACACGCAAGCGCAAACCCTCCGAAGAGCTGATGCGGATCTCCGCCGCGGCCGAGGCCGCGGACGTCAGCCGGCAGACCGTCGAATACTACATCCTGCTGGGGCTCATCCACCCGATCCGCCGCAAGGGGCAGCGTGCGCGGCTGTTCGACGACGAGTTGGTTCGGCGCATTCGCTTGATTCGCCGCATGAACGAAGAGGGGTACACGCTGCGGGACATCCGCGAGACGTACCTCCGCCGGCGGTGAGGACGAGCATTGTGGGCTGAGCGTGGCGCCGGGATCAGTCGCGCACGCCGCGAACCGCGCAATTCGCGGCCACGTCTTCTCCGAGCCGCGACCGGCGCGGGCGCCGGACGACGGTTTGTCTGGGGCGGCAGCGCGGGTAGAATAGCCCCCACGTCATGGCGAAGAAGTTCGTCAAAATCTCCCTCGCCACCAAGCTGCGCGTGCTGTTTGGGGCCGCCGTGCTCGGCATCATCGCCGCGGCGCTGATCGCGCCGTGGTACTTCATGGAGCTGCTCGCGCAGCGCGGCGTGGAGGGTCCGGCCGCGGAACTGACCCGCCTGCGGCTGAACGAGTACATCCGCGAGCACCCGCGCGACCCGGACGCGGCCGCCGACGACAGCCGAAGCGAGGTCGTGTCGCTCTACACGGCCCGCGGCGGAGCGGAGGCCCCCAAGGGCCCGTCGTTCGTCCCGCTTCCGCCGGGCCTGCCGGACGAGGCGCTCGATTCGCCGTCCCGCCGCGCGCGGCGCGCCTTCCGCAAGAGCGGCGACGAGGAGCTGGCCGTCATTGAGGCGGAGGACGATCGCGGCGAGCGCGTGTACCGGTGCTTCCGCGCGGTGCGAATCGACCGCTCCTGCGCCGACTGCCATGAGAAGTCCAATCCCGCGCTGCCCACGCAGGCCGGACAACTCGTCGGAATCATCGACGTGACCGTGCCCGCGTCGGCGGCCGCGGGGTCGCTCGTGTGGTGGACGCGCGGGGCGTTCCTCGTGGGGGCGGCGCTGGCGGCCGCACTGGCGTTCTTCCTGTTCGTACTCATCACCCAGCGGCTGATCCTCCGCCCCGTTCGACACCTGCGCGAGCTTTCGGACAAGGTAGCCGAGGGCGACCTCTCCGTCCGCAGCACGGTGCAGACCGGCGACGAGCTGGAACGACTCGGCGAGAGCTTCAACGAGATGCTCGACGCGACGGCGGACCAGCACGACAAGCTGCGCGCCGCCAACCGGGCCCTCGACCTCAAGCTCAACGAACTCGCTGAGGTCAATGTCGCGCTCTACCAGGCCAACCAGATCAAGAACGAGTTCCTGGCCAACGTCTCGCACGAACTCCGGACGCCGCTCAACAGCATCCTCGGCTTCGCCGACCTTCTCGCGGACAGCGCCGACGAGCGGATCGCCCGGTACGGGCGAAACATCCGCACCTCGGCGCGGAACCTGCTCGGCATGATCAACGACCTGCTGGACCTCGCCAAAATCGAAGCCGGGAAGACCGAGGTCCGGTTCGATTCCGTCTCGGTGTCCGACACGTGCCAGGGCCTCGTCACGCTGGTTCGCCCGATGGCCGACAAGAAGCAGCTCAAGGTGGACCTGGAGGTCACCGGGCAAATCCCCATCGTGCGGACCGACGGCGGGAAGCTTCAGCAGATCCTGTACAACCTGATCTCAAACGCGATCAAGTTCACCCCCGCGGGGGGCAAGGTGATGGTGGGCCTGTCGACCGGCGATTCGCAGCGCGAGGGGCGGATCGTTCGCGAGGTGTCCGTCTCCGTCCGCGACACGGGCCCCGGCATCCCGGAGGCCGAGCAGCGGCACATCTTCGACAAGTTCTATCAGGGCGACCGCACGCTCACGAAGGAAACGCCCGGAACGGGGCTGGGCCTGCCCATCGCCAAGGAGCTAACGAATCTGCTGGGCGGGCGCCTGACGCTGAGCAGTTCACCGGGACACGGCACGGAGTTCATCCTGACGCTGCCGGTCGAGCCCGCCGACGACGCCTCAGAGGCCAGACCCGAATCGACGGCGACGCCGGCCAACCCCCCAGACGACTCCGGATCGCCTAGTACCACACCATGACGATCAGGTTCGGCTCGGGGCGCTTGCCCTCCATGGTGCCGATGATGTGCCCCACGTGCTTGATCTCGATCTGCTCGGCGTCCAGCCACCCGTTAATCGACTGCTCCATGTGCTCCAGCGGGGTCAGCGAGATCTTGGAGTGAAACAGCCGGCAGCGCGTTGCGCCCTGGCCGTTGACGTTGAGCGGGCGCTTGAACTTCTCCTCGCGGCCGCCGCCGAGCGCGGCCGCCCCGAACGCCCGAAGCTGCGAATTCGGCTCGCCCTCGGAGTCCACCAGACGAATCGGCTCGTCCTCTTCCTCGGCTTCGGCCTCGGCGGGCTTCTGTGCTTCCTCGGGCTCGTCGGGCTCGAGAGAGAGCGGAGCGTCGTCCAACGGATCGAACGGTTCATCGGCCATAATGCGAACTCCCGGAAAGCGCCTAATCCCAGCGACACGGAACTCCAGCGGCGGTATTATAGGGTCTGACCGGGGCGGGTCAACTGCTCGACCCGCGTCGGAAGCACACACGAACGCGCGGACGATCCGTGACCAGAGATAAGTTCCTCATCCTCGCGGTTTTCGCCATACTGATCGGCTCCGCCGTGGCGTTTCGTCTGCTGGGCGGCCCCCGCCCGGAGCCCGCGGCCGAGCCCAAGCTCGCGGTCCGGCCGGGCGAGTATCGCGGCATCTCGCTCCAGCTCAACAACGGCGACGACAACCACCCTTACGAGCCGCTGATCGATGAGATCGGCGCCACGGGGGCGAACACGGTGTGCCTGGTCATCCACGCCTTCCAGGAGAACGCCTCTTCAGCGCGGATTTTCGTGGACCGGCGGCGCGGGCCGTCGGACGAGCGGCTGGAAGCGCTGATCCGCTACGCCCGGTCGCCGAAGTCCGAGCGGCCGAACGCACGGCCGGCGCTGAAGGTCGTCCTGATGCCCATCGTGCTGCTGACGAACCCGCGCGAGAACGAGTGGCGCGGGACGATCGCGCCGAGCGACTGGGACGTGTGGTGGCGCGACTACGCGGACTACATCACGCGCTATGCGAAGCTGGCGCAGGAGACGGGCGTCGAGGTGTTCGTCATCGGCTCGGAGTTGGTCTCGACGGAGAAGCACGAGCACGCCGCCCGCTGGCGCGACCTCATCGCGAAGGTCCGCGCGGCGTACTCGGGGCGCCTCAGCTACTCGGCCAACTGGGACCACTACCGAAAGGTCGAATGGTGGGACCAGATCGACATCGTCGGCATGACAACCTACTACGACCTGACC
>Ga0272441_10005013_pt1 | contig 23417 bp, 27 predicted proteins | sample SSMProp6N_FD_193582 | JGI IMG/M metagenome (GOLD analysis project Ga0272441, IMG submission 193582) | Marine sediment archaeal communities from Little Sippewissett salt marsh, Falmouth, MA, United States - SSM-Prop-6N | ecosystem: Environmental > Aquatic > Marine > Wetlands > Sediment ...
CATATCATCGTCTCCGACATTCAGGACGATGATCAATGGCCGTCGGGTCAAAAACTGATAAGTGGCCATGATCTTGACCTCGTCATTGTCCAAAGGAAAGGTGCTTAACGGCTGATTGTCATCCAGAAAAGCCTTCATTCTCTGGAGGATCGCCTGCTCTTTGATTTGACGGGGTTCGGCCTTGATTCGCACTTCTTTATCTAAACGTTCCAAACGCTTTTCAACCAGCAACAGATCACTCAGGATCAGCTCCGTCAGTACTTTATCGATATCCCGCAAGACATCCACGCTGCCGTCGACGTGAAAGACCGTTTCGTCTTGAAAGCCACGGACAACCAGACAAAGCGCGTCGCATTTCTCGATGGCCTTCAGGCATTCCCCGGATAAGAGACTTTCCCGCGTAACCCCTGGCAACAGAACAATATCCAGACTTGCCGGCGTGCTTTTTTGGGGTTGATAGATCTCCACCAAGCGGTCAAAACGCTCATCCCGGATCAAGGCCTTACCATAAATTAATCCCTGGCTTCCCGTGAATGGTTCAACACTGACCGGCTCGCCGGTCAGCAATCCGAAAAGGGTTTTTTTACCGGCCTGAGGCAGGCCGAGCAGTCCGATATTCAAGCGGGTCCCCTCTATTCTTCGTTTGAGTCTTTTCGTTGCGGAATCAGTTTCACCATCAACTGAATCCCTTTAAGGACGTCTTCCATCCGGCAGGGCTTGGTAATGTAGTGGTCGGCTTCCAGATCAAAGCCGCGCCGGATATCGGGGATCTCTCCCTGAGCCGAAACAATAATCACCGGTGCCCATTTTTTCCCGACAGGTTCTTTGCGCAACTTCTCCAGAACGGCGTAGCCGTCCATCTTCGGCATGATCAGGTCCAAGAGAATGATGTCTGGACTCGTGCGGCAAACCTTTTCCCAGGCCTCCTGGCCGTCCCGGGCGGTTAAGACCTGATAACCCTCGGATTTGAGCCGCCGGGCCATGCTATCCAGGATATCCGGTTCATCATCGGCAATCAGCACTTTAATTTCAGAAGTATCCATGTCTAACTTATTCCTCCAAGGAATTCATATCAAGTTGGGGTTTGCGGTTTTCTCTCAGATTTAAAAGTTTGCGGATTCCGTCCAGAATATCCTCCATCCGCCAGGGTTTAGTGATGTAATGATCTGCCTTCAGATCAAAGCCCTTTTTTATATCCTGAAACTCCTCTTTTGCGGATATGATAATTACGGGCTGCCATTTTATGGTTGTCGGGTTCTCCCGGATCTCCTGCAAGACATGATACCCGTCAATCTTGGGCATCATCAAATCCAAAAGGATGACATCCGGATCTTCCTGACGGATCTTATCCAGGGCATCCTGGCCGTCAACGGCAATAACCACGTCATAGCCTTCCGCTGTCAGACGGTCTGACATCAGGGTTCGGATATCAGCATGGTCTTCGGCGATCAAAATTTTATCTTTCATAGCCATATCCCTTTATTATTTGAAGTTTCTCGTTCACAACGGCAGTCGGATTTCTTCGAAATCCTTCCTGCCAGGATCATTGATCCCGAGCCCAACAATAATGTTTTGCTTCGCAAAACTCAGGAATTCCTCGTTCACAACGGCAGTCGGATTTCTTCGAAATCCTTCCTGCCAGGATCATTGATCCCGAGCCCAACAATAATGTTTTGCTTCGCAAAACGGTAAGGGCTCGGGATAAATTCGGACATATGATTTACGTCCCTGTCGGTCCGTAAATCATGTCCTCATTTAAAAACCCTGTTCCCGAACGGGACAGGGCCACTGATTTCCCTTCCGCCTCCCTTTTCATAACCTGGCGGAACTGTAATTCTTAATATCATACAAAATTTCTTTGGGAGGCATGGCGATCCGATCAATCGCAACCCCGGCCGTCTTGAAAAACTGGGTTGCCAGCGTGTCGTGATAATCGGAAAAAATCACCACCCGTTTGATCCCGGCCGCGATCAGGGCCTTGGAACAGGTCGTGCAAGGCATATTGGTCACATAAGCCGTAGCCCCTTCAACCGCATTTCCCCGCCGGGCCGCTTGGGTCAAAGCATTGATCTCCGCATGATTCGTCCGGATACAATGATTATCCACCACCATACAACCCACATCTTCACAATGATCGTCGCCGGGGATAGAGCCGTTGTAGCCCGTGGCGATTACGTGCTTGTCTTTGACCAGCACACATCCGCAATGCATTCGCGGACAGGTGGCTCGTTCGGATGCCAACATGGCTAATTTGAGAAAATATTGATCCCAATCCGGTCTTTTCACGGTATTTAGTCCTTTCTAGCGTTTCCATCATACCAAATCTGACCGAGTTTTCAAGAAATATCCCAACAACCTGCCCCGACAAAACGCTCTCAATCCGTCCCCTGGCAAGGCTTCCTCTTAATGGCGATTTGCCATAATCCGCAGTTCAGGCAAATAAAGGAATAAACCCGCAAGCGGATAGATTGATTCTTGTAAAAATGATCCTTTTGCCAGACTTCCGTAATAATAAAACGCTCCCGGCCTTCTTGCGTCAAATGACTTTCGGGCCCCTCGGTCTTTGGGCCATCCGACACCCCGCACAATTCACATTGCAAGCGATCCCCCAGCGAGCCAGGGATCAATTCCGCAGCACCGTATCCCAATAAAATCATTTTTAAATTTTGGATCAGCTTATAATAATACTCTTCCTTGGACATCATCCCTCTCCCAATGCATCCTCGCCCATCCCTGTTGTGGACGGGACCGGTTCGAGGATCGCATCGATCTCGCGTTCGATTTTGCGTTCGATAAAATTCGGAATCTTCTGCTGGATCCTTTCTTTAAATGTCGACTGCAGCCATTGAAAATTCATGGCCTCCAGGGGACCTGAAAGCTGAAAGTCAAAGATCAGCGACGGAACGTCTTTTTCAAACATACGAAGGATACGCGTGAACCGCGGCGATTCTTTGAGCACGTTACGGGATAAAGACAAAGAAATCATACTGGCAACAAAACGATCCCCCCCCACATGAAAATGCCCTTCCAGGTCCACATCCGGTGACTGCAGGTGGATATCTTCCAGTCCATAACCCCGGGGTTTAACAAAAAAATCCATCTCCAACTCCTCAAATCCCACCCGGTGCAAAGACGGTAGAGAAAAAGTCTCGGCCAACCAACGAAAAAACTCCAGATCGTTTAACCGGCCTTGGGTGATCCACATGGTTCCCTTTAATCCCCAATCCGGCTTATTTTTTAAGGCTATCCGGCTCGATAAATGCCCGCGCACTTTTGTAAAATAAGGTAAAAAGGCCTCCAGAACATGCGCCTGCAGGTCCTTAAAAACAAGCACAGAGGTTAAGGACCAGGGGCGGACGGTTTTATCGAGCCAGATCCGCCCGAAAACGGATCCGCCATAAAACGGAGCCTCCAATTGAATGACTTTGTAACGGTTTGTCCGGTAAATAAACGCGAGCTGAATGTTTTTTAAATCGACTTCCTTTTCTTCCTCAAAAGCGGCAAACCGAATTTTGGTTGACGGCGCAAAAAAATCAAGATTTCGTCCGGCGGTAAAACGAATGACGAAGTCTTTAATACAAACTTTCAGATCTTCCAAAGCCAAATCAGCCTCCCCGCCTCTGGCGAAATCTAAATCCACGTCCGCATTATGGGAATACCCGGCGGGTTGCCTTTCGCCGTAATAACGGATAACAACCTCCATTCCATTTTCGGGTTGACTTGAGGGCGGTTTCTTGCGACCGCCTCCAGAACCCAACGTCAGGACCATATCCGATTCAAAAGGCTCCTGCAAAGAAAGACAGCCATTGAGTTGTGCCGGCGTATTATTCAATGTGTATTCAGCCCGTTCCAGGCATATTTCCGAGCGGGCCAGACGGGCCCGCAAATCCAAATCCAAAATAAAGATATCCGGTTCAAAATCAATCCCAAATCCCGAATAAGCCTGCAACATTGTTAAAGGCTGAGCCGTCGTCTCCCTTTCTAGCTGGCCCGAATCCTGCGCAGGTTCTCCAGCCGGCTCGGTCCGAATTAAAGTGAATCCATTCAGGGTCAGCCGATTCTGCTCGAAGTAGCCCCACAACCGCGAAAAAAGATTCTCCCGCTGGATCGTCAGTGCATTAATCAGGAATCCTTGCTCCTGCAGCTGTCCATCCAACACGAACCGCAAGAGCAGATCATCCTTGTGCTTGGGGTCGGGCCATATCTTTCTAATAAGCGCCCTTAATCCCGATTCTTGGCTCATCGATCCCGTCACCCGAAGGTCTTGATCCCGAATCTTCAGATCAAACTTATTCTTCAATGCCGGCCCTTGAGCTGGCAGGGAAGGTTGTTTTGACCATGAAATATCCCGGATGGTCAATCGAAAATCGTTTTTCGGCAGATATCTTAAATACTCGAGAATCTTGTCCCCGTAAACAGCCCAAAAAGATTTTAAAGGCATGGGCTGTAACCGCGGCCGGGAAAAACCGATATGATTGATAAGGATCTGGCGCTTCATGACTATGGCGGGAACGGAAAAACTCACAACCGTTCCTGGCGCCTGAACCGCGGGTTCGGCCGAAGAGGTTTCGGCCAGAGTTAATTTTCTCAAAATCAGAACGTTAGGTGGCAAATAAAAAATGTTTTTAACAGATAAGTATCCGGGGACAGCGGCATTGAGCCGGACATTCACATCGCGGGCAAAAACCATCAACGCCGTATTGGCTGCAATGGTTATGATAGAAAAAAAGGCGAGGAAAAAGATCAGCAAGCGGACTGCGGAATCAATAAAGAATCTTTTCAAATACTTCCCCGTTAAGGTAAAAAGTGATTGTGTCGATATGAAAAACCGCCTGAAAATCCTTATGCAACGGTGTTTGAGTGGAATATTCCTTGTAATCGCTGAAGACCAATCCCAGCTGTTTCAATCCGATGATTTCTTTCTCGAGAGCATCCACCTGTTCGTCCTGACCGCGGAGTCGGGCGATCCTTAGAAGATAAGCCAAGGCGAAAAGCCGGTCGCCCGAATCAGGATATTTCTTCAAATAGGACTCGAAAGATGTGACGGCTTGCTTATAATCCGGCAATGAATAATAATATTCCCCCAAAGCAAACAGGGCCGGCTGAGCCTGTTGGGATTGCGGAAAATCCCTTAAGAGATTCCGCCAATGCATAAAGGCAAAATCCGGCTGACCGCTAGCGGCGCGCTGATCAGCTAACTTATATAACTGCCGAGCCGTTGCGCAAAATCCATTCGAGCACCAGGCTCCCACAAGAATGATCAAGCATAAAGCGTATACAATTTTTTTCATTTTCGACCGCCGCCTTTCATCTCAATCCGAATTTGACGTTAAGCAAGACACCATGCCGCGATCAAAACAACCCGTCCACCCGGTTGGGAATGGTGGCTTTCAGACTGCCATCACGGTTGAATACTTTTAAAATCCCGGGTTTAAGCGTCCAGCTGCTTTTTAACCGGCCGTTATCAAAGTAATCCCTTTTCTTGAACGGTTTGCCGTCCCGGTAATGATAATCGCTCATTAACCGCCCGTTATTATACCAAAAACGTTTCCGCACTAACAGCCCGTTTTTATAACGAAACTCCAACCGAATCCGCCGTGAGGAATAATATTCCCGGACCACCCCGTTGCGCGGGATCGAACTTGCTTCGACGGCCAGCGGGAGGACCGCTATCCATAAAAACAATAAACCAATCGTCCCGACGTTGAGACGGGGCCAGTCCCGGCGTATAAAAGACTTTGTGATGATTCTCAAATAAGACATCTTAAGCCCTCCGATCAGCAATCGGATCCTTCTACGGATTGAGCAAGCGCCCGAGCAGAAACGCGACCGCCGTTTCTACCCGCAGGATACGTCTTCCTGCATCGATAATCGAAAATCCTGCCAGTTGCAATTGGCTAATTTCATACGGTATAAAACCGCCTTCCGGTCCGATTGCCAGCACAAAAGGCTGGTCCACCGAACGCGGGCAGGGTTGATCCCCGCCCGGATGAGCGGCCAATGCCCGTCTCCCTTGGCATAAGGCCGGTAATTCGTCTTGAACAAATTTCTTAAAATACGGTTTTAAGACAACCTGAGGCAGGACCGTGTCACGGGCCTGCTCCAAACCCAAGATCAACTGCTGACGAATAGCTTCCTCTTTCAAGGCCCGGCTATTCCAAAAACTCTTTTCCACCCGCTGCGTGTTAATCAGATAAATCCGCTTGATCCCCATGGATGTCACCGCAGCCAGGACCCTTTTCAAGACCGGCGGCCGGGGTAAGGCCAAAATAAAGATCCCGTCGACCGCCGGGGGCGGATCGCCTTCCCAATGGACATCCATTTCAAGCGCATCGTCGGATCGATGGGTGATCCGGGCTTTCCCGAGCGGTCCGTTACCCAGGCCAACGGTTAATTCGTCACCCACAGCGATCCGCTGCACTTCTGTGATATGTCGATAACGGCGCCCCCGAATCCGGACGGACTTATTTCCGTTAATAAAATCTTTTTCGAATAAGAGAATCAGATTGATAACGACCTCTCCAGCCCAGCCGTATGTCAATCAAAGGGCGATTTTATGTTTATTGATAATTTTGAACGAATTTCAACCGGCCGGCCTGATCATAGGTCTTTCGCACGGTCTTCTTGCCGTTGACGTAAATATCCTCATATTGAAGCATCCCGTTACGATGAAACGATTTATCCGGGCCGTGTTGTTTATTATCCTTATAATGGATCTCAAAAAAAAGACTGCCGTCTTCGTCCCAGGCCTTGAATGTCCCGTCCATTTTCCCTTGCTTATAAAACTTTTCATTATGCATATGGCCGTCCGGATAATAGGTGCGGTAATACCCATGATATTGCCCGTCCTGGTAACAAATCTCGCTTTCCAGATTGCCTTCGGGATCATAGTGGCGCATAATCCCGTTGAGTTTACCGTCCACATAGGTAATCTCGCTGCCTTGAAGCATTCGCTCGTTTGCCTGCGCGCTGTCTACCAAGGTGCCCTCGAGCTCCGGGCCGCCAACCTCCAACCTGCGCCCATCGGACTTTTGGGCCGTACCCATAAATTGTTCATAATTCACCCGCTTGGTTTCTTTGTAATAATCCTTTGCTATCAAGGCGCTGCGATAACGCATCTGTTTAATTTTGAACTTCACGGTCTCCCACCCCACCCAATGAATTAATAAGGCCATAATGATTCCACCGATGATGAACGTCATGATCATCAAACGCCCCAAGAACAAAATACTGGTCGTGAGGACTTTAATCACCATGTAACTTACCTGCTTAGGGAAAAAATACTGGATCAAGAACACCGCCAGCAGGATGACCATGGCCCACAGAACACCCAATCCGATAAGTTTAAAAAACTTCATCCGATAACGACCTTGATCTGTTTTTGCAGACGTGCCATTGCCTCTTGAAATATCTTCTCATCGGGCAACAAACTAACAACGATCACCGGTTCCTCCCTGAAGTCAAAGAAAAAACCCGGATAGACTAACACCTTCTGTTCTTGTAATAATCCCAAAACAAAAGACTCTTCCTGGCATGACATCGGAAGCCGGGCTACGGCGTTCCAACCGCCTTCGGTCTCCAGGCATTGCCCTAACCGTTCCGTCCCAAACACGCTTTGCATGGTCGCGTAATTGTGACGCAGGCGCTTCATTATCATCTTAGAAACCTTAGGCTGTAAAGTCAACCAGGACTTAAGCGCATTCTGAATAGGAGTCGCGGCCGATAAATAGGTGTCGGCAATAATCTCAAGCCGTTCGCAAGCCTGTCGGCAGATCCCATCCGGCCCGTTTATGATCACCCACGCTAATTTCATTTGTGGCAACGCCAAGGCCTTGGAAAGCCCGCCCAATACAAATGTCAAATTTCCCCGGGAATCCAACAAGGTCACAGGATTCTGCCCGTCATTCAAACGATAATCATAAAAAACCTCATCACTAATGATGGGGATGCCTCGCTTGGTGCAAAGTTCCGCCATCACAGAAAAATCCTGCCGACGGATAAACGAGCCGGTGGGATTATTCGGATTGACGACGACCACGGCCCGGGTCCCGGGTTCCAAAGCCGATTGGAACATTTCCAGATCCGGGCGCCACCTCTTTTCGTAAATCAAAGGATAATATCGAACCGCAACATCGTTGAGCCCTCCCAGGAAATCAAATAAAGGATAACTGGGCTGCGGAAATAAAACCGAATCTCCCGGATCAGCCAACAACCGGAACAAAAAGGCATATGCTTCGGATGTGCTTGCTGTCAAAAAAATCCGTTCGGGGGCAAGGTCAAATCCCCGGGCTGCGTAAAAACGGCATAAAGCCTCACGGGCCTCAAGGATCCCGTGCGGACAAGGTTCATAAGAAATATTCCGGTGATCAGATAACGGGCTCAAGGTCGCTTGGGAATCAACCGGGAATCCGCATTGGGTGGGATTCGACACCGTCAAATCGAGGATCTCTTGTCCGGCATCGCGCAGCGCGGCCAATCGTTGCGTTAAAGGATTCTTTTGCAAAGGCCATTGGGTTCGTTGGGCAAACGTGACACATTGTTTCGGATGGGAATGGCGCATCAAAATCACCGCATCTCCCGCTGGATCCGTTGCTTAAAATCATAAAGCTCGCGTTCCGTTGCCTTGAGTTTCTTCTCCAGCCTTTCGTAATCCGACTTAGCAACAAATGTCGCTTCATCATGTTTTCTCTTAAGTTGGTTATTCTCCAAACGCAAAACCGTTATTTGCTCCTGCAGATCCTTATAATCCGTCTTGGCACGAGCCAACTGGACCTCCAGCTCATGCCGTTTTTGATCCGCGTCCTGGGCATGTTCTTGGGACTGCTTCAGTTCCCGCTCGCGTTTTAAGCGCAACCCGTGTTCTTTGGTCAAGCTCTGTTCCGATTTCTTCAGATCCTGCTTCAGCTGAGCAATCTCTTGCCCTTTCCGATTCTGATCCTCGCGGTCTTTTTTTTGCCATTGGCGTTCCTGATCGAGCTTTTCCTGGAGGTGTTTATATTTTTCTTTCTGCACCAAGAGATCCCGCTCCATCCCCTTCACACGGTTCTGCTCCGTCTCGATCTCCCGCCGCAGGCCGTAGATGTGCTTCTCCAGCTGAAGGCTGACCGCGCGCCAATCCTTGCCTTGCTGATCCGATTTTACCCGTCGTTTTTTGAATGCCTTTCCTTTCGTCTTCTCGGTCGGGATGAAAAACAAAACGATCAGTAAGACAACAATGAACACGATTCCTAATAAGGCAAACAGATCGATGGACGGCAGGGTGAACGCTTCGATAGGGGGCAATCTCATCAAGGCGCTGCCTTTCTTTCTTGCATCCGTAAAAGATTATGCTGGGCCGGTTTGTATTGACTGTCCAGACGCAACACATGCTCTAACAATTGCCGGGCCTGCTTGTGGTTGCCGGTTTCCATCAAACACGCAGCCAGGTTATTCATGGATCCGATGTCCGACGGATTCAACTCCACGGCCTTTTGGAAATACGGAATCGCTCCCGTCCATTCATTCAAACGGATCAGATTAACCCCAATCCCTTTGTGCAGGCGACTATCCCGTGGATCATAAACCAAGGCCTGTTCATATAACTCAATCGCGGCCCGATATCTTTTTTGCTGCTCCCGCACGTGAGCCAAAACAAAATTGATCTCCTTGAGAAAAAATTCGTAGAAACCGCGCGCCCTAGTTTCCCGGCTCTTGGCATAATATCCCTTCATAATCTTCCGTGCTGCTGATAACTGATGCTCGGCCTCCGGCATTTGACCAGCATAATAATAAGCCTTTCCGAGTAACAAGCGTAATCTTCCCAGATACGGTTCATACCGGAGCGCACGTTCAAACAAGGGGATCTCATGGCGCCAAAATAAATTCTGTCTTACGGTCATTCCTGACAAAACCACGACCAGCAAAAGCAAAGCCACCTGCCCGGTCTGAGCGGACCGCCACTGGATAACATCGTGCAAAAAATTTTCCCCAACGACCAACAAAAAAAAGAAAAAACCGGCCGACGGCAGGTAGAGAAAATGTTCAAAAATGGCAATCCACGAATATTCGTGGATTAAAGGAATCACATTCAAGACCGGGCCCAGTGTTATAAAAAACCAGACCAATCCCGCCGCGGCTAAGAAACCCTTTTGCTGAGGTAACCGCCTAATCAGGAGCCCCATCCCTCCCAGACACAGGAAAAATACAAGCCAACTCCCTATCGTGGGACGAAGCACATCCAGGCTTCGCATATAATGCAGCCCCTGTGGAAAAACAAGGATCCGCCAATAAATCAGCAAAGTTTGGGGGATCGCCTTCAGGCGCAGGATCAACTCCCCGAGATTATCCGCGAAGACTGTTGTCGCCTGTCCCATAACGCTCTTGCGCCAAACAAAATAAAGCAAGGTCAGGATAACAAAACCACCGATCATCCTCAGCGCGCCTCGCTGGTTTTTATCGGCCCAAGTCCAGGACCGCTCTTCGGTTACCGTCAGCGGAGTGATCACCTCGGGGATCGCCTGCAGCCGATAGTAAATCAGGCCAGCTTCCAGGGCCAACAAACATACCGGCACAAAGATCGCCTGCTCTTTGCATAAAAGGGCCATGACATAAAATCCATAACTGCCACTTAAGGCCGCGCCGCGTTGCCCGGCCGACAAGTTAAAAAAACGCAGACGAACATACAACCACAGACTTAAAAGACTCAGCAGGGAAAAAAGAAGATTGGATACCCCGGCTATACAGGCTACGGCTTCACTCTGTACGGGATGAACGAGAAAGAGAACCGCCGTCCACCAAGCTAAACTCCTCAAAGAAGCAACAGCCGTCGGGGATTCCCGTACAACCAGGTTCAGGCCCGTTGACAGAATCAGAAAGACCAGCCAGGCGTTGATGACATGAATCAATATATTGAAAAGATGATAGCCGACGACCTCAAACCCGAACATCCGATACTGAATCCTATAAAGCAAGGAAAGTAAAGGACGGTAGTAGGGATTGATGATCGCGATGCCCGGCACGGGCATGGAAGCCGTAAGGAAAAGAGACGGCCATTGGTCCAGGTTACCGATATCAGGATTATGCCGGATAAAAACAAGATCATCATGAACAAAGGGATGAGCGATGCTGTTGCTGTAAATCAGCAATCCGATCAGCAATAAAAATAAAAACACGCCGGGTCCTGATAAAGAAAAGCGTATGTTCATCATTGATTCGTATCCAAGCTATCATCCTTTTTCAGCTGATATTGATGGTAAGGGAATCCCCCCCGAGAATCTTCCATGCGAATCAAAGGAAAACTTTCGTTAATAAAGATCTGCTCAGGTTGACTGATGATTTCCATACTCAAGAACGGTTGACCGTCCGCAGCATCAAATAATACGAAATCAGCCTGATCTGTTGTCAAAGAATCCTGCTGGCTGACCAGAGACACGATGGCCGGTTTCTTCGCCGCCTGCCCGGTTTGACGAATCCATTGCTCCAAGAATTCGCGACTCAAAGCTGCCCGGGCGGGCAAGTCGAAACGCAAGGACAGGAGCTCAACCTTATTCCGGGATCCTTTAAAACGTATTTCAGCTGTTACAGGGCCGTCCACCCGCGACAACAGCCCGGGGATCCCTTGTATTTCTGCCGGATGAAGGCCGTTCAGGCTCGCGGTCAGCGAAACATGCAGCGGCTGGAATTGATCGACCTCAAACCGGGCATGCGCCTGCGCCCCCCATAAGCGGCCCATCAGATCATGCAAAGATAAACTTCCTTTGCTGTGACGGAATTGTCCGCTAACTTGTGTCATCGTCAATCCCCCCCATTCCAGCTCGGCATCCCGAAACAAGCCCTGCCACTGCGGTTTGTTACGGGATAAATCAAGATAATGCCGGCTTTCAGGGGCCCGTAATGTGAAAACAGGCGAGGTCCAGCGCAGGTCCATGGCAATCATATGATAGTCCCGGCCCCGGCTCAGGGCCTGCCAGATATTGGGGACAACAAGCTTGGCTGCCGAGAAGGAATGTTCCGACCGACCGTCATCCAAGACAAGTCGGGGATGGCTAAGAATCAGCTGCCCGTCAAAAGAAAGCCTCTGGCGTTCAATGCTAAATGACTTTAACTGTATATCCGGGGCCATCCGGGCTAGACGCAACGGGAGTCCGCGCAGGATCAGGCGGGGAGTAAAGCCAAACAAAAAAACTATCATCACAAACAGGCATACACTAAAAAAGAATAACCAAACGATTTTTCGCATAACTAACGACTCATCCTGCCGTTAACGGTATAGCAAAAATCGCAAGTCCTGCCCTAACTTGCGATCTTGGCCGGAGGCCGGTAGGCGGCCCCCTGATTCGAGACGGTTATTGCTGGTTCTTCTTGTAATCCTCTTTGATCTGATTCATGCATTGCTGGAGGGCCGGATATTGTTCATCCAACTTCGCAAACTGTTTTTGAATCGCTGTCATGTCCTTATTGACAGCGGCCTGCTCCATTTCCCAGAAAATCTGGTGAAAACCGGCAGCCGAGATATTACCGGCCGCCCCCTTCAGGGAATGAGCGATATTGCGAATTTGCTCAAAATCCCCTCCCGATATTTGTTGTTCTAATAATTTCTTCTTCTCCTCGTAATCCCCCGAGAAAATATCCAACAATTCCAAAAGTAATTCCCAATCATCCTGCACCCGCTCCAGGACGTCATCGATGTCAAGTATGGTTTTATCCATCCGTCGACCTTTCTTTTGTAAAGAATTTTTCAATCGTCTCATACAGTTTTTGCCGATCAATCGGCTTAGAAACATACCCGTCCATGCCGCTGGCCAGGCATTTGTTCATATCCCCCGACATGGCCCGGGCCGTCAGGGCAATGATCGGTATATGTTCTCCGGTTTTCTTTTCGCGTTCCCGAATCAAACGCGTGGCTTCATACCCGTCCAGGACCGGCATCAGGGCGTCCATCAGGATTAAATCAAACGCCCCTTTCTCCAGATAATCCAAAACCTGCCGTCCGTTGTCCGCGGTCTTAACGCTCCATCCCCTCTTTTCCAAAATCCGTTTCGCCATCTTTTGATTGACGATATTGTCTTCCGCCAGAAGGATCGACAAATGCCGCAAGTCCCGCTTGGGTAATTGGGCCAAAAGCTCCTCTTCGATGCTTTTTTCCTTCAAGGCCTGGGGGATATCTTCTTTCTTGACAATCGGGAAAGTTCCGGTGAAAAAGAACGTGCTCCCCTTGAATTCCTGGCTCTCGACCCATATCCGGCCGCCCATCATGTCCACCAGTTTTCGGGAGATGGACAATCCCAGACCGGTGCCCCCAAAACGCCGGGTCGTGGAGGCATCGGCCTGCGTGAAGGGATCAAATATCTTTTTCAGCTTGTCCTGAGGGATCCCCACACCTTCGTCCGTTACCGAAAAAATGATCTCGCAGGAACCGTCATCACTCATGGCCTGAACCCGGACCTTGATCATGATCGTCCCCTTAAAGGTGAACTTAATCGCATTATTGATCAGGTTCACCATGACCTGACGCAACCGGATCGGGTCGCCGTGCACCAACTCCGGGACATGCGGCTCGACCTCCCATTCCAACTTGAGATTTTTATTCTTGGCCAAGATCGACATCCCTTTACAAACGCTTTTAACAATATTGGAAATATTGATCTCAATCTTTTCCAGATGGATTTTTCCGGCCTCAACCCGGGAGAGATCCAGGATATCATTAAGCAGACTTAAAAGAATATCGGCGGCATCCTTCACTGTCTTTAAGTTATCGCGCTGTTCTTTCGATAATTCCGTATCCAAGGTCAAATCAATCATCCCCATTATCGTGTTCATCGGGGTGCGGACCTCATGCGACATATTAGCCAAAAACAACGTCTTGGCGCGACTGATCTCCTCGGCAGCCAGCTTGGCATTCAACAACATCTCCTTGGTCCGTTTTTGATGGGTGATGTCCTGCATGATCCCGACCGATCCGATCATTTTTTTGTTCATATCCGTTAAGATGTTGACCGAAAGATCCACGTCGATCACTTTACCTTCTTTACGGATCACCTTGGTTTCGATATGATGCCGCCGGCCTTCCTTACTCAGCTCAAGCTTTTGAATCTTTTTCCATTCATCCGGAGGATAAATCTCGGAAACCGGTTTAAGATAAAGATCTCCGGAATTCATGCCGAGCAATTCTTCGGCATAGCGATTCCAGGAAACGATGCGCTTGTTCTCATCCAGAACCGTAATGGCTCCCGGAGAGTTGTCCAAAATGATACGGGCCTTATTCTCGGATTCGCGGATCTTACGCTCGGCAACCTTCTGTTTAGTGATATCCTGCATGATCCCGATCCATCCCGCCAGCTGACCCGCCGAATCTTTAATAAGCGAAACCGAGACATTCACGTCCAGGACATCGCCCCTCCTGTTATGAATCTGGGCCTCAAGATTCGAAAGCGTCCCTTTCTGCCGCATCCGCAGGGTTCGAATCCGTTTCCATTCTCCGGGCAGAAAAACATTATCAATAGAATAATTAAAAAGATCGCTCCGTTGCATATCCAACATGCTCTTCAAGCAGGGATTCCAGGCAATGATTTTCTCTTCCCGGTCCGTGACAATGATCGCGGCTGCGGAATTATTAAATACGGTCTGAAACAACTCTTTGGACTCATGCAGTTCCGCTTCCGTCCGCTTCATGCCCGAGATGTCCTGTAAAACACCGTCGATATAAACCACCTTACCCTGATCGTCCTCAACCGGCACCAGACAGACCGAACACAGCAATTTTTTCCCGGCGCGGCTTACAAGCTGGACCTCTTCATGCGTTATGTTCTGGGAATGGGATAACTTCTTCACAAAAGCCTGGTGCTGTCGCTTATCCTGAAAGAGATCGGAAAGCCGAGACCGGGTCAGCTCTTCGGACGGAATATCCAACATGTCCCGGAAGGCCTTGTTGGCAAATAACAAATTCTTTTTGCCTTTGAGGGATTGCCGGAAAACGCCCATATTCAAATTGTTCAGCAGCGTCCGGAATTCGATATTCTGGACGCTGGTATCGTTCTGTCGATCGGATGATGTCATGAATAAAGCTCGCGAATTATTTTTTGATTCGGACGTTCTTCAAAATAGCCAAAAGATTTAAAAGCATGACGACCGTGGTCAACGTGATCATGCAGATCCGGACCATATCGCCCCAAACCCCTTCCAGCGTGGTCGGCAAGACCCCGTTAACAAAATAGGCCATGATGATGAGGGCCAACAGAATCGAAAAGCCCGAAAGAAAAAAAATAAAAACAGAAAACAAGAATGAAATCAGGATCACATAAAAATTGTATAAAAAGAAATTGCCTTGAGCCATCTTGCTGGCGGCAATACCGATGCGTTCCATGTTTCCCTCCTCGGATGCAAAACATACCCGATACGGATAGGCGCCTAATCAGAACGGGCGGCGACCCGTTCCCGGATAATTTTTATTCTATCATGAAGATACGGATGTGTTCGCAAAAATAACGGAATTTGCGACGCGCCGGAAGCCTCTTCAATAATGCCCAAGGCCTCGGCCAGGCCTTGGGGCCGATAACCGGCAGCTGCCGCATATTTCAAGGCCAGGCGGTCCGCTTCGTACTCATCCTGCCGGCTGTAAGCCGAAAAGATCAACGAAATTACGCCGTCAGTTGTCATGGATAAAAGTTTCTGCTCCTCTGCCTCAAGGCCCAACTGACTAAAGACCAGCCCGCCGATCACGTTATAAGCCATGGCCCCCTGAAATTTTTTAATCGCATGCCGCGCGGCGCAATGGCCGACTTCATGGGCCAAGACCCCGGCAATCCGATCGTCTGTCTTTAACCGCTTCACCAAGCCATCAAAGATATAAATATGACCGCCGGGAGTGGTAAAAGCGTTGAGCTCGTCTTCTCGGATCAAATAAAAATGATATGTATAATCCTGACGGTCCGAAACCGCCGCCACCCGCTGTCCGATCTCCCGGATGCGGCGCGCCTGATCGGTATGCTCGATCAAATCATATTCGTTTAATAATTTTGTATGTACATCCTGCCCCATCCGGACTTCCGTACCGGTGGGGATAAAAATAAAATCCTGCCGTTGGGTGGCGGAGTTATAGGTTGTCAAAGAGGCGCAACCGGCCATGGTCAACCACAACCAACCTGCCATTACCATAAGCGGAAGACGTCCCAAGCCAAATCCCTGTCCGCTTGCCATCTTTCGTATCCTCCAAAAAGAATCCCCGCTTTCGTTCAGCGCTCGAATTTGACGATTTCCTGCCACCAATCACTCGAATCCCAGGAACGAATCCGCTTCCATATCCGCCGGGCGCTACGCGTCTTTAAATGCTTTGGGGCCCGCGCAAAAAAGTGTTCGGCCTCCAGATGCCCGCTGTCATAATATTCTTTGGCCTGAATCAGACATTCCAAGATATCCGCATCCCGGGCCAAAATGCTGGCCGGCGTTTTTTGTTCATCATATTCCCGCCGGATTCGGTTCAACCGGCTCTTGACATCCGGATGCAGGCGGTGAATCTGGTCACGAAACACCCTTCTTTCGGCATCTTTGAAATCAATATAGGAATGACCCATCTTATGCAGGTCATTGATCCGGGCCTCGTGAATATCGTTGAACAACGTCATGGCCACGACTCGAAACGGATCCAGTTTTTCAACCAACGCCAGATAAAAGCCGATCACCGCCGTGCGAAACGAGTGCTCGGCCACGCTTTCCGGATCGGTAATGCCAGCGACCCACCAACCACTGCGGCGTACACGCTTGAGCAATCCCGCCTCGGCAAAAAAATTCAAGGCATGCAAGGGCTCATCATACCCCATTCTTTTCGTTTTCCTAATCCTTTTCGGCATGGTAAACTCCGCGCTGACGAAAAATCTCATAACACAACACCGACGTCGCATGCGCCGCGTTCATGGACAAACGCGGTTGTGACATCGGCAGGGTGATGGCCTGATCGATGCGCCGCCGGTTCACCTCCCGGATCCCCTTCTGCTCTGATCCGATCACCAACCCCATCGGGAAACGGAAAGAGACCCGACGAATATCCTCGCCCTGTGAAACAACAGCGCCCGCGACCCAGATCCCTTGTGCCCGGGCCTGATCAATGGCCTGCCCCAAGTTCGACACCTGACTGACCGTGACGTAATTCTCGCCCCCGCAGGCGATCCGCAGTACCGTCTCGGTTACGGCCACCGAATGGTGCTTGGGAATAACAATCGAAAAATTACCGAAACAAGCCAAACTCCGGATCATGGCCCCCAGGTTCTGGGGATCATTTAAACCATCCAAGAATACCGGCACCGACTGGTCCTTCAGAGCTGCTTGCAGCAGGAGATCAAACGAGACATACGGAAAATCCTCAACCTCGGCTAACAATCCCTGGGTATTCAAATTCCGGGCCATTTTCTGAATCTTCGTGACCGGCACAACATAAAACGGGATGCCTTTTCTTTGAGCCTTCTTACGAATATAGGCAGTCTCTTCATGCCCAGAACGGATATAGATCTTCCGGATGCTGGCCGGATTGGACTTGAGACGTTCCAGGACGGGATTGTTTCCGTATAATTTCATTTCATGATCAGGCAAGAATCCCGAGGGGGCGGGATCACTCGATCCAATTCTCCCGCTTTTGAACCTGCTTGGTATATTCATCCTCGAGCTTTTGTTTTTGCTCAAGATATTCGGCGTACGTTATTTCTTTATTCAAATACCGTTTCTCCAAATCCGCCATATCTTGCTTGTGTTCAACGGTCAGCGGATCTTCCAAAATGCGGATTGGATCATCCATGACCGTATTCAACCTGTCCGTCCCGTACTGACAGGATGCGAACACGGCACAACAAATTATCAACATGCAAAACTTCAACATGACACAGCTCCTTTTCCTAATCAGCCTGAATTTATCTTTTTCGTCCCCTGTCAATTATCTGCGGGACATCTTCCAGATGGATTGGAGTGACCACTCGGTTTGAGCCGGTGCGGCCACGAGGATCAGCGCAATCCCATACCCGGCAAGTCTAATCCCCCCATTAATAAACTGAATAACGGCCAAAGGGCCAAAACGATTAAAGTCAACATCAGGGTTACCGAGAACCAAATACAAAAAACATCCGAGATCTTGGGAACAAGCTTATTTTGTGAACACAGGTCATGATAGGCGCTGCGTTCTCTGGCCGCTAAGGCCTCAAACGACTGCTTCTTGAATATCCGCTCACTTTGTGTAATACGTCCGGACAAAATATCTTCGATAATGAGAGAGTATTCGCGGCAATAATCACATTTTCGCGGATCATGTCCCTTGGCATTGGTCAGCGGAGTGTACTTCCAACCGCAACGCGAACAATAACTGGTATAAATCATCCTGACAAAAAACGAATCGAGCACATCGATAAAAATCCAGGGAATAATAAAAAAATGCGAGGTATTTAAGGGCTGGATCAGGGCCCGGGAAAATCCCTGTCCCATCAAAAACTCGCTCCGGCTGAAACAGTACATAAAATGAAACGTGCGGGTTCGGAAATAACTGCCGACCACATATTGCATCCGGTTATGACCCTTGACCCGGCGGTCTTTGATCATCTGGGCAATAATGGCTTTTTTCTTTGCCAAGGCCGCGTCCCCGGCTTTCTCTTCAAAGAGCTGCCCTTCCTCCGGTTCTTCTTCCGGATCGAGAGCCACCAAAAGGGTATTGCAGTACAGACAACGAGTCCGTTCCTCCAACTGAAAGACGAGGTCGCACTTCATGCATTTTTTCATGGCCCTGATCCTTTCCGAAACCGCTAGCTCCCAGCCGGCGGAAAATTATTTCCTGATCCCCAGGCCCAAATAAAAAATAGGTTTCAGGATGCTCCACCAACCCAACAGGGGACGCATCTTCGTGTAGCCCATCTTCTTCGCCGGATAAATCTTGGTCACCGCCGCTTCCTGAAAACGATAGCCCAGGCGGATCACTTTAAACAGGATGTACGGCTCAAGCTCATATGAGTCCAGCCAGGATTGTTCCAGATTAATCCGTTTGTCATCAAAGATCGATAAACGCATGGCCCGAAAACCATTGGTCGTATCCGTCAACGGACGCCTCACAAAAAAGGAAAAAAGGAACGGATGAAGACGGGTGGCCCAGCGCCGGTACAAGGGCATGTCCCCCCCGACCCGCTCGCCGCTGATATAGCGCGAACCCTGGACAAGATCCGCCTGCCCGCGCATGATCGGTTCCACCAAGGCCGGGATCTCTTCGGGATTATCTTTATTGTTCCCGGCCATGATCACAATGATTTCATACCCTTGCTCACGGGCATGCATGATGGCCGTACGGATGGCCGCCCCCACACCCCGGCGAACCGGATGCCGGACGGTTTGAACGCCGCGGGATTGATAACCCTCGATAATTGTTGTCGTCGCGTCGGTAGACCCGTCGTCCATAACCAAAAAATCGGCCGACGTCCGAACGGATGCCTTTAAAAAACGTTCGATCACATTCTTAATCTTGGTGTCTTCATTAAAGGCGATCGGGCAAACCAGAATTCTTTCCATGAAATCCCTTTAATTCATTATCCGACCACAACGCCAACATTCAACGAGCGGTCAGTCTTTCGGCGTTAACTTATCGCCGGTCAGCGAATATTCCAAACCGCACGAGCAGCGTAATTCCCGATCAATCTTCCGTCCGCAACGGCAGGCATAACCCAGCGAACGGGCCGGATTCCCAGCGACCAGGGTATACGCCGGCACGTCTTTGGTCACGACACTGCCGGCGGCTACAAAGGCGTACTCCCCGATGGTGATCCCGCACAGGATGGTGGCATTGCTCCCGATCGTCGCGCCTTTCTTGATCAGGGTTTTTTCCATCAGCCAGTCCTGCTTGCCGCTGCGGGGATACCGGTCGTTAATAAAGGTCGCGTTCGAACCGCAAAAAACGTCATCTTCGATGGTGATCCCTTCAAAAATATTGACCCCGTTCTTCAACGTCACGTTATGACCGATCATGGCGCCCTTTTCGATAAAACACCCGTCACAGATATTCGCGTGATCGCCGATAACGGCCCCGTCCTGGATATTGACAAACGCCCAGATCCGCGTCCCTTTCCCGATGCGGGCCCCGGGACTCACCAGGGCCTGTTCATGCTTGAAATAATCGCCTGTCATATTTCTTTATTCCGCCTCTTTCTTGACCGTCACGGGCGCGCCGCTTTTTTCGATCGACTCCTGAATGGCGCATAATGTCCGCACCACATCATAGCCTTTGAGCGCATCCGCTTTAACCGGCTTCTCATTACGTTCGATACAATTGATGAAATATTGGTTTTGATCCTTCAACGGCTCCTGAAATCCGATATTCGGGATCATGATGCTGCCCTCCCGGGACAACAATTGGAATTCACCATACGTTTCATAAAAGGTTGACGTGCGTTCAACATGCTTATCGTATAATTTGACCGGCCCGATATTATCCAAGTCATCCCAGACCGCCATCTTCTTATCACCTACGATGGTAATCTCGCGGACCTTTTTGGGATCGAGCCAGCTGACATGAATATTAACCAGAATATGATTGGGATATTCCAACGTCGCAAAGGCCAAATCCTCCAATGAATTGCCCAGACAGCGCCATCCCCGCGCCGAAACATTCACCGGACAGGAATCGAATAAATAATTAAAAATGGATATATCATGCGGGGCCAGATCCCACAAGGCATTCACATCATACCGGAACGGCCCGAGATTGGTTCTTTCGGAATGGGCATAATGAATACAGCCCAGCTCCTGATTGTCGATGTACTCCTTAAGACGCATAATGCCTTTGTTAAAAACGAAAATATGACCCACCATCAAAACCCGGTCCTGGCGCTCGGCCAGTTTATTTAACTCCATGCTCTCTTTCGGATTAAGCGTGAGGGGTTTTTCACAAAAGACATGCTTGTGATGTTCTAAAGCCAGCCGGGAAATTTCAAAATGGGTGTTGGTGGGCGAGGCGATACAGACGGCATCAATATCAGGACTTTTGAGGATCTCCTGAATATCCTTGGTGGTTTCAATACCGGGATAAGCAGCCTGGATGGCCTGTAGTCTTTTATCATCCAAATCCGCACATATCTTAACCTGGGTATGCGGAGACTGATTAAAGACCCGGATATGATTGGGGCCCCAATGTCCGCAGCCGATAATGCCTATGCGTACCACGTGGCTATCCTTTCATTGCGTTCATTACTAATTTTATTAATTATACTTATATCTCTTGTTAAGGGAAAGACTAAATTTTTCTCTTTTTACCCATCCCCTTTACCCCCCATTCGGTATAAAAAACAATATTCCCTTGGAAAATCAACATTTGTTCGAACTGAGTTGCAAAGCCCCGGGTTTCCCGTTAAAATAATTTCACAAACCTTGTTTCTCGACCTAACGGATCGGAATAAATGTCAATAAAAAACCAATTCACCTCTCCCCATATCTACAGAACTCTTTTCCTGGCAATCGCAATCCTGCTTCTGGCCTTCAACCTTCAGACCCTTTTTAACAAACTTCAGGACATGCGCAAAGTCCGCCAAAAAATCCCCTTTTTATTCATGGGGTACAAATTTTCAGGCCTGAAAGATATCCTGGCCGACACCCAAATCATGGGATATTACACGGACAAAGACCTGGATGCAAAGGGCCCGGCCCTCCAGTTCGCCCAGGCGCAGTACATCCTGGCCCCGGTCATCCTCGATCTTAACAATATTGATCACGAATTTATCTTATTTGATTGCTCGCGGCCCGAAATAGCTCAGGATAAAATCAAGGAATTCGGGATGATCCCTTTGCGAAAAAACCAATTCGATATTATCCTGGCTAAAAATCCTCGAGCCCAACAAGAGTAGCCGCTGCATGAATATACTATCGATTCTGATCCCCTATGCCCTTTCCTGGATTATCGGTTACTCACTGGTAACGATCTTGCTGGAAAAAGAAACAAAACTCGATCATGCCGTCCGTTTGTTTATCGGCGGCGGATTAGGGGCCGGTATCAGCGCGGTTATTCTTTTTATTAATTTCTGGCTCCTTGACGGCTGGCACCGTTCCTCCGTTATCCTAAGCCATGTCATCCTCATGGCCTTTGCTGTTGGGCTAATTCTTCTGCGACGGAAAAACCGCCTTCAGGACCATGGACTCCCCGAACAACTTTGGCAAAGGGCTATCATATATAGCATATTTGCCATTGCCTTTTTGCCCCTTTGGAGTCAAAGCCGGTACTATCCCTTAGGCGGTTGGGATGCCTGGCAGGTTTGGAATTTCAAAGCGCGGTTTCTTTTTCTGGCCGGGAGCAATTGGGAAAATATCTTCCTGCCGGCATTATGGCGCTCAAGCCCGCATTATCCGCTCTTACTGCCTTTGTTCAATGTCTGGGGTTGGAGCATCGTCAATCACCCCACCCCGCTTGTCCCCCAATTAACCTCGCTGTTTTTTACCTTCTTAACATGCGGATTGCTTTTAGCCGTCCTCTGGAGGAACACGAGAACTCCCTGGGTCATCGTCGGCCCGGCCCTGCTTTTATCGCTCCCATTTTATGGCCTGCAGGCCATCAGTCAATACAGCGATATCGTGCTCAGCTTTTATTTCATGGCGGGATTATTCTGTGTGTGCGAAACACTCCGCCCGATTAAGGCATCAAAGAAAAACCGATTTCCAGGGGAGATTTTAAGCTACACTGCCCTGGGCGGCCTGTTTTTAAGTCTGGCTGGTTTCACCAAACCGGAAGGATTAGTCGCGGCTGGGATCATCGCTCTTTTCACCGGCATCCTCTGGCTGACTTCTTCGCACAGCCAAGCATTAAAAATCCGATTATTCCTGACCTTTGCCGCTGCCTTGGGAATCGGCACTATACCCTTATTTATCTTTCACTTTTTCTATTCGCCGGGAAATCTGACATTCATAAACGGACTTATTTCAAAGACCAACCCGGTCAGCCTCTACCGCTTGAAAATGATCCTGGCTTTTATCCTAACGGAATTAAAAAGTTCGAAATGGAACGGGCTATGGATCCTGCTGGGTATTGGGATGATCGTCGGCTGGCGGAAATGCTGGCGCCGGGAGATTGTTATCCTCCCGCTTTTTACGGCGATTTACCTCATCACCGTGCTGTTCTACTGCTGGATCAATACCTATTTCCCAATCGGTTGGTGGCTGCAGGTTTCCCTCAGTCGTATTCTTTTCAGTTTAATGCCCGTCGTGGTCTATTGGATCTTCTCGTCACTTTGGTGGGAAAAATCCAAATAATAAATCCCTCGTTCAAAGCAGCAGTCGGATTTCTTCGAAATCCTTTGTGCTTGAACGAGGGATAAATTCGGACTTGCAATTGATGTTCACTTCCCCAATTTTCTTTTTTAAATAAATCCCTCGTTCAAAGCAGCAGTCGGATTTCTTCGAAATCCTTTGTGCTTGAACGAGGGATAAATTCGGACTTGCAA
>Ga0272441_10005014_pt1 | contig 23408 bp, 16 predicted proteins | sample SSMProp6N_FD_193582 | JGI IMG/M metagenome (GOLD analysis project Ga0272441, IMG submission 193582) | Marine sediment archaeal communities from Little Sippewissett salt marsh, Falmouth, MA, United States - SSM-Prop-6N | ecosystem: Environmental > Aquatic > Marine > Wetlands > Sediment ...
CCCACGGTCCTGACCATGACGTCGATGGCTTCGGGCGTGGCGCCGCCGTCGGCGAAACCGGTCGAGGTCTTGACGAAGTCGGCGCCGGCGGCTTCGGCGAGCCGGCAGGCCCGCTCGATCTCGGCGGGCGACAGAAAACACGTTTCCAGGATGACCTTGACGCGCACCCCCTTCGGCTTGGCCTGGGCGACGACGGCCTCGATGTCGTTCTGGACGAACGTGTCGTTGCCGCTCAGGAACTTGCCGACGTTCATGACCATGTCGAGTTCGTCGGCGCCGTCGGCGATGGCGCGTTCGGCCTCCAGGGCCTTGACCTCGGGCCGGTTGGCCCCGTGCGGGAAGCCGACCACGCACGCGACCGTCGTGGGATGGTCGCGAAGGGCGTCGGCGGCGATGCGGACGTCCGTCGGACGAACGCACAGGTTCCCGACGCCGCGCTCGATGCACAGGCGGGCGCCCGCCCGGACGTCGTCGTCGGTGGCGGTGGGTTTCAGGACGGCATGGTCAATGGCTTGGGCGACCTGCTCACGTGTCCACATGGCATCTCCTTGGCCCCGCATCGGGGCGATGGGGCCGGTTCATCTGACAAGGCCTAGTGCATCTCGCGTCCGCCGGTCACGTTGATGGCCTGGCCGGTCATGTAGTCGGCCCCCGGCGAGGCCAGGAACCGCGTGACCGCCACGACGTCCGCCACGGTTGCGAGGCGCCCCAGCGGCACCTTGGCGGTGAACGTCGCGACGACCTCGTCCATCGACAGACCCATGTTTGCCACGTATCCGCCCGAGACGCGGTCCCACACGCCGGTGGCCTCGGTGATACCCGGGCACAGGCAATTGACGGTGATGCCGTCGGCCGCCAGTTCGTACGCCAGGGCCTGCGTCATGCCGATGACGGCGGCCTTCGCGCCGGAGTAGTGCGTCATGAGGGCCGAGCCGGTCTTGCCGGACTTCGACGAGAAGTTGATGATGCGGCCGCCCGCGCCGCCCGCCTTCATGAGCGGCACGACGTGCTTGATGAAGAAGAACGAGCCCTTACAGTTGACGGCAAAGACGCGGTCCCACTCGTCCTCGGGAATCGTCTCGACGTTGCCTGTGGCCACGACGCCCGCCACGTTCACGAGGACGTGGATGCAGCCGCCGAAGGCGTCGGCGGCGGCCTGGACCACGCCGCGGACGGCGGCCTCGTCCGTGACGTCGGCTGCCAGGCCTTGGCACGTGCCGTCGGCGGCCAGGTCGCGGACGGCGGCCTCGACGGCGTCCGGGGCGAGGTCCGTCACGAACACCTTGGCGCCGAGGCGGCAGAAGTCGCGGGCGATGCCCTTGCCGATGGCGCCGGCCGCCCCGGTCACGAGGGCCACCGCTTGGTTCAGTTCCACGCTCAACGCGTTTGTCTCCTTGCTGGGGTTGCGGGGCAGGGGGTCAGACCCGTGCCACGGTAATGTCGAGGTCTTCGAGTTCCCGACGGGCGTGATCCGCCAGGCGCGTGTCGGTGATGATACGGTCAACGGCGCCCAGCGGCAGAATGTGGGCGAAGCCGGCCCGGCCGTACTTCGAGGCGTCGGCCACCAGGACCGTCTGCTCCGCCTGCCGGGCCATGCGGCGGACGATCTCGGCGATCTCCACGAGGTGGGCCGTCAGGCCCTGGTCCACCGAGAACCCGTCCGCTCCCAGGAACGCCGTCTTTACGTGGAACTGCTCGAGGTCGCGGAGCGTCACGGGCCCGACGAGGGCCTCGGCGGACGGCCGGAACTCGCCCCCCACCAGCGTGATGCGGACCGACGGGTTGATCCGGGCGGGCGGAAACAGGAGCGTCGAGTTCGTCACGACGTGCACGTCCTGTTTGCCCAGAAGGTGCTGGGCGATGAGGGCTGTCGTCGTGCCGGCGATGATCATGATGTTGTCGCCGTCGGCGATGCAGTCGGCGGCGGCCCGGGCGATGCGGGCCTTCTCGCGGACGTTCTGCTTCTGCCGTTCCACGATGCTCGGATGAAACGCCGGCAGCCCGCCGCCGCGGGTCCGGATGATGTGGCCCTTGGCGGCCAGGCGGTTCAGGTCGTTGCGGACGGTCACGTCCGAGACGCCGAGCACCTCGCTCATCTTGGTGACCGAGAGCGTGCTGTCCTCCGACAGAAGGCGGAGCACCTCGCGCTGGCGGTCGGTCAGATGATTGGCGAGCAGCATGTAGCGCCTCTCTCAACCCGCGTCCGGACCGGGCACCACGCCGTTCCGGACCCAATATCGCAACCCGATACAGGCCAAATCGTAACCGTCTTTGGCTGAAACGAAAGATTTTACAAAAGGTTCCGAAGGTTTTCCGAAGAAATCGCCCGGTTTTTCCGCCCCTGAGGAGCGGGTGGCGGGTTTCAGAAGGGCGAGGCCCGAGTTGCAGGCACCGAAATCGGCGTGCGCGGCCAGTTTGAGGCGTCGCGTCGCCCTCGGCCGGAGGTTTTTCGATGCATCCGCACCGCCATGCGCGATGGTTTGTGATGGGCGCCGTCCTCCTCGCCGTCTCAATGCATGCCTTGGCCGGCGAGGCGGCGCAGGGGTTCCGCCCCGTCAAGACGGGCCTCGTGCGCGGCGGCGACAAGCCCCGGGCCATCCGGGCCAACGTCACCGGTCTCCAGGACCTGTACCTCGTCGTCACGTACGGCGGCGACCATTACTGGACCGACCAGGCCATTTGGGCGGCGCCGACGCTGGTGGCGGCCGACGGCCGGCGCGTGGACCTCACGACCCTCGAACCCGTCCGGGCCCAGGTCGGTTGGGGTCGCCTGTACGTCAACACGACCCAGCGGGGCACGCCGCTTACGATTCCCGGCAAGACGTATGCGAAGGGGTTCTGGGCGCACGGCCCGTCGGTGCTGCACTTCCGCTTGGGCGGCAAGTACGTGCGGTTCGAGGCGGAGGTCGGCCTCGACGTGGGAGCGGGCAGGGAGGGCAGCGTCGAGTTCCTCGTGACGCACGTGCCGCCCAAGATGCCCACCGAGGCCGCGTACAAGAAGCCCCGCGGTCCCGCTGCCCCTCAGGGGCCACCGCTCGTAGCCCCGCCGGCCGCCGAATCCGCGCATACGTTCAACGCCGAGGCGGCGAAGGTTTTGCTGGCCCACGGCATCGAGAAACTCGTCTTCGTCCGCCGGTTCACGCTGACGGCGAACCACGTGTACACCGAGTACGTCAACAGCCGGTGGTTGCCCGGCGGGGGGCTGTGCGTGCTGGACCTGGCGACCGGCACCGTCACGGACCTCGTGCCCGAGACGCGCCAGGGCGTCGTGAACCGGTTCGACATCTCGTACGATGCCGACCGCATCGCCTTCGACTACAAGAGCGCCTCGGACCAGGGATACCGGCTTTACGAGGTCGGCGCGGACGGCTCGGGCCTGCGGCAACTCACGTTCCCCACCCCGGACGAAAAGGACCTCGTCCGCCTGTACGCCGTGAGCGGGTATCACCACGGCACCGACGACCTGCACCCGTGTTACCTGCCGGACGGCGACATCGTGTTCGTGTCCACCCGATGCCGGTCCGGGGTACTCTGCGATTCCGGCGACCGGTTCACCACGAAGGTGCTGTATCGGATGGGCGCGGGCGGGGGGAACCTGCGCCGCCTCAGCAACAACTGCGTCAGCGAGGCCTCGCCGGTCATGATGCGCGACGGACGCATCCTGTACCATCGGTGGGAGTACAACGACAAGGGGGCCGGCGCCGTCAAGTGCCTCTGGGCCGTCCGGCCCGACGGCACGGCCTCCGTGGAAGTGTACGGCAACATGATTACGGACCCCGAGACGATGATTTACGGCCGGCCCATCCCGGGCGCCGACCGCAAACTCGTCTTCCTGGGCGCGAGCCACTGGGGTCCCAACAACGCCATGGGCACGGTCATCGTGCTCGACCCGAACGCCGACCCGCGCAGCCGCGAAGCCATGCGCCACGTGACGCCCGACGTCGATGCCCGGGCCCACGCCGGCTTCCACTTCCTGGTGGATGGCAAGTACGTCCACAGCAAGAGCGGTAAGGAGGGACGCCTCTTCAAGGATCCGTACCCGGTGACCGAGGATCTCTTCATCGTGGCCCAGAAGCCGAAGGGGCCCGCCTGGAACGACCCGAAGGCGTATGGCCTGTACCTGCTGGACGGTTCCGGCCGCACGACGCTCCTGTACGGGGACGATGCGATTTCGTGCTGGCACCCGTATCCGCTTCGGCCGCGACCGCGTCCGCCCGAGGCCGAGATGCCCACGCGGCCGGACCTGGCGGCCAAGGGGCTTGCCCACTGCGTCGTGACCGACATCACCGAGGGCCTCGACGGGGTCGAGCCCGGCACGGTCAAGTACATCCGCATCCTGGAGCAGACGCCGCGCCCGTGGACGGCCCGGACCACGTGGCCGGGCGACCGGCACGCCCTGGCCCACTCCGCCCTCGGGTACGGCATTCTGGGCCTCAAGGCCCAGCACGGCATTGTGCCGGTGGAGGCGGACGGGTCGGCCAGTTTTCTGGTGCCGGCCGACCGGAACATCTACTTCCAGGTGTTGGACGAGAACTTTCTGGCCATCCAGACCGAGCGGACGTACGTGAACTACCGGCCCGGCGAAACGCGCAGTTGCATGGGGTGCCACAAGCGGACGACCCGCAGCCCGCGGGTGCGGGGCCAGTCGGCGGGCCTCGCCCTGCGCCGCGAGCCATTGCATCCCGTGGCGCAGCCGGGCGACGACGCCCCGCAGCAACTCTTCGACTACGAACGCCAGATTCAGCCCATCTGGAACGCCCACTGCATCCGGTGCCACAACGGCGCCGAGCAGGCGAAGGCGAACCTCGACCTCACGGGCACGCGGACCACGTTGTACTCGGCCTCGTACGAAAACCTCATGGGCCGCGAGGCCGATAAGAAACGCCGGTCGCGCCTGCCCCTGGTGGGCGTGCAGGTCGATGAGAACAGCGTCCGGGCGTTCGTCCCCTACGCCCCGCCGTATGCGTTCGGTGCGTACACGAGTGTGCTGGCGGCGGTGTTCGGGCGATTCGAGCCGCGGTTCGAGCCCTTCGGCGGCTCGGCCGAGGCCATGGCCGCACGCGTCGAGGTCCTGCGGAAGCAGCACAAGGACGTCCGCCTGTCGCGCGAGGAGTTCATCCGCATCGTCAACTGGTTGGACGCCAGTTGTCAGTACTACGGGTCGTATTGGGGCATGAAGAACCTTCAGCACCGCGAGTCGCCGTACTTCCGGCCGCAGGTGTCGTTCGCGGAGGCCATTTCCGTCCGTTGGCCGGCGGGCATGGAGGCGCTCTACAAGCGATGAGACACGGAGGTGCGTGTACGGTGATGGCGTTTAAGAATGGCTGGCGGAGCGGTGTTGGCGTTGCATTGGTGGGCCTCGGCCTGATTCTGGGGGCGCCGGTGGTCGCGGCGCGGGCGGCCGTTGCGCCGCGCGCGACGTGGCCGGCGTTCCGCGGCCCGTGGAGCACCGGCCACACGTCGGCCCCCGGCGACACCCGGCCCGTCGGCCTGCCGCTTGCGTGGACCGACACGGAGCACGTGGTGTGGAAGACGGCGGTCCCGCACCTCGGGTGGTCGACGCCGGTCGTCTGGGGCGACCAGGTGTGGCTGACGGCGGCCACGGCCGACGGACACGAGTTTTTCGCCGTGTGCGTCGATGCCGACACGGGCGAGATTGCGTTCATGGAACGCCTGTTCCACGCGGGCACGCCCGAACCGCTCGGGAACCCCGTGAACTGCTACGCGTCGCCGTCGCCGGCCATCGAGGCGGGACGCGTGTACGTCCATTTTGGCAGTTACGGTACGGCGTGCCTCGACACGGCTACGCGCAAGGTGCTGTGGCAGCGGCAAGACCTGCCGTGCCGCCATTACCGCGGGCCGGCCTCGTCGGTCATGCTCTTTGAGAACCTCGTCATCCTGAGCATGGACGGCGTGGACGTGCAGTACGTGGTGGCGCTGGCGAAGGCCGATGGCCGGACCGTCTGGAAAACCGACCGCTCGGTTCCGTGGACGGACCTGACGCCCGACGGGACGCCCATCCGGGAGGGCGACTTCCGGAAGGCCTTCTGCACGCCGTTTGTGATCGAGGCGGCGGGCCGGACGCAGATGATCAGCCTGGGCGCCAAGGCCGGCTACGCGTACGACCCGCGCTCTGGCAAGGAACTGTGGCGGGTCCAGTACAAGGGGCACTCGGCGGCCCCGATGCCGCTCGTCGGGCACGGCCTCGTGTACATCTGCACGGGACTCGGAAAGACGGAACTGCTGGCCGTCCGGCCCGACGGCCGCGGCGACGTGACCGACACCCACGTGGCCTGGAAGGTGACGAAAGACGTGCCCGGCACGGCGTCGCCGGTGCTCGTGGGCGACGTGCTCACCATGGTGAGCGACAGCGGCGTCGTCACGTGTCTGGACGCCCGGACCGGCGAAACGGTGTGGCGGGACCGGCTCAGCGGGAACTATGCGGCCTCGCCGATCGTGTCCGACGGCCGCCTGTACTTCTTCAGCCGGCAGGGCAAGACGACGGTGCTGAAGGCGGGGCGGACGTTCGAGGTGCTGGCCACCAGCCGCCTGCCGGCCTCGTTCATGGCCTCCCCGGCCGTGGCGCACGGGGCGCTGTTCCTCAGGACGAAGACGCACCTGTACCGGATTGAAGCGGGGGAGTGAGTCCGCGGGTGGCATGGCCACCCGATTCGATCACGTGAGCGCGCGGTGGGCAGGACCGCCCACCGCGCGGAATCATCTCGGTCCGTCTACTTTCCGAAACAGATGACCTTGCCGTCGTGGGTGGCCATGTACAGGCGTCCTTCGGCGGCGGACATCCCGTCGAAGGCCGGCGGGGATGCCAGTTTCTGCGAGGCTACCTGTTTCCCGTCGCCGGCCGAGAAGACCTGGAGCACGCCGCCGGCCCGGCCTTCGAAGGCGGCGAGCGGGTCGTCCTCCGGAACGACGTCGGGCGGGCCCGCCACGATGAGGTGGTCGCCGGCCACGACCATGGCCCGGACGCGGACGGGGATCATCTGTTGCCACGTCTCGGGGGCGTGGCGGACGTACCCGGTGCCTTTCTCAACGCCCTGGCCGCCCCGGCGATGTTTGTCCTTGGCGGCTTCCGGGGGAAGCCACTCGATCATGCCGGCGCCTTTGCCTTTCTCCAGGAACCCCGGCTCGTTGTCGTTGGCGTCGGCGAAGAGGAGGTACCCTTTGTCGCCGGGGAAGAACTTCGGGCTCCACTGGTTCCGCCGGTAGAAGTACTTGACGGCGTAGGTGGTGGCGTCGTCGAAGCAGACGAGTTGGCCGGCCTTCGGCGCGTACTGGGCCAGGTAGAAGCCTGGCCAGCGTTTGGAGTGCATCCAGTAGATGCGGTCGTAGCCGGAGTCGTCGAGGAACCCGCCTGTGGCGGCGAGGTGGCTCTCGCCCATGTCGAGTTCGCCGAGCGGGCTCTCGCGCCGGGCGGGCTGCCGCTCGAGGGCGGCATTGTACTTGATCCGCATCATGTAGAGGTTGCCCTTGGCGCCCGTGACGAAGAGGTCCGGCAGCGCGCCTTCCATGGCGAACGGCCGGTCCACGTCTTTCGTGATGTCGGGCCACGGGCCTTCCAGGACGTGGGTATGCCGCACCGCGCCGGAGCGGGCGTCCAGGGCGTAGACGACCATGCCCCCGTCGAGGAACGACGACCGGCCGGCCGCAAAGTACGCCAGGCCGTCCTGCACGAGGATGCTGCCCTGCACGGGCCAGAGCGATTCGACCTGCTCGTAGGAAACGATCTGCCGGTCGCTCGGCGCGGCGCGGAACCGCCAGACAAGTTCGCCGTCCGTTGCCCGCAGGCAGATGACGGACCCGTCGCGGCAACCGAACAGAACGAGCCCCTCGTGGACCGTGGGCGAGGAATCAACGCGGCCGCCCGCGATGAATCGCCAGACATCCTTGCCGGTCCTGGCGTCGAGGCACCGGACGGCATGGGCGTCTTTCTCGGCCACCCAGAGCCGGTTGCCCACGATGACGGGTTGCGTGGCCCGGCAGGCCATGGGCGTCTCCCAGGCTTTGGCGAGTGTGGCGGGGACGGTCGTCGGGGTCCATCCGCGTCGCCGGTTGTCGCGGCGGTGCATGGGCCAGTCGTCGGGGCCGGCCTTTACCGCGGTCACCTGGCCGTAGGCCGGGCCTTTGTCGAGTGCCGAGGCGCCGCGGGGCGTGACGGGCGGGGCCACCTCGGCGTCCAGGGCGAGGTACCCGCCTACCTTGACCCCCGGGTAGCAGAAGCACTGGTCGGTGGGCGCGTAAAAGAGGCCGTTGGCGGGGGTGGCGCCGGTAAAGCACGGTGTCCGGAGCCAATCGTTGCGCATGTGGTTTGTGCCGTCCAGGTCGACGAACTCGGCGCCGCGCTTGTTGCGGATGACGTAGTTGACGGTGGCCTTGCCGCGCAGGCACCGCCGATGGTGGCCGGGCGTGATGAGGTTGAGGAGGTCCACGTGCCGCTTGGCCTCGCCGGTCGCGAGGTCGAGTCCGTCCTGCGACCGGCCGCACCAGACGGTGTCGCCGATGACGAAAACCTCGGTAGGCTGGGTGCAGGCGGCAGAGATGGGGTCGAACCCCTTGTGCTGCCAGCGGACCGTGCCGTCCGCCAGGTCCAGGACGGTCAGTTGACCACCCTTGCGGCTAGTGCCGCTGTGGTACAGGACGGCGCCGTTGCGGACGACGAGGCAACTGAGGCCGGCCGTGATCGTCTTGATGGGGTTCGGGCGGCGCCACTGCTCGCGGCCGGTTCGGGCGTCGAGGCACACGATCTCCTTGAGGTTGTGGTAGACGAGCCGGCCGTCCTTGACGGCCAGGGTGTACGGGGCGGCGCCGGCGTCGGCCTGGCGCCAGAGGGGCTTGCCGGTTTTGAGGTCGACGGCCACGAGGGTGTTCTTGAGGTGGTCGGCCGAGATGCGCATCATGGCCCCCGGCGACCGTTCGGGGACGAGCACCGCTACCAGGATGCCGTCCGCGACGATGATTTCGTCCGTGCCGGTCGTGCCGGGCAACGCCTTGACGAGGATGCGGCCGGTGGCGGCGTCGAGCACCGAGACCGGCGACTCCATGAACTGGAGTGTGGCGTAGACGCGGTCGCCCTGGGCCACCAGCCGCCGCGCGATCGTGTGGTGCATGTTCCAACGGTTGCCTTGGCCGGTGCCGTACTTGGCGTCCCACTTCCTGAGCGGCACCTTCCAGAGCAATGTGCCGTTGAAGGCGTCGCGGGCGACGAGTTTGCAGTTTTGGGGCAGCCGTTCGTACACGCCGGTCGGGGCCTCGTCGAAGATCGTGAAGATGCGGCCGCCGGACGTGACCACCGCCTGGACGCTCGTGGGGAACTCGTGGCTACGGCACCATCGCGGCCCGGCCACCCACCGCAGCGCCCGCGGCGAGCCGACCTGCTGGTCCTCGGCCACGGCGTTGCCGCCGGAGTCGTGCAGGAAGTGCGTCCATTCGTCGATGTCGGCCGGGCGCGGCTTGACGGTTTTCCTGCCCCCGATAAACGCTATGCCCTCGGGCGCGAGGACGCGCATCACTTCGGCCATCGGCACGCCGCCAAGGTCGTCGGCCACCAGCAGCGTCACGGTGTTGCCGACGTACGGCAGGTGGCGGCCGTCGAACGTCCGGGCCGAGACGGGGCCGCACACGCCCTGGGCGGCGAGCCGCTTGCGGGCGGCGGCCACGCGGGCGGCGTCGGTGTCCAGACCCTGAACGACGTACGCGTCGGACGCGCGGAGTGCGGCCGTCAGGGCGCCATCGCCGCAGCCGACGTGTACGACCAGGCCGCCCCGGACGCCGGTCGCGTCGAGAATCTGTTTGGCCGAGGCCCCGAACGCCGGGCCGCCCGCCGCTATCAGGACGACGGCCGAGGCCGCCAGGGCCCAGCCAAGACGTGTACGCGTAACGCTTTGCATGCCAATCTCCCTTGGAACCGTCGCAGCGGGGTGCAGCCCATCCGCGCCCGGCGACACGCTCTTTTCCGGGTTTGCGCGGCGGGTACGGAGACCCGCCGCGCATGAGTCAGCGTTGCCGTGTTAATCCAGCGGTTTGAGCAGGATGTTGCGGTACGCCACCGGCGCCCCGTGCCCCGCAAAACCGAAGTGTCCCTTGGTGCGCAGGCGGCCCTTGAACTTCTCGGCCGGGTACATGAAGGTGGTCGGGTCGACCTTCGAGACGTCGGCGTCGGTAATCGTGGTGCCGTTCAGTTCGACCGTGATGCGGTGCCCCCGGACGGTAACCTCCTGGAAGTTCCACTGGCCCGGCGTCCTCAGGTAGCCGCGACGGGCGGGCACCATGCCGTAGATCGAGCCGTGGTACTGGTGGGGTTTGAGTTTCGCGTAGTTGGGTGCGGTGTTGTCGAGGACCTGGAGTTCGCACATGCCGACGTAGGCGGTGTCGCCCTTTCCGGGGTACCGGACGGCCAAGCCGTTGTTGCCGCCGGGCGGTACCTTGAACTCGAAGCGTACGGCGAAATCGCCGTACTCGGCCTCGGTGTAGACGGAGCCATGGCTCGAGAGGATGGCCCCGTCGGCGATCTGGTTTTTGTCGACGGCCCCGGCCCATCCGCTGAAGTCGCGGCCGTTGAAGATGGGCTTGTAGCCGTCCGCGTCGAGGCGGGCGAGGGCGGCGTTGGCCTCCTCGGGGGGAATCTCGCGGATAAAGACGTTTCGCCAGCGGATCTCGCCGCCGTGCGTCTGCAACTCAATGGGGCCGTCGGCGGGCACAGGGTTCTTGCGGTCGAAGTAGTTCGCGAGCGGGGCGTCCTTGACGACGTGCTTGTCGTTCAGCCACACGTTGACGATGGGGCCGACCATCGTAATGCGGAAGTGGTTCCACTCGCCGAACGGCTTGTCCGCCAGGACCAGGGGGTCCTTGCCGGGGGCGCCCTTGGCGTTGTTCCAGAGTCCGCCGGAGCCCTTGTCGGCGCCAATCTTCCACTTGCCGCCTTCCTTGGTGTAATCCCAGATTTGCACCTGCGGAATGCCGCGCAAGTAGATGCCGCTGTCGGCCTTGGCCACGGTCTTGTAGTCCACGAGCAACTCGAAGTCGCCGTAAAAGCGGTTGGTGGTCAGGTACAGGCCGTGCCCGTCGTTGACGAGTTGGCCGTCCTCGACGCGCCAATGCTTTCGGATATCCTGGCGGCTTTTTTCCTTCATGGCCTCGAGTTCGGCGGGCGGGAGGTTACGGTACTTGTTGTAATGGGTCGTGCCGAGTCCCCACCAGCCGTCGAGGTTCTTGCCGTTGAAGAGGGCGGTGAAGCCCTCGGGCGGCGGGGTCAGCGGCTGGGCGGCGAGGACGCCGGCAGCGAGGGAGGCCAGCAGAAACGGCACGATACAACGCGACGCGGTGGTCATGAGGGGGATCCTTTCGTTAACGTTTCCGCGCGGTCACCACGCGGGACGCCAGACGCACGGGCGGGCAAGCCGCCACGGACGCCCGGAGGTTGCCAGGGTCGTGCCACCTCTCGGAGCACGGGGGCTCAGCCCAGGGCCTTTACGTGCCACCCGTCGCGGTAGGTGCGGCGAAGGTGCTCGTTGGCCTCGGGCTTGTTCGTAAACCGGCAGGCCTTGGTGTCCCAGAGGAGTTTTTCCCCGGGGAACCGGTTGATGACCGTGCCCATGAGGACCGTTTCGGTGAGCGGGCCCGAGAAGGCGAACGGGGCCGTCGTCTGGCCGCGACCGAGCGCCGCCTCCACAAACTGATGGTAGTGGTTGCGGATGTCCGGCAGCGTGACCTCGTTCTTGAAGCGTTCGAGGTCGTCGGTGAACGCCTCGCGGGGCAGGGGCTGCGGGCCTCCGATGTGCGGCAGCAGGAGGTGCCCCTTTTCGCCGATGAACATCGAGCCCTGGCTGGGCCGTTTGCCCTCCGGCAGCGGCCAGGCGTCCGAGTCCGGCCACGCGCCCGCGTCGTACCAGTAGTAGTCGATGGCGCCGGCCGTGTACTTCGTGGCCGGAAAGTGGTGCACGATCTTGTTGTCCGGCGAGTACGTCTCGGCGAACGGCGGGGTCCGGTAACTCATCACCCACTCGGGCGACGTGAACTCCAGGGCCGAGAAGACGGGGTCCACGATGTGGCAGGCCATATCGCCCTGGGTGCCGGTGCCGAAGTCGATCCACCGGCGCCAGTTGCCCGGGTGGTAGATGCCCTTGACGAACGGCCTCTCGGGCGCCGTGCCGAGCCAGAGGTTCCAGTCGAGGTTCTCCGGCACGGGGTCGGTCTTGTCGGGCCGCGTCTCGGATTCGCCCTTCTTGCCGGTCCAGGCCTTACCGGACCACGAGTGGACCTCCTTGACCTTGCCGATGAGGCCGAACTGGATCATGGCCACGGCCGTTCGGTAGGCCATGTGGGAATGAATCTGGATGCCCATCTGGGTGGCCTGGTTCGGCCGGCGGGCGGCCTCCAGGGTTACCTGGTGGGCCTCGTGGATGTCGTGGCAGAGCGGCTTCTGGCAGTACACGTGTTTGCCGAGGCGCAGCGCCGTCATCGTAACGGACGCGTGCGTGTGATCCGGGGTGCTGACGTTGACCGAGTCGATGTGGTCGGCCTCTTTCTGGAGCAGTTCGCGCCAGTCACGGTAGCACGTGGCGCCGGGGTGCTTCTTGGCGGCCTGGGCGAGGCGTTGGGCATCCACGTCGCAGAGGGCCACGACCTGGACGTCCGGGTGGCTGCTGATGCTGCCGAGGTCGCTGTTGCCCATGCCGCCCACGCCGATGGAGGCATGGCGCAGTTTGCGGCCGGCCTGGCCCCGGGCTTGGGCGCCGAGGAGGACCGGCCCGAGTGCGCCGGCGGCGGCAAGGCGTTTCAGGAAGCCACGTCGCGTGGTTGTGAGCGTCATACCGTATGTCCCTCGTCGAGGTTCGCAAATAGCCGTCGGCCGGACCGTCCCGGCCGGTTCCGTATTGAATAGACGGCGCGCCGGGGGATTTGTCAAGTGCCCGTCGCCGGCCGGGCCGGGTGTGGAAGTTACAGAAACCCGGAACACCCGCTGCCGGCATGGGTTATAAAGGAGGGTGGACGCCCCGTGGGGCGGGCGTCGCTGCCCGCGGGGCGCCGGAGGTCAACGCAACAATGAGTATTGTGGAAGTGCTTCTGGAGCGCGGTCTGATTCAGCCCGCGCACCTGACCGAGGCCATGGCCCTCCGCAAGAGCGAGGGGCTGCGGCTCGACCGGGCCCTTGTGCGCCTCGGCTACGTCGAGGAAGAAACGCTGCTTCAGATCATGAGCGAGCAGCTCTCGATTCCCCTGGTGGACCTCTCGACCGCGGAGGTGGACGCCGAGAGCCTTCGCACCTTGCCTGCCAAACTGCTTTACCGCAAGAACCTCGTGCCCGTCTCGCGGCGCGACGGCACGCTGACTGTGGCCACCAGCGACCCGTACGATCTGTACGTCTTCGACGAGTTGCGGTTGCTGACGGGTCTGAGCATCCAGCCGGCCCTGGCACCCCAGGACGAGATTGCCAAGGTCATCAAGAAGTACTACGGCGTCGGCGGCGACACCGTGGAAGACATGATGGACGCCAAGGAACTGGAGATCGTCGGCGAGGTCGACGCCGAGAACGAAGACCTCCTCGAGATGGCCCAAGAGGCCAGCGTCATCAAACTCGTCAACGAGGTTTTTCTGGAGGCCGTCAACGAGCGGGCCAGCGACATCCACATCGAGCCGTACGAGCATCGCCTGGCGGTCCGGTATCGGATCGACGGCGTGTTGCACGATGCGTCGCTGCCGCCTCAGATCGAGCGGTTCCAGGCGGCCATCATCAGCCGCATCAAGATCCTGGCGAACCTGAACATCGCCGAGAAACGCCTGCCCCAGGACGGACGCATCAAGTTCCGCGTGGGCAACCGCCAGATTGACGTCCGTGTCAGCGTTATCCCGATGCTCTTCGGCGAAGGCATCGTGATGAGGCTCCTGGATACCGCCACGGTCCTGTTCACCCTGCCCGAACTCGGCATGGCCGACGACACCTTCGCCGATTTCCGCGAGATCATCGCCCGTCCGTACGGCATCCTCCTGGTGACCGGGCCCACCGGCTCCGGCAAGACCACGACCCTGTACGCGGCGCTTCAGGCCATGGTCAGCAGCGAGATCAAACTCGTCACGATCGAGGACCCCGTCGAGTATCATCTGGAGGGCGTGAACCAGATCCAGGTCTCCACGAAGACGGGCCTGACGTTTGCCCGGGGCCTGCGGGCGGTGCTGCGGCACGACCCGGACTCGGTCATGATCGGCGAAATCCGGGACCTCGAAACCGCCGAGGCCGCCATCCAGTCCGCCCTGACCGGCCACCTCGTCCTCTCGACCTTGCACACCAACGATGCGTGCTCGGCCGCCACGCGGCTTCTGGACATGGGCGTTGAGCCGTTCCTCGTCACGAGTACGCTGGCCGGGGCGATGGCCCAGCGGCTGGTCCGCACCATCTGCCCCAACTGCAAGGAATCGTACGTGCCGGACCCCGACTCCTTGCCGCCCGATTCGGGCGTGGAGCCCGGCCAGACGCTTGTCCGCGGCGCCGGCTGCCGCGAGTGCCGAGGCACCGGGTACCGCGGCCGGACCGGCCTCTTTGAACTCATCGTTGCGGGCGACGAGGTCCGCGATAAGATCATGCAGCGGGCGTCGGCGACCGACATTGCCCGCGTGGCCGTCCAGCACGGACTGAGGCTCCTCCGTGAGGACGGGTGGATGAAGGTTCGCGCCGGCATCACCACGCCCGAAGAGGTGATGCGGTCAACGAAGATCTGACCAGGCCCGCACCCGGCCCGGTGCGGTCGCGTCCGGGCATCTGCGTTCGGGTTGTGGCACGGGCCGCGACGGAGCAAGCGGGCCGGGTGTTGGCGCGGCCGGCCCGGGATGGACCGCTCAGGCAGGGCAGGGGATACGTGGCTACCTACGAGTACGTTGCCAAGACCGTCGCCGGCGAGGAGGTGACCGGCCGCATGCAGGCCGATGGCCACGCGGCCGTCGTCCGTGCCCTGGACGAGCGCAACCTTTTTCCCGTTAAGGTGGCCGAGCAGGCAGAGGAGGGTACGGGTGGCCTGAGGGGCGGCCGCGTGGGCGCCAAGGACCTCAGTGTCCTGTACGGCCAGCTCTCGGATCTCCTCGGGGCGGGTGTGCCGGCCATGCGGGCCCTCGAAACCCTCAGCCGCGCTTCCGCCAACAAGCGGCTCGCGGCGCTCGTCCGCTCGATCCTGGCGGACGTAACGGCCGGCCAGTCGCTCGCCGACGCCATGGCCCAGGAGGCCGAGGTTTTCAAGACCCTGCACGTGGCGATGGTCCGGGCCGGAGAGCAGGGCGGGTTTCTCGAAGAGGTCCTCGCAAACCTCTCGGCGTTTCTCGAACGGCAGGACGAACTGCGGAACAAGGTCCTCGGGGCCATGATCTACCCCATGATGGTGCTGATGGTGGGCGTTGTGGTGGCCACCGGCCTCCTGGTGTTCCTGGTTCCCCAGTTCAAGACGTTCTTCGAGGGCCTGACGGTGCCGTGGCCCACGCGGCTGATGTTTGCCGTAAGCGATGTGGTGGTGGGCGTCTGGCCTCTCATGCTGTTGGGCGTGGTGGTGGGGGCGGGGGCGGCGTGGGGATTCGTGCGGAGCGACCGCGGCAGCGCCCTGTGGGACGCGTTGCGGCTGAAGATTCCCGTGGTCGGCCGCATCCTCCGGATGGTGGCCATTACGCGCTTCTGCCGCATCCTGGGTATGATGCTGGTCGGAGGCGTGCCGCTGCTCGATGCCCTGACGATTGCCAAGGACGCCACGGGGTCGCAGGCGCTATCCAGGAGCATCGGCGAGGCCACCGAGAACGTCCGGGCCGGCGAGACGCTGGCCGACCCGCTCGGCGCCAGCGGCTTTTTTCCGCTGGAGGTTCTCGAAATGATCGCCGTGGCCGAGGAGTCGAACCAACTGGAGAAAACCCTCCTCAAAATCGCCGATACCGTGGAACGCCGGGCCAACCGGCAGGTGGACCTGGGCGTCAGGCTCATCGAGCCGTTCATCCTCATTCTCCTGGCCGCCGGCATCGGAACGTTTGCCGTGGCGCTCATCTATCCGATCTTCAGTATGGCAGGATCGCTGCAATAGGGTACAATGGAGGGGCTGGCGAAAGCCCCTGGGTCGTCAAGGGGTTCCAAGACCGTTCACAACAGTCAAAGGAGTCAGAGGATGAGGCATCGTAACCATGGCCGAGCCGGTTTCACGCTGATCGAGATCCTGCTCGTGCTGGCGATCATCGGTATGCTGGCCGGCGTCACGATCTTTGCCATCGGCGGCATCGGCAAGAAGGCCCGCATCGACACCACCAAGGCCATCCTGGAAACCGTCGCCAACGCGCTGGATACCTACCAGTTGCATATTGCCCATTACCCGACCGAGGAGGAGGGAAACCTGGACGCCCTCCGCGTCAAACCCTCATTCGACAACGAGACCCTCGCCGATAACTGGGCCGGGCCGTATCTCAAGAAGGCGCCCGTCGACGCCTGGAACAACGCCATTAGCTATGAGGTCCAGACGGCCACGGCCGACGACGAGACCACACCGCCGTTTCGCCTGTGGTCGAACGGCCCCGATGGCATGAGCGATACCGAAGATGATGTCAAATACTGGCCGGATGAAGACGACGCGGCAACGCCCTGACGGCGGCCGGGTATCCTGCATCGACGGCCGGTCGCGTGAGGCCCCGTGTGTGCGCCGGGGCTTTACGCTTCTGGAGATCGTGCTGACCCTGGCCATCGTGGCCATGCTGCTGGCCGTCATGGTCCTGAACCTGCCGGGGTTGGCGCGTGGCCGGTTGCTGGACCAGGCCGCCGGCCGGTTCGAGACGGCTCTGCGCCTGGCCCGGGCCGACGCCGCCAACCGCGGCCGGCGCCTTCGCCTGGCGTTCGACGAGGAGTCCGGCGCACCGGCCGTCTCGTGGGAGCCCGACCCCCTCCAGGCGCCCGGCGAGTTCGTCGATTACGCCGCCGTCTGCACCTGGCGCCACCTGCTCCAGGCCGACGGCGTTTGGGTGCAGCAGTGCATCTATACCGGCTCAAGCGCCTACCGGTACGTGGCCGATGCCGGGGCGGCCGGGCAGACGGTTACGGAGTCCGACCTGGCGGCCATTACGTTCGAGCCGGACGGATCCAGCGACTCGGCCATCGTTCACCTGGTGCGGGTCGATGACCCGGAAGGCCCGCTGGCCCGTATCGAACTGAACGGCATCACCGGCCGCGTGACCGGACGCGTCCTGACGCCCGAGGAACTGGCGGACCTGGAAGCCGAGCAGCAGGAGGCCACGGACGGATGATCCGCCCCACGCCGACAGCCCGATCCGAATGGAAGCCGGCTTCGCGCGGAGCCGTCCTCCTGGAGGTCGTCCTGGCGCTGACCGTTTTCGTCGGCATGGCGATGGCGGTCCTGGGCGGCCTCGCGATGGCCGTCCGGTCCGCCCGGCACCTGGGCCTGGAGACCACGGCCGCCAACCTCGCCATCAGCCTGCTCTCGGAGATGGAACTCGGCCTCGTGCCCGTTGAAGACGCCGGCCCCGAAACCTACGAGGACGAGGCCCTGGCAGACTGGACCTGGCAGGTGACCCTCCAGCCCGTCACGAGCGAGTTGTCCGACCTGGAGATGACCAGCGTCGAAGTGGCCATCCGCCACACCCAGGCCGGGTACACCTACCGGATGTACCGGCTGCTGACGGTGAAGGCGGGCGGCGACGTGGCGGAGGAGTTCGGATGACCGCACGCCATCGATGCCGGGGCTTTTCGCTGATCGAGGTCGTCTTGGCCGTGACCTTGACGGTGGGGCTGCTGACCACCATGTTCGGTTTCTATCGCCACGCGACCCGTGTCCAGACCCTGGTCACGACCGAGGTCGAACGCGTGGGGGCCGTCCGCGCCGTGATGCAACTCGTTACGAGGGAACTCCGGTCCGCCTTCGTCGTCCGATTCTTCGGGCAGGGGCTCGCCGGCAGCAGCACCAGCCTCCGGGTGGCCAGCGTCACGCTGCCCTCCGGCGCCGTGTGGGTGGAGCAGGGTATTAGCGAAACCTCGCGCGTGCCGCCCCAACGCGACGTCCAGATGGTTGGGTACCGGCTCCGTTACGTTGAGGACGAGGAAGGCGAACTCGTTGTGGCCGGCCTGGAACGCACCTGCCAGACCGTCCTGACGGCCCGCGAGGCCGATGAGGGGCAGGAGATTGCCGTCATGCTCGTCACGCCCCACGTCCGGTTCCTCCGGCTCCGGTACTGGGACGGGTCGGCGTGGGCCGAGTCGTGGAGCGGCGACGACCTGCCTCAGGCCGTCGAAATCGTTCTCGGCTACAAGCCGTTGCCCGAAGACGTCGAGCCCGCCGAGTACCCGTATCCCACGCACCGGCGGGTGGTGACGATTCCCGGGGCGGTCCGCAGCCAGGAGGGTACCGTGATTCGCGGCCTCGAAGACATGGGAGGGACCGGCCGATGACACGCCGCGGCATGGTCCTGGTGGCCGTTCTCGTCATCACCGCCCTGGCGGCGCTGGTGGCGGCGGCGCTCGTCTACCGGGCGCGGGCCGAGGTAGCGGCCGCGGCCGCCAGCGTGCGAGGCGAGCAAGCCTACACCGCCGCACTCAGCGGACTGGAGTACGCCATGGCCGTTCTCACGCTATACGCCGGCGACCCCGACATCTGGATCGACAACCCCGACGTCTTCCAGGCGCGCGAGGTGGCCGTCGGAGCCGACACCTGGTACTTCACCATCTACGCCGCCAACCCCGACGACGAGGACGAGGTGCGGTACGGCGTGACGGACGAGGCCGCCAAACTCAACCTCAACACCGCCTCGGAGGACATGCTCGAGGCCCTCGAACGCCTTACGCCGGAACTCCGAGACTGTCTCCTCGATTACCGCGACGCCGACGCCGACGCCCGCGCCGGCGGTGCCGAGCAGTCCTACTACGACACCCTCCCGTTTCCCTACGTCATCCCCAACGGGTCGTTCGCCACCGTTGAGGAACTCCTGATGGTCAAAGGGTTCACCGGCGACCTCGTCTACGGCGAAGACGCCAACTTCAACGGGCGGCTCGACCCGAACGAGGACGACGGCCTGGACCACTTGCCCCGCGACAACCGCGACGGGCAGCTCGACCCCGGCCTCCGCGACCTCCTGACCGTCTACACGGTCGCGCCGAACGTGGACCGCGACGGCCGCCCACGAACGACCATCAACACGGCCAACCTGCCCGACGACCTCGCCATCTCGGACCAGACCCGGCAACTGATCGAGGTGTACGTGGCCGAGGGCAACACGTTCAAGCACCCCGCCGAGGTGGCCGGCCTCCGCTTCCAGGTCAAGAAGCGGCACAAGGCGTACCGCGACCTGCCGCAGGGCGCGTGGCTGGAAGAACGCGTGGTGGCCGGCGACCTCGAAACGCTTCTCGACCGGACGACCGCCGACACGAAGCGGACTAGCAAGGGCCTCGTCAACGTGAACACGGCCCCGGCCGAGGTGCTGGCGGCCCTGCCCGGCCTGGACGCCGACCGGGCTCGCCAGATCACGGATGTTCGTAGTGGACTTTCCACCGACACGCGGAGTACCATTGCTTGGCTTTATACGCAGGGCGTTTTGGACGCAGACGGGTTCAAGGAAGTGGCCCCGTACCTGACGGCACGCGGATATCAGTTCACCGTCCGGTGTGTGGGCTTCGGTGTACCGAGTGGTCGATACCGGGTCCTGGAGGCGGTTGTGGACCTGGCCGGTAAGGGTGCGCGTCTGGCGTACGTGCGCGACACGACCCGGCTGGGGCTGCCGTTTGCCCTGGATTCCGAGCAGGTGGAGCGAAGCCGATGACCATTGCAACGTTTCTGGGCCGGTTGCGCCGGCGAAAGGTTGGGCGGCTGCTGGCCCTGGATTTCGACGGCCGCCAACTCCGCCTGGTTCGGGCGGACGTCTCCGGCGGCCGGACGCGCATCGAGCGGTTCCTGACGGTGACCCTGCCCGAGGCCCTCGACGCCGCCGATGCCCAGGCGGTTGGCGAGTTCCTCGGCCGTACCCTGGCCGACGAGCATCTGGCCGGCCTGCCCCTGGTCATGACCGTGCCGCGGGGCAAGGCCGTCTTCAAGGCCCTCGTGCTGCCGCCCGTGGACGACGAGGCGGATCTGGCCGGCATGGTCCGGTTTCAGGCCCAGAAGGAGTTGACGTTCCGTCCCGAAGAGGCCGTCATCGATTTCGCCCTGGAGGCGCATTACGGCGTGGAGCCGCCCCCGGCAGATGAGGTGGAGGGACGCCACGTCCTGGCCGCCGCCGTTCAGAAAGACGTGGTTCGCTATTACGAGCAGGTCGCCGAAGCGGCGGGCGTGCCGTTGCTCCGGCTGGGGCTCCGGCCGTACGCCAACATGCTGTGCGCGCAGGCCTACGCCGCCGGCGACGTTGCACGCTTTGCCATCATCCACCTGATGGCCGGCGAGGCCGAGATTGATATCGTGGAAGAGGGCGGCCTGACGTTCAGCCGGTCGGCCGACATCACGCTGCCGGCCACGGGCGACACGGTGCCTGCCCGCGAGGCGGCTTTGGCGGGCGTCGTCCAGGAAATCGCCCGAAGCGTCCAGAGTTACCTGGCCGTCGAACGCGACCGCACGGTCGACCGCGTTCTTCTGGCCGGCGGGACAGGCGTTGAAGTGGCCGTCGCCGAGGCCCTGGCGCCGCGGCTGCGGGCGCCGTGCGAGGTCTTCGACCCCTCGCCGCACCTCCGGACACCCGACGTGCCGGCCGACGTGTCGGCGTTCGTGTCGGTCCTTGGCCTGGCACAGGGGCACGGCGACGCCGCCCCACCGTTCGACTTCCTCCACCCGAAGCAGCCGCCCGTCCGGCGCGACCCCACCCGGACGGTTGTCCTGGCCACCGCGTCCGCGGTAATCCTGGTCATCGTGTCGGCCTTCGCCGGTGCGGCCATCCACTTGTATAACGCCAACGCCGAACTGGCTGACCGGCAGAAGGAACTCGAGGAGATCAAGGAGGCCAGCAAAAGCACCCTTGTGCTGGCCAAACGTGTGCGGGCGATGGAGGAATGGCTCGGCAACGGCCGCGACTGGCTCCAGCAGTGGGCCTACCTCAGCGGCGCCGTCCCGCCTTGCCAGGAGGTGTACGTTACCAGCCTCAAGACGGGCGAAGACGGCACCGTTAACCTGAACGTCAAGGCCCGCAGCAGCCAGGCCGTCGACGCCATCGGCCAACGGCTCGCCAACGCCGGCTACGGGTTCAAGCCCGGCCAGGTTACCACGACCAAGGACCGGTTCGGCTACAACTACGTGACGAGCACCAAGGCCATCGTCGAGGCCGACATGAAGGTAGACCTGGGTAACATCGAACTTGCGGCCCGCCCGCGCGACGATGCGTCGGCCACACGGTTCCAACCCGAGGAACCGTCGCAGACGGCCGAGGCCCGACCCCAGCCCGAGATTCGCCGCCAGGATGACCGCGGCCGCCAGGATGACCGCAGCCGTCAGGATGACCGCAGCCGTCAGGATGACCGTGGCCGTCAGGACGACGGCAAGCGCCAACACGCCAACCAACCCAAGTCGCCGGAGGACAAGTACCAGGCCTGGCAGCGACAAGTCCAGGAAATGATGAAACGCCGCCCCGACCGCGACGCTTCCCGAAAGCAACAGGAGGCCTGGCGCGACAGAATGAAAAACCTCTACAAGCAGCGGCCTTCCAAGCCAAAACAAGGAAGCGATACCCGGCACCCCGACGCCCGGTACTGAACTCCCGTTCGTCAGGCGGCCTACGGCCATGAACCAACGCGAAAAAATTCTGGCGGCGGCAACGGGCATCGTGGCCGTCTTCTTTATCACCTACCTGGCCATCAACCGGGTGTTCCTTATGCCCGCCGCCCAACGCTTCAACAAGGCCGAGGCCCTGATACAGGAAATCGAACGCGCCCGCGCCGAAAAGGCCAAAGAGGGCTCCTACAAGAGCCGCCTCACGGAACTGGCCGGCCGGGCCTTCGGCACCGACCCCCTCCGCGTCAGCGAACAGGTCCGTAGCCGATTGACCGAACTGCTCGTCCTGGCCGGCCTCGAAACCGACCACCTGACGCTGAGGCCGGTTGTGGGCGCCCGGGCGCCCGGCATTTACCGCGAGGTCGGCTGGCTCGTCCAGATACGCGGCAAACTCGAACGCATCGTCGACTTTCTTTACCTGGTGACCAAGGAGCCTCACCTGCATCGCCTCGATAACCTCGTTGTGACGCCCGTTCGCGGCCAAGACGAGGTGGAACTCCAGGTCAAGTACGGCACGCTGGTGCTCGAACCCAAGGCCGTCCAGAACGTCAAGATCGATGCCGTTGACGCCGAGATTACGCGGGCGGCCCTCCAGGCGGACAGCCGCCGACAGTACGACGTGATTGCCTCGCGGGCATTCTTCAGGCCGTACGTGCCGGCCCCGAAACCGGCGCCCCGGCCGCCTTCGCCGCCGTCCGAGCACCGGCAGCCGTCTCAGCCCCCGCCATCCCAGCCGGTCCTGCCATCGGGCGCGTACCGCGTGGTTAGCCTGTCGAGCCTCAGTGGCGAGCCCGAGGTCGTGGTCCGCGAAAAGAACAGCGGAACAATCGCTCGGTACAAGCCGGGCGATGCCTTGGCAGGGGGGCAGATCGTCCTGGTGGACTATCGGCCCATGCCCAGTCCCGAGAACCCCGACATTCTTTCCGGCAGCCGGGTGGTGCTTCGCATTGGGTCGGGGTATTATGCGGTGGAACTTGGCACGTGTTTGGTGCAGAAATACAGGCTCGGGCCCGACCGGATACCGCCCGGGCTGCCGGCCCTCACGCCCGAAACGGGCGGCGATACGTCGCCCGCGCCGGATGAGGGACCGGCTAACGAGTCACAATCGACGGCCGTGTCCGACCCTGGCCGTCAGGAGGGAAGTTGATGGCGACCCATCGTTTGATGCGCATATCCCTGGCAGCCGTCCTCGTACTCGCGGGCGCCCTGGTAGCGGCGCTGGCCGCCTCGGCCCCCGCGGCCGAGGCCGAGGCGCCCAAGGCCACCGAGGCACCGGCGCCCACGCCCCCGGCCCCGCCCGCCGAGAAGCCGGCCGAGACGCCCGCGCCCGTCGAGAAGCCGGCCGAGACGCCTGCCCCCGCCGAAAAGCCGGCCGAGGCGCCCGCGCCCGCCGAGAAGCCGGCCGAGACGCCCGCGCCCACCGAGGCGCCGGCGCCCACGCCCCCGGCCCCGCCCGTCGAGAAGCCGGCCGAGGCGCCCGCGCCCGCCGAGAAGCCGGCCGAGGCGCCTGCCCCCGCCGAAAAGCCGGCCGAGGCGCCCGCGCCCGTCGAGAAGCCGGCCGAGACGCCCGCGCCCGCCGAAAAGCCTGCCGAGGCGCCCGCCCCCGCCGAGAAGCCGGCCGAGACGCCCGCGCCCGCCGAAAAGCCTGCCGAGGCGCCCGCGCCCGCCGAAAAGCCTGCCGAGGCTCCC
>Ga0272441_10005015_pt1 | contig 23408 bp, 12 predicted proteins | sample SSMProp6N_FD_193582 | JGI IMG/M metagenome (GOLD analysis project Ga0272441, IMG submission 193582) | Marine sediment archaeal communities from Little Sippewissett salt marsh, Falmouth, MA, United States - SSM-Prop-6N | ecosystem: Environmental > Aquatic > Marine > Wetlands > Sediment ...
CGGCGAGGACCGTGCCGTAGGGGCGGAGCTGCAGGACGTGGATCCGGTCCATGACAAAAGCGCCTCGTCCCGATTGCAGGCCCCGGCGGGTGCGGTGGTGTCCCACCTGCTTCAGGATCATCTGGCCCAGCTTCTTTCGGCGCTTGAGGTCAAAGCAAATGATGCGGGTGTAGTCGAGCATACCGGAGGCCGACGCGCTGTAGTAGAGCAGCCCGGCGCGCCGATCCAGGATCCAGACACTGCGTCCGGTCAGACCGGGCAGGCGTCCCACCAGGCGTCCCCCCGCCACGTCAATGAGTCGGTCCCCCACGACCACGAGCTCGGGGCGCTGGCCCTGCGAGATCGCGCGCAGCCCCTGGGTGTCCGCCGGGAGCCGGACCTTGCGCAGCCGCCCCCGCCGGAGCCCGTAGATCCAGAGGAAGTCGTCCCGGGAGCTCGCCCGGAGCACGAGCACCCCGGCTCGGGGCAGGAGGCGGAAGGTCGTGTCGCTCTGAACCATCCCCAGGGCCTTGAGGGGCTGTACCCGGCGGCGGAAGGGGTCCACGCGGAAGTACCGCTCGGGGCCGCGGAAGGCCCCCGTGGCCACGTAGAGCACGCGGCCGTGGTAGCTGTACGCCAGACGGGTGTCCCGGGCGAGGGGCACCGCCAGCTTCGTCGGTTTGGGGCGCTTCAGATCGGCGATGAGCCACAGCTCCCCCGGACCAGTGCCGCGGATTCCAAAGACGTTCTCCCGCAGCACCACCAGGGAACGGCCGCCGTTGAGGAGGTAGCCTCCCTCCCTGTCCCGCCGGGGACCCGGGAGCCGAATCTGTTGAACGCGCCCGCTCCGGACAACCTCCAGGGCGTGGCCACGCTTCCGCAGGAGGGCGCGCATCTTCGCGGGCCAGGCCCGGGTCGGAACGAGCCCCTGTCCCGGTCGGAAGACCACGAGCCTCCCCATCCAGAAGGTGTCCGGAGCGGCCACCGCCCTGACGTGGCTACCGATGGTGTACGGCAGCTCGTGACGGGCGGTCTGTTGCAGGGTGCGGCGCCGCAGCACATGCAGGGTGAGCCGGGGCGCGCTTCCAGGCGTCGGGGCCACATGGGTCCGGATCACGGGAGCGCCGCCGACCGGCGCCAGGTATGGATCGCAGGGAGATGCCACGGGCTTCACCGTGAGGTCCGCATAGAGCCGATCGCCGATGATCCGGCGCAGGGCGTCGCCCTGCTTGGCGGGCACGGCCTGCAGCTTCTCCGGCTTGCCGCCGGGTGGGGTGAAGGTGGGCTGCCTCGGCTGGCGCCCCATGGACGCCGGGAGCCACACCACGCCCTGGGGGGTGGTGAAGCGCCGGGAGCCCCCGTCCATGTAAGCGGCCACGTGGCTCACGGTGAGCCGTCGCAGCCGGCCTGCGCGCCCCATGAACACCCGCCGGCGGCCGAACCGCGGCGCCGGCGCGTCCACGTACACCAGCTCCCGGGTGCGCGGCCGCCGGAGCAGGACCACCGGGTGGTAGTACATCGGCAACGGCACGCGCGTCGCCCGAGCCCGGGCCTGCGCCGCTGCCGGGGCGGCGAGCGCCGTGTAGGTCACCTGGTTCTGGCCGCAGGTGAGCTGAAGCTTACCCGGCTCCGAGTGATCGATCCGACGCTTCTCATGGGAGGAGATCCGCGGATCCGCGAAGCTCACCTTCACCTCGGTGATACCAAACCGATGGGTCCGGCGGGAGGCCCCCCGAATGTGCAGCTCGTCCCAGCGCTTCGCGGTTCCCCAGTACACGGGCGCGTTGGTGCGCGCCTTGACGTCCCACTGTAGAAAGTGGCCCTGACCGTCTGTGTACACATCCCCGTCCCCAGGCGCGGGGGCCGCGACCGGTCGGCCGGGCTGGGGGGGCACCACCACCGTGCCCCCTCGGACGAGTGGCGGGGCTTGACGCGCCGCCCGCTGCCGGGCCAGTCGCTCCGCCCGCAGCCGCTGGCGCGCCGCCTCTTGTTTGTCGGTGCGTGACCGCCGGGAGCAGCCCGGGTGCACCAGCCCCAGCATCAGGAACCAGACCAGGCCAACAGATCGCCAGAGCGACCGCATGGTGACACCTCCTCCTTGCTCCGGGATGTATGTCCCTTGGCCCTGATCATCCAACATAACGCCTCGCCCTTCAAGGGGCACCGACGACTACCGCCACGTCTCCATCGAATTCCGGTCGCGTGGTCGTCGCCGCGGTGACCGGGCCCGTGACTGCCACCGTTGACGGCAGCGGATTCGACGTGACCATCGAAGCCGACGAGCCGCGCAACCCCGCTTCGGCGTATGGCTGCTCGGGCGCCACCGGCGGTGCCATCCCGGCCACCCGGGGTCACACCATGGTGGCCCGCTTCACCTTGAGCTCGGCCCAGCAGCAATCGAAATACAAGAACAATGAGCTGGCCGGCCATTGTGGCGTGCTCCACGCCCTACAGCTCGAGGGCATCGACGGACACTACGGCGATCAGCGCAAGGTCGTCATCATGGGCTTTGGAGCGGTGAGCAGGGCAGTCCATGTTTCGTGAGCTTGTGACGCAACAGTGCCGACCCGATGGCACGACGTCGAGCGCTCCCGGGATCGCCAGCTCACCTGTGCCGAGAAGAGCCTCGCGTACAAGAACCTCATCCCGGACCTGAGCCAGATCCCTGGGTCACTCGTCGAGCTTGCCGACGATGGCGATGGAGCAGACGTTTTGGAAGTGGAGGCCGCCGAGGTTGTGGGTGAGGCCGTAACGCGGGTTCTCGAGCTGGCGCTGGTCGGCGCGGCCGTGGAGCTGGAGGTACATCTCGTAGATCATGCGGATGCCCGAGGCGCCGATGGGGTGGCCGAAGCACTTGAGGCCGCCGTCCACCTGGCAGGGCACGCCGCCGCCGTCCAGGTCGTAAAAGCCGTCCATGATGTCGGCGATGCCGCCGCCCCTGGGGGAGATGTGCAGGTCCTCGTAGGTGCACATCTCGGTGATGGAGAAGCAGTCGTGGACCTCCATCATGGAGATCTCCTCGCGCGGGTTTTTGATGCCAGCCTCGGCGTAGGCCGTCTCGGAGGCCTTGGTGGTGGTCATCAAGTAGCTGCCGTCCCAGTCGTTGTAGGCCATCTCCTCGCCGTTGGAGAGGCAGATCTGCAGGGCCTTGACCGTGACGAAGTCACTGTGACCGAGGCGCTTGGCGTTTTCTACCGTCGTGACGATGGCGCAGGCGGCGCCGTCGGACACGCCGCAGCAGTCGAAGAGGCCGAGGGGGTGGGCGATCATGGGTGCGCCCATGACCTGGTCCTCGGTGACGGCCTTGCGTAGGTGCGCCTTGGGGTTGAGCGTGCCGTTTTTGTGGCTCTTGACCGAGATGTGGGCCAGGGCGCGTTTGATGTCGGACATCTTGACGCCGTAGCGGGCGCTGTAGGCGCTGGCGAGCTGGGCAAAGGCGCCCGGGGCGGTGATGTTGGGCCACCACAGCCAGTTCAGCGAGCCCCAGTCCGAGCCCGGGTTGGGCAGGCCGCCGTAGCCCACGTCCTTGAGCTTCTCGACGCCCATGGCGAGGGCGACGTCGTAGGCCCCGGAGGCCACGGCGTAGACGGCTCCGCGGAAGGCCTCGGTGCCGCTGGCGCAGAAGTTCTCCGTGCGGGTGACGGGGATGAAGTCCAGGCGCAGAGCCGCGGGCAGGGCCAGGGCGGACTTGCCCACGCTGACTTCCTCCATGCAGGTCGACAGCCAGGCCGCCTCGATGTCCTGGGTCCCGAGCCCTGCGTCGCCGATGCACTCGGTGTAGGCCTCGACCATGAGCTCCTCGGCGCCCATGTCCCACCGCTCGCCGAACTTGGAGCAGCCCATGCCGATGATCGCCACCTTGTCCTTGATACCTGTGGCCATGACGTACCCCCTTAGAACTTGAACAGCTTCTCGATGAGCTGGGACTTCATGACGTCCCCGCTGATCTTGAGCTTGCCCGTGGTGAATGCCTTCATGGCGTTGAGCTTCCCGGCGATGAGGTCCAAAAAGTCCGCCGACCCCATCTTGATGGTGGTGGTGGGCGCGTCGCACTTCCCCTCGGCCACCGTGCAGGTGGCGTCGGCGATGGTCACGGTCCAGGACCCACCACCGTCGCCCTTGATGTCATACTGGAAGACCACGTCCACGCCTCCGGCCGCGTCGGCCTGGAAGGCGCCGGGCATCTGGTCGAAGACCTTGGCGACCGTGAGCTGGTCCTCGCCGCCGCCCTTTCCACCAGCCTTCGCGGCGGGCTTGGGCTTGAAGGCGTCGAGCATGGGGCCCAGGGCCGCCATGGCGTCGTCGTACTCGGCGGCGCCCTCCATGGAGGTCACCTCGTCCCAGACCTTGTGCAGCTCCTCCACCGTTGGGACGCGCTTTCCGTCGCCGATGACCGTGCCCGGGCCGTCCACGATGGCCGCCCGGTTGAAGTAGCCCATGCCGGCGTTGAATGTCTCGCCGGTGACCGCGCACCGCTCGGATGCCAGGTAGGTCACCAACGGAACCACGAACTCGGGCTGGAGCTTCTCCTGGAGATCCGGCGGCAGGATGTCGTCGGTGAGCCTGGTGGTGGCGATGGGCGCCAGGGTGTTGACCTTGATGTCGTACTTTTTCCCCTCGAGCTTGAGGGTGTTCATCAGGCCCACGAGGCCCATCTTGGCCGCCGAGTAGTTGGTCTGACCGAAGTTGCCGTAGAGCCCGGCCGCGCTGGTGGTCAGGATCACCCGGCCATAGCCTCGGTCCCGCAGGTGCGGCAGGGCGGCCCGGGTCACGTAGAAGGCGCCGTCCAGGTGCACGTTGCGCACGGCGGCCCAGTCGGCGGGCTCCATCTTGGCCAGGGACTTGTCGCGAAGGATGCCGGCATTGTTGATGACGATGTCCACGCGGCCCCAGGTGTCGATGGCCGTCTGTACGATGCCCGCCGCGCCATCGGGCGAGGCCACCGAGTCGTAGTTGGGCACGGCCTCGCCGCCCGTCTCCTTGATCTCGGCCACCACAGCGTCGGCTGCTTTGCTCGCGCCGACCCCCGTGCCATCCCGGGCGCCGCCGAGGTCGTTGACCACGACCCGGGCGCCGCGTCGGGCCAGGTCCAGGGCGTAGGCGCGACCCAGGCCGGCGCCGGCGCCGGTGACGATGGCCACCTGGCCGTCGAGCCGGATGGCGTCTGGATCCTCGCCGGTGGGCTGCGGCACGGCCTTCCAGAAGTACACCGAGAAGCCGCGCCCCTCGTCCACCAGGCGGCGCCGGAAGACGAGCTTCGCGGGCTGGCCCACCTGCATGTCGTCCAGGGTGCAGTCGGTGAAGTCGGCCATGAAACGGCCGCCGTTTTCGAACTGCACCATGCCGTAGATGCCCGGTGGGTCCACCGACACGGCGAGCATGTCGCCGGTGAAGGACTTCACAAAGGCTGGCTCGTCTGCAAAGGCATAGTCCTGCTGCGTGCCCACGGCCCGGCACTCGGGGTTGACGCAGACGTCGGTTTTGGGCAGCTGCGGGGTGTTGCACTCGCTGCAGCGTCCTCCCACCAGGCTGGTGAGCAGCCCCCGCTTGCGCCAGTGCACCGTCAGCGCGGTCTGGGTGGGCGCCTCGGCCCGGATGCCCATGCCCGTGTCGATGAGGTTTCTGAACTTGAGGAACCTGGCGTAGCTCTCGGTGGTCACCTTGTCTTCGAGGGACCCCGTGATGCCCCGTCGGTCCGGGAGGTTCTCGATGGCGTCGGTGACCTGGAAGCACAGGGCGTCACAACCCTGTCCAAAGCCGCAGGCCAGGATGCGATCGCCGGGCTTGGCGGTCTGAAGGGCACGCACCAGCATGGCGATGGGGTGTGCCGCGCCCATTTCGCCGCACTCGTCGTGCAGGTTGGACGGGACCTGCTCCGGCGCCGCGCCGACCCTGCGGGCGATCTTCTTGTGCTCGGCCTTGAAGAAGCACGGGTACACGAGCGTGTCGACGTCGTCCATCGTGAGCGACAGCTTGGCAAGGAGGCCGCTTATCGCCTGGGGGATGATCTTGCCGTACCCCTCGTCCCTGACCCAGCGTTCCTCCCAGGTGTAGTCCGTGGCGCGGTCTGCGCCCCGGTAGTGGTCCACGAAGTCGACCGACACCGAGTAGGAGCCCTTGTACTCGGCCACCACGTCGGTGTCGCCCACGAGCACTGAGGCCGCGCCGTCGCCGAACCACATCTCGTAGAAGGTGGCGGCCTGGGTCTTGCGCATGTCTGACGCGGTGACGAGCACACGCTTGTGGTCGCCGCCGCGCACGGCCGCCAGGGCCGTGATCAGGGCCGTGGTGCCCGCGCGTAGGGACGTGGTGAAGTCCGCGGTGACGATGTCGTCGCGCAGGTTCAGCGCGCCCTTGACGATGCCCGCGCACTGGCGGTCGGCGAAGGGCAGGGTGGTGGAGCCCAGGTACACCGCGTCGATCGCGGCGCGGTCGGCGCCCGTGAGGCAGTCCCGGGCCGCGGCCACCGCCATGGTGACCGAATCCTCGTCCCAGTTGCCGAAGCTGCGCTCACCCTGGGCCACCATCACGATGGCCGGGGCGAACCATCCCATGTTTTCGTAGATGGACATCCGGTTGAGCCGTAGCCGGGGGATGTAGCCACCAAAGGAAGTGATGCCAATCATCATTGTCCTCCTAGAATTTGAAGAGCTTCTCGATCAGCTGTGACTTCATGAGGTCCCCGCCGATCTTGAGCTTGCCCGCGGTGTAGGCACGCATTGCGTTGAGCCGCCCCTCCATCAGGGCCACGAAGTCCTCGGCGGCCATCTTGATGGTGGTGGTGGGTTTTTCGTGGGCGCCCTCGGCCACCTCACAGGTCTGGTCCTTGATGACGGCGTGCCAGGCGCCGCCGCCGTCACCGGTGATTTCGAACCCGAAGACCACGTCCACACCGCCGGCCGCGTCGGCCTGGAAGGTCCCCGCCATCTGCTCGAACACCGTGGCCACGCTCGTGCCCGAGTCCGCGTCCGCCGCGCCCGCGTCGGGGTTGAAGGCGTCCAGGATGGGCAGCAGCGCCGCGTTCAGGTCGCCGTGCTCGGCTGCGCCCTTGAGAGAGCGGATGGCCTGGATCTTGGCGGCCAGCTCCTCGGCCGAGGGCGGGGTCTGGCCGTCGCCCACGGTGGCGCCGGGGCCCGTGACGATGGCCGCCTTGGAGAAAAAGCCCATGCCGGCGTTGTAGATGCCGCCCGTGCCCGGACACTGCTCGGCCGCGAGGTAGATCACCAGGGGCACCACGAACTCGGGCTGGAGCTTGTCCTTCATGTCCGGCGGCAGGATGTCGTCGGTGAGACGGGTGGTGGCGATGGGTGCCACGGTGTTGACGTTGATGTCATACTTTTTGCCCTCGAGCTTGAGGGTGTTCATGAAGCCCACCAGGGCCAGCTTGGCGGCCGAGTAGTTGGTCTGGCCGAAGTTGCCGTGCAGCCCAGCGGCGCTGGTGGTGAGCACGATACGGCCGTACCCCTGTCCCCGCATGTGTCGGAGCGCGGGGCGGGTGACGTTGTAGGCACCGTCCAGGTGCACCGCCAGCACCAGGTTCCAGTCTTCGTCGGCCATCTTGACCAGGGACTTGTCGCGCAGGATGCCGGCGTTGTTGATGAGGATGTCCACCTGGCCGTAGGCGTCGATGGCGGTGTTGATGATGGCCTCACCACCTTCGGCGGTGGCCACCGAGTCGTAGTTGGCCACCGCCTCTCCGCCGGCCTTTTTGATCTCGGCCACCACCTCGTCGGCGGCCTTGCTGCCGCCGGCGCCGGAGCCGTCCCGGGCCCCGCCGAGGTCGTTGACCACCACCTTGGCGCCGCGTCGGGCGAGCTCCAGAGCATAGGCGCGGCCCAGCCCGGCCCCGGCGCCGGTGACCACGGCCACCCTGCCGTCTGTGTTGATGTCGCCCAGGGACTTGCGGCGCTGCTGCTCGGCTGGGGTCATCCATTCGACGATGCCGTTGTCGATGACCACCTCGTCATTGTCCTGGTTGACGACCTTGAACAGCGCCCGCCCCTCGCCGTCTTTCCAGATGAGGGTCTTGACGGGCACGCCCGGGTAGAGGGTCTTGGAGAACCGCGTGCGGAAGCGGGTCATTCGCTCGGGCTCACCGGGCATCAGGTGCTTGATCACCGCCCGGCAGGCATAGCCGTGGGTGCACAGGCCGTGCATGATGGGCCTGTCGAAGCCGGAGGCCTTGGCGAAGTCCGGGTCCACGTGCAGGGCGAAGACGTCGCCGGAGAGCCGGTACAGCAGGGGCTGGTTCGTGCTCGGCGTGTCCTCCTCGATGAAGTCGGGCTCCCGGCCCGGGAAGGCGGTGCGCTCCCCCGGGGCGTTTTCGCCGCCGAAGCCGCCGTCCTTTCGGCAAAACAGCGTGAAGATGTTGGTAAACAGCTTCGCCCCGTTGTCGTGAAAGGTGTCGGCTTCGGCGATGACCAGGGCGCCCTTGTCCGCGCCCTTGTCGTACATCTGCGTGATGGTGCCTGACGTGGTCAGCCGTCCCTCGGCGGGAATGGGCGCGTGGAAGAGGATGTCCTGCTCGCCGTGCAGGATGCCCCGCAGGTTGGCCTCCGAGTCGGTGGCCACGGCCATGAGGAAGTCGAAGACCGCGCCGATGGAGAAGCTCGGAATGACCTTGAGCTGTTTTTCGTAGACATAGTCCAGGTCGTCGAATCCGGCGCCCACCCCCAGGGCGTACAGCGCGGCTTCCTTCCAGGTGTAGTCTTTGACCATCGGACCGATGGGGCTACCGATGGAATCCAGGTTGAGGGCCATGGCCTATACCTCCTTGCCCGCGAAGGCGGGGATGAAGATGAACTTGAGCGTCTCCTTGATCAGGGCCACGTAGCGGTCGCGCTCCACGCCCACGATGGACCGGAAGAACTCCTGACCGGAGATGAAATTGTAAATGCCATTCATGATGGCCAGGACCTGCATGCGCGCCTCGGGGGAGACGGGCTTGTCCTTGTCGGCCAGCTTCATGGCGCGGGCGATGGTCGACACGAAGCTCGGCACCCGCAGGTCCGTGATGGGCTCGGCGCGGGTCTTGGCGAAGTAGCGCAGCAGCACCAGGTTCGACACCTCCGGGTGGGCGAGGAGGTAGTCGGTCATCTCGTCGATGGCGATGCCCAATCGTTCGGCCAGGGTGCGGCCCCGGACCAGCTGCTCCACATGGCGCAGCTGCTCGCGCAGGTCATCGTTGATGTCGAGAACCACCGCCTCGTACAGGTCGGCCTTCTCCCCCCAGTGGTAGTAGAGGGTGGAAATGTCCACGCCGGCCTCCAGGGCGATCATGCGCGTCGTGGAGCCGTGGAAGCCGTATTCTCCGAAGAGCTGGCGGGCCTTCTTCAGTGTGCGGGCCTTGGTGGAACCGGGGGCGTCGCGTGCTTTCTCCAGGCGGCTCTTCATGACTCCAACCAGTGTTTCCAGCAAATGATGGAGAGAAGATATGTAAGATCCGAAAAACAGTCAAGGGTCGGACTTCGAATTTTAGAATTCTCCGTGACAAATCTTTTGTCACGGAGAATTCGAAAATTCGAAGTCCGACCCCTACTCCTTAACAGAGCGGTTTCGGCCGGTGGCTTTGGCCTCTTTCATGGCGCCGTCGGCCCGCTGCAGAAGCTCCAGGGCCCGCTCGTTGTTGTCCCAGCCGGCGATGCCGGCGGAGACCGTCTGCGTGACGCGGACGCCCTCGGCCACGGTGATGGGCTGGCCGGCGATGTCAGCGCGGACCCGCTCGGCGTGCACCAGGGCGGCGTCGTCATCGGTCTGGGGCATCAGGACGACGAAGGTGCCGCCACCCCGCCGGATGATGCGGAAGGAGCTGGGCAGAAGGGTGCGCATTCGGTCGGCCAGCCGCTGGAGCAGCCGGTCCCCGGCGTTGAAGGAGTGGTTGTGGTTCAGCTCCTTGAGGTTGTCGACGTCCAGCACGCAAACCGCCAGGGGAGACGAGGTGCGGACCGCCCGCTGCACCTCGTCGCGCAGGCGGGGCAGCAGGTAGCGATCGTTGTAGACCTGAGTGAGCTCATCCACCAGGGCCAGCCGCTCTAGCCGCGCCCTGTCGATGATGGGCACGGTGCAGTTGGCCAGCAGCAGGGCCAGGGCTTCGTCCTCGGCCGTGAACGCGTCGGGATCGGGGGCGCTGATGGCCAGGACCCCGACCACCTTGCCCGCCGACATGAGCGGGACCGCCACGATGGAGCGGATCTCGAAGCCCTGCCTGGTCCCCGTTTTGAATCGCTGGTCGGTGGCCGTGTCACGGATGTAGGCCACCCAGCCGTTCTCCGCCACCCAGCCCAGCACCCCCTCACCGGGGCGGAACACCATGGGCCTCGTGTCGGCGCCCTCGCCGCTACGGGCCCCACACAGAAGCTCCGTGCGAGCTTCATTGAACACCCGCAGGGAGGCGTGGTTGCCCGGCAGCAGCCGCAGGGCCGCGTCGGTGACCGCCTGGAGGATCTCCTCCAAGGACTCGTCGGAGGTGAACCTCTGAGTGAGCCCAAGCAGGACGCTCAACGCGACCTTCGCTTTTACCATGGCCCCAGGATACGGCAGATCAGTGGTCGGATGGAAGGAAGATCAGGACGGCGCTCGCTCACCTTCCAGGTTCGGTCGATGTGGAGGGCGCAAAAGGACGCCGCGCGAGGGTTGGGCTACCGCACGCCGCAGTCGGCGCAGTCGGTGCCCAGGGCGCAGAGGCTGTACTGGGATCCCGGACCGCCGTCATCGCAGTCACCGTCGTTGTGGTACGTGCAGGTGTAGCCGCAGGTGCCCGGCGTGCTCCAGGTGGACGCCCACCCGGCGGGTGGGGATTGGCCGCCCACGCGCACCCGCAGGGTGTAGTTGTTGCATGTGGGCGTGGCGCCGGTCTTGCGGTAGACGCGCACGTATACGGTCTTGGTGTCGTCGCTGTACCAGGCGTATGGCACTTGGCGCAGCTGGTAGTGGGTGTCGTCAGCACCGCAACCCGCATAGTAGACGCTGGTACTGCAGTCCTGGACCTCGCCCGCGTCATTGAACCGCACCTCGATGCGGAACTCGTCACCCGGGTTGGAGTTGAGCCAGGCCCAGACGTTGAGGTTGTTCAGCGTCTCGACGGCCTTGAAGCGATACCACCGCTGGGTGACTCCGACCAGGTTGCCCACAAAATCTCCCCCCTCGGGGACGCTGTTGTTGTTGCTCCAGGTGAAGAGGTTGCCTCCGCCGCAAGCCGTGCCGCTGTTGGTGCTCACCTGGGGACAGCAGTTGCCGCTGGTGCAGAAGTAGCCCCCGGCGCAGTGGGCGTCGATCGTGCAGGTGGTGCGGCAGTCCACACCGACGGCGTCGCAGGCGTAGTGGTTTGCGCAGGCCTGGGTACCGGCGTTCACGCAGGTGCCGCCGCCGTTACAGAAGTCCTCGTAGTACAGGGTGCTCCCCACGCAGACCTGGTCGTTGCAGCTGGTGGATGCGGGCCAGTAGCCGCATGCGCCGGCGCCGTTGCAATCCCCGTCGAGCCCGCAAGTGCTGGGGGTCGAGGCGACGCACTCGTTCTCGGGGTCGGTGTTGTTCAGGGCGTTGGTGCAGCCGCCGCTGCCGTTGCAGGTGCGGCAGGCGGGGTTGCAGTCCCCCTCGGGGTCGGTGTTCGAGGGGTGGTAGCTGCAGGTGCCCACGCTCCCGGCCCGGTCGCAGGCCTGACAAGCGCCGGTGCAGGTGTTGTTGCAGCAGACGCCATCGACGCAGTTGCTGCTCTGACACTCGTTGCCGAGGGTGCAGGCTACGCCGTTGGCCTTTTTGAGCTGACAGCTGCCGCCACCGCAGTAGTAGCCGGCCACGCAGTGCGAATCGAGCGTGCAGTTCACGCGACAGACCGTGCCATTGCACAGGTAGGGTGAGCAGTCGGTGATGCCGGAGTCGGCGCAGGTGCCCGCGCCGTCGCAGAAATCGGCGTTGAACTGGGTGTGGCCCACGCAGGTCTGGGCGACGCACACGGTGCTGGCCGGGTAGTAGCCGCAGGCGCCGCTGCCGTCGCAGTCCCCGTCGAACCCGCAGGGGCCCGCCGCGGTGCACTCGCCCTCGGGGTCTGTGTTGTCGGTGGAGTTGGTGCAGGCGCCGCTGCCGTTGCAGGAGTGGCAGGCGGGGCCGCACTCCGACTCGGGATCCGTGTTGGCGGCGTAGTCCGAGCAGGTGCCGATGGAGCCCGCACGGTCACAGGCCTCGCAGGTGCCCCCGCAGGCGGCGTTGCAGCAGACGCCGTCGGTGCAGAAGCCGCTCGAGCACTCGCTGCCCAACAGGCAGACCACTCCGTTGGACTTCTTCAGGACGCAGGCCGAGCCGTTGCAGTAGTAGCCCGACACACAGTGGCTATCGAGGGTGCAGTTGCTGCGACAGGCGTCGCCGAGGCACAGGTAGGGCGAGCAGTCCACTGTGCCGCCGTCCACGCAAGTGCCCGACCCGTTGCAGGAGTCAACGGTGTACTGGGTCCAGCCAGTGCAGGTCTGGGCGACGCACACGGTGCCCACCGTGTATTGGCGGCAGGCCGCTGAGCCGTTGCATACACCGTCGTACTGGCAGGTGGATTGCGGGTCCGCCGCGCAGTCGTCCAGCGGGTCTGCGCCGTTGGGCACGTTCTCGCAGGCGCCGGTGCCGTTGCACAGCCGGCAGGTGCCGCACTCGTCCTCAGGGTCGGTGTCGGCGGCGTGGTTGGTGCATGTACCCTCAACGCCTGGATTGTCGCAGGCCCGGCAGGCACCGCCGCAGTCGGCGTTGCAGCAGTAGCCGTCCCGGCAGAAGGTGGAGGCGCACTCGGAGTCGAGCACGCAGGGGGTCCCGGCAGGGCTGTCTGGCACGCAGAAGCCACCGGCGCAGTGGAAGCCCGACACGCAGTGGACGTTCAAGGTGCAGGAGGCCCGGCAGGCGTCGCTCGTGGCGTTGCACATGTAGGGCGAGCAGTCGGTGTTGCCCTGGTCCACGCAGACGCCGGTGCCGTTGCATTGGTCGGCCACCTGAAGGGTGGAGCCAATACACAGAGCGGCGTTGCAGATCGTGCCAGCGGCCCACAGGTCGCAGGCGCCGGCGCCGTCGCAGAAGCCGTCTTGTTGACAGCTGGACTGGGCCTCGAGGGCACACTGGCCCAGCGGGTCGGTGGATGCGGCCACGTTTGCGCAGGCGCCGGTGCCGTTGCACGCCTGGCAGAGGCCGCAGTCGGACTCGGGGTCGGTGCTCGCGATGTGGTTGGCGCAGGTGCCCACGCTGCCGGCGTTGTCGCAGGCCCGGCAGTCGCCCGTGCAGCTGCTGTTGCAGCAGACGCCGTCGACACAGAAGCCGCTCGAGCACTGGTTCGCCGTGGAGCAGGCCTGGCCGTTGCTCAGCTGGGAGACGCAGGTCGAGCCGTTGCAGTAGTACCCAGCGACACAGTTGATGTCAGAGCCGCAGTCGGTCCGGCAGGTGTCGCCGCCGCACTGATAAGGGGAGCAGCTCGTGGTGCCGCCGTCGACGCACGTCCCGCTGCCGTTGCAGGTGTCCGCGTTGTACTGGATCGCGGCCGAGCAGGTCTGCGCGACGCATTCGGTGCCCGCCGCCCAGTCGCCGCACGCGCCGCTCCCGTTGCAGAAGCCGTCCTGGCCACAGGAGGACTGGGCCTCCTGAACGCATTCGACCTTGGGGTCTGTACCGTCTGAGGCGGAGACGCAGGCGGCGCTGCCGTTGCAGACGCGGCACAGGCCGCACTCGGTCTCGGGATCGGTTTGCGCCGCGTGGTTCGTGCAGGTGCCGAAGTTGCCGGCGATGTTGCAGGCCTGGCAGGTCCCGCCGCAAAGGCTGTTGCAGCAGACCCCGTCTGTGCAGATGCCGCTGTCGCACTCCAGGCCGGCCGAGCAGCTGATGCCGTTGGGCTTTTTCGAGACGCAGGCGTTGGTGGAGGTGTTGCAGTAGTTGCCCGCCGAGCAGTCGGTCTGCAGGGTGCAGGATGTGCGGCAGTCGTCGCCCAGGCAGGTGTAGGGGGCGCAGTCCACCGTGCCGTTGTCCACGCAGCTTCCGGCGCCGTTGCACTCGTCGGCGTTGTAGCGCGTCGAGCCGGTGCAGCTCTGGGGCACACACTCGGTGCCCAGGATCCACAGGCGGCAGGCGCCGGAGCCGTTGCAGTCGCCGTCGTTGCCGCAGGTGGAGGGCGCCGACGCCGCGCACTCGGCCTTCGGGTCGGTCCCCGCCGCAGCGGTGGAGCAGGCGCCGCTGCCGTTACACACCTGGCACAGGCCGCAGTCGACCTCGGGGTCGGTGCCCGCGGGATGCGGGGTGCAGGTGCCCACCGCCCCGGCCAGGTTGCATGCCAGACACTGACTCGAGCACTGCACGTTGCAGCAGACGCCGTCGGTGCAGAAGCCGCTCGTGCACTCGTTGTTGATGGTGCAGGCCTGCCCACTGGCCTTTTTCAGCTCGCAGGCGCCTGCGTCGCACCAGTAGCCCGTGACGCAGTGGCCGTCCAGGGTGCAGGTCGCGCGGCAGTCGTTGTTTTCGCAGATGTAGGGGGCGCAGTTCTGGGTGCCGCTGTCCACGCAGGTGCCCGAGCCGTTGCACAGGTCTGCCAGGGTCTTGACGCTCACCCCGGAGCAGAAGGCCGGGTCGCACTCGGTGCCGGCGGCCCAGTAGTTGCACGCTCCGGCGCCGTCGCACTGGCCGTCATAACTGCAGGTGTCCTGGCTGGTGATGGTGCACTGATCGAGCGGATCTGTGCCCGCCGCGACGTTGGCGCAGGTTCCGGTGCCGTTGCAGGCCCGGCAGGTGCCGCACCCGGCCTCGGGGTCGGTGTTCGCCGGGTGGTTGGTGCAGGTGCCCTCGACGCCGGCCACGTTGCAGGCCCGACACGCGCCGGTACAGGTGGAGTCGCAGCAGTAGCCGTCGACGCAGTTGCCGCTGACGCACTCGGTGCCCGCCGAGCAGGTCTGACCGATGGGCTTCTTGGCCGCGCAGAGGCCACCGTTGCAGTAGTTGCCGGCGGTGCAGTGGGAGTCGAGGGAGCAGTCGGTGCGGCAGTCGTCGCCGGTGGCGTTGCACACGTATGGCGCGCAGCTGACCGAGCCATTGTCCACGCAGGTGCCGGTGCCGTTGCAGGTGTCGGCCGGGTACCGGGTGAAGCCCACGCAGGTCTGCGCCACGCACTCGGTGCCCGAGACCCAGGACCGACAGGCACCGGCGCCGTTGCACTCGCCGTCGTTGTCACAGGTGGACTGCGCCTGGACTGCGCAGTCGTTCTCGGGGTCGATACCGGCGGTGGTGGCGGCGCAGGCCCCGGCGCCGTTGCAGCTCAGGCAGATGGCGCCACACTCACCGTCGGGGTCGCTGTCGCCCGGAATGCTCACGCAGTTGCCCACCGAGCCGGCCAGGTTGCAGTGGAGGCAGACGCCGGCGCAGGCAGTGTTGCAGCAAACGCCATCGACGCAGTTGCCGCTGAGACACTCTGCGCCGCCCGTACAGGATTGTCCGAGGCCTTTTTGGCCCACACAGAAGCCGCCCGAGCACCAAGAGCCGGCCACGCAGTGGCTGTTCAGAGTGCAGGAGGTGCGACAGTCGTCTCCGAGGCACAGATAGGGGGAGCAGTCCACCGATCCGCCGTCGACGCAGGTGCCGGCGCCGTTGCAGGCGTCGAGCAGGTACTTGGTGTTGCCGGTGCAGGTCTGGGCCACGCACTCGGTGCCAAAGGCCCAGCTGCGGCACCCGCCGGTGCCGTTGCACTCGCCGTCGAAGCCGCAGGTGGACTGGGCCGTAGCGGTACACTCTGCCTTGGGATCGGTCCCGTCGGTTGCGTTGACGCAGCTGCCTGTCCCGCTGCAGGTCCGGCAGAGGCCACACTCGTTGTCCGGGTCGAGCCCGCCTCCGACGTTGGTGCAGGTGCCCACCGTGCCGCCGAGCGCGCAGGAGCGGCACAGTCCCACGCAGGGGGTGTCGCAGCAGACGCCGTCGGTACAGGAGCCGGACTGACACTCATTGCCAGCGATGCAGACCTGACCGTTGGGTTTCTTGGACACACAGGCGCCACCCGTGCAGTAGTTACCCGAGACGCAGTGGGCGTCGTCCGAGCAGTTGGTCCGGCAGGCGTCCCCGTTGCAGACATAGGGGCTGCAGTCCACGGTGCCACCGTCCACGCAGGCGCCGCTGCCGTCGCAGGTGTCGTCTTGGTACAGCGTGTTGCCCGAGCAGGTCTGCTGGACACAGACCGTGCCCACAGCCCACAGATCACAGGCGCCGCTGCCGTCGCAGAAGCCGTTTTGTCCGCAGGTGTCCTGGCTCGTGCCGGAGCACTCGCTCTCCGGGTCCAGACCTACGGCGTGGTCGGTGCAGGTGCCCTCGGAGCCGGCGATGTCGCAGGCCTCGCAGGTCCCGTCACACAGCGTGTCGCAGCAGTGGCCGTCCACGCAGTAACCCGAGGTGCACTCCTCGTCGCGGGAGCAGACCTCACCGTCGGCCTGCTCTGCCTGACAGATGCCCGTTCCGTCGCAGTAGTAGTCCGGCGGACAGTCGGTGTCCTGGGTGCAGCTTCCGCAGGTGGTCACGGTGGACAGGTCGGTCTCGCAGCCGTCGTCGGGATCGCCGTTGCAGTCACCCCAGCCGCCCAAGCAGGTGGGCGTGCACACACCGTTGATGCACTCGGTGGTGCCGTGCGGGTTGGTGCACTGGTTGTAGCATGCACCGCAGTGGTTGACGTCGGTGAGCTTGTCGAAGCCCTCGTCGATGCCGCCCGCACAGTTGTTGTCGATGTCGTCGCAGATCTCGACCACGCCCGGGTTCACCGCCGGGTTCTGATCCAGGCAGTCCCCCGACAGCGGCGCGGTGTAGTGGTCATAGCCCGCGCAGCGACACTGGGAGACGGAGGTGCCGTAGCCGTCGGTGTCCTCGTCCCAGAAAAAGGAGGTGCAGTTCAGAGCGTTTTGCGTGTTGGTGTCGGCGTCGCAGTTGTCGTCGTAGGGGGTGAGGCAGTTCTCGGCCGCGGCCGGGTTGACGAAGCCGTCGGTGTCGTTGCAGTCGCCGGGCACCAGCGCCTGGTAGTCTCCCTGGGGGTTACAGCGGCACTGGGCGTTGCCGGCCAAGCCAAAGGTGTCGGTGTCCTGGTCGAGGTAGTACAGGGTGCAACCGGTGGCGTTCAGATCGTTGGTGTCGCCGTCGCAGTTGTCATCGTAGATCGTAGCGCAGGTTTCGAAAGCCGACGGGCTCACCTGCCCGTTGGTGTCGTTGCAGTCTCCGCCCACCGTGGCGCGGTAGTTGCCCAGTGGTGCGCAGCGGCACTGCAGGTCCGCGTCCAAGCCGTGGTTGTCGTTGTCGGCGTCGAAGTAGTAGTTGGTGCAGTTCAGAGCGCCGAGCTCGTTGGTGTCCATGTTGCAGTTGTCGTCGAAGCTGGTGAAACAGTCCTCCTGCGCCGCCGGGTTGACGAGCGGATTGTTGTCGTTGCAGTCGTTGGGCAGGGTGGCTGTGTAATTGCCCTGGCCTTGACACAGACACTGGGACAGGAACGTCTGACCGTAGCTGTCGCCGTCCAGATCCACGTAGTGGTCGATGCAGTTCAGGGCGTTGACGTCGTTGGTGCTGCCGTTGCAGTCGTCATCGGCCAGGGTGAAGCAGTCCTCGGTCTGGCCGGGGTTTACAGCGACGTTGGTGTCGTCGCAGTCCCCGCCCACCGAGGCGGTGTAGCTGCCGCTGGCGATGCACAGGCACTGCACGTCGGCGGTCACTCCGTAGGTGTCGGTGTCGACGTCCAGGTAGAAGTTGGTGCACCCGAAGGCGCCCGGGTCGTTTGTGTCGCCGTCACAGTCATCATCGTCGGTGGTGCTGCACTGCTCCACCATGCCCGGGTTGACGGTCTGCTTGGTGTCGTCGCAGTCCCCGTCGGTGGTGGCGGTGTGGTGGGTCTGCGTGTCGGGCTGGCACAGGCACCGGACGTCGCTGGTCAGGCCGTAGGCGTCGTTGTCCACGTCCAGGTAGTAGTTTGTGCAGCCCAGGGCATCCTCTTCGTCAGTCTCCCCATCGCAGTTGTTGTCCACGCCGTCGCAGAGCTCCGGGCCCACGTAGTCGCAGGCGTACTCGCAGCCATCGTTGGGGTCTCCGTTGATGTCCCAGGTGCCCGTCGGGCAGCCGGAGACCACTCCGAAGATGGGGATGGCCAGCTCTCCGTCGGTGTCGTTGGAGGTGTAGATCAGGTGCTCCTCGGGCAGAAACCCGTCCAGATCCGCGTCGAACCAGATCCGCACGTAGAGGCGGTCCTCCTCCACGACCAGCACGGGGTCGGCGGCTCGCAGGTGGACCGGAGGTGTCACGGGGATCTCCGTGGAGTCCCCACCCGGGTCCACCTCCAGCCAGAAGATCTCCAGCGAGAAGTGGCCGCCCTGGCCGGTGGTGTTGGAGACCTCGATGTTGTCGATGGTCAGCGGCGCGTTGCCATCGGCCAGGTTCCTGACCACGACCACCTGGGAGGCGTCCTGCTGGAACTGGACCACCCCGAAGTCGATGATGGGGTCACCGGTGATGTCGGCCGTGGCGCAGTCTACGAAGGGCTCGGGCTCCATTGATGTGGCGTCGAGCACACAGGGATCCAGGTCTGGCAGCCCCTTGTATCCGGAGGTGACCGGGACCGTGATGGAGCTCTCGTCGGGATCGTTGCTGTTGATGCGGATCTGCCCCGTGTCCAGCTCGGCGTCCTCGGGTCGGAGTGTCACCTCGATGACCGTGGACGCCCCGGGGGCGACGACGACGGGCGGTGACTGTACGCCCTCGGGGCTGGCGTGGTACTCCTGCAGCTGGTCCACCTCCTCGACGATGATGGCCGTGATCTCCAGGTCGGCGTTGCCGTTGTTGGTCACCGTCAGCGGCAGCATGGTGTCGACGCGTAACGGCGCGAAGCCGAAGTCCAGCGAGCCAGGCTCGACATCGATGTCCGGCTCGTTCATCGGCGCCACGTCGATCCCACCGTCTTCGGGGTATTGGCAGATGTTGCCGATGCACAGCATGCCCGAGGGACATTCGTCGTCCTCGCTGCAGATGATGGCGGCGTCATTGCTGTTGCCCCCGCTCTTCTTGGACGGGCCACAGGACAAGCCAATGAAAACAATGGCGGAAACAGCGATGATTCCACCCACTCTTACCAGGCGCGTTGACGTCATGATACCAAGCTCCACTTGCTATAAACCACGGCGGTTTGATTTTATCAGAACGCGACGGCTTGGTAAATGCCCTGGTTTGGGGAGGGTGTGATCGCTACCCCTTGGTGAGTCCCCGTTTCCGGCTGCCTCGGATTGATTTCGTGGCAATTACGAACGCTGTAGCTCAATGAAGCTTCATTGCCAAGGGGAAGACGGATCCGCCACTTCGTGGCTCCAGACCCCCCTTCCGTCCCCCCAGGGGGAAACCCGCGCTCTGCGCGGCAGGCGTCCGGGCGATCAGCACCAAGGGGATGCGATCACACCCGTTTGGGGAGGGGAGAGCGATGCGGGGAAGGCAGGAGAGAGTCAGCCCGCGGGGCCACCCAGGCGGATGGACAGGGGTACCTCCAAGCCGTGGGTCTGCATGAGGTCCTCGTCGGCCAGGAGCTGGCGGGTGGGTCCTTCGCAGATCACCCGGCCGCCATCGAGCAGCACGCACCGCTGGCACAGGTCGAGGATCAGCTCCAGGTCGTGAGAGGCCACCAGGCGGGTGGAGAATCCGTGCAGCACGTCGACCAGCGACCTGCGGGCCCGGGGGTCCAGGTCGTTGGTTGGCTCGTCCAGGGCAAGGACGTCGGGATGCATGGCAAGGACCGTGGCCAGGGCGGCGGCCCGGCGCTCGCCACCGCTGAGACAGTGGGGTTGTCGTGGCCCAAAGGAGGCGTCCAAGCCCACTGCCTCGAGTGCCTTGTTCACGCGACGCTGCACCTCGGCGGGGGTCAGCCCGAGGTTCAGGGGGCCAAAGGCCACGTCGTCGGCCACCGTGGGCAGAAAGAGCTGGTCGTCGGGCTGCTGGAACACGAGCCCCACCCGCTGCCTAGCCCGGGCGACAGTGCGGCGGGTGACCGGCACGCCGAAGATCCGCACCGCGTCGCTCACCAGGGCGCCCGCGGCATAGGCGAGCAGGGTGGTCTTGCCGGCGCCGTTGGGGCCCACCAGGCCCACCCCCTCTCCGGCTCGCAGTTGCAGGCTCACCGCGCCCAGGGCCTCTGCGCCCCCTACATCATCGGGGTACCGATGGGTGAGGTCGGTGATCTCGATGGCCAGGGGGCCATCGGTGGTCTCGTTGGCCAAGGGGCCATCGGTGGTCTCGTTGGCCAAGGGGCCATCGGTGGTCTCGTTGGCCAGGGGACCATGGGGCGGCGGCGGGTCGCGTCGGGTCATGGCGACTCAGGGGAGCGGGGTCCAGCGGACTGCGAAGGTCAGGGCCACGAAGCCCGCGCACGCCAGGACCTGGACCGGCCGAAGCGGAGGGGGAGGAAGGTGGCGGAGCGGTCCGCCGTCGTATCCCCGGGCCACCATGGCCATGTGAACCCGCTCGGCACGGGCGAATGAGCGCAGCAGCAGGCTGCCGATCATTCCACCCACCCCCCGGAGTCGGGCGCCGAGGGAGGCGCCGGCGCCGCGCATGAGCCGGGCTCGATTCATGCGTCGCGCCTCGTCGGTGACGATCCACAGGGCACGGGACACGGCTCCAACCACGGCCAGGAAAGTGTGTGGCAGGCGGAAGAAGGCCAGGGCATTGACCAGGGCTGGACCTGTTGTTCGGACGGACAGGGCCACCAGGGCCGCGGCGCCCAGAAAGGTCCTCACACCGAGCTCTGCCGCAGCCGTCAGGCCGGCCTCGGAGAGGCTGATCTCCCGGTCACCCAGGCGCACCAGCGGCCAGGTGGTGCCACCGCTGCGCGTGAACAACAACAGCAGGGCCATGGCGGCGGCCAGGCCGATCACCGGCGTCAGGCGGAGCCAGAAGGTCCGTCGCAGCCACACCCCGTCGGGCACCAGCACCACGGCCAAGAGCCCGCCGAGGGCTGCGAGTCGTAGCCAGGAGCTCGAGCCCATCGGGATCAGGCCCAGGGCGAGCAGAAAGCCCACCGTGCCCCCGAGCTTGGGGCGGGCGTCCATGCGGCAGAGGTAGGAGTCCCCTGGAGGCGAGCTCATACGTCCGGTCCGGGGGGGGGATCGTCTCGTTCGGGATCACGTCGCTCAGGGCTGCCCCGGGAGCGCCGTCGCCGGGCCACGACCTTGCCGACGCCCAACACCAAGCCGAAGGTCAGCACCACACCCGCCAAGCCGGCCAGGGTCTTGGCGACGGGTTTTCCCAGAGCGCTCCGCAGGGCGGAGACCTCGTAGTCGGGCATGGGCGCGGCCGCCGTGACCTTCTCCTGTTTTGCGAAGCCCTGCTGGTCGGCGACCCGCTCGAGGCCGTCGGGCTTGTCCGAAGCCAGGTGCGCGATGCCGACGGCCAGTCCCAGGGTGGCGGCTCCCAGCGGCACGAGCCAGCGCAGGGCGCGGCGATTCACTGGATCACCCTGGCGTCGGTGCTCATGGTACGGCCGGCCGACGGGGCTGGTGTGACGGCCGATCCGGACGAGATCAGCGACGCCGGCGTGTCCAGGGCGAAGAGCCCGGGGCGCACGCGCACAAGGTAATGGATCACGGCCACGGTCACGGCGGCATCGACAGCGCCGATGGCCAGGTGGAACCCCACGGCGGCCACGGTCACCGCACCCAGGGGCGCGGTACCCGAGAGGCCGACATGGACTGCCGCCAGGGCCGAGCCGGCCACCGTGGCCATCCACGCGCCCAGACCTGCGCCCAGGTACAGGCCTCGGGATCCGGGCACGAGCCAGCGGACCGCGCGATAGATGAGGTAGCCGCCCAAGGTCCCCACCAAGCCCATGTTCAGGAAGTTGGCGCCAAAGGCCAGGAGCCCCCCATCGGCAAAGAGCAGCGCCTGCAACAGCAGCACCGAGGCGATCACCAGGGTTCCCACCGCGGGGCCGAGCACGATGGCCAGCAGGGTGCCCCCCAACAGGTGGCCCGAGATGCCTCCGGGCAGGGGCAGGTTGATCATCTGCGCTGCGAACACGAAGGCCCCCATGACGCCCATGAGCGGAATGGCGGACTCGTTCAGCTCCCGCCGGGCGCGGATCGTCGACCAGGTCAGAGCGCCTACGGCCAGGGCATTGGAGGCGACGAGCACCGGCGCCGAGAGCCATCCATCGGGGATATGCACCAGGGAAGGTCCTTTCAGCACACAACTTTGAATTTCGTAACACCTACCCGATGGGGCGTCAACGGCTTTGGGTCGCATGAACCTCGGATCCCAGAAGAGATCTCCTTTTGGATCTTGTCGGGATTTGGGGATCGGAGCGACCCGGGCCGTGCCCGGCTGGGTTGAGCCAGTGTAACCTGTTGGAATATTAACCAGTATACCGATAGAGCGACAGAGGACCCGCAGCGGCCCCCCAGGTGCGCACGAATTTCCGATTCGACGCGGAACTTGGCACAGAAATAGCTTGACACCCAGGATGAAATCCTTATAAATCGGCAGTCTACGAGAAGCGTGAAGAAAAACGAGTCATAAGCGATTGATTTTACTTTTGATTTGAATGTCCCCCGTCAAAGACCCGTGACCCCGGCGGCGAGGCAGGCGATCAATCCATGTATTACGGAGGCCAAGGGCTCGCGCAAGGAGAAGTTCGAAGCACCGAGGACGCCGAGGCGTAACTCTGTCAAGGAGCGAGGAGAGCGAATCGTGGGGCTATTCAACCGACGAGCATCCCTCCTAGCTTCTTGGGGGGGAAGCCCCCCCGATGACAGCGTTGATGGATCGGCGACCGAATGCCGAAGTTGTTCTTGCGCGAGCCCTCACGTACGCTGGCGTAGCTCAAACGGTAGAGCAGCTGATTTGTAATCAGCAGGTTGCGGGTTCAAGTCCCATCGCCAGCTCAGAAAATATCTCGGAGGGGTTCCCGAGTGGCCAAAGGGAGCAGACTGTAAATCTGCCGTCGAACGACTTCGGAGGTTCGATTCCTCCCCCCTCCAGCAGGCAGAATGGCTCGCCCCTCGGGAGCCACTTGCGGGAGTAGCTCAGTTGGTAGAGCATCAGCCTTCCAAGCTGAGGGTCGCGGGTTCGAAGCCCGTCTCCCGCTCTATATATCGGGTTGAGCCCACGTAGCTCAGCAGGCAGAGCACCTCCTTGGTAAGGAGGAGGTCATCGGTTCGAGTCCGATCGTGGGCTTTGTGCTGGAGGATCATTCCCAATAGCTGGCGCGTAACCACAGCCCGCGTCCCCTTGGAGGAAAACGATGGCGAAGGAAAAATTCAATCGCGACAAGCCGCACGTCAACATCGGCACCATCGGCCACATTGACCATGGCAAGACGACGCTGACGGCGGCCATCACGAAGTATCTGGCGGAGAAGGGCCTTGCCCAGTTCACAGCCTTCGACGACATCGACAAGGCGCCCGAGGAGCGGGAGCGCGGGATCACCATCG
>Ga0272441_10005016_pt1 | contig 23408 bp, 17 predicted proteins | sample SSMProp6N_FD_193582 | JGI IMG/M metagenome (GOLD analysis project Ga0272441, IMG submission 193582) | Marine sediment archaeal communities from Little Sippewissett salt marsh, Falmouth, MA, United States - SSM-Prop-6N | ecosystem: Environmental > Aquatic > Marine > Wetlands > Sediment ...
CCGGATCGGCAAGATCGAGGTCGCGACCAACGGCAGAATGGGCCTCGTGGACTCACGCGGCCATCGCGCTACCCGCTCTGGAGCACAATCGATACTCGGACCCAGGCGGCGGACGCGTTGAGGACTTCCGGCCGCCAGCGTAGACTTCTCGCCGTGGACCTATCGCATCCAACGATCAATATGGGCGCCCCATGGGGGCGCGGGCTGCGCTGGGCCGGCTTGGCCGCATCGCTCGCCGTGGTGTTGGCAGCGGGAATGGTTCCGATCCACGCAGCCGACTACTTCACACACCTGGCGATGGGCCGCTACGCAGTCGAACACGGCGTACCACGGGCCGAGCCGTTCCTCTACCCATGCCAGGGCAGGCCGCTGATTGCGTTCGAATGGCTGGCCGGCGTCCTCCTCTACTGGGGCTATCAGATATGGGGCCACGCGGGAATGCTGCCCGCCAAAGCGGCGATGGCCGCGGGCACGTTCGTGATGGTTTATCTAACGGCGCGGCGGCGAGGCGCGGCGCTGGCGGTAGCGGCTGCGGTGACGCTGTGGGCCGTGATGGCTGGCCAACACCGCTTATTAATGCGGCCGCACCTGCCGGCATGGCTGATCCTGGCGGCTGTATTCTATCTGCTGCACCTGGAGTGGAGTTGGCGACGGACGCTGCCGGCGCTGGTCGTAGCGGCTGTGCTGTTGGCCAACCTGCACGGCAGCGCGGTGATTGCGGCCGGTCTTGTGGGGCTTTTCGGGCTGAGTTGCGTGGTCACGCCCGACGGACGGCGCGAGAACATCAGCGAGCAGCGACGGCGCGGCTGGTGGTTGGTGCTGGCGGCGGTACTGATGATTGCTGCCAGCGCGATCAATCCGCGTGGCACGGCGCTGTTGACCTATCCGTTTCGCCCTGCCGACGCGGCTGACGTCCGCTCGACGGTCCAAGAGTGGAAGCCCATGCCGTGGCTGCTCGACCGCTGGCCGTTCTGGAGTCTGGCCGCGGCGGTCGTGCTGGGGCTGATCGCTTCGATCGTGGCGTGTCGGCGGCGGCCATCGCTGCTGGAGGTCGTCCTGCCACTGGGGCTGGTAGTGCTGAGCCTCTGGATGCGCCGGTTCGGGCTGCTGATGGGTGTTTTGTGCACGCCGCTGTTGGCGGCACAGTTATCGGCGCTGATCGTACGCTGGCAGCAACGCGGCAGCAAAGTCGCGCGTTGGGCTCCGACGGGATTGTGGTCGTTCTGGCTGTTGGCGGCTGTGGGGATGATGGCACTCGGTGGGGAGGCACGCCGTCCAGGCTGGGGATGGGTCCGCAGCCTGTACCCGGTTCGGGCGGCCGATTGGATCGCCGGTCGGCCGGAGCTTTGCGACCCGGTATTCGCCAACTATGAGTTCGGGGGGTACGTGCACTGGCGGCTGTTTCCGCTGGGCTGTCAGGCCATCATCGATGGGCGCACGTGGGACTACCCACGAAGTCTGTTCGACGACTACGGTCGCATCATGACGCGCCAGCCGGGGTGGCTGGCCAAGCTCGACGGATACGGGGCAACCATCCGCCTGGAACGCTGGCGGCCGGCGCAGATCGGGCCCGGGCAGGGCCGCTACGTCAACCCCGGGTGGGTGATGGTGTACTGGGACGATCATGACGTGGTGATGGTTCGCGACTTGCCGAAGTTCAAGCCGCTCATCGAGCGCTATGCATGCGGGGCGAGCTTTCCACCGACGGTCATGGGGCGACTGGGTGACGCCGGCGAGGACGAGCCCGCCGATGCGGAGTTGGCCTCGCTACGAGCCGAACTAACGAAGAGACTCGCCGAGCAACCGGACAGCATGATGGCGCGGATCGTGCTCGGGCGTGTGTTGGGTGCGCTAGGCAGGACTACAAAGGCAGCCGACGTGCTGGGCGCGACCGGCGACTTCGTCGGCACGCGCCATCAGGAGTGGGTGTGGCTGTGCACCGGGCACCTTGTGTCGATGCGGCCCGACCGGGCGATGGATGCCGCCAGGCGATATGTTGCCCTTGCCAAGGGCGATGATGGCAAGCGGCGGGCGCTGCGCCTACTGGTGATCGCCGCGCAGGGAGCAGGCGAAGAAAGAGCCGCACGCGAGGCGCTTGACCGATACCTCAAACTCGGTGACCCCGATGAGTGGTCGGTACGGATGCAGGCAGCGCTCTCGTCGCCTTAGGCGCTGTTGGCCGGCTCGGACGGCAGCCCCGTGCCGGGCGGGGGAATCTCGTTGAACTGACGAACGGCTTCGACGAGCCGGGTTTCGGCCTCGCGAACGATGCTGTCAACGACTTCCTGACTGGTAGCAGGCACCTGTACCACAACGCGGCCGTCGTTCTCGTTGACGCTGGCCACCACATTGTCGCGCTGCAACTGGTAGATGCCCGCCTCGGCGTCCCGGTAATCCAACTCGAAGCCCCGTTCCTGAAACACCGCCAGCAGCAACTGGAGGAAGTGGTCGCTGATTGTCTGTGGCATTTCGATGGTAATGGGTGCCTCGACCACCGGCTCGGCCAACTCCCCGCGCTTGCCGGGCCGACCTCTGAACAGCGGCACCAGTGCGATGGGCGCGATGATCGTGGTGACCAGCGTCATCATGATCGCCACGCCGAACATGGCCTGATCGATGGCGCGTTCAGCCAGCCCCACGCCGGCGACGATCAGAGCCACCTCACCACGAGGCAACATGCCCATCCCGATGCGGGCAGCCCCGCGCAGGTTGAACCAGAAAAGCGCCGGCAGGCCGCAGCCGAAGATCTTGGAGACGATGCCCCATACGCTGATGACCAACCCGAAGACCAACGCCGTACTCATGGCCGAGTAGTTCACCAACATGCCCATGGCCGCAAAAAAGATCGGTACGATGAAGTCGCTGACCGAATGAAGGTCTTCCATGAGCTTATGGGCCATCTTGGTGCGGCTGAGGCCCAGGCCCACGCTGTAGGCTCCGATGATAAAGGCCAAGCCGAACATTTCGGCAACGGCCGCACAGAAGAACGCCAAAGCCAGTCCCAGCCCCACGCGAGCGCCGGCGTATCGCACGCGGTTGAAGGCCCGTTCGATGTACGGAGCCGCCCAGAGCGACAGGCCGGTGATCCCGACCCAGACCCCGATGGCCTTGACCGCCGTGATGCCGACAGCGGCCAAGCTCACGTGTCCGGTTCGTGCGATGCCGACCACGACCGCCAGCGCGAGGATGCCCAGGACATCGTCCACGACCGCGCCGCCAAGGATGGTGACGCCCTCGGACGTGTCGAGCTTGCGTATATCGCTGAGTACGCGCGCGGTGATGCCGACGCTGGTGGCCACCATGATGGCGCCCATGAACATGGCATCGGGCGACCATATGGTCATGGGATTGCCGAGCAGGTCGGTGTCGCGGAACAGCGTGACCGTCCAGGCGCCCAAAAAGAACGGCGCCAGCACGCCCCCGATGGCGCAAACCGTGGCCGGTGCAAGGTTTCTGAAGAACTGCTGAAGATTGGTGTGCAGCCCCGCCCCGAACAGCAGCACGATGCTGGCCGCCACCGCAATGGCCCAAAGCGTGGTGCTGATGGGCCATTCGGATGTCGACACAGGCGCGGGGAACAGGGCTTGCCAACCATGGTGCGTGTAAATCGGAATGAACTGGCCCAACGCAAACGGACCGATGATCATGCCGGCAGCCAACTCACCCAGGACGCCGGGGATCTTGACCGCTTCAGCCGCCCATCCGAGGAGCTTGGCAGCCGCTAGCACCAGCGCCAGTTGGACCACGATGATGAGGACCTTGCTGGTCAGGCCTTCGAGTTTGGGAAGGCCTGACGATGCCCCTTCGGCCTGGGCGTGGTGATCCGTTGCTTCCGACTGAGCAGCCTCGGCAGCGTCCGGCCCATGCGGTGGGGACGAACCAAGCAGCCCTGGCGCGGTCACCAGCAGCGCCAGCGACGCAGCCAATACGACCAGCCACACGCGAGGATTGACCGGACGCCGATGAGTGAGCATCTTCAGCATAGGATGCACGACTGGGGTTCCTTTCTATCCACTGCGCGGCCCGATAAGAGGTCCGTGCAGAGTGCATTGTAGCGTGGCCGCTGCCCGACGACGAGCGCACATCGTGTGCGGCGGTCACCGATTGCTCGTATCAACATCGGCTTTTAGGTGCGGCCGATTTGAGGTAAGCCCTTTGCGGACGGGATTTTCGGCGGTGGTTTGTGCCCCCCGGCAACGGTATAGTGACAGCTGGAGGATGCAGGAATGACCGGCTGGGCGTGGTCTATCGGACTGTGGGTGCTCAGCGGCGTGTGGTTGGCGGTCGTGGTGTGGTGCGTCTGGCGCGGCGGGCCGACGATGTCCGGATCGAGCCCGGCGTGGATGGATGCGCGCTACCGCGACGCTCTCGAGCGCCGCGGACGCCGGCGGCGACTGGGCCTGGCGGTTATGGGACTGGTGGCAACGATGTTCTGCCTCGGGCTGGCGATTCTCGATCCACAGGCGGCACCGCGGTCGTTTCTTCTGTTTTGGTTGGTTGTTTCGCTTCTCCTTCTGTGGTTGTGCTGGTTGGCCGTGTCAGACGTGCTGATGACCTGGCGCCTGAAGCGCCAACTCGACAAGCAGACGCATGCTCACATACAACGTTTGATCGAGGCCCAGGTCGGCGCGAAGGGCTCGGACCGGGAGCAGGGCTAATGCGAACGGTGATTCTGGTGACGACTATGGCTTTTCTCGGCAGCGGCGGTTGCGATCCCACTGACTCTGTCGGCGGCACCGTTGAGCGCAACGATCTGGCGGCCATGCGGACCGATAAGATCATGATCGAGGGGCATACGTTCAACGTCTGGCTGGCCGAGACACCCGAGCAGCAACGGCTGGGCCTGATGAACGTCACGCAGGACGAGCTGCCGGACGACTGGGGCATGCTATTTGTCTTTACCGATGATCGCGTCCGCCATTTCTGGATGCGCAACACCCTGATCCCCCTGGATATCGCCTACATCAACCACCAGGCCGAGGTCGTCAAGACCCATACCATGCCCCCACTGACGTTGCAGAGCTTCTCTTCCGAACAGCCTGCCCGATACGCGTTGGAGATCAACGCCGGGCTCTGTGCCGAACTGGGCATCGACGAAGGCGATACGGTCACCCTGCCCGAGTCGGTGCTGCCCTCCCCCTGACGTGGGAGCAATTCGCTTTGCGCGGGGCAAACAACCTCGCCTGTCGCTTCGATTTGCCGATAGTCGTGATAGCTGGTGTTAGAACGGCAAGGCCGTCGGAACGTCCTATACGCTTCCGACGGGCCCGAACGAGCCTGTGGGGCCGTTGCGCATGTCCGACCTCAACGTGGTGCTTGTAGATATGGGCGGGCCGGAACCCCCGGCCTTGCACCATCTGGCGGGAACGGGCCGCTGTCACGTGCGGCGGCTCAGTGCATCGCAACTATCGATCGACAGTCAACTGCTCAGCGGCGTCGACGCCGTACTGATCGCCTGCGCCAACGGGCAAACACGCTGGACGTACCAGCATTACAAGCTGATTGAACACCTGCATTCCCGGCGGATCGGCACCCTCATCATCCAGGGCCCCGACGGATGCCTCGATCAAAACGAGCCTTCGCTGGCGAGCCAGGCCGGGTTGGATATCCCCGCCGACGAGCTATGGGGTCGACTCTCGACCATGGCGGGTTATCGGCCGCTGTTGCAGCGGATCGAGCGAGAGTTGGACAGCATGGAGCGGCTGGGCAAGCGACTGAATCAACACTTCGTGGAAATGGATCAGGAGCTTCGACTGGCCAGTAGGCTTCAGCAGGACTTCCTGCCACGTCAGCTGCTGCGCTTGGGTGACCTGAAGTTCGCCGCACTGTACCGGCCTGCCGGTTTTGTCAGCGGCGACATCTACGACGTGACGCGCGTGGACGAGGACCACGTGGCCTTCTATGTAGCCGACGCTGTGGGACACGGGGTGGCGGCCGGTCTGTTGACCATGTTCATCAAGCAGGCGATTCGGTCCAAGCGGATTCGCGCCGAAGATTATGAACTGCTCAGCCCTGCCGAGACGATAGGCGAACTGAACGAAGTGCTGGCTGCGCAGGATCTGTCCAACAGCCAGTTCGTCAGCGCGTGCTACTGCCTGCTGAACGTCAAGACACATGTGTTGCGTTTCGCGCGGGCAGGTCACCCTTATCCCATCCGTATCAGCGCCGACGGATGCCTGACCGAGCTAAAGAGCGAAGGCGGCCTGCTGGGTCTGTTTCCGGGGGAAGAGTTCGCCAACCGCTCGGTACAGCTCACGCCCGGCGACAGAGTGGTGCTGCTGACCGACGGGTTGGAAGACGCCTTCCCCGAGTCGCGCGGGGTGGGCCTGGCCGCATGCGGCAGCCAACAATTCGCAAACCTCGTCCGCCAACCGGCCGAGCAAGCGGTGGCCGGGCTGGCCGATCTGCTGGACGGCCAGCAGGGCTCTCTCGAGCCACAGGACGACGTGACGCTCGTCGTACTGGAGGTAGGCCAGGGCGCCGGCGAGACCGCCTCGACGTAACCTTCTTTTTAACAGTGGTTTACATACTTCGTTGCTGCAGCGAGCGCTTGCCGCTATACTATTGGGTTCGTGGAACGACCTTGCTGACTACCCCAGAAGGGTGTGAGACGCGACGATGAAGAAGAAGACGCATCCCAAGTATGTTGAGTGTAAGGTTACGTGCGGCTGCGGCAACAGCTTCGTTACCCGGGCAACGGTGGGGGAGTTGAACGTCGAGGTCTGCTCGGCCTGTCATCCGTTCTACACCGGCAAGCAACGGTACGTAGACACCGCCGGTCGGATCGAGAAGTTCCAGCGGAAGTTCGGCGGGAACTACTTCAAGAAGAACAGCAACGAAGGAAAAGAAACCAAGGCCAAGGCTTAGCGCAGTTACGCGATTGATGCACGCCGTGCCGCATGCGTTACCCAACGTCGGTACGGCGTGATTGTTTGTCCGAGGGACATACGTGCGCGACGCATGAGCTTTGGAGACGCAACCCATGGGCGAGTCGGCGATTGAATCAGGACTGCTGGCGAGGCTTCGCGAGGCGGCCGACCGATTCGAGCAGATCGGCAACGAACTGAACGATCCGTCCGTCGCGCGCGATCCGAGCAAGCTTGCCGCCCTCGGCAAGGAGCACGCCCGCTTGCGCCCGCTGGTGGAGCACTACCGGCAGTGCAGCCGCCTGGACGCGGAGATCGCCGAGCACGAATCGCTGGTGGCCGACGCCGACCAGGATGCCGAGCTGCGCGAACTGGCTGAACAGGAGCTGCCCGACCTGCGGGAGCAGCGCGACGCCGTACTCGAACAGATCAAGGACACCCTGGTAGCCGGGGACGAGCAGACGGTCGACAGCATCATCATGGAAATCCGCGCCGGCACGGGCGGCGAGGAGGCGGCGCTGTTCGCGGGCAATTTGTTCCAAATGTATCAGCGTTTTTGCGAGCGGAAGGCATTCAAGCTCGAGGTGCTGGCCAGTGCGGGAACCGATCTGGGGGGCTTTCGCGAGATCGTATTCAACGTGAAGGGCCCGAGCGTCTATCGCTGGCTGGGCTACGAGGGCGGGGGCCACCGCGTGCAGCGCGTACCCAAGACCGAGGCGCAGGGGCGCATCCACACCTCGGCGGCGACTGTCGCGGTACTGCCCGAGCCGGATCAGATCGACGTGCAGATCGACTGGGATAAGGACGTGGTCGAGCACGTTTCGCGTGCAGGCGGGCCCGGCGGCCAGAACGTCAACAAGGTCAGCTCGGCCATCCGGCTGGAGCACGTGCCGAGCGGCATTACCGTGTCGATGCGGGACGAGAAGAGTCAGCACAAGAACCGAGACAAGGCAAGGCGCATCCTGGTCAGCCGCGTGCACGAGTTGCACGTGTCGCGCGAGCGGGCCGAGCGCGACCAGGCCCGCAAGACGATGATCGGTTCGGGCGACCGCTCGGACCGCGTTCGCACCTACAACTTCCCGCAAAACCGCTGCACGGACCATCGCATCGGGCTCGACCTGTACCGCCTGGAGGCCATCCTCGACGGCGACCTGGACGAGCTGATTCTCGCCCTCCAGGCCCACGATCGAAAACTGCGGCTTCAAAGCCTCTGATTGTGTCGGCCCCGGCGACGGTTCCCGGCGCGACCGCGTGCGGGGGCATCGAGTTGTGCAGTCGCCTTCTGCACGCACCGGCGCAGCGCGATTGGCGCCGGTTGTCCACACACTGTAGTGCTGCTAACGTAGAGGTTAGACTTGTGGCTATCGCAGCACCTATGCTGGTGCTGCCGAGTTCTATCGATAGCGCGGAGGTCGGCCTATGAGTAAGACGAGTGGTCCGGATGACGCCATGCAGTGGGACCTGTCGGACCTATACAGCGGGCCGGACGATCCGCAGATCGATCAGGATCTGAGCGAGGCGCTGCGTCGGGCCGAGGCCTTCGGGCAGCAGTGGCGGGGCAAGATTAACATCGAAGGCGGTGCGCCGGCCGCCGCTGTGGCCCAGGCCGTGGCCGAACTGGAAAGTCTTCTGGAGCTGGTGGGTAAAGCCGCCAGTTACGCCGCTCTGCTGCACACGACGGACACGACCGACACCGCACGCGGGGCACTGCTTCAGTCGGTGCAGCAACGCGTGACACAAATCCAACAGCACGTGCTGTTCTTCGACCTGGAGTGGATGGACGTTCCCGACGAGGTAGCCGATCGCGTGCTGGCCGACCCGGCCATCGAGCGGCACAGGCACTATCTGGAGCGGCAGAGGCGGTTCCGTCCGCATCGACTGACCGAACCCGAGGAATTGATCGTCAACGAGCTGGCCAACACGGGCAGCCGGGCGTGGAGCCGCCTTTTCGACGAGGCCACCGCGGCGATGGAGTTCGGCGTGCGTGTGGGCCGACGCACCAAGCGCCTCAACGAATCGCAGACGCTGGCCATGCTGTACGATGCGCGGCGCGAGCGTCGTCGGGCAGCGGCAACGGCCTTGACTGCGGGGCTTAAGGACAATCGCCGCCTGCTGTCCTACATCTTCAACACGATGGTATGGGATCATGAGATCGGCGATCGCCTCCGCAGATACCCCGACCCGATGGCCTCACGTCACTTGGAGAATGAGATCACGGGCGAGACGGTGGAGGCGATGATGTCGGCCTGCGAGCAGGCGTACCCGGCCGTGCATCGCTACTACCGACTCAAGGGGCGTTTGCTGGGCATCGACGATCTGAAGGACTACGACCGTTACGCACCGGTGGGCCGACGTCTGCCCAGCCGCAGCTTCGCCCGATGCCGTCAGATGGTCCTGAAGGCGTTCAAGGGCTTCTCGCCCGAGGCGCACCGGGTGGTGAAAGACTTCTTCGACAAACGTTGGATCGACGTGGAGCCGCGGCCCGGCAAGGTGGGCGGGGCGTTTTGCGCGATGACCGTTCCGAGCGTGCATCCATACGTATTGTGCAACTACACCAAGACGCTTCGCGACGTAATGACGGTGGCACACGAGTTGGGCCATGGGCTGCACCAGACGCTGTCGAGGCCTGTAGGGTATTTGCAGGCGCACTCGCCGCTGACGCTGGCCGAGACCGCCAGCGTATTCGGGGAGATGCTGGTGTTCGATCGGCTCGTCGACGAACTGGGTGAGAGTCCGGCAGGCCTGGCCCTGCTATGCGGCAAGATCGAGGACACGTTCGCCACGGTGTTCCGGCAGGTGGTGCTGACGCGCTTCGAGCAGTCGCTGCACGAGAAACGTCGCGCGCAGGGAGAGCTGCCGCCCGAACAGATCGGCGAGTTGTGGATGGCCGCCAATCACCCCATGCACGGTGACGCCGTCGAGCTTACCGAAAACTACAGTTGGTGGTGGTTGTACATCCCGCACTTCATCCACTCGCCGTTCTACTGCTACGCTTACTCGTTCGGTCAACTGCTGGTACTGGCGCTCTATCAAATGTACAAGCAGGGCGGCGACGATTTCGTGCCGGCGTACATGAATCTGTTGGCGAGCGGCGGATCCGATTCTCCCGATCGCCTTTTGGCCGGGATAGGCGTCGACGTTCACGACGAGGGTTTCTGGGCGGGCGGTTTGTCGCTGGTGGACCGGATGGTAACACAGGCTGAACGGTTGACGGAAACCGTCTCAGGACAGTTGTAACCGGCGTTATACACGGCACTTCGGCTCTGTTTTAGCCCGCATCCCAGGATGTTTCGAGGGCAATGGTTTTTGGGGGTATGTCGGCGCGCTGATTTTGTGGTAGAATCATTTGTGATGGGGTGTGCAGCCGTCGCCGCGGCGAACGACACGCATCTTGATCTGCGGCAGGCTGGCCGGACATTTCGGGTTGACAGGCGCTTGGTGCGCGGATTTGGGCGGTGCGTTGACCTGAGAAAGGTGGTGATGTCGGTGTCGGCAGAGACCTTTGTCACAGAGGTAAGATCGAGCAGCGCGCGCCAGCGTTGGACGACTCTGGTGCCCGAGTTGGTGCAAGCCCTGGCGGCCGCCCCGTCGCGCGACGTGGCGCGTCGCGTGCTGCTGGATTGGGCGGATCGGCGCGAGCGGGCCTTGCGGGCGGAAGACCCACACGATCGCCCGGCATTGGAGTTCTACCTGAGCCTGCTCTGCTGCCGCGTACTGCGAAACATTTTTTCGCGGCGCGGCGAAGTGCTGGCCGGCTACAGTGCGGTCGAGGCGATCTGGCGGTCGTCGCGGTTCGAACTGAGCCCGGCCCAGCCCATGCCCAGGGAAGGATTTTGGCAGGAGATCTCGCATTTGTTTTTGGGGGCGACGGGAAGGGCACCGGTCTATCGTGGCATGGATACGCCGGACTTCGTCGGCATGAGCGGACGAAGCGCGGCGCGCGAGCGCAATCGCGAGTTGGAGGAGCTGGGGCGCGAGGCGCAGATGTGGGTCGATCGCTATCCGGACGGCCTCTCTACGGAAGCATCGGCTCGTCGCAGCAGAAACCGACAGCGCATTCTCACGATCATGGGGGCCAGTCAATCGGACTGGTCGAACTGGCGGTGGCAGGTTGGGCATGTCATCCGTGACGAGCACACGTTGTCGCGGCTGGTCGAACTGACGGACGAAGAGGCAGAAGGTATTCGCCTGGCCAGGGCGGCGGGGTTGCCGTTTGCCATCACGCCCTACTACGCGAGTTTGATGGACCGCCGGCCTCACCGCCGTCGTGACCACGCGGTGCGCGCCCAGGTTATCCCCAGCGTCGACTATGTGTCACGGGTGTGTGCGGCGCTGGAGGAGACCGGTCCGGAAGAGTTGGATTTCATGGGCGAGCGCGACACCTCGCCGGTCGACCTGATCACCCGTCGATATCCGCAGATTGCCGTATTCAAGCCGTTCCATGCCTGTGCCCAGATCTGCGTGTATTGCCAGCGGAACTGGGAGGTGCGCGACGTAACGTGTCCGACGGCTGCGGCCAGCCGTGAGCAGATGGCCAAGGCGATACAGTGGGTATCCGAAAATGAGGGGTTACGCGAGATTCTCATTACGGGCGGCGACCCGCTCATGCTGCCCGACGCCACGCTTGACTGGCTGCTGAGCGAGTTCGGCCGCATCCGGCACATCGAGCGCATACGGCTGGGCAGTCGTGTGCCGGTCGTGTTGCCGATGCGGATCACACCGGAGCTGGTCCGGATCCTGGAGTCGTATCAGAACCCGCCCAGGCTGACGATCTGTCTGGTCACGCATGTCGAGCACGGGTACGAGCTCACGCCCGACACGGCGCGAGCGACGCAGGCCCTGCGTCAGGCGGGGCTGAGCCTGTACAATCAGCAGGTCTACACGATCGAGAACAGCCGGAAGTTCGAGACGGTGGCGCTGCGGTGTGCCCTCAAGCGCATCGGAATCGATCCGTACTACTGCTTCAACACCAAGGGCAAGGAGGAGACACGTTTTTTCCGGGTGCCGGTCGCTCGCATTCTTCAGGAGCGCAAGGAGGAAGCGCGCCTGACGCCGGGGACGGTTCGAACCGACGAGCCGGTATTCAATCTGCCGCGCCTGGGCAAAAATCATCTGCGGGCCGGTCAGGATCACCACGTAATCGGTCTTCGACCCGATGGTGGCCGTGTGTACGAGTTCCTGCCGTGGGAGAAGGGTCTGGCCCCGGTGCCGTCCTACGTCTACCGGGACGTGCCCGTTTACGACTACCTTCGCCGTCTGGCCCGGCGGGGGGAAAGAACCGGCAACTACCGAAATATCTGGTACTACTTCTGAGTGGAAGCTCCGTCGCGCGGAACTGTCGGCAGGGCTCTTGACTGGAGGCCTTTACTCGTGTTGACGATAGAAGGGGCAGGACCTACCATTCGTGGACGGGAGGATCGTCAAGGAGCCGACCGGTAGGTTTGCCCGATTGGGAGTGGCGCGATGCTCTGCCAGCGATGCAAGAAGAACACCGCAACAGTACACCTCACCGATATTGTCAAGAACGAAAAACGTGAACGACACCTGTGTGAGAAGTGCGCCTCAGAGGAAGGCATAACGGTCAAGCAGCAGGTGCCGATCAACGAGTTGCTCGCCAACTTCGTGATGGAGCAGTCGGGCGCTCGTGAACTGGCGAAGTTGACCTGTCCGGAATGCGGGATGAGCTTCCTGGAGTTCCGCAATAGCGGACTGCTGGGCTGCCCGAATGACTACGACGCGTTTGCCAAGGCTCTGGTTCCGCTGCTGGAGCGGGCACACGAAGGCGCGTCGCAGCACAAGGGCAAGTCGCCTGCCGGAGGCGGCCCCGACAGGGAGAAGCAACGACAGGTGGCGGCGTTGCAGCGGCAACTCGCCGAAGCGGTGGAGAAGGAAGACTACGAGTTGGCGGCGAAATTACGAGATCGAATGAAGGCAGTCGAGCCGTGAGCAAGATCGACGACCTGGCACGCAAAACAGGCGAGTGGCTCCGCGGGGGCGGGCCGCTCTCGGAGGTGGTCATTTCAACGCGCATCCGTCTGGCGCGCAACCTCGCGGGCTTCCCGTTTTTGAGCCGGTGCAACGCACAGCAGCGAAACGACGTTCAGAAGCTGCTGAAGGAGCAGATCGAGCGGCTCGATCTCGGGCAGGAGATATTCTACGTCGATATCGACCAGGCGGACGAGCTGGACCGGCTTGTCCTCATGGAGCGTCAGTTGATCAGCCGGCAGCACGCTGAAGGCGAAGGCAGCCGCGGCGTCGGCATCTCTGCCGGCGAAACCATCGCCCTCATGGTCAACGAGGAGGATCATCTCAGGATCCAGGTTCTGCGCAGCGGGTTGGGACTGCCTGAAACGTGGGACGAAATCGACCGCATTGACGACATGCTCGGTGAGTCGCTGGAGTACGCCTATCATCAGCGTTACGGCTACCTGACGGCCTGTCCGACCAATGTGGGCACCGGTATACGCGTATCGGTCATGCTGCACCTGCCGGCGTTGAAGTTCACGAGCCAACTGGATCAGGTGTTCCAGGCAGCGCGGGACATGCGCCTGGCCGTCCGCGGGCTCTACGGTGAGGGCACCGAGGCCGTGGGTGATTTCTACCAGTTGTCCAACCAGACGACGTTGGGCAAGAGCGAAGGGCAGATCATCAGCGAGTTTGAGCAAATTCTCCCCAAGGTCATCGACTACGAGAAGCAGGCGCGACAGGCCCTGCTGCGTGACAAGCTGACGTCGCTGGACGACAAGATCTGGCGGGCATACGGCATGCTGCAATATGCACGTAGCGTCAGCAGCGAGGAGACACTGTTTCTGCTGTCGCACCTGCGAATGGGCGTCAACCTTGGCCGGATCGACCAGTTGAGCCTCAAGACCGTCAACGAGTTGATGCTCAGCACACAACCGGGGCACCTGCAAAAGCTACGGGGGGAGCGCCTGGCCGGCGAGCAGCGCGATGCCATCCGGGCCGAGTACATCCGGCAGCGGCTGCACGGGCCGAGCGAGAACTGATCGAATGTTTTGCCGCGGCGCGTCGCTGAATCACGTGCCGCTCCTTTTTTTTTGCGCTGCGAGGGCTGCTTGCGGGGAACTGACGCACAGCGGCTCATCGGCGTTGACGGCAGGGGGGCAGGCGGTTAGAGTTACCGCGCATCTCTTGGATTCAACTCCGGCCTTCGGGTCGGTGGCTGAGTGTCGGCGGCTTGACGGAGCGGGCCGCCCGGATTCGTTGGCGACGGACGGCCCTTGTGCAAGATCTGCACAGCATAAGGAGAAGGCGATGAGTGGGTTGATTCGCTGGGCGATCGGGTTTGCGGCGGCCTGTACATTGGTGGTGGGCTGCGGCCAGGCCGAACCCAAGATGGAGGCAGCCAAGCAGGACAAGGCCAAGGCAACCAAACCGTGCGAGAAGAAACCGGCCGAAATGGAAACAGCCAAGCCGGCCGAGGCCGAGCAGCCCAAGCCCGCTGCGGCGCCCATGCCCCAGCCGACCGAGGCCGAGAAGGGCAAGCCCTTCGCGATCATGGCGATGATGAGCAAGCCGGTCGTGCTCGACGGGCAAATCGAAGACGCCTGGGGCGAGCCAATCCCGGGCCTGTTCGTCGATACGCTGGACGGCAAGCCGGTCGACTGGCAGACGAAGGTGTGGTTGTTGTACGACAAGACGAACCTCTACATTGCGGCGCGGATGGCCGAACCCGACATGAGCGAATTGGTCTGCCTGGTGGAGGACCGGGACGGCGACGTTTGGCAGGACGACGCACTGGAGATCTTCGTCGACCCGACCAACACGTTGAAGGAAGACGTGTACTATCACATCATGGTGAACGCTGCGGGCGTCGTGGCCGATCGCCAGGGCGCGCCGGATTCGATGGGTGCCGATTGGGCGTGGGATGCTGAGGGCATCAAGGCCAAGGCCTTCAAAGGCAAGGACTACTGGTCGGTCGAGATGGCTGTCCCGTTGGCGGCGTTGGACGTCAAGCAGGTTGCCGCGGGGCAGCGATGGGCCGTTAACTTCTGCCGCACGCGGCACGGCAACCTGATGGAGTCGGCGTGGTCCAACACCGGCCCGGAGACGTTCCACAACCCACAACTTTTCGGGCACGTCGCGCTGCGCTAGCCAATAACGGGAAAACACGATCGATTGTGACGAGCCGGCTGTCTCGTGCAGCCGGCTCGTTATGTCAATGCCTGTCTTGCCGGCGGTATGGTCAAAGTCACCTGGTTGTCGCGTGACAGGCCGGGCGTTACGATACTGTGCAACCATGTCTCGTGAGTGCAGGCCATCGATATCCTGCCGTGCAGTGCCCGAATCGGTGACGCGCCGCCGGGCGATGATCTTGTTGGTGCTTCTGCTCGCCTGGTCCGCTATGTGGGGCGTGCTCCTGGCCCACGGACCGGCCGCATCGGACGACACGCTCTATCTGATCGCCGCGGAACGACTTGCCGCCGGCCAGCCGCCAGGCTTCGCCGACCACCGCGTGGCACGCGGCTCCTGGATGATCTTGCTGGCGGCGGTGTTGCGCGTGTTTGACACGCACATCTGGGCGTTCTGCTACCTGGATGTCGCGTTCGGCGTCGCGTGCGTAGCGGCCCTCTACTGGCTGGGTGCAATGCTGCTCGACCGGCGATCGGGCCTATGGGCGGCGTTGCTGTTTTCGAGTTTCCCCCCTGCGTTGCGGTACAACGGGATCGTTTTTCCGGACAAGTTCGGCCTGTTTCTGGCGCTCGTTGCGACAGGCGTGTTCCTGGTCGGCCTTGAATCGCAGGGCGCAAGGCGTTGGGTGTGGGCTTGTCTTTCCGGTGTGCTGTTTGCGGCGGCGATTTCGGCTCGGGAACTGCCCCTAATCGCCTTGGGGGCGGTTTGTGTCTTTGCGGTCTATCAGGCGAGACCGCGAACGCGCGGGTTGGCCCTGGCGGGGGCCATGCTTGCTGTCGCCCTGTTGGTGTTCTCCGGCGAGTATGTCTTTCACGCCTGGTGGACGCAGGATGCGCTGTACCGTCATCACGCGTCGCAGGAGTCGTTCGGCGCGGGCGGCATCCATGTCAGACCGTTTGCGTTGAAGTCGCTTCTTTTCTATCCAGCGAGCCTTCTCTTGACATGGTGGGACACGGGTCTGTTCGGATGGCTGTTGCTGGCTGGCTTGGTGTTCGCCCTGCGGGTGCGCGGTGCACTGATGCTGCCGGTGTTGTGGGTCGTCTTACTGGGCTTGTTTCTGACTTTCGGAAGCACCTCGCTGACCGATTACCGGCCCATCCCCAAGCAAATTCGTTTCCTTCCCATGTTGACGGCATTGTCGTTCGTTGCCTTCGGGGGTCTGTGGGAATACATCTGGCGGGCAGCCGGCGGGGTCCGAGCCTGCCTTGGCTTGCTGCTGGCGGGGATCGTCGGCGCGGGGATTCTTGCGGCCATCGGTAACGGCAGGCCGCTGTACTGGGGTGACTTTCCGCTTGCCGTCGAGCGGGCGGTCGCCCTTCGCCGTGCGGACGCGTGTCCGTCTTTAGTGATCCCCGAAATGGTGTACGGCAAGTTGCGCTTCGAGCACGCCGGAATGGTCGAAGATTTGCCCCGGATCAACCTTCGACAGAAGGATGTCGAGTTTGCCGACATGTTGTGGCCGGCGTGGTATAAGGCGCTGGTCATCCCCGCTTCGCTGCCGGAGCTGTGGACGCTTGCCATGACCCGTCAGCGGTCGGACGTGCCCGACCTGACGGAGTACCTCGATCGCAACGCCGAAGCCATCCCGCTCTACCGACCTGCTCGATTGGTGGACCGGCTACTGACCAAGCTCGGCGTGGCCGCGCCGGACGGACCACCACTGATCGGGCACCTCTATGTCCCAGGCCGAAGGTAGACTGACCTTCGAGAAGGTGCTCCCGGGCATTCTCGCGTCAGGAGACATCAGCGGCGCATCCTGCTAAAACGGCACGGGCAACCCGGCGAAGGCGCTTTACAAATTCGTCGACGCCAAGACAATGGCGGGTTGGCTGGACGAAGGGCTATGCTTGACCGGCGGTCCAGCCGGTGGGAGACGTGCACATGACCGTGATGGGCTCGGCGGTTCTCGTGATGGGCGTCCTCGGAGCATTCGAGGCCGAACAGGACGGCGTCCGCATCCGCGCCGACGTCCAGTCAAGCATCTACACCTGGCAGGTGACCAACGTCAGCGCCCCGCCGATCACCCACTTCGAGATCGGACAACACCACGGCTACTACTTCGTCGGGCCCAAAGGTTGGCAGGTGGACGCGGACGGTCGCACGTTCCGCGCGTGGACGGGCGATCGACTTCGGGCCCTCTATCCGGGCGGAACGGGCACGTTTTCGCTACGTATGAGCAGTGGCGGGGCCGTTCTCGGACCGGTCCAAGCCGAGGTGGGCTTTGGCTCGACCGAGCCGGTGGTCTTCGACGGCGTGTGGGGCACAGCCGCCGAGCCGAGCCGTGTCGTGTCCCTCGTTGCTTTTGTTCTGTTGGCCGTGACGGTGGGGCACACAATGCTGTTGGCTCGTCGCGACCGCGCGGGCGCTACATCGCCGCCAGCTATCGACGTTCAAGATCTTCCTTCGCAGGATAGTACTGCTGCATGAGGACCGGCAGCGCCTCGCGCAAGAGCTTCTTGCACCGCGCCAGCGACGGGGCGGGATCGGCCTTGGCGGGATAGTATGCGACCGCCTCGATCTTGCTGAAGTAGACGTGACGCGGGCCCGGCCAGGCCGCGGCCAACCGCACCTGCTCGCGATTGTCGTAAAAGCGGCCGTTGGCGCAAAAAACATATAGCAGCACCACGTGATCCCTTGGCTGCTCCATTCGCAGCAGGCGAACGGGAACCCGCGGATGCTCCGGGGCCAGCTCCGGAGTGTCGAGCGTGATTGTAGAGACGTCCTTGACGATCGTGTTGCCCTGACGCCAGCACACCTCCGGCGTGTGGGGCACCCTGTCGTCGGGATCGCTGTAATAGGTGATGAAGAGCGCCTCTTTCCTGCCCGGATCGACAGACCCTTTCTCTTGTAGGAAAAGAACCGTGTACTCATCGGTGCCGATCGCCTCGAAGGGCGCGCTGACGGCCGGGACATCGGGAATCCTGTTAAACGACGGGAGGGCTGAAACGTCGAAATCCTTCAGCGAGCGCCGCAGATCGATGGGCTCTTTGCGGTAGTAATCCGCCAGGGCGGTCACCGCCGGCCGCAGACCCAGCGCGGCTGCGATCGCGATCATCGCCGAGAGCACAAAAACCGGCGACACCAAGCCCCGCCACAAAGGACGTGCCAACCGACTCATTGGCTTGCCTCCGCAGGCGCATCCGGATCCCCGTGCCCACCGACGTCACCCCTGCCGCTTCCGCTGCTGATCCATCGGCCCAGAGCCGCACAACACAATGCGAACGCCCCATAGGCGGCCAGAAGCGAGACCACAGCCGACACGTTTCGCGGCATCGAGCTCAACGGCGGCGCGTGGCCGTAGATCGTGGCCACGCCCCAGGTGAAGGCGCGCAAGAAGTTGCAGAACAGGACAATCGGTCCGGCCGCGATGGCCATGAGGGCGACCTGCCAGAACGGCCTGATGCGAGCGAAGACCACGAACACGCCGATGAAGACAGACGCCCACAGCAACGAAGCCCCGCGGCGCGCCTCGCCCAGGGCGATGGTTCCACTCGCTTCGCCACGGGTATACGAGAGATCGGGCCCGACAAGCGCGACCTGGACACCGGGCAACTCATCGAGGGCGAGCCGCGCTGCCGACAGCGTACGCGTCTCCACGGGGATGATCAGGCTCGCGTAAATGCGCGATCCGACCGGCAGGGACAAGGCGATCAGCAGCAGCATCGGCCCGGACCGCTTCAGAACGTGCCGGCCGCCCGCCGCCAACACCGCACCCGCCAAAACGGGCACAAGACTGATATCCTGAAGATACCCGAACGGCACCGGCCAGATCGCTGCTGCGTGAACGGCAAAACCGGCCGCCAAGAGCACCATGCCCCAAAACGAGCCGGACGTCAGACCCTCGGCCAACTGCCGCCTGCGACGGTACACCAGCAGCAGGACAGCCACCGGCGCCACCAAAGCGTGTGCCCAGTCGCGATTGCTCAGGGCTGTCGAAACGACGAACATAAGCCTTGGCCAGAACGCCCAGATGCACAAACCCACGAGAACCGCTGTTTTCACAAGCGCTTCCCACCCCGATACGCCGGGCCGATGCTCTTCGATTGAGGCGGAAGCTGCTTGTTGAGTGCGCATCTGTTTCATCCGTGGCCGGCGACAATGGAGTCGACTAGGGCACGTAATATGTCCAACTCAGTCGGCCCGAACTGAACGTCCGCCAATGCTCGAACAGCAGGCGCTGCCTGAACCGACGGGGATGGATAACGAATTGCGACCGCTGCTGCCACTCGATCAACTCGGATACGACGCGGTCCTTCTCGGCTCCGCTGACCCGCACGGGCGACTGCTCGTCCGGATCGGCCTCCAGGTCGTATTGTAGTACGCTGTCGCGGTACGGCCAATAGAGCCATTTGCGCGACCCCTCGATGAAGCCGAGCGGACTGCCCGCGAACCACGACGAGAAATACAGACGACGCTGGGGGTCGTTGTAGGTGAAGGCGTTCTCACCTTCGAAGCCGGCCTCGGAAACGTCACACCCCAACAGCTTCAGTAGGGTCGGCGTCACGTCGAGTTGCGAGCACGGTGAGTCGATGCGGATACCCGGTTCCACGTGCCCCGGCCAGCGGATGATCCATGGCACGTGCAGGACCTCCTCGTAGGGCACCCAGCGGCTCGGGCGGCCGTGCGTTCGCATCGTCTCTCCGTGGTCGCCCATGACACACAGGATGGTGTTGTCATACAGGCCGCGGCGCTGAAGCTGCCCGCACACTTCCTGCACGAAATCGTCGGTGTAGCGCAACGCCTGATGCATGTTGTCCGCCGGCGCCGTCTGCGGTGCGCCGAACCAGGCGGGAACCAGATAGGGCTCGTGCGTCACCGACGTGATCATCATCAGCACGAACGGCTTCGCCCCATCGTCCACCCACTTGAAGGCCGGCTCGATCATGCGGAAATCGTCGCCGCTGAAGATACCCAGTTGGGCCGAAGGGTCCTCCAGATTCTCCAGAAACCAGGCCCAGTCAAATCCCAGATTGTCGAAGAGGGCAGGCGCACACTCGAACCTGCCCTGCGATACCTGGAAGAATGCGGACCGGTACCCATGGCGAGCCAGGATCGAAATCAGTCCCTCATAGGGCTCATCGGCCAGAACGGCTTCGACGTAGTCCGGCTGAACGTCCGGCATCGTGCCCGTCAACGCCGCCCAGAACGCCTTGGTTGTCTGGGACACGGGAACACGAGTCAGCGAAAAGCTGACGCCCTCCGACGCCAGCTTCGTAAGGGTGGGCGTAGGTCGACTCGGATCGACCAGCGACGTGTGGCGGTACGCCACGCTCTCCAGCATCAACAGAACGATATTCGGCAGATCTTCAGGCGCCACCGTCGGTGGACCAACCTTGCGCTGCCCGGCGCGAGGCAGCGGGCGGATCTGGCGTTCGATCTCCGCGAACCGCGCGTGACCGAACGTCATGGCCTCCAGTGCGCCCCAATGACTGCTGAACCCCAACACCTCACTGGTGAAGCCCAACCCCGATGCCCCCCGACAGAGCGGCTGGAGCAGTAGCGAACCCGCCAGCACCACGGACGCGACGAGGGCCTTGACCGCCAGGCACCTGCGTGTCGACGCTACCGGAGCCGGTCGGACAAATCGCCACCCAAACCAGACGGCAAATCCCACAACCGTCAGTCCGATCGGAATCGAGTAATGCAGGTTGCGTGTCAAATACGACTGCACGACAGGCCAGAACTGGAGTGGGTCGTGAGCCAACGCCCCCAGAACGCCCGGCTGGAGCTGAACGCCGGTGGCGATCAGCCATGCGGCGTTCAGAACGCTCCACAGCAGCGCCGCCCCAGCCACCGCCAGAGCAACGCGAGCCAAAAGCGCGCGCGGCTTGTACGCGTACAGCAGCCACGTGATCAACGCAATTGCGGCGAAAAACGCCAAGTCATAGAGGGCTATGTCAGCCCATGCGATCAGGACGTTGGCCGGCTGGTGATGATTGATGACGACTCTTTTGGCCGCCAGCGTCCACGCCAGGGCCACCAACAGGATGGTCGTCTCGGGCCTGGGCAGCCACTGTCGCAGCTTCGCCCAGCGGCCAGCATGATCCGAGGCCTTCCCCGGGCCGGGCTCCACGGGCGGCGGCTGCTCATCGATCGCCGCACCCATCAGGTTCCTGCTCCGTCGCGAGCGGTGATGCCTGCCCGTTCCCGCCTCTGTCGTGCGGTCCAACACGAGCCGTGAGCCGTTCGCACAGCCCCCGGTGAGCATCCGAGGGCCGGACAAGCCGAGCAAACCAACGGCCTGACGAGTACGTACGTCCTCACAGCGCCCAGTATAGGTTTCGCGGTTGCTTGCGGCAATGCTGCTCGCGGTGTCCCCCAGCTACTTTGACCCGGCAAGACCCGGCCGACTACACTAGTAACAGGCTGAGCGGCAAACTGCCAACAGGATCCTCTCCGATGTGGCTACGAGACAGAACGCAACGGGTGTCGGTCGGGGGCGTGCCAATCGGCGGCGGCGCCCCCGTCAGCATCCAGTCGATGACCAATACCCCCACTCGCGACGTCCAAGCGACGCTCGCGCAGATCCACGAACTGGTTGAGGCCGGCTGTGACTTGATCCGCGTGGCCGTGCCCACCAAGGACGACACGGCCGCCCTTGGGCAGATCGTGCGTGAATCACCCATCCCCGTGATCGCCGACGTGCACTTCCACTTTCGCCGCGCGATCGAGGCCGTCGAGGCCGGGGCGGCGAAAATCCGCCTGAACCCCGGGAATATTTCCGATCGCCGACATGTGCTCGAGGTGGTCGAGGCCTGCACGCGCCGCAACGTGCCGATACGTGTCGGCGTCAACGAGGCAAGCATCGTCGAGCGCCGCGATTCGGGTGCTCGCTCGACCGAGCTGAAGCAACTCGCCGGCGACTATCGACGCACGATGGTTGACTTGATGCTCCGCAAGCTCACCGATTATGTGGAGATCTTTCGACAGGCCTGCTTCGACCAACTCGTGCTCAGTGTCAAGAGCAGCGACGCGCGCCTGCTCATCGCCGCCTGCCAGGCCGTGAGCGAGCGGTTCGACTATCCGCTGCACCTGGGTCTCACGCACGCCGGGCCGCCTGAGACGGGGCGAATCCGGTCGGTGGCGGCTTTGGGGGCGCTGCTTTCACAAGGGATCGGCGACACGATCCGCATCTCCTATGCTTCACACCCCATCGAGGAAGTGCTCGACGCGAAGGAGCTGCTGTGCAGCCTCGGGCTTCGCGCGCGAACCGAACCGGAGTTGATCGCCTGCCCCACGTGCGGACGCATTCAGGTCGATCTGGTCGATCTGGTGCAGCGCGTTCGCCGCAAACTGGCGGGCATCAAGGTGCCGATAAGGGTGGCGGTAATGGGCTGCGTCGTAAACGGACCTGGCGAGGCCGAAGGAGCCGACGTGGCCCTGTCGGCGGGCAACAGGCAAGGCATCATCACGGTGCAGGGTCGTCACGTCTGCACTGTTGCCGAGTCCGAAATGCTCGACGCCCTGTACGCGCAGTGCGTTGAGTTTGCCGAGCGCGTCCGCAGCGGTCAGGCCGAGCTCTCCGAAGCAGTGCGCTATGGAGCAAGTTCAGCCGATCAGTCTTCCCCGCAACCAGGTTAGTCGCGCCCGACGGCCTGAGCCAGCAACCCGTCGGAATCCTGCCGGCCGATGGGGAATATCGAATCGTGAAGCTGGGCGCGATGGAAATCCTGTTCGCCAAGCATCTGCCCGGCCGTCGAGCCGGTGTCCATCAGTTCGGTCGGATCGTCCGTGTGATTCAGACCCAGTAGATGCCCCAGTTCGTGGCTGGCAACATTTGCCAGCACCTCAGCCATACCCGATGCGCCGGGATTGTACGGCATGAACAGGGAGAAGGTCTCGGTATACACCATGGCCTTCTGCTGCCGGTTCAGATTGTGGTAATCGACGTAATCCGACAGACCGAGATAGTATGCGCTGAGTCCACCGAAATAGATGGTGGTGTACGGCTCGTCCGGCAGGTCGCCCTCGGCCGTGCTGTAAATGTCCACGTCGTAGTCGGCAAAGTCGGCGCGGACCTCGGCCTCGACCCGATTGACGATCTCGGTAGTGTCACCGGCCAGGCTGCCGTGGATGTCGCCGGCATCGAACGCGCCGAAACTGATGGGCGTCGTACCGCCGATACTAATGTCCTCGCCGCCGTCGAAGTCCAGCACCACCACCTGCTTCTGAGCTTCGGGCACGTAGTTGCCCGACTCGACCTCGATCCAAAGCCCGTAGCCGCCGGTTCCCGACGTGTCCTCGGAAGCCGCGACGGCCACGTAGCAGGCTGGACTGTCTTCCCACACCACCATGTTGACGTAGGGTCTGCTGTCGATGTTCCAGATGCGGTCGTCGTTGGCGTAGAGCAGACAATCCTCCGCGTCAAAAACCGCAGCCGTGGCGTCT
>Ga0272441_10005018_pt1 | contig 23404 bp, 19 predicted proteins | sample SSMProp6N_FD_193582 | JGI IMG/M metagenome (GOLD analysis project Ga0272441, IMG submission 193582) | Marine sediment archaeal communities from Little Sippewissett salt marsh, Falmouth, MA, United States - SSM-Prop-6N | ecosystem: Environmental > Aquatic > Marine > Wetlands > Sediment ...
ACCCGCTGTTTCTGATCCGGAACAACCAGACGGGCCGCCACTTCGTCACGACCGACCCCTACGCGCAGTGCGCCCGCGAGCCGTTCGAGAACCCGTTCGAGCCGGGCCACGAGCTCCACGCGAGGTTCGAGAACAGGACGGTGCACCACACGTACCGGAAGCAGACCGAATGGCTCGAACTCCTCGGCTTCGTGATGCCGAAGGACAAGGCCGACACCGAAAGCCACGAATACATGACCTTGTCCAGTGTCCCGGCGATGGACGCATCCTTCGGTCGCGGGGAGAAGCTCGATGCGGACAGCCTGCTGGTGCCCGCTGAGGCCGCGAGGAGAAGGCAGGAATGACCGGGGAACGGCCTCGCTCACGGACTGCATCGATGCTTGCGTTCGCTCTCTGCCTGTCGGCCTGCCCCCATGGGCGGGCGCAGGGGACGAGAGCCCCGATGGACAAGAACCTGGCTGAAGGCGTCTTCGTCGGCAACGCCAACCTTCCCGAGCCTCCCGTGTACGAGGGGTTCGAGGTGTACGAAGGGCCGTTGCCGAAGGACCGCGACCCGTCCTTCTGGGACCTCCGCTCCCACCCGCAGACGAAGGACAAGCGCCTCGCCGAGGCTCAGGTGATGCGCGCGCTGCTTCGCCATTTCGACCAGGACGGCAAGAAGGACTGGGAGGTGGGCATCGGCACAGGCGGGCAGCTCTATTCCTGGCGCGGCCCCTGGGGCGAAGCGCTGCCGCCGCAGTTCGGCCCCTGGGTGGACGAGGTGTGGCAGGCGAACTTCCATTCCAACCAAGCCCAGGAGATCCTTAAGGCAATCTATGCGAACGACCCGCGGCAGACCAACATACACAACACCATCGGCCGGGCCTTTGTCCAGGCTTCGGCGCACGTGGACATCACCAACAAGAGGCTCTTCCCCTCACCGATGGTGGCCCGGTACTACAACAGGGGGAGCAAGTCCTACACCACGGTCAACCTGGCGCTCTCGGCAAGCCTCCCGACCCTCATCTACCACAACCTCCTGGTCTACGCCCGCTACCGCTACCTCGGCGACGGCGTGCTGGAGGTGACCAACGTCGTCTACAGTTTCGGCGAGTTCACCTATCCCTACGGCGGCATCCCCTGGGGCGGCGTCAGGACCACCGTATTCCCCAACCTCTTCGTCTCCAGGCCCGACGGAAGCTACGAGCACGTCGAGCAGTACTACGGCGAGCGCGGCACCGGCAGGAACTGCTCCGACACCGATGGCTGGCTCCTGGCGGCGGCGAAGAAGGACGACCCCCAATGTCCTGCGTTTGCCTTCGCCTACGGACGGGACTTCCCCTATGAGAAGATTCAGAAGGGCGACCCCCGGCCGTCGCTCATGACCTCTGGACGCGCCGGGCGCACCCCCGACGGCAAGCCCAACAGCCGCGACTTCACGATCATGGCCAACTCCGTGCGCGGCGTGCAGAAGCCCGGCACGGACTACTGGGTGCGCTACTATCTGATCACCGGGCCTCTCGCGAAGGTGGTGGAGAACGCGCGCAAGTACGCTGCCAGAGCGGACTACGGCGTGTTGAACTTCTCGGAGGAGCGGGCCGGCGCGCGGCCCCTGTACCGGGAAGAGATCCCCGGCGGCAGCGTCCTCCTGACCCGCCGAAGGCGGCGGGGGCAGGCGCCCGTATGCCGTGTCTACGACCAGCCGGTGCTCGGCTCGATGCCGCTCTTTGCCATCCGCGAGCTGCCCGAGGGCAAGGGCGTGGTCACGACCGACCTCTATGAGCTCTCGCGGCGGGTGAAATACGAAAACCCCGTGCCCAGGGACCACAAGCTCTTCAGCCGGCTCGAGAAGGCGTACACGACCTCCGTATACGAAAGCCAGGATGGGAAAGACCTCAAGTGGCAGCTCCTGGGCTTTGTGATGCCCGCGGACAAGGCCAAAGGCGAGCGGGCCGGCTACGTCGAGCTGGCGTCGATTGTGGACGGCCCCGGCACCAGGGGCATGCTGGCCCTCGGCCCCGGCGGGTTCGACTACAGCAATCTGACGGTCAGCCAGCCGCACGTCGAAGCCAACAGGCTGACGGTAAAGGTGACCGCCGAAGTGACAAACACCCGCAAGCAGCCGGCCTTCGCCGCTCCGCGCTTATATGTTCAGGACCTGGCCGCCACGGTGCCGGTCCACCCGGTTCGGCGCGTCGCGGGCAGGAATATCCTCCTCCAGCCAGGCGAGACAAAGACCCTCGAGTTTGTGGTCGACGGCGAGGCCCTGAGCATCGTCAACAAGGAGGGGGCCAGGGTCGTCGAGCCCGGCAAGTTCGAGGTGATGATCGAGAGCAACCCCGACGGCGTACTGAGCACGTGCAAACTGGTGGTGAGTGAGCTTATCACCGTCAAGCCCGGCCCCAAGTTCGAACAGCAAGCCCTTGCCCTCCCGAGACAGCTCGAGGCGAACCAGAAGTTCAGCGTCAGCACCGAGGTGAGCAACACGGGCGGCATGCGGGGCATCCGCGAGTTCTCGCTGTGGGTCGACGGCAAACGGATCACCGGAAGAAAGGTGGTCCTGCCGCCCGGCAGGAGGGAGAAGCTCAGGTTCGAGACCCTGATCTTCGAGCCGGGCGAACACCGGGTGAAGCTCGGGGACCGTGAGGCGACCGTTCAGGTGGCCGAGCGCCCCGCGACCTTCTCCTTCTCCGGCCTCCAGGTATCGAGAAGCGTGGCATACGTGGGCGACGAGCTGACGGCGAGCGCCACCGTGACCAATCTTGGCAGCGCCGCAGGGGTGTGCCAGGCAGCCCTCGAAGTGGGCGGCAAGGCCGTCGGGATCCAGGACGTCGCCTTGCCCGCGGCCCCAGGGGGTGCCAGCGCGACGGTGCGCTTCACTTGCCGTTTCGCCAAGGCCGGGACCTGCCAGTTCTCCATCGGCGGGCTGAAGCCGGTCGCGGTCGAGGTTCTGGAGAAGATCGGAAAGCCGTTCGTCGCGTTTGCCTCCGCTCAGGCGCAGATGGGCCTGCGCGACGGCACGTTCGTCATTTCGGTGATGGGCGACGACACCTTTGAGTGGGCGGGCGGGAAGCTCGACTTCTACGGCGCCATCGCCCGAGGGAAGACGACGGGCGACTTCGCCGCCGTGGTCAGGGTGGACTCCCAGACGCCGACCCACCCCTACGCCAAGGCGGGGCTGATGGTGCGCAACGACATCGCCCAACCCGGCAGCTCCAAGGGCTACGCGGCCATGTGCGTGACGCCGGAGAGAGGCTTCATCTTCCTCCACGACGCCAACCAGAACGGCTTCCTCGACCGCCCGTCGGAGTATGGCCCTCTGGCCAGGACCCAGTACCCCGTCTGGCTCAAACTCGAGAAGCGGGGCAAGGTGGTATCGGGCTACTGTAGCCCCGATGGCAAGGCCTGGAAGCGGGTGGCCTCCGCCGACATGCCCACGGCCGCCAGTGAGCAGCACGTGGCCATCTTCGCCACGTCGAACCAGATCGTCACCCGGGGCAAGGTGGAGTTCAGCGGTTTCTCGATGTCGAAGCCCGGCAAGGCATCCGAGAAGCAGGTGGCCAAGGTCGGTTCGCTGAAGAGCGTGCAGAAGGCCCACAAGGTGGTGACGGGCACCACGGCGAAGCCGGCCGAGCTCGGCAGGAACCTCGCCAGGCACCCCGACGTCATCGTCACCGCCAGCTCGGCGTTCAACTACAAGCAGGCGTTCTCGGCCAGGCTCGCGGTCGACGGCAACCTGAGGCGAGCCTGGTGCTCGAGGGCCGAAGGCGCCAACGCCTGGCTCGAGCTCGACCTCGGCCGCCCCGTGCGGATCACCCACGTCGCCTACAAATCCAGGCACAACATCGGCGACTGGGTCACCCGCTTCACCCTCACCTTCGACGACGGCAGCATCCAGGAGGGGCGTCTCATCGTAAAGAACATCAAACGGCTCCAGTACTTCGACATTGAGGATGTCACCACACGCCACCTGCGCTGGGATGCGCTGGAAGCACACAAGAACAATACCGGCATTGATGAATTCGAGATATATGGAGTACCTGTCGAGGAAGAGCTCAGATGAGAATACTCAGTGGACTGTAACACTTCAGCCGGATGAAGCCTGGAACGTGGACCGCATTCTGGCCTTAGCCCCAAGGGGGCGTGATGGACCAGCCCAGGGCGATGCCCTTATACTAGCCTAAGTTCAACAGTTAGAAGCCTGAGAGGCTTCTATTTGGCGATTCAGAGCTATCTGGACCGAAAGTCGTGACTACATGACCGGTCAAGTCTCAACGAGCTTGCGCCACTTGGCACGCCCCAGGCGAGGGGGCAGCTTGAGCCGAAGGCGGTCGAGGAGCGCCTGCTGCCACTTGTCCGGGCGGGTCACGCACCAAGGCTGGAGCTCCCCAAGGTAAGCGACCACGCGGTTGCGTGGTCCCCTGGGCGTGCGATACGACTCCACCAGCGCCCAGTAGACGTGGTCCTTGCCGTTCTTGCGCCGTTGGAGTTTCTTGAGAAACACAGGCCATCTGCCCTCCGTTCCGAGGGCGATTATCGCACATCCGGAGAGAGCCATTCAAGGGGGCAGGTCGTGACTACATGGCCTTTCGGAGAACCAACGTCTCAGAGAGCCGGATGGCGGCCCACTACGTCAAGGAGAGCCGCAAGAATCGCCGAAAAAAGCCTGAACTGTTGACCTTGGGCTAGGGGAAGGTGGAGCAACGGCCGGCTGTCCCCTCGTCGTCGGTGCTGTAGATGGCCGCAGGCTGGCGCGGCTCGGCAGGACATGGCCAGGATCGAGAGGCGACGCCCCAATCGGGAGAAGCCGGATTCGCCTCGCCACGTGGCTCATATCCCGCTCTGTTGCGCGCAAAGAAACTCGCGACCCGGTGGGTAGGCCCGGCCGGGGACTCCCAGCGATGGCGTGGAAGGGGGGCCCTGTCTATCTACTCACGGCAGAAATGGTGCCTCTCGGAATTCGCCTGAACGCGCTGACGACGCGGTGTGCTCGAACGGGGCGGCATGGCAGCGCCCTCGCCGCGGCGCCACGTGCCAGGCCCCCACGAACCGGGGGCACGACGCGTGGTGCGACGAGACTCGCGGCCCACGTGTTGCCTCTGGGTCCACACGCACTCGACCCGGAGCCTTCCTTCGCAGTTCGCAGGCTCCGCCGTTTGATCCACAGCGTCAGTGCGCTATAGTGTAAACTCAGTTGGCGTGCATCGGCTCTTGTACGGGGGACTACATAGGGGTCATGGCAGGAACCACGGCCACCATCATTGCGGTCGACCGTCGGCGAGACATTGCAGATCGTGTCCGACGACTCATTCCCTCTGGCGGAGTCCGCGTGGACTGGGTGTCGAACATCGATCTGGTCGCGGATCGGTTTGAGGAAGATTCCTACGACGTGCTGCTGATCACCAGCTCCGCGTTCAAGGCCGGGAGCACGGATGGGATCGAGCTGCTCGAGGTCATCAATACCCGCAGTCCCACAACGGAGGTGATCTTCCTGGCAGCCTCCGATGACATCCGGACGGCGATGACGGCGCTGAGGGCGGTGTCTTGTCAATACGTGAAACAGCCCGCTTCGGACGAAGAATTGCGGTCGGTGATCCAACTGGCTGTCGAGAGCCGGCCTTCGCGTCCTGAGACCAAGCTGCTCAAGCCGCCGCGCTTCGAGAAGATGGTCGGACAGAGCCGGTCGATGCAGGTGGCCTACAGGCAGATCCGACAGGCTGCGGCGACAGACATCCCGGTCCTGTTGTTGGGAGAGACGGGCACCGGCAAGGATCTGGCCGCTCAGGCGGTGCACAATCAGAGCGAACGAAGCACCGGCCCATTCGTGGTGGTGAATCTTGGTGCGTTGCCGGTGGAGCTTGTGGCGAGCGAGTTGTTCGGCCACGAGAAGGGCGCGTTCACTGGGGCGCGTGAGATGCGTCAAGGCAAGTTCGAACAGGGCCGTGGCGGCACGATCCTGCTCGACGAGATCGGCACACTCGACGAGAAGGGGCAAGTGGCCCTGCTGCGGCTGATCGAGACGAAGAAGTTCCATCGTCTTGGCGCGCGACGCGAGCGGAAGGCCGACGTGCGCATCGTGGCGGCATCGAACGAAGACCTGCAGGACGCGGTCCGACGGGGGCGGTTTCGCGAGGACCTCTTCTACCGCCTCGATGTCTTCCGGATCGATCTCCCCCCGCTGCGCGAACGCCAGGGCGACATTCCTTTGCTCGTAGATGAATTCCTGAGACGGTACAATAACCAGTTCGACAAGCACGTGGCCGGAATCGCGCCGGATTGTCTCGCCCTGATGGAGAACTACGACTGGCCAGGCAATGTCCGCGAGTTGAAGAACGTGGTGCAGCGCGCAGTCCTGGTGTGCGAGGGAGAGGTCCTGCACACAAGGTACCTCCCCCCCCGCTTTCGCCCCGAACGCCCCGTCCGGGGGAAGGTGACGTTCGAGGTCGGGACGCCACTCGACGAGGTCGAGCGAGAGATGATCGTGCGGGCGCTCGATGAGACGGGCAACAACCGAAAGCGCGCGGCGCAGCTCCTGGGGATCAGCCGCAGGGCGCTGTACAACAAGCTCCACAAGCACGACATTCGCTGAGTGCGTGATCGGTACACTTCCGTTCCTGCCTTATTCTCCTGGCAGTGTCCCTAACTCGTTATAGCAAAATGTGTTGTGGGGCCTGCCCTGTCGGGCACTCCACTCCTGGAGACGCGAAGTGTGCATGGTATGCACATGCCTGCCGTTCTGAAGGGGAGGATGTGCCGAATCTTCACAGGAATCGTGCGCGTCCCCGCTTCGACCTTGGTTCTCTGCCCGCGCCGAGTTCTCCACGAGGAGTGTAACGCATTGTGTGCTAAGAGGGTATGACGACCTGGTGCGTGCCCCGCCGGCTTTGGCACGGTTATTGCTGCCATGGAACTACGCGGCAAGGGCGCACGGAGGCGCGATCCTACCCGGTGACCCGCGAGACCGGCCTTCTACAGCAGACGGCCTGTGTGTCTGTGAAGGGTCACAGCCCCTCGCTATCGGCATCAACCGTCCCCAGGGCTCGTCGGGGGAGCCGTTGCCTCCGAGGCCATGAACCGGCTCGTCGGGTCGAAAGCAACGGTGAGGATTCGGAAAGACTGGAACCTTGCGATCACACGCCATACTGATCATCGGGGGAAGACTGGACAGGCAGCTCCTGGACGCATTCTTCGAGGTGGGCCTGACGGCTGTTGTGAAGAAGGAGTGGGCCGGGGCCTCCGCGAGGGCGCGTCAGGCAGGCTACGAAGCCGTAGTGATCGACGGCACTGACCCCGACGCGGGCGTCCTCGAGGTCATGCTCAACGTGCGCGACTTCGATGAACTGGTGCCCATACTCGTCTTGGGCGCAAAGGAACCGCCGGTGCGCGATGAGCTGTTGCGGAGATTGTGCGTGCAGTGGCTGAGTCGGGACGGTGCGCCAGGCGCGATAGCACGTCATGTCCGGGACGTGACCGATGGCGCCGCGACGCGTGGAGGCCCCGTTGAGGTGTGAGTTCCGTGCGTGCTGGATCACAAAGGAGGCCCTTATGAATAGCGAGGTTCGAGTCGCGGTCCTGAACGCCGATCCGAACCAACTGGCTTCCCTTCGGGAACAGCTCAGCGGGCTCGAATGCGCCGGCGCATCGTTCGACGCACATGCAGGAACCATCGAATGGTCGATGGAGGGTCAGCCTGACGTCCTGCTCGTCCATGGGACGGACGACCCGGAGAAGGCTGTGGAACTACGTCGGCAGGTTCGTGAGGCCGAGGGAGAGAAGGGGCTGCCCCTGCTGCTCGCCATCACGGCCTACCAGATGTTCGCTGCCCACGATCTGAAACGGATACCGAACAGCCACGATGTGATCGCTCCGGTCGACGAAGAGATGGTCCGCGACCGAGCCGACAGGCTTCGCCGTGGCCAGGACTGGTAGCAGCAACCGAGCAGGTTGAAAGGACAGCAGATGGACCCCCGCCGAACGGCGTCGCTGGCAAGGGCGTGCGCGGCCGACGTTGGACAGGCATCGACCGGGCAGAAAGACCTGGTGCTCCGCAAGATGGCGGAATCGCTGGTCCGTCGAAGGCCCGAGATCCTGGAGGCCAACAAGGCCGACGTGGCCGCCGCCGCCGAGAGCGGGCTGGCGCCTGCGCTGGTGAAGCGGCTGCGCTTCGGCGAGACCAAGATCGGGGCCCGCGTTCGCTGCCTCCACAAGATCGCCGCGCTGCCCGATCCTGTGGGACAGACGACGGCAATGGACCGGCGGCCAAACGGGCTCGAAGTGGCGCGCATGCGGGCGCCGCTTGGCGTGATCCTGATGATCTACGAGGCTCGGCCGCACGTGACCGTCAACGGCGGGGCGTTCTGCCTGAAGGCCGGGAATGCTGTGATCCTCCGCGGCGGGTCGGAGGCCCGACGCTGCAACGAACTGCTGGGCCAGCTCTGGCAGGAGGCGCTGGCCGCGGCCGGGCTGCCTCGCGAGGCGGTACAAGTCGTGAGTGGCTCGCACGAGGAGATCGGCGAGATGCTCACGCTGACCGACCACGTCGATCTCGTCATTCCTCGTGGTGGGAAGGGGTTGATCGAGGCGGTGTGTGCGAAGTCGCGAATCCCCGTGATCAAGCACTACGCAGGGGTTTGCCACGTTTACATCGACGAGGGCTCCGACCTCGAGAAGGCCATCCGCATCGCTCTCGACTCGAAGACGCTGATGCCGGAAGTGTGCAACGCCATGGAGACCCTGCTGGTCGCAGCCCCCTCGCAGGGTCACTTACCGAAGATCGTCTCCGCGTTCCGCAAGGCCGGCGTGACGGTCAGAGGGGATGAACGGACCCGCGCGATGGTGTTCGACGTGGAGCCGGCGGGACAAGAGGACTGGGCGACGGAGTACCTGGACATGGTCGTGTCGGTGCGGGTCGTGCAGGACGTCGGCGCAGCCATTGAGCATATCAATCGGCATGGCTCACACCACACCGACGCCATTGTGACGGACAGCGTCGGGCGGGCCGAGCGTTTCGTCCGAGAGGTCGACTCGGCCGTGGTGCTGGTGAATGCGTCAACGATGTTCTGCGACGGCGAGTCGCTGGGAATGGGCGCCGAGATCGGGATTTCGACGGACAGGCTCCACGCGCGCGGGCCGATGGGACTCGAGGAACTGACCACCTGCAAGTTCGTGATCCGCGGGGATGGCCATGTGATGGGAAACTCATAGCCGCCAACCGTGGGAGCACGTTGCTGCTGGATATGCGAGCTCGAGCACGCAAAGGAGGCCACTTGTGTGGGGAAAGAAACCGGGACGCCGCCAGCAGGAACGGCTGGCTCGGGTCGGAGAAAAGATCGCCTACCTGCTTCACCAAGTCCGTTCGCCGGTCGTCACGATCGGCTTGCTGGCCCGGTCCCTGCAAAAGAGCGCAAAGCTGAACGAGAAGGAGCGGCATCGGCTGGACCAGATCGTCGAGCAGGCCACGGTCATGGAGTCGATGCTTCAGGACACCCTCGGCTATCTGGAGCCCTCTCGCCCGGGGCATGCGCGTGTGAACACGGCGAACCTCATCCAGTGGGTCATTACGGCGGTCCTGCCTCAGGCGGCGAAAGCGAACGTGTCGGTTATGCCCGACGCCGCGAAGGGTGTGCCGGCCATCTCTGGGCATCGCCGGTTACTTCGGCAGGCGCTGCTCAACGTGGTGAAGAACGGTATCGAAGCGTGTGGCAAGCGACACGGCGCCGTGGTCATCAGTGCCCGGGCAACGGAGAAGAGCGTGGTCATTGAGGTGATCGACACAGGGGAAGGAATGCCTCCAGAGGCGGTCGAGGAGGCATTTGCGCCCTTCCACAGCACGAAGGAACGCGGCACGGGTCTGGGTCTTCCCTTGACCAGGAAAGTCGTGGGAGACCACAGCGGACGCATCTCAATCAACAGTGAGCCGGGGGCTGGTACTAAGGTGGCCATCCGTCTCCCCATCGCGGCTCCGGAGAAGGCTCCGGGCGCGCGCGAAAGCTGAGGCGCTTGCATGAAACGGATCGTAAGGCACTTCGTCGATGGGTTCCGGAGCACGGCGCAGAAGCGGGACCGGGAGGGTCGCAGGATCGGCGCCGAGCTGAAGTTCCCTCTGGTCAATGCCAACGGCGAAGCAGCGCGGCGTGAGGCAGTGGCTGCGCTCTGGGCGTCTCTCGAGGGCCTCGGTTGGGAGCCGGTCGTTGACGAGCTAACCCGCAAGATCGTAGGGGCGAAGAAAGCGGGGTCGCAGAACGACACCGTGGCTTCCTGCGAGACAGGCTACTGCAAGACCGAGTTCTCGCTTGCCCACGTGGCGGACCTCCTGGAGCTGAGCGACGATGTGACCGAGTTGTGTGAGACGCTGCGTGCCTTCTCGGACCGCGAGGGGGTCTACTTCCTCGGCTACGGCATCCAGCCGAAGACGCCTCCGAGCAAGCGGCTCCTCATCAGGAAAGGGCGTACGGCATTCTGGGGCAAGGTGTTCCGTTCCAATCACGTCATTGCTCCGCAGGACGGGGACGACGTGCACCTCTTCACTGTCAACGCGTCGAGCCAAGTGCACGTGGACGTCACTGAGGAAGAGGCGATCCACGCCGTGAATGTGTTCAACGGGCTTGCCGGCGCGCAGATCGCGCTCACGGCCGATTCGAGCGTGTGGCAGGGCAGGGTCGATCCCGACTTCAAGTGCGTGTGCGAGATGTTCTGGGACTGGTGGATGCCCGACGGCAAGCGTGTGGGGATACCAACGCACCCGTTCCAGGACATGACCGACTACGTGCACACGATTGCCAGGCTACGCCCTATCTACGTCAAGCGGAACGGGGAGCCCATTGGCGTGATGGACTACAAGACATTCGCCGAATACTGCCAGGCCGGCGAGCGGGCCCAGGGCGTCGACGCGCGGGGGCGGACGGTGCCGCTTACCCCGTGTGCCGACGACATCGACCAACACGGGACCTTCTACTGGTACAACGCCCGCATCTCACGCTACTACACCCTGGAGAACCGCGTCAACGACCAGCAGCCGCCCGGCCAACTGCTGTGCGTACCCGCTCTAACCCTTGGCATCCTGGAAGCGTTGGCCGAGGCAAAGGAGGCCATCGCATCCTATGTGTGGGAGGATCTCGCCGCAGCCCGGGTGGCCGCGTGTCGGGAAGGCCTGAGCGCCGTGGCCGGCGATGTTGCCGTGGGCAAGCTGGCCGAGCGGATGCTCGAGGTTGCGCAGCTCGGGCTGGAGCGGCGCGGCCTGGGCGAGGAGCGGTTCCTGGAGCCGTTGTGGCATCGCTTGAAGGAACGACGCTGTCCTGCGGACGCCGCCGCTGAGGTGTTCGACGAAGGTGGCATCGAAGCCTTGGTAGATGCACGGCGTCTCTGAGGACGAACGAGTCGAAAGGAGAGACTGTGAGCACAATACACTTCCCCGCAGAAGGCGAGCGCGACGTTTCCGCATCGCTCTACCAGCCGCTGTCCGGGGCCGACATCCTCAAGGTGGCGGACGCCGCGTTCGAGGTGCTGGCGAAGTCGGGCATGGCGGTCTACTCGCCGACCGCCTTCGAGGCGTTCAAGGCCGCGGGGGCCGAAGTGGATGCCGAAACCAGGACGGTGAAGCTCCCGCGTTCGCTCGTCGAGGATGCCATTGCCTCGAACCCGTCGTCCATCACGCTCTATGCCCGGGACGGCACCGACAATGTGATTCTGGAGCGGGACCGGGTGCACTACGGAACGGGCGGCACGGCGATCTACGTGCTCGACCCCGACACGGGGGAGCGGCGTGCCTCAACGAACGCCGACATCCGGCTCAACGCCCGACTGGTCCAAGAGCTCGACCACGTGCACCTGTTCACGATCAACGTGTTCCCCAACGAGATCAAGAACAAGGATACTATCGACGTCAACCGCTTCTTCCACTCACTCGACTGCACAACGAAGCACGTGATGGGCGGGATCTACTCTCTCAAGGGGTGCCACGATGTGGTTGCGATGGCCGAGCTGATCGCGGGCGGGCCGGCGGCCCTGAGGGAGCGCCCGTTCGTGTCGTTCATCACCCTCATCATCAGCCCGTTCAAGATCGACGAGCGCTACGGGGAGATGACGTGCTACTTCGTCGAACAGGGGTTGCCTGTGGTGGTTCCCACGGAGCCCATCTGCGGCACGACCTCGCCGGTGACCCTGGCAGGCAACGTGCTGACCCACATCGCGGAGACGCTGGGCGGCATTGCCCTGGTCCAGTGCGTGAAGAAGGGTGCTCCGGGTATCTGTGGCAGCGTCGGCTCCACCTGCGACCTTCGCACGATGGACCATCTGGGCGGGCCGGTCGAGCGCGGGATGATCAACGCCGCCGTGGCGCAGCTTGCCCAGCACTTCGAGATCCCCCTCTACTCGACCGCCGGCACCTCCGATGCCAAGAGGGTGAACATCCAGGCGGCCTACGAGAGCGCCATCTCCAACCTCCTCGTCGCCATGTCGGGCGCGAACTACATCCACGACGCGGCCGGACTCATGGAGGCCGACCTGACCGTTTCCTACGAGAAGCTCGTCATGGACAACGAGATCCTCAGCATGTGCGACCGCGTGCTCGGCGGCATTGATGTGTCCGACGAAACGCTGGCTCTCGACCTCCTGCTCGAGAAGGGGCCGGGCAACGACTTCCTGGCTGAGGAACACACCGTGCGGCACATGCGCGACGAGTTCTTGATGCCGAAGCTCGCCAATCGACAGAAGCGTGAGAACTGGAGCGAGAGCGATACGGCCCTCGCACGGGCCAAGGCGTTCATCGCTGAGGTGCGGGCCAACGGACGCGGCAGCTTCATCGATGAGCATACCCGCCGACGCATCCTCGCCGAGTTCCCTGCCATCAGGATGGAGAGTGCATGAGCGAGTCCTCTGACGCGGCCGGCGATGTACGGGAACGGGCAGCGGCGTTGGCCCTGCCGGCCGGCCTGACAGATGCCGGCGCGGCGTTTCCCACGGTGTTCCTCGACGCGGGGGGGCGCGACCTGCGCCGCTTGAGCCCCCGGGCACAGGAGCAACTCGACCACGCTCTCCTCGAGGCGCTCGCCCGGGTGCACGAAGGCCCCGTCGAGGGTCGCGCACTCCTCAAGGTCCACGTTGGCGAACCCCAGTGTGTCACGCGGATGCGCCCGGAGCACGTGGCCGCCTCCGCGCGGTTCGTTCGTGAGCGCGGCGCGTCGCGCACGGTCGCGGGCGACACGACGGTGGCCTACACTGGCCCGCGCGGCCACAGGGAGAACCCGCAGGTGGACGCGCGCACGTACCTGGAGCTGGCGCGGAGGCACGGCTGGTCGGCGGACGGCCCCGCCACGGTTCCGTTCGTCGTGCTCGACCGCCCCGCGTCGGGCCGCAACGCTGGCTTCCCCTTTGCCGAGGGGCAGATGCGCCGCAAGTTGCATGGGATCCAACGGTTCCAGGACGTGTTCCCTGCGGGCGGGTTCGATGCGGCAGGCTTTGTCGTCAACCACGCGCATCTCACCCTCCATGGCCTCGCGGGCATCGCCTGCTGCGTGAAGAGCATCGCCATGGGGTGCTCGGCGCTGCCGGGCAAGCTGCGGATGCACCAGTCGCTCCTCCCGCACTTCGACGAGGAGCGTTGCGTATTGTGCGGACGGTGTGTCGATGCCTGCCCCGAGGGGGCTCTGTCCCTGCCGCCCGATGCCACGAGCCCGGTGCTCGACGAGCAGAAGTGCATCGGCTGTGGCGAATGCGTCTCCGTGTGCGCCACGTCGTCCCGCGCTGCAAGCCTCCGAGGCGAGGCCATCCACGACTGGACCCGCGGCGCGGCCACCTTGTGCGAGCGCATGGCCGACTACACGGTGGGCCTGATGCAGGGGAAGTGGGCGACGACCGTCCACGTGGCTCACCTCTACGCGGCGACGCCGCTGTGCGACTGTGTGGATGCAGCGCAGGAGCCATTGCTCGAGGGCGACATCGGTTTTCTCGTTGGCAAGAACCCGTTCGCGGTCGATCGCCTGGCTGGCCGGTTGCTGCGCCGCGCCCTCGTGGAGGGGGGGCGCGAAGTCGAGGAGGGGCCTCTAGGGACGGCTGAGCGGACCGCGAACTACGTGCAACAGGCCTACGGCATACTCGCCGAGACGCCCCTCGAGCGACTCCCGGTGTGGTAGCGCCAGAGGAAAGGAGAAGGCAATGTCCGAGGACCAACGTCAAGGGGTACTCGTCGAACAGCCCTTGTGCCGGCTGTCCGAATCGCAGGTGCGACTGGTGGACTCGACCTCGCGGGAGCTCCTCGAGAACCCCGGGCTGATCTGCTACAACGCCGACGCGGCTCGGCTCTTCAGGGATGCCGGCGCCCGAGTGGAGCCCGGCGACGGCTGCGCCCACGTCTCCCTGCCCCCGGCCATCCTGGACAGGGCGCTCGAGACGGCGCCGTCCGTCGTTGTGCTCGGCGCGCGCGACCCCGCCAACAAACTGGTCCTCGATGCCCACGAGCCGCGGGCCCGGTTCGTGAGCGGCGCCGAGACCAACGTGTGGCTCGACGTGGACTTCGAGGACGGCCTGCCAACGATCACCCGCCAGCCAGGCTCCATCGAGCGCCTGTGCAGGGCCGCGCACCTGTGCGAACACCTCGAACACCTCGACGCGTTCATCCGGTGCGTGAACATCCGCGACGACGAGGTGACGGCGGACAACAAGGACGTGAACAAGCTTCTGGCGAGCCTCGCCCACATCACGAAGCACGTGCAGGCCGGACTGACGAGCCTCGAACGCCTCGACGATGTGGTCCGTCTCGGACAGGTCGTCGCGGGCGGGAAGCAAGCGTTCGAGCGCGAGCCCGTGCTCTCGTTCATCACCTGCGTCATCAAGAGCCCGCTCCAGGTGGTGGACGACACGGCGGCGAAGCTCATCGCCATCTCGAAGCGGCGCGTGCCCCTGGTGATCTCGAGCTGCCCGATGGGGGGCGCGACCGGACCGTTCGACGAGTTCGGCATGGTCGCGCTCATCAATGCCGAGTTGCTTGCCGGGGTGACGCTCAACCAGCTTGCGGCGCCCGGCGCGCCCGTGCTCTACGGCAGCGTGCCCGTGCGCACGCGCCTGGACAACCTGAACGACATGTACGGCGCCCCCGAGTTCAACCACTACAACCTCGGCTGCACGCAGATGGCCCGCTTCTACGGCCTGCCGTGCTACTCGACAGCCGGGGTGGGCGATGCCTCGGTGCCCGGCATCCAGGCCACCGTCGAGAAGATGCTCACCTACATGTCCGTGCCGATGGGCGGAGCCCAGTACATCCACTACGCCTTCGGCCTCCTCGAACGCACGAACGCCTTCTGCCCCGAACAGGCCGTGATGGACGATGCCCACATCGGCATTGCCAAGCAGTGGCTCAGGGGCACGAACGTGGCGGAGACGCGCCGAAGCGAGGTGATCGACATGATCCGGGAGGTCATGGGCACCGACCATAAGACGTTCATGTACCACCTGCCGCTGCCCTCGCGCGACAACGTGTACGCCTGCTATCCGCTCGAGGACGAAAAGGGCGGCGCCCTGCTCGCCGCCCACAGACGGTATCGCGAGATCCTCGAGCTCCCGCCCAAGCTGCTGGACAGCGAGGTGATCGCGGAGATCGAGGCTACCATCCCCGGGGTGCTCCCGCAGTCCACCCGCTCTCGTCAAGGAGTTGTGACCCATGGCTGAACCGACAAGCGACGACCAGATGCCCGCATATTCCGAAGCCGTCAAGAGCGGCCTCTACGCCAAGCGCTCGGGCCTCACGGGCAAGTACGACAACGTGCGCAAGTACTGGGAGGACGAGATCTCCCGCGAACTCCTCCGGCCCCACCTGCGCAAGCTTATCGAGCGCAGCAAGCGGCGGATGCGGCGCGTGCGGATCATGGACCTCGGATGCGGGAGCGCCGACGGCTACGAACTGCTCTCCGGCGTCCGCTATCGCGACCCCGACCTCCAGGTCCACGAGGTGGACCTCCTCACCGGAGACGTCCTCGGCCTCTACAAGGGCGTTGACCTCAACGACGACCTCCTCAAACAGGCGCGGGGCATCTACGGCGACAGCCCCAAGCTCGTCTTCGAGCAGGCCGACTTCACCAAGGGGCTCCCCACCGGCCAGGATGAGAAGCCCTACGACCTCTACTTCACCTCGTTCGGCACCTTCTCGCACCACAACAGGGACAGTACCGCCATCCGACTCCTGGCCGACATCGCGAAGCGGGCGGAGGGCCATTGCATCATCATGTGCGACTGGCTCGGACGCTACTCCTACGAGTGGCAGACCCTGTGGACCAACGACCTGTCGAAGAACCGCAACATGGACTACGTCGTCTCCTATATCTACGAGAAGGAGGAACGCGAGGCGCGGCGCGACGAGCTCCAGCATATCACCCTGCGCCTGATGAGCCGCCAGGAGGTAGACCACATCATCGCCGAGGCGAGCAAGCGCGCCGGCGTCGAGATCAAGCCCTTGGCCTTCTTCGACCGCTCCACCTTCGTCGGCCGCCACATGGACACCCAGGAGTACAACCCCCACGCGCAGCCGATCCGCAAGGCCGTCAACTCGCTCCACGAGGTCAATCTGCGCACCGACCTCAACGACCTCATCATCAACTACGTCCCCAAGCCAGGGTTCGACTTCCTCAACGGCTACTTCGAGCACCTCCAGATGTGCTGGAACGCCCTGGTGCATCACGTGGCTTGGCTTCTGGAATCCTACGACACAACGCAGGAGCGATTCGCAAAGCAGGTGAGCAACATCCCCGCGAGCTACCCGGCGCCGCTGCGGGAAATGATGGAACGGATGAGCCACGTCGTCGAGGGCGTCGGGTGGATGCACGTGGGCCTGCCGCGCGAGAACGTCATCGAGCCCCAGCTCGGCTACGCCTTACGACACCTCGTCACCGGCCTCCAGCAGGGCCGGGGCTGCGCCCACGGCCTCGTCGGCATCTTCGAGGTCGACAAGTCGTCGGAATAGACGGAGGCCTTGGCCTTGATCACGCTCGAACACGTCTCGAAGACCTATCCCGGCGGCGTGCAGGCCGTCCGCGACCTGTCGATCGAGGTGGCCGACGGCGAGACGCTCGTCCTCCTTGGCACAAGCGGCTGCGGCAAGACCACGACGCTCAAGATGGTCAACCGCCTCATCGAGCCGACCGGTGGCCGCATCTTGATCGATGGCGACGACATCATGGAACGCGACCCGATCGCGCTGCGCCGCGGGGTCGGCTACGCCATCCAGAACATCGGCCTGTTCCCACACATGACCGTCTCGGGCAACATTGCGGTTGTGCCGCGCCTTCTCGGGTGGCCAGCCGAGCGCATCGCGCGCCGCGTCGACGAGTTGCTCGGGATGGTGGGCCTCGAGCCTGGGGACTTCCGTGAACGCTTCCCCGCGCAGCTCAGTGGCGGCCAGCGCCAGCGCGTGGGGGTGGCCCGCGCCCTCGCCGCCGACCCGCCCATCGTGCTCATGGACGAGCCGTTCGGCGCGCTCGACCCCATCACGCGCGACCAGCTCCAGACCGAGTTCATGGACCTCGAGGACCGGCTCAGGAAGACCGTGCTCTTCGTCACCCACGACGTCTTCGAGGCCGTGAAGCTCGGCGACCGCATCGCGCTCCTGGATGCAGGCCGGCTTCAGCAGCTTGGCACGCCGGCCGAGATCGTCGACTCCCCCGCCAACGAGTTCGTCGACCAGTTCCTTGGGGAGCACAGGTTCCAGCTCTCGCTCCTGACCCAGACCGTGCGCCAGCTCGTGGAGCCCGGGACAGAGCCGCCCCCACAGGAGCGGCGGCCGCGGACCCGCCTGGCCCACAGCATCGTGGAGGCACTCGATGTGTTCAAGCGCACCGCGCGCGACCGCATCCCTGCCTACGATGAACACGAGACCTACATCGGCGATATCCGGCGCGCGCGCGTGCTCAAGGCCATCGCCGGCGCGGTAGGCCGAAGCAGTGCCAAGGGAGAGGAACAGCGATGACCCTCCTCGACGTGATGCTCGAGCGCCGCGGCGAACTCCTCGAACAGCTCCTCGAGCACCTTCAGCTCACCTTCGCCGCCATGGCCATGGCCACGGTGGTCGGCGTCACTCTCGGCATCCTGCTTACCCGATGCCGCAAGCTCACCACCCCAGTCCTCGGAGCTGCAAGCGTGGTCCAGACGATCCCGAGCCTGGCGCTGCTCGCCCTGATGATCCCGCTGCTGGGTATCGGCGCGACGCCGGCCGTCGCCGCCCTTTTTCTCTACGCCGTCCTGCCCATCCTCCGCAACACCTACACCGGCATCCACGAGGTCGATCCCGCCATCGTCGAGGTCGGTCGCGGCATGGGCATGACCGAGTGGCAGATCCTCTGGCGGGTGCAGGTGCCGCTCTGCGTGCCCATCGTGATGGCGGGGGTGCGGACATCCACGGTGATCTGCGTCGGGATCGCCACGCTGTGCACGTTCATCGGCGCCGGTGGACTCGGCACGACCATCATGGAGGGCATGCAGACCCGCGGCAACCAGCTCATCCTCGCAGGAGTCGTGCCGGCGATTCTCCTGGCGCTCGCGCTCGACGGGCTGTGCGCCCTCGGCCAGAAGCTCCTTACGCCAAAGGGACTGAGGGTCAAGGCATCCCGCTGATCCTCTGGAGAGACAAGGCATGAAGAAGTTCGGCATCATCGTCGCTGTGTTTCTCGCCATCATCGCAGTGCCCGTCGGCCTGCATCTGCGCAGGCGGGCCGACATTGTGGTCGGCTCCAAGCACTTCACCGAGCAGAAGATCCTGGGCGAGATGATCTGCCAACTCATCGAGGCGCACACCGATCTGCGGGTCCGGCGCCGGCTCGGCCTCCAGGGAACGAAGGTGTGCTTCGGCGCCCTCGAGGAAGGCGACCTGGACATTTATCCCGACTACACCGGCACCGGCCTGGTGAACATCCTGGAGGAGGACTACGCCCCTGCGCAGTCGCGGCGGGACGTGCTGGAGCACGTGCGCGGCGAGTACGCCCGACGCTGGAGCATCGTGTGGCTCGACCCGCTGGGCTTCGCGAACACCTACGCTTTCGCGATGCGGGAAGACCACGCCAAGGAGCTCGGCATCGCCAAGGTGTCCGACCTGGCGAAGCACAAGGACACGATCCGCCCCGGCTTCGACCACGAGTATACGACCCGCCCCGAGTTCAAGCGTTTCGGGAAGGTCTACGGCTTCACCTTCGCCAAGAAGATCACCAGGCTCGACCCCGATCTCACCTACAAGGCGCTCAAGGAGGGATCCGTCGATCTCATCGACGCGTTCTCGACCGATGGCCGGATCGCGGCCTACGGCTTGCGCGTCCTCGAGGACGACAAGCACCTCTTCCCTCCCTACGACTGCTGCATCCTCGTCCGCCAGGCCACACTCGACAAGCATCCAGAGCTCAAGGACCTGCTCGCCCGCCTGTCGGGCGCCATATCGCCCGAGGCAATGCAGGAGATGAACTACGCGGTGACCGACGAGGTCCGCTCCCCTGCCGTCGTCGCAGGCGACTTCTTGAGGAAGAAAAAGCTACTGCCTTAGTCCCAGCCCCTTGGTCGAGCGCTGTGCCATGAAGCCGATACTTAGCTCGCTGATCCCCTTCCTGGCGATCCTCAACCCTTTCGCCTTGTGCCTGTACCTGGCGCACGTGATGGAGGAACTCGACACGCGGACCTTCCTGATCGTGTTCGGCAAGGCGTCGCTGGTCTCCTTCCTTGTCTTCTGCCTCTTCGCAGCGGCCGGCGAGCCCCTGCTCACCGACTTCCTCTCCGTTCGCCCCGAGGCCATGCGGATCTTCGGAGGCATCATCTTCTTCATCGTGGCCTACGGGTACGTGACGAAGGGTTACAGGGCAACGGAAGTGCTCCGCGGCAGCCTGGACGAGTTGCCCTCAGAGATTGCTGTGCCGTTCATGATCGGCGCGGGGACCATCACGCAAGCCATCCTGCTGGGGAAGGCACACGGAGCCGCCCGCGCGACGCTGGTCCTCTTCACCGGGATGGCCGTCAGCGTGCTCATCGTCCTTGCCTTCAAGCACATTGCCGACCGCATGCGTGGGCCGCGCGAGCGAGTGTTCGTGCGGTATGTCAACATCGCGTCGCGCCTCAACGGCCTGCTCATCGGCGCGATCTCCACGGACATGGTCGTCGGCGGAGTCCGCCGCCTGTGGGTGGGGTCTGGTGTGCTGGGTTCCTGACCTGTCTTGCGATGGAGGCCGATGCTATGCAGTCTCGTGGCCGAACGTCGTCCCTCCGACCTGCCATCAGGCTGGTGTGTGGGTGGGGCCTGTGCACCGCGCTCGCGCTGGCTGGTGCCGCCTTCGGCGGCGAAGCCGCGAGGCAGGACGCCGAGGCCCGGCTGGATCTGTCCGGCGACGTCCCAGGTTGGGCGCGCTACCAGGTCCTCGGCGTGGCCGTCTGGCAGTTCGGGGCGGCTTTCCTTCTCATTCTGGTTGGTCTTGTCGCGAAGAAGGTCTCGGACTATGTTTTCTCAACGCGGCTGATCCCGCTCCTGAAGCGGACGCGCTATGAGCTCGATCATCGGGTGGCCTCTGCGGCCAGTTCGCCGTGTGGCGCGCTGCTCTTCCTTCTGGCCCTCGCCGGCGCACTGGCCGTGCTGCCCTTGCCCACGAGCCCCAATGTGCGGGGCTTCGTCTCCGGGGCGATGAAGATCCTCATCGCGGGCGATGTCCTGTGGTTCTTTCTCCGGCTCATCGACGTGGCCGACCACTACCTCGTGCGCATGGCCCAGCGCACCGAGTCGAAGCTCGACGATCAACTCGCCCCTGTCATCCGCAAGGCCATGAAGGCGACCATCGGGATCATCGGGTTCGTCTGGGTCGTCCAACTGCTCGGCTACAGCGTCTCGAGCCTTCTGGCCGGCCTGGGCATCGGGGGCCTGGCCGTGGCGCTGGCGCTCCAGGACACCCTGGGCAACTTCTTCGGCTCGATCTTCATCCTGCTCGACCGGCCCTTCACCGTGGGCGACTGGATCAAGGTGGGCGACGTGGAGGGGGTCGTGGAGGACATCGGCTTCCGTTCCACGCGCATCCGGACCTGGCCGGCCACGCTCGTCTCGATCCCGAACAAGACCGTCGCCGGCGGTGCCATCGACAACTGGTCGAAGATGCCCAAGCGCCGCGTCGTTCAGACCGTGGGGGTGACTTACGAGACCTCCGCCGACGAGATGGAGAGAGCCGTCGACGCCATCCGCCAGATCATCGAGGGCGACGAAGGAGTCGACAAGGAGTTCATCGTCATCCGCTTCACCGACTTCGGCGATTCCAGCCTGAACATCCTGCTCTACTACTTCACCACGGCCACGGCGTTCGCTGACCATCTGGCCATCAAGCAGCGCATCAACCTCGCCATCATGCGCCTTCTGAAGACCATGGGCCTCTCCATCGCCTTCCCGTCCACCACCGTCTACTTCGCAGGCCCTGAGGACGAAGAGCTGGCCCAGCGTCTGGCCCCGCCGCCCCCCTCGGCCCAGGCCCGCCCCGAGAGCACCACCGAGACCCGCTGAACTGCCGTCATCGCGCGTGAACTCCATGGCGCCTTCCCTGCATTGTGTGTGCTTACCGGGCTGACAAGAGGAGACCCACTTGAGCGCGACCGTCTCTCCCGAGCCCATCCCTCCTCATGGCGGCCGGCTGGCCCGGCCGATCGCCGGCGCCCAACGGGCCTGCGAACTGGTTTCGCTCTCGCTGCGATGCCCATCCTGGTCGCTCACTCCCCGCCAGTTGTGCGACCTCGAGCTGCTTCTCAACGGAGGGTTCTCGCCGCTCGGCGGGTTCCTCGGCCGCGGGGACTACGAGCGCGTCTGTAGCGACATGCGCCTTGCGGACGGGACGCTCTGGCCGATCCCGGTCACGCTCGACGTGCCGGAGGAGACAGCAGCGCTTGTGCGCCCTGGCTCCACGCTGTTTCTGCGCGACCCTCAGAACGTGCCGCTGGCCGCGCTGCACGTCCGCGAGATCTGGCGGCCCGACCGGGAACGCGAGGCCGCGCGGGTCTACGGCACAACGGACGCCAAGCACCCGGCCGTCGAGCGCCTGCGATCGCGAACACATCCCTGCTACGTGGGTGGCCCGATCGAGGGGCTCCAACTGCCCGTGCACTACGACTTCGCCGAGCGCCGCCTCACCCCCGCGGCCCTGCGCCAGCGGTTCGCGGCCCTCGGCTGGCGGCGCATCGTCGCGTTCCAGACCCGCAACCCCATGCACCGCGCCCACTACGAACTCACGCGCGTGGCGATGCGCGAACTGGACGCGCGCCTCCTCATCCACCCCGTGGTCGGCCTCGGCAAGCCGGGCGACGTGGACCACGCGACCCGGGCGCGCTGCTACGAAGCCCTGCTCGGCCGCTATGCCCAGGGAAGCGCGCTCCTGAGCCTGCTCTGAGGTGCTCAACCAGCCCAACCGGCCTCGGACGGGTCGCAGCCGGTGGTCAGGAAAGGCGCTGAGGCAGCGAGCATGTGGAGATAAGGCCCTTCCGCGCCAAGGCGCCACTTCGAACCAGCTCAGCCTGGTTGTAGTTCCGCCTTCCGGCCCGGTGGCACAGGCGTCTTCCGGGCGAGGGTCGACCCGCACGGGCCTCAGGGGGTCTTCCTGGGAGCCGGCGGCTCAGGCCGCAGGCGGCGGAGGCGGATGTTGCGGAGCGCGGCTGCCGACTGGACTGTGTAGAGCGCCAGCGGCTCGTGCTTGCCTTCCCACGTCGAACTGTAGGCGTGGTCGGCCGTCGCCAGATCGAACACCAGGTTGCCGGCGATCCAGACTCGGACGACGCGCTGGGTCACCCGCAGCCGGATCGAGTGCCACTCATTCGAGGAGAGCGGCACATAGGCGGTGAACGGGCTCTCCGTGTCCCAGGCGCCACGGCCATCCACTGGAAAAAGCGTCGAGAAACCCCTCTCTTTGTCCCCAGGCTGGAGCCTACACGCATCGGGGCCGATGGGAAAGAACACGCAGCCGAACTGCCTGTTACCCTCGAGGCGCATCGTCTCGAAGGAGAGTTCGTAGTCGATGCGCGGGCGGTCGCCGCCCCAGTGGATCATGCTGAACGCTTCCCCCTGCTCCAGGATGATGCGCCCTTCGTCCACGCGGGCCTTCCCCCCGGGCTTGCCTTCCACAGTGGGCACGCGCGTCCATCCCTTCAGGGTCTTGCCATCGAAGAGCTCTTCCCACGGCCCCCAGCGAGCCTCGTCATCGGCGGGATCGGCTCCGTTCTGGCTGGATACGCGGCTCGGGTCGTTCTTCCAGCCGTGCTTCGCGGCGAATTCGGCGGGGGTGAGGGTCTGCTGGCCCTCGTCCGTCTGGGCGACGTAGAGGAGTTCCTTCTCGATGCCGGGCGAGCCGCGGAAGTGGCCGTCGGGGCTGATGACGGCGTAGCGGCCCTTGCCGAGGGTGAGCAGGGTGTTGAGCGGGCGGCCATCGTCCCCGCGGTAGAGGCGGATCAT
>Ga0272441_10005019_pt1 | contig 23404 bp, 18 predicted proteins | sample SSMProp6N_FD_193582 | JGI IMG/M metagenome (GOLD analysis project Ga0272441, IMG submission 193582) | Marine sediment archaeal communities from Little Sippewissett salt marsh, Falmouth, MA, United States - SSM-Prop-6N | ecosystem: Environmental > Aquatic > Marine > Wetlands > Sediment ...
TTTCGTACTTGGGCTTTCGTACTTGGGCTTTCGTACTTGGGCTTTCGTACTTGGGCTTTCGTACTTGGGCTTTCGTACTTGGGCTTTCGTACTTGGGCTTTCGTACTTGGGCTTTCGTACTTGGGCTGTCGTACCAGGGCTTTCGTACTTGGGCTTTCGTACTTGGGCTTTCGTACTTGGGCTTTCGTACTTGGGCTTTCGTACTTGGGCTGTCATTCTGAGGCTGTCATTCTGAGGCTGTCATTCTGAGGCTGTCATTCTGAGGCTGTCATTCTGAGGCTGTCGTTCTGAGGCTGTCGTTCTGAGGCTGTCGTTCTTGGGATAATTCATGGCGATCATGGAGGGCGATCGGGAAGAGGGTGGGATATGTACGGGGAAAGATGTTTCTATCCCTTGATACTTTTCAGGTGGGGAACCAACCATGCATTCGGATCTCGTCAACCAAACGGTAGAGCTCATACGAAGGTGTTCCACCGATCTTCCAGGAGATGTCGAATCCGCCCTGTCCCGGGCCAGGGACCGGGAGGATGAAGACACCATGGCGCGAGCCGTTCTGGATTCGCTCATGGAGAATGTGGAACTGGCCAGGGAGAAGTCCGTTCCCATGTGCCAGGACACGGGTGCGCCCGCTTTCTGGGTAAACCTGCCCCTGGGTCAGTCCATGGCCGTAATCGAACAGCAGCTCACCCAGGCGGTGAAGGAAGCCACGAAGGTTTCCTATCTTCGACCGAATGCAGTGGACCCGGTGAGCGGGCTCAACTCCGGGGATAACACAGGTACACACGCTCCGATCTTCCATTGGAAGGAACACCACGGGCCTCTCGAGGTCACCCTACTGTTGAAGGGGGGTGGTTCCGAGAACGTCAGCGTCCAGTACAAGCTTCCCGATGCCGGTCTGGGTGCCGGGAGGGACCTGGAGGGAGTCCGCCGCTGCGTGATAGATGCGGTGTACCACGCCCAGGGAAAGGGGTGCGCACCCGGGATACTGGGAGTGGGTATTGGAGGAAATCGGGATACTTCTTACCAGGTTGCAAAGGAGGCCCTGCTCAGGAAGCTTGACGTGCCAAATGAGGATTCGGACCTGGAGCGATTGGAGAAGACACTTTTTAGGGAACTGAATTCGTTGGGGATAGGCCCCATGGGTTTCGGAGGAAGAACCACGGTCATGGGGGTCAACTGCGCGGCGGCCCACCGGCTCCCTGCCTGCTACTTCGTGTCGGTTGCCTACACCTGCTGGGCGTGTCGGCGCCGCAGCATGACAGTTGATGGAGGTGAGGTTCACTATGACTAGAATAAACCTGCCCACGGACGAGGCGACCATCCGGGGGCTTAAATGTGGAGACCGGTTGGAGATCAGTGGCGTTCTGTTAACGGCAAGGGACGCTGCCCATGCCTACCTGACGGAGGAAGATAGACCGGAAATGAAAAAAATGCTTCAGGGAAGTTTCATCTACCACTGCGGCCCGATAATGAAGAAGGACGGATCGGGGAACTGGACAGTCATCTCAGCTGGTCCCACCACATCGATCCGCGAGGAGATATACGAGGCAGATGTGATAGAACGGTACGGGGTGCGTGGGGTGATCGGCAAGGGTGGTATGGGGAAAAGAACCCTGGCCGCCTGCGAGAAATACGGCGCGGTGTACCTTCACGCCGTGGGAGGGGCGGGCGCCCTGGTGGCCTCTTCAATAATCAGGGTGCGAGACGTTTTCATGCTGGACGAGTTCGGTGTTCCGGAAGCCCTGTGGGAGCTGGAGGTGAAGGATTTTCCTGTGGTGGTGAGCATGGATTCTTCCGGCAACAGCTTGCACGATGCCGTGGAAAGGGATTCGGGAAAGGTCCACGGAAGGCTTCTGGGGATAGAATGATCCCTATAGCTCCCCATTGATCCCTATAGCTCCCCATTGATCCCTATCGATCCATGGCCGGGGCTGTACCGTATCTGCGTTGGTCTGGCCATTCGTGGCCGTATTTTGGATATCAGTCGTCGAGGACGTGCTGTTTGATCTTGTCGTACCACCGGCGCCGACCGATAAAGCCGGATACCGTGGCCGATCCCACCGCCTTGAGTCCCCTGTCCATCTGGACTATGGTTTCCTGCTGCATGAGTATGAATTTCTGCTGTTTGACTATCAGTTCCTGCAGCGATTCGATGTGGTCCATCTGATCGTTGACCTGATCGGACAGCTCATCGATCTGTTCCTGGGAGGATTCCACCATGGTGCGAAGATCTTCCAGGAGTTCATCCATGGTCTTGTCTTCCAGCTCGACGGGTTCCACAAGGTCCAGAGGTCCGGCCAGCAAACCCTGGTCCACGTCCACTTCGAGAAGTTCTTTTCCAAGCAAGCTCGTATCCCATCCTATTGTCCCCGTTCCAGACAACGAAAAGGAATCCCATCCCAATGCCTGGTCGGGAAACAAGCTTTATAAAATATGAATATCGCAGTATATAAACATTCCCCGACGGGCGCTTCCATTGGAGCACTATATGGAGCACTGTGGTATCAACCTCTGATCTACTGGTCCTTCAAACAGTCCCGGCATACCCTTTTAAAACGGTCAAAGCATTTGTGGGTGCACACCTGCTTTTTGCATTGAGGGCACTTGGATACCTCATCCTTGAAGAGCCCTGCCCCCCCATCCAGCTGGGCGGATCGCACTCCCTTGGGACCGTAGCGTGTGTTGCACCGGCTGCAGGTGTAGTAGTACAGCAAGCGGCCGGATTTCAGTTCTCTGGTGATGTCCAGCCCGGTGAAGGTCTCCTTGGCGCCCTGGTAATCCTTCGTATCGTCGACCTCATCATTGATCTCGTCGTCAGACATTGGGGGTACATTGATCTGGGGCATTTACCGTTTTTCCCCATTCCCCATATTTGTTACTTGTCGGCCACTTCATTCCATTTTATCCGTTACACCTTTCCTTTTTCCGTTCCATCCTTCCGACGATATCTCCAACGATTTATCAGGTGTTGTATAGGTGTCGAAGGGGGGATTGGGAACGATGATGAATGGGGATTGGGAATGGTGATGGATTGGGATTGGGAACGGTGATGAATGGGGATGGAAATGGTTGTGAAGGGGGGATACTTAACATATCAACCGGCCAGATCCCGGAATTCGATATTCATGTCTGGCTCGTGGGTGGTGTGTTCGAACACCTCTCTCACGGAACCGTCATGACCCCGGAAGCTGAGGTTTATGGTTATATTGTAGTCCTCAAGCTGGCTTGCGTGGTAATGCAGGGCGATCTCCATATTCTCCCCCCGGTTCATCCGGCTTCCCGTGTAGGAAAACTCCTTGGAAGCAACCATTGCGCCATCGGATGATGTGACGGTCACGTTCCCCGAAAGCCCCGTGATGTCCCGGGTACCCCGGTTGGTGAGTTTGACGTTGACATTGATCTGAGGGGTCATGCCCCCGCCGGAACCCTCCGAGTAAAGCGTTCGGACCTCCAGGGATGTTCTTGGTATGATGTATGCGTAAAGACCTGCAAATATCAGAATGGCGATCATTCCGATTACAAAACCAAGCACAACAGCCCTTTTTCCTTTCACGGTCTTCTTCCCGGGCCTCCTGGCTGACATCTTGAGCTGGCCGGAAGGACCGGTCTTTCCCCTCCTGGATACATCTTTTTCACCCCGTCGTTTAGCCAATCCGTCACTCCCCCATCATGAACCAAAAAGAAAGCATCGGTGCCGGCACCACCCTATGATCGCTGGCGCTACGGTCCACTGCTATGGTGTTGGTCCTGAACACCGTCTCCGTTGGCATGGAACTTGAAAACGAGAAGTCGCCGAGCACGGCCCTGGCATCCCTCCACTTGCCAAAAAGCTGCAGCCTGGAATGAACGCTGATCTTCAGGGCCCTGGCGGACATGTGATCCATGTGGAATACGGGAAGAGCCCCAAATAGCATCTCCATCTCCACCTGGGCTGTCCTGAAATCCTCGGACTCGAACACAAGTTCCTCCAGATGGAACGTGGAAGATACGGGTGAGTCGGACATTACCAGGAGTATGTATCCCAGGTGTGACGATCGAAGAACGAGACGACCGTCCTCCACCCCCATGGACATGTCCTGCACATCTTCCAGGATCACCATGAAGTCGCTTCTCTGTCCGCTGGCCCCGCCGTCCCATTTGATGAATGCGTCCAGATCGCTGGAGTCGGTATCCAATCTGATGGTGGAAAGACCCTGGAACAGGGTGGGCTTGTCCATGTCGAACTGAGTTGAAGGAACGGTCTCCATGTCGAACTCCTCGGGAACGTCGTGGAGGGTCACGGTCATGTGGTACCAGTTGTCTGAAAAGGATTTGGATACCTGAACAAAAACCATGTCCAGGCTGTCGGACGCCTGGTAACGAACGTGCCCCTCGATGTGCAGGTCCAACTCCAGATTGAGTTCGGTGGGCACCGAAGAGAAGTAAACCTCTCTGACCGAAAGGACCGGTTGGCTCTTGCGGATGTTAATGTATAGCTCACCCAGATGCTTGTTGGACTCGATGTGGGCAAATCCGGTAATCCTGCCGCCGATGGACATGTTGTCCTCCAGTTCCACCTGCATGGAGAGGTCGGTGTGACGGTCTATCCCTTCCAGCAGAACCATGGCATCCTGGCCCTGAACACCCCGGGTATCCAGAAGAACCCAATCGAACTGGGGCGAGTAATCCTCCAGTACCAGATCCAGTTCTGTTCTATCACTGCCCAGGCTGAAGGAGATGTTGGCCCTCGAGGGAAGACCTTCCAGGAACAGGTTTCCCAGCAGTATCTCCTGATCGGATGTGTTCTCCTGGAAAATGATGGCACCGTGGGTCCACCCCAATGAGCGGTGGAGGGAATCGGGTCCTTTCCTGAAACGTGCGATGATGTCCAGTCGTTGTGTTTCCTCGGATTCCGCCTCCAGATCATATGAGAACGATAAGTTGTTCCCCAGCCCCCCCAATGAGTCCAGCAGGGTCTCTTCCATGCGCAGGAGGACGTCCGTGAGGGAATCGCCCATCTCACCCAGGGAAAAGATGGTGTTCCGGTAATCGAAGATACCTGTGATGTTCACAATATCGGGAAACCGAGGGACGGACGTGTTGAGCAGACCCGGGAGGGTCAGGTTGAAACTGGCAGGCAGGGGGTCTATAATAACAGAACCGTCGAAGGGGCCGGCGTCCTCGTCGCTCATGTATACAGAAAGCTGGCGCGAACTGTCGAACTCGATGTTTGCATAGCCTCCCTTCCCCACGCTGTAATCCAGTCCCTGCAGGCCCAGCAGACGACCGGACATCATGGTCCGTCCACCGCTGAGATTGACCATGGCAAAGTTGCCAGGTATCTCCTGAAGGGTGGTGTTGGAGCCCTCGGCTATGAAGAATTGGAACACACCCAGGTTCCCTCCGTCCATCATCTTCAGGCTTATCCCTCTCCCGAACCTCTCGAATCCAAGACCCCCGGTGAGGTTGAGGAAACCCATCTCGGTGTATGTGTTGTCCACTATGGACACGTAAGAAAGCTCCTCCAGGCTCTCGTCTTTTGGGAACCGGACCTCCACCTGGTCCGATCCGGTGCTTATCCAGATGGCGCTCGGTACCTCCGGCACATCGATAATGGCCGCATCGTCTTGGCTTATGGATACCACTTTCAACCTCTCGCCGGGACCGGTAAACGAAAGGGACATGGCAGTACCGTCCCTGAAGGATGATTCGAATCTGGTTATGTTGCGCAGCAGTCCCGTGGCGCTGTTGGGGGCGCATCCCCAGACCGGACTGCACATCGGCTCCACCATGAAAAGCACGTGATTGTCCTCCAGGGTGGCGTACCCACCGGATGATTGGATGAACTCCAGGCATCCCACGGATGAGTCAAGACATTCCATCTTTGAATACCCCTTTCTGGCCGGCAGGGTTAGGAAGTTCTCGGGAAGTATCCGCAGGTTGGTGCCCACCCGGCTCAGTCTGCCCACCACCCTGGATAGCATGCTGTCTATCACCCGGGCGCCGATGTCCATTTCACCGTCATCAACGGAAACGGGTGTCACCGCCCTTCCCAGATCCGATGTGGCCTCCAGATGAATGGCCAGTGGAAGGTCACTGAGCACCACATGGGTGGAATTGAACTTGGCAAGTTCCCGGGAAAAGCCCCGGATCCGGTGCTCGTAGAATATGTATTCGTGGAACTCCAACCTGTCCAGGTGTCTGCTGGCGGTGAAGTCCAGGATGGTAACGTTGTTTTGCAGATCGTCTTGAGTGTACTGGATGTCGATGGACAGCTCCTCGGGAAGAGGGGACAGCAGAACATCGGCGTAGGTCAGGTCCGATCGTTCCTCCGCGAATTGTAAGCGGAGCTCTGCGGGCATGGGCCCCTCTCTTCGATCATCGGAGTTCCAGGCCACACGGTCCAGGGGTTCTAGCATGCTGCTGGAGTCCAGGGTGAGGGTCCCGGAACCGGGAATGCGGGTCAATCCCACCGCTTTGTCAATATCGAAGGTTATCCAGGTGATGTCGTCGGAGGGTTTGCTCTCCACCACTCTTTCCATGCCCAGTATGATGTCCAGGGCGCTGAGGTCCCATCGGGTGCGGTAACCCACGCTGTAGGGACCGCCGAACTCCATGAACTGGATGTCGGAGAGGGTGCTGTTGAGGTCCGGCAGCTCCCCGCTCATGATGTTGTTGAGGACATCCCGCCAGCCTTCCATCACGTTCTGGGCCAGGCCGCCGAAACGGATGTTGCGGATGTTGAGGTATCCGTCAAATGTTCGGGGAAGGTCCTCAAAGGAGAACCCCACTGTCCAGATGTAGTTTGTACCGCTGTAGGAAACCGATTTGACGATAACCACTTCCAGAGGCAGCTCCTGCTGTGTGCCCAGCCTTTGGATGTTCACCTCCATGGCGCCGTCCTCTATCTCGAAACGGTCCCTTTCCAGGGGGTTGAGGTTGACCGACAGCTTGTTTATGGAATAGTTGAAGTTGAGTCGCACGGCGATATCGGCCCCTTCACGGTTCCCGGTATCATCCCGATCGTCAACGTCTATATCGATGAACTTGGAGAAGTTGGGTTCGAATATGTAACTGCCGTTCTCGACATCGTAGTCGAACAGGGTCCGCCTGAGGCTTCCCTGGGTCCAGTGGGTGGTGTTGCTGCTTCGAGTGTATACCAGGTATCGGAGGGCGCCGTCCCCCACCGGGTTTGGCGGGAGCCAGTCCACCACGTATTTATTGTCGTGGATGAAACTGTCCTGTATGGCCTCGAACACATTTGGCCTGTTTTTTGTGGGATCAGGTATGGGTACGGTCCTCTCCTCCACCCCCGCCGCAGGGTCGCTACGTTCCCGATCCTTGGGTGAAAGCTGGATTATCCGATCCCTGGAAATCTCCAAGATGTCCGGGGTGTTCACATAGTCGTCCTTGCGGTCCAGTAGGGCGTCAAGCCTGGAGACCGTATCGAAATCCGTGGATGTGCCGCCAAGGGAAACCCTGCTGGCGTTGGCGGGGGCAACTGATGTTTGGACCAGGGGAAGGATGGCAAGCAGGGCGACGGTAAACGTGACCAGCTGAGTACTTAACCGATGCCGGGACCCTTCTACCATCACCTGAACATCCCGTGTTTATGTAGTTGGTGGATTGTTATATAATTTGTTGACTTGATCATCAAACCATTGACCCTGGCGGCATGCAAAGGTTTTTTTGCAGCGTGCAAAGGTTTTAAAACAAAACCTCATATTCTACCGATGGTGGACCTGTATGGTAAGAATTACTGGTGAGGGTAAACTGTACCTCCACATCCTGGTTTTGAATTTCCTGCTCATGGCCGGTGTGATACTGAAGAATTTCAATATCTCCGATTACACGGCATCCCCGCATCTTAGCGCGGACCAGTACAACCTGATCCTGGCTCTGGTGGTGGTGGGAGCGGTCTTCTTCATGTGGACCGTCATGAGGGGGCGTGCCCAGAAGGTCAAGGGTCTTAGGACCCTGTCCACCTTCGGGTTTCTGCTAATCCTGGTTGGAATTCTGGCCATGGTTGTTATGCTGTTCTACGATGATCTGACCGGAAGCGGCGACGGCAACGTGGGTTACAGGGCTCAGATAATAATGCTCATGGGCACCATGTTCGGTGTGGGCGGTACCCTCATCTACACTGTGATCAATTTCCCCGATAACCGCCAGGAACGTCTGTTCAAGCAGGCGGTTCACGAGGAGATACAAAAATTCATCAAGGCGTCAAAAGAAGAGGGTCGCAGGAGGAAGGCATCCAGAAGACTTCCGCCCAGAAGGCCGAAGGCCCCCTCCAACCTGGTAGAGGTGGAACCGCTTCCGGAGGGTGACTCCTCCGGTGATGCGGAGGTTATTACCTGTGACAGCTGCGGCAAGCAACTCAAGGTTGTCAAGGGGAGGCGTCCCGTGGCTGTGAAATGCACCCATTGCGATTCCATTCAAGTGGTGGGCTGAGAAGTAACATGGAACAACCCGGTTCCGAAACCCCCTGGCGTTACGTTTTTTTGGCTCAGGGGCAGACGATCTCAAGCAATGATGCAGCCAGTCTGAGATCGGTGGTCTCGGGAGGGGGGCTCCTGGTCTATCCCACAGATACACTCTACGCCCTGGGAACCGATCCGTTAAATCCCCAGGGGGTCAAAAAGATATTCGGTGCAAAAAACAGACCCGACTGCATGCCGCTTCCGGTGGTATTTCCGGACATGCCCACACTGCTGCGGTGGACGGATGCCAACTCAATGGAGAGGGACTACCTCAAGCAGATACTTCCGGGGCCACTGAGCGTCATCCTCCCGATCAGTGACGGTTACAGGAACAGGATATCCCGCTGCCCAGCCACCCTGTCTTGCCGGTTGGTTGACGATCCGGTCTGCTGCCAGGTGCTGGCGATCACGGGACCCCTCGTGGCCACCTCTGCCAACCGCCATTTGCGTCCAACCCCGTTTAATGCACAAGACGCCGCGGGGGACCTTTGTCACCCACCTGACATGGTGGTGGACGGAGGACCCAGGCGGGGTGAACCTTCCACTATAATAGAGATTGCGGGGGAACGGGTAAAGATTATACGGGAAGGAACAATTCCAGCAGCTGATCTACCGCCGTTCCCGTGATGGGGTGGCTTTGGGTCAAAGGACAGTCGAAGGCACGCAGATGGACGAAGATGTGGTTGCAAAGTGGAGAAAAGCAGGCCAGGTGGCAGGGGCCGCCCGGGAATATGGCGCGTCCCTGATAAAGGAGAACGTTACCATGCTGGAGGTGGCCGATTCGGTGGAGGATTTTATTGAAAAGAAGGGAGCGAACGTGGCGTTCCCGGTCAATCTGGCCATAGACGATCACGCCGCCCATTTCACCCCCACCCACGATTATATGGAGGTCTTCAAAAGCGGGCAGCTGGTCAAGCTTGACGTGGGCGCTCACGTGGACGGGTACATAGGTGACACGGCGGTCACCGTGGAGGTTTCCACCCGAAAATGGAACGGTTTGATCCAGTCTTCCCGTGATGCACTAATGGGGGCCATATCCATGGTCAGACCCGGGGTTGACCTGGGTGAAGTAGGTGGGATCATCGAGAACACCATCCAGTCCCAGGGGTTCAAACCCGTCCGCAACCTGACCGGGCACAGCATGGAACGTTACAATCTCCATGCCGGTCTTTCAATTCCCAACGTGAGGGAGCCGGTGAAGGAAACGGTTCAACCCGGGGACGTGATCGCCATAGAGCCTTTCTCCACCAACGGCGCGGGACGGGTCATCAGCCACAGGCAGTCCAACATATTCAGGCTCCAGAAGGAGAAGTACGGATCCAACCAGAAGGCCAACGAGCTTCTGCGATCCATAGTAAAGAAGAACCGCACCCTGCCATTCTCCGAACGCTGGTGCGCCCGGGAGACGGGTGATCCCACCAAGCTGCTTCGGCGATTGATATCATCCAGGGCAATAGTATCCTATCCAATCCTCAAGGAATTCGGAAGCGGAATGGTAGCCCAGACCGAGCATACGATGCTGGTCACGGAAAACGGCTGCGAGGTTCTCACCCTTCCCATGTGACCGTATGGTCGTTAAAAGGACCGTAGACATTACGTGTGCCTGTCTCATGAAGAGGGGTTTTCTTCAGGTACTGAATACCTTGAGTAGGTGAATGCCTCAGGCGGAAAAAAAGAAGGTAAAAAATGGATACAGAGAAGGGAAAAAGGGTAAGCACGGATAGCTAGAGGGGATGGGATGCACTCTAGGATCGTGGCTTACCCTCGCTTGGAAAATAGGATCGTAGCTATATTTATACTTTTTTAGGAACGATTAAATAGTGACATCGTCCGAAACCCAACCTCGCCCCGATTTATATTGCGTCGTTCTATAAAAGTCATTTGTCGTTGGAGCAACCCTCCAACCATCCCCTGTCTTTCCAGTAGGAATGATCCAAAGAGAAGAAGTCAGGGTGGGCGCGGATCACCGGTTCGATCACCTGCCGGTGGAAGGGCCCGGGTTCTGGGGTCGGTGGGTGGTCCTTCAGTTGACGGTGGGCGTTGGCTATCCTGGCGGCAAAGGCCTCCAGTCTCTCCCCAACATCCTCACCATCGGGGTCCTCGTGAATGGAGATGTGCACGTGACCGGCCCAGGACGCTCCCCATGACTCCGCCGAGAATTTCAGTATCCGGCTGCATGTGTCCTCACCGCAACCGGCGGATGTGATCAAAGCGGCCACCGGTTTGCCGAACATGTGAGGTCTGTGCGCCCAGTCCAGGGTTCGGTCCAAAAACGCTTTCAGTTGGGCGGGGGGTGATATGAAATACACAGGAGTGCCCAATAATATGATATCGGCGGATGATAGCCTTTCTTTGATCAGATTGGCCTGATCATCCAGCGGGCACCTGTCCTCCCGGCAGCAGGTGAAGCACCCGATACATGGCCTGACGTCGTGATCTTCCAGGTCCAGACGCAATGTCTCGTGTCCCTGGAAATGGTCCAGCAGCGACCTGAGAAGCTTCTTGCTTCGGGACCGTTCCCCCCGGGGACTGGCGGAGAGTGCAACCACTCTCAGGCCCATCATGCCCATCCCAGACCCCCGCAGACATGGCAGATGCCCCGCCCGCTGCAATCCGGGCAGTGACCGGTGGCCTCGCAAAACTCGCAGGGCTTGTCCATCAGTTTCATCCTGCCTTCCCCGCCGCAACGGGGACAGCGGCCCGTGGCCTTGCAGGTTTTGCATTTCCCCGTACCGTTGCAACCACTGCACATGGAGAACAGGAAACTGGGGGTGGATCGGACCCTGGAAAGAAGCATTGGGTTGAGGGTGGGGCGGTCCATCTCGAGAATGCCGACCTTCCTCTTTTTCTCCCTCCACCTCTCCTCCCAGGCCGCCAGCAGTCCGGCCTGAAGGGTCTTCTGATGGGCGGCCACTGCAAATTCCACCGTCCCCAAATCCGTCTGCATCCTAACCTGCATGGCCACCAGGTTGCCGTCCTTCATGGCGCTCAACCATGATTCCATGATACCCTTTTCAGGGTCTTTCATGCGGGCGGTCTCCTTTGCACCGAATTCCCTTGCGCATTCCAGGGCCATCTTGAAGGAATCCTCGGGTGTCATTGCCACGGGTACCTGGAAAGCCCTGGATACCATGATGGATGAGAGCCTGCTTTTAAGCTTCATGTGGAGCTGTTCCCGGGTGAGCCCCTCGACCTTTTTCAGACCGTCGTACTTGAGATTAAAGGGACCCGCTCTGAGGATGTTGCATCCCATGACCCCGGGACCGTGGTCGTAGGTTATGCATCCCAAGATCACAATACCACTTGGCGATCGGGGTACAAACTGCAACCTGAATTCCAAACCCTCTCCAGGCAGGATGCCACCCAGGTTAAGCTGGCCTTCCCTGAAGGCCATGGGAGGATTGATCTGTTCTAAGGTAAGCGCGGAAGGTTGCAGGTGAAGCCTGAAACGCAAATTATCCATCATCTTGGTGGAACCGTTCTCTATCTTCACGTCCAGCCAGAGGGCTCCCTTTTCTACATTTGCCCTGGATGTTATCTCCACCCCTTCCTGTGGGTCCCCTACCACAGTGGGCACATTTACCAGGGCACGGTTGCGTTTCTCACCCGGTACACGTTCGTATTCCATGGACAGGGGGGAGTTCAACCACCCCGTCTCGATGGCCCGCAGCGTGGCCTTTACCTTTATTGACTGGCCCGGGCGCAGTTGGGATATCTTGATATCCTTCTTCTGCTGGACGGGTCCCCCCAGATGCATCTTTAGATTGTGGGCCGATCCCGATCCGGTGTTACGGACCCGAAAGGATGCCTCCTGCCACCCTCCCCTGGAAATGGTGCAGAGTTCCCCTTCTGCCAGTTCCATGTGGGGTTCAACCCCTTCCAGAATGTGTTCGATCTTCTGGCGAGCCTTTTCCAGATGATCCATCAGGGCATCCCTGTCGGACTTGATCAGGGCCCTTTCCGCCCGGGACAGGTCCTCTGAAATACCGGTTACGTCCAACCCCGCCACCTCCAGTTCTGTCTGGATATCCTCCAGGTGCAGGACCTCTTCCTTCAGTGACCCGGCACTTTGATCGCCGTCACCCTTCACCGGTTCCAGCACTGGAAGAACATCTGCGTCTGAAGGGGGCGCAAGCCTGTCTCCCCGAAGTCGGTCAATTGCCTTTTTGAAATCCCCGGTGGCTATGGCCATTTCCACGTTTTCCATGACATCCGGTTTGCCGCCGGTCCTCTTGCGCCAGGCCACCGCGGCAAGCAGCGTGGTCTTCCAGGACTTGATCACCGATCCCGGATCGATCCTTTTCACCCGGGCCAGCCTCTCGCAGTTGAGTCCGAACCAGGGTGGCTCGGAAAACCTGGCTGAAAATCTCAGGACGAAATCGCACAACCTGTCCGAGGGCCCGGTCAGCTTTACGGATTGGGCGAATTCCTTGGGAAAACCCCCGAAATGAAGGTAGCGGAAGGAGGAAAGTTCAACCTGAAGATCGCTCCCCTCCATCCTGACCTCCCAAATGCGGTCGCCTTCCAGGGCAGATGCGGCGATTAGGAAAATTTTGGCACCGGGGTCCATGGCCCTCAAAGCGTCCCAGGCCGCTTCCCCCACGTTGGTGAACTGGATGAAGCTCCGGATGCTGGTGTAGGCGCAGGGAACGTATGCGCCCTCCTTCAACGCCCCGCTCTCCACGTAGGGAGAGTCTGTAGTGGGTTGAACATGGAGGATCGTGCCGGCCCTTTGCTGGATATCATCCATGTTGTCACGTCAGTTGGTTTGACGGATTTATATATAACGGGAACAATTACCTTTCATTGGGCCATCCATTGGGCCACTGGCTGTAATGGTTATCTGGATATTGGGGTTGAATGACATGATCAGGACCCGGGGACTGACAAAGGTGTACAAGACCTTCAGATCGGGGGAGTTCACAGCTGTGGATGACGTGGACTTTCATGTGCTGGAGGGGGATATCTACGGTTTTTTGGGTCCCAACGGCGCCGGGAAGACAACCACCATCCGGATGCTGACCTCAATAATACCCCCCACCCGCGGCTCGGCCGCGGTATGCGGACATGACGTGATCAGCGATTCCATCGCTTCAAGAAAGAACATAGGCTTCATGCCCGAACGACCGGGATTCTACGAGGTTATGAAGGCGGAGGACCAGTTGGTATTCTACGGTGAGTTCTACCACATGGGCAAACGTGAGACCCACAAAAGAGCGCGGGAGCTTCTGGACATCGTGGGCCTGGACGAGTTCAGGACCCGCAGGATAAAGACGTTCTCACACGGTATGCGAAAAAGGTTGGCCCTGGCCCAGGCGCTGCTCCATGATCCCAAGTTACTCATACTCGATGAGCCCACGGGCGGCCTGGACCCCCAGGGTACCGCGGCCTTCAGGGATATGATACGGGAGATCAACCGTTCCGGTAAGACGATATTCCTCTCATCTCACCTCCTTTCGGAGGTACAGCAGGTCTGCAACCGGGTGGGCATACTCAACCGGGGACGGCTGGTCAGGGAGGACACGGTGGCCAACCTGCGCAGAAGAATTGGAGATCATTCCGAGTCCGCCATCAATGTGAGGGTCGATAACATCAAACCCTCGGTTGTGAAGGCGCTTGAGTCCCTGGAGGGTGTTGTGGGCGTGGAGGCGGGCCCGGAAGGGGTTCTGGTGTACACGGATGGCGCACAGGCCAGGTCCATGGAGATAAACCGTTTCCTGGTTGGGAAGAAGGTCCCGGTCACGGCCCTCTACCCCGTGGAGGCCTCTTTGGAGGATGTGTTCTTGGAGATAACGGGAGGTGGTGGGAAATGAAGGACGACAACCTTCAGGGATTCGTGGCCATTTCAAAACGGGAGTTCCTGTCCAACCTAATGAGCCCCCGGATGGCCATACTGGTGGTCATCTTCAGCCTGATAGTCCTTCTGGGATCCTTCGGTTTTGCGACCCTGGGTTCCATGAGCCTTTCCGGATTCGTTCCGGAGGAGGACGTGTACCTTTCAGCCTTCTACCTGGATGACGATGATGACGGCGAGGTGGACGATCTGGTGGTCTATGCCATGAACCCGGAGGGGGAGCCCCAGTACAACGTGACGGTCCAGGTGCTCTTTTCAGACGATATGCGGGAACCTCCTTACTGGCTCCACACCGATAAGGAGGGTAAAGCGGTCCTTTACAACACTACCCACCTCAATTTCACCTTCATGGTGTTCTCCGGATCGGACTTTATTTCCCTGGCCGGAGCGGTGTCCACATTGGGATATCTGGAGGTCCAGCACAACTCAACATCTTTGGTATATGTGTCTGATGTCCAGGACCTGACCAAGCTGTCCCTGACCGATACCCAGGAGATGATGGGGATCGACGACCCGGGGATCACGCCGGGTTTTTTTGTGATGACGGTGGACCAGGACGGCAATCCCCGTTCCGGAGTTACCCTAAACATCGTTGGAGGGGACGAAAATGTCGAGGGTAAAACCAACGAGTACGGGTTCTACATCAACACCGAGCTAAAAAACGGGGATTACCTGATCAGCCTGGACAGCGACGACGGGTCCGAGTACGGTGAATGGGTGAAGGTGAGCTACACCAAGGAGGAGGGCCTGGCAGACCTCTTCAAGGACAAGACCTCCGATGAGGTACTAACCAGCATTGCCAGCTTCGTGGTGATGATCGCCACCCTTTCCGCTGTGATTCTGGCCTACGATACAATAGTGAGGGAAAGACAGGAGAACTCACTGGACTTCCTGCTGTGCCGACCGGTGCACAAGGGTACCATACTTTTAGCCAAGTTCCTGGGAGTGCTCAGTGCCATATCCCTGCCCTTTGCCCTGGTAAATCTGGGGGCCGTGGCCATAATCTGGCAGGTGAACGGATCACCCCCCACCGGACAGCTCATCGCGGTATTCGTTCTGGGAGTGATCGGCCTGGTGGCCATCTGGATACTGCTGGAGATGATAATATCCACCCTGGTGAAGTCCGGGTCCACCGCCAACCTGGCGGGCATCGGGCTGTGGTTCTTCTTCAACATACTCTACGACGTGGTGATCCTTCTTGTATCAGGTGACATCAACAACCCGGACCTGGAGACGATGATAGGGTATTCCTATTTCAATCCGAACAGCTGTTTTACCTACCTGATCTCCTACGTACAGGCCAGTTCCACGGAATTCGCCTCCGATTTCATCGACGCGGGTCTGAACGGGTACAACCACGCATTGGCCATGGGGGTATGGTTTGTGACCCTGCTTATGCTGGCTTATCTGGTCTTCAAAAAGAAGATAGTGTGAAACGATAGTGTTAACCGGTTGTGTTAACCGGTTGTGTGAAACTATTGTATGAAACGATAGTGGGAAACTATTGTGTTAAACGATAGTGTACGATGACCATAAGAGGATTATTACATCCAGGTCCCCAGGTGTACTTCCCCAGGCGTGCCTCAAGGTAGACCCACAATGGATCAGGTCATTACTGTAAGATGATTATCGGTGGCGTTGGGTCATCATCTGTAAAAACAGTAACATCTGAACGGGCGGTATTACGGGGTCGGTCAGGTTGTCGATGCCGATTACAAATGCCTGTTGTCCATTCCGATTGTCCATTCCGATTGTCCATTCCGATTGTCCATTCCGATTGTCCATTCCGATTGTCCATTCCGATTGTCCATTCCGATTGTTTGAATAGGGCGGGCAGTAATTGCAGGCCATCACATTTAAAACATCAAAACCAATAGACTCCAGGGTGTCCCCTTGAGAAAGCCGGTATATCTGCTGATGTTGATCTTGCTGACGATCCTGCTGTCCCTTCCCCCCAGTTGTGGGACCCTGGGTAAATGGGACAAGGCCGTGTCGGACGATTCCGGAAGGGGCCCTCCCCAGATAGACCCTGACCTGGCGGTTATGGGGGAGACGGTCTATGCCGTGTGGACGGACCAGAGGACCGGCGACTGGCAGGTGTTCTTTTCAAAGTCCACCGATGGAGGATCGAGCTGGGGTGACGGGATGGTCGATTCCGATACCATGGTATCGACCGTTCCATCCAAGGTCCCGACCATGCTCCCCAAGGTGGCCGCAGGGCCCGATGGATCCCTGTGGATAGTCTGGAGCGCCCGCACCGGTGAGGGCGAGAACGGACAGTATACCAATATCCACTATACCTATTCAGCCGACGGCGGAAAGTCATGGCTTACTCAGGAGCCTGTGAGACCGTCTCCCGACAATCAGACCAGCCCGGACGTGGTGGTGACGGCAGGGGGAGTTTACGTTTCCTGGGTCCAGGAGAACGGTGAGAGGACAGGGGATGACGTGATGTTATCCCGCTGGGAGGGCGGTAGCGGTTTTTGCGATCCTGTGAAATTGAACGATAATCCCGATCCGACCGTAATGCGAGGCCTGTGCATTGCCGCCGATGCCCTGGGCACGGTGCACTGCGTGTGGGAGGAAGAGTGGCGACACGATCCGTCCATTGAAAGAACGGATATCTACCATGTAAAGGTGGAAGAGCTCAAGCCGTCTCCCAACACCCTGGTCAACGACCCCGTATCCTCGGAGGACAGCAACAGCGATCCTTCCATTTACTGCGGAAGCTCAGGTGACGTTATGGTGGTCCATGGGTCGAAGGGTTCCGAAGGGATGTCCATCCAGTTTGCCCGGAGTCTGGATGGGGGAGAGACCTTCCATACAAGGACAGAGGTCGTGCAAACAGGGAACGAGGTGATGGCTGTGGGAGACCCGGCGGTGGTGGGAAGCGATCACGGGAAAGTTTATGTTGCCTGGGCGGAGACCACATCCAATGCCACGATCAGCGGAAAACACCATATCATGCTCACCAGGTCTGCCAACGGCGGATCGACCTTTGGCGATCATCATACGGTGGACGATGCTCCTGACAGATCGTCGGATTTCTCCAATACCTACAAATCACAGCTCGGACGGGGCAAACCCGTCATGGCTGCACCGGAAGGTTCCGTTGTGGTGCTCTGGGAGGATTACATCAATGATTACGATCCGGACAACGGCCTACCGGAGAACCCCGACATACTGGGAGACCGGATATCACTTCTCCCCAACGATCCGCCATTGCCCCCATCGGTGATGTTCGGCCCCGTATCCGTACCGTCCCGGGAGATCAACGTGACATGGAACCTATCAGACCAGGTTGATTTTGCCATGTATCGTATCCACATGTCAACGGCCTCCGATTTCACTCCTGGCCAGGGAACCCTTCAGCTGGAGACCGCGGACCGTACCCGGGGATGCTTCATCAAAAAGAACCTCCAACCTTCCACGGAGTACCATTTCATAGTGGAAACCGTTGATAGGGGAGGACTGGTGTCCCGATCCAATGAGATGGCCCTCACCACGGCACCGAATGTCAGCCCGGGTCTCGGGTCCCTGGAACCGTCGACTGATCTGACCACCGGAGATGTTTTGAACATATCATGGGAGGACAACGATCCCGATGATAACGCCCTGATCTCCATAGGATACGGACCCGTTGGCGGGAACGGATCGGATTTCACCAACCTGGTGTCCGGTATCGAGGAGGATTCTTCCCTGGATCATTACCTCTGGAACGTTAGCCAGGTTCCCGAGGGACACTACATGATAATGCTGACCATTTCGGACGGTGTCAATCCGCCAGTGGTCTTTGAAACCGCCGGGAAGGTGCTGGTCAACAGGAGCGTTGATCCCGAATCTCTTCTTACTTACAAAGGGTATGAAGTGGATGGTACCCCGGTCTCGACGGTCATACGCATCGAGTTCTCCTCGGAGCTGGACAATGGGTCCCTGGTAGGATCGTCTGTAATGCTCACGCGTTCGGATGAACCGGGGAAGGATATCGGTATAACCGTGAACGTGAGCGAAGGACAAGGTCGTTTACTGGTAATATCCGTAGAGGAACCTCTTGATGAAGGTGAGAGATATCGGATATGGATGAGTGCCAACCTTTCCAACACCGCCGGGCAAATGCTGGATGGTGATGGCAACGGGTTCTGGGAGGGAAGCCCCCTGGATGATGTTATACTGGAGCAGGTCTTGTGGAAAGAGGAGGCCAGCCCAGACCAACGATACCAGATAAGCGGCAGGGTGGTGGACGATTCCGGTGACGGGGTCGAGGGGGCGGTGGTGTTCCTTGAGGGAACGGACAGAAGGACCGTAACCGATGATGACGGGGCGTTTATTTTAACCAACATCCCCTCCGGTGAATGGGTGTTGGTTGTTGAGCATGAGGGTATGGAGGAACTGCAGACCAACGTCACGGTGAGCCAGGATGACCTTGTCCTGGAAACGCTGGAGATGGAGTCCGAGAGATCAACCAATGTGCTGGTGAGCGTTCTGCTCCTGCTTCTGGTGATAGTCGCGGCCCTGGTCATGCTGCTTTTCACCTTTTCAAGGTCCGGTTTGACCTATGAACACAACAAAGCCGACGGCAAAACCGAAGGAGCTGACGATGCATACCATGTCAAGGGACAGTCCGGGGGAGACACCAGTGGGATATCTTCCCGAGAGAATGCCCCTAAGGACCCTACTTCGGATGAAAAAACGGAAAAAAAGGAAACCACCCACAAGGCACCCGATTCAGCCCGATCCGGTGGTCGGGGGAAGAAACGGCGCAAGCCAAGGCGCGTCAATTGAAATGGACGGGAATATTTCTAGAATCTATCCGCCCCCTTTTTTTAAAAAAAAAAAATAACCGGCTCATCCATCCTGCTCCGGGAACTCCTTAACGATGATATCGTAGGCCGCGTGGGGCGAGATTATCCCCAGCTCGGTGATTATTGACGTGACGTATTCCGCCGGGGTTATGTCGAAAGCTGGGTTGAGTATATTAATGCCCGGAAAATCGTTACGATCTGCGACCTCTCCGGGATCGCGGTACTCGATCTCCACTACGTTTCCGGTGAGCGTGTCAGGGGAGAACTTGTAGCTCTCCGCGCAGACCATGAACGGGACGCTGGCGTGATGGGCCAGTATAGCCAGGGGTGCCGTGCCTATTTTATTGATCACCCTGCCGTCCGATGTTATGGTGTCGGCACCCACGAATATCAGGTCCACGTCCTTCATGAAGCTCCAGCCGGCGGAGTCCACGATCAGGGTGACATCCACCCCTTCCTTGGCAAGTTCCCGAGACGTTATGTGTCCCTGGTAGCGAGGCCTGGACTCCCTGGAGAACACCTTGACCCTCTTGCCATCCCTGTGGGCCTGGAGAATGCAGGCCAGTGCTGCGTGGCTGTTGCAGTGGGTCAGGATGGTGCTTCCCTCTTTTATACGCCGGGACCCGTAGGTACCTATGGTTTCCAGGGCCAGCTCGGAGCGCTGGATGAATTCCTCGGCAGCTTTCCTGATGGACATGCGCATGTCTTCCAGGTCGCCGTCCCATCGGGACTTTGCCTTAACGTTCCTGAGACCGTTTATAAGGGACACCGCAGTCGGTCGAGTACTGGCAAGAAGATCGAAGGCCCGATCGAACTCGGCTCTCAGCTCATCCGGGGACGATGCCGGGCTGTCTGATGCCACATCCCGCAGGGCGGCAGCTGCCGCCCGGGCGATCCTTCCCGCTCCTCTGATGCGCATGGTCCTGATATCCTCGGCGGTCTCCTCCAGTGACATACCCTTCGGAATCCTCGTGTATATTATATCAAATCTTGCCCAAGGTCCAACACACATCACCATTTTCCCAGTCCCTCGCCTGGATTCGGTGTTCTTGGTGGGACACTGGTCAGGTCACTCGCCCCAAGAGGACGGTCTTTCCATAAGCCTCAAGATAAGGGAATGATCGGTTTTTGATCAGCTGGTCCGAGCGGATGGTTCGAACGCTTCATGCGACTTCGATTCCGGCCTGACCGTCGGCATCCTTCTTCTTCTTACCCTGGATGTTGATCTGGGGTAGGGGGAGCGGGGGTGGAAGCTTGATGTCCCTGGATACCATCACCGCCTCGGGTACACATACCCGCATGATCGCGGTGTGTATCTCGGAGGCTATCTCGTTGGGCATGTTCCCGCTTTTCTGCCACTGTGTAATGAGCTTGTCACTGTCGCCGTTGAAAAGCAGGGTGCCCTCTATTCTTATGGTTCCGATCCCGCCGTAGTTCGCCGTGTAGCGGAAGCTGACTTCCGACTCGGTCTCTCCGGATTTGGTGATCAGGGTAACGGTGCTGTTGTTGTCAATGCGGACGTTGCGCATCTTTTCTCCTCTCTGGCTGAAACGCTTCGCGTCTATTGCCGTTAATTGAACGTCCTTTACAGGCATGGTGATCCCCTCCGGTTCTTCCACCGAAGGCTACAGCAATCCCATCAGGCGGTCATAATTGTTTCGGAGGATTATCAGTCGTGACCGGGTGGCGGTATTGTTGGCGGTCCGATCAGATGTATGCGTGAAAAGGCTGCACATCTCGTGGACAAATCTTCAACCGTTCTTATGGGCCGATCATTGCCGGAAGCATGTCCATTCTTTACACCAAACGATGGGTATATCACAATCCTCGGTGTTTTCCCAAAAAGATGGCAACGGCGCAGATGATGTTCACCCTGGCCTTCATTGCCGGGGTGGCGGGCACCATACCGGTCCTGTTGTATTCCACCAATCGTTACGAGGGCTTCTTCGATGAGAACACCTTCTTCCAGACCATACTGGTATCCCTGGTCATGGGGCTTATCGGTGCCTTCTTCTACGTCACGGTATCCACCTATTACCTGATGCGCCTGGCGAACCTTTCCTGGGCGCTGGTTATCATATTTTCAGCGTTTTTTGCCATGATGGATGTTTCCATGAAGATAACCGTGTTCAATCGTCCGAAATATGTGGATGATCAGGGGCTGCTTTTTTTCGGGGCGGCCTTCGGTGGGGGATATGCCACCATGATCGTGTTGGGATTTACTTACTATGGACTGTGGAACTTTGAATATTACCAGGAAACATTCGATCTTGATAGTTTGGGGTTGTTTGCAGGAACCGTATTTTTGATGTTCTCCATGGCCTTCTTTCACATAACCCAGGGAACGATTATCGGTGGCGCCGTCTATCGAAGGGATATCCTTTCCACGGCCATCAGGATGGTGCTTTTACAAGTACCTCTCAACATGGCCCTTCTGCTTTGGCACGTGACCAGGGCCTGGCCCTTCATGCTCGGATGTCTTATAGCCAGCGGTGCCGTGTATCTTCATTATTACGAGAAGACCGTAATGACCACCCTGCCCCAAAAGGACGTGCGTAAGATGCGCAGGGACATACGTAAGAGGGCCAGGGATGGACAGGCCAAGAAGGTCAGGGAGAAGCACTGAGACGAGGAATGGTGCCGGTGCCTTTCCATTTCAGACTGATGGTGTGAATAATCGTTTCCCAAGAACCATCGAACCTGCACAAAATGATTAATACACGGATCGTGTCATTTTGATGATATGGGTTACTGTCCCAAGTGCGGGTTCAAAGGAAGCGTTCCGAGGCGATACTGCCCGAGATGCAACGGAACATGGATATCCGAGGAAGGAGACCGGGTCAGTTGGGACCGGGATGGCCCGGATGGGACCCACCGCTTCCGGGATGACCGGAGCCAGGGATCTTCCGGTGGCGGGTTTGGGCCGTCACCTGCTACCTTTTCCGGGGGTGTGGGGCATGAGGATGATGCCCAGAAGGAGCCCCGCCGTTTTTCCACGGTATCAATGGTGATCATGGTAATCATAATACTTCTGCTGGCAACTGCTCTGGGATCGTTTGTTTACAACCGGTTGAGCAATCCCCAGTCCTATCGGGTCTATCCAGAGGAAGCCGAGTTCCGTCTTGAACGAACCTTCACCATCAACCCCGGGTCCAAATATCTGGTCCAATATCGGTTGCACTCGGCGGCCCCCAAGACATTTCCGGGTGATGAACCTGTTCAGGATGTGATTGAACTGGATGCATCCCCCTATCCCCAAACGGGACTGCCGGACATGTCCAGCGGGGTCCCGGAGCTCATGGTCTGGGAAGGAGAGGGACTGAGAACGGTCAAGCAGATAGTCGTAGAGTATCATATCACCACCCGTTTGGAGGTGATGGAGCTGGAAGATGATGACGTGGGCAGTTTTGCGGATTATCCCCAGGACGTGGTAGATACGTACACCCAGGATGAGTGGATGATACTTGACAAGTACGGAGCATGGGTCGATGCAAACAACAACGGCATGATGGATGATTACCGGATCAATCCCACAAATACACTGATGTACGAGGAAGCCAGAAGGGTAGTGGGTGATGAGAAAAACCCCCTGGAGATGTCCCGGAAGATATTCCAGTTCATGGTCAACAATTTTAATTACCCGGAATCCAGGGGGCTTTCATCTGCCAAATCATGCCTGCAGACCTGGCAGGACCAGGAAGGTGACTGCGATGATCAGTCCATACTCTACATCACCCTTTGCAGGAGTCTGGGGATTCCGGCCCGGCTGGAGCTGGGCCAGCTGTACAATCCAGGCGACGGGTCCTGGCAGGGGCATGGCTGGGTCAACCTTCTTCTACCTGTCTATTTCGATGGAGAATATCAGCTGGTGGGAACGACGGTGGACCTGGTGAATGACCAGTTTTTGGTAAGGGATCCTTACAGGTTCACGGATTGGATAGACAGCGGTGACGGGGACGATCTGGAGTCCTACTACCACTTCTTCTCCTATACCACCTCTGTTGACCATGGAACCACCACAAGCCAGGACCTGATAACCGAGGATGTTGTCAGTTTATCATTCAAGACCACAGGAAATCACAGGATACCTTTGTGATTTTACAGCATGTTGCCCTTGCTTGCCGGATGCCCTTGCTTGCCGGATGCCCTTGCTTGCCGGATGCCCTTGCTTGCCGGATGCCTTAGCTTGCCGGATGCCCTTGCTTGCCGGATGCCCTTGCTTGCCGGATGCCCTTGCTTGCCGGATGCCCTTGCTTGCCGGATGCCCTTGCTTGCCGGATGCCTTA
>Ga0272441_10005020_pt1 | contig 23400 bp, 21 predicted proteins | sample SSMProp6N_FD_193582 | JGI IMG/M metagenome (GOLD analysis project Ga0272441, IMG submission 193582) | Marine sediment archaeal communities from Little Sippewissett salt marsh, Falmouth, MA, United States - SSM-Prop-6N | ecosystem: Environmental > Aquatic > Marine > Wetlands > Sediment ...
ATATTCTTCTTCCGAGGGAAGCCCTTGAGAGAAGGGGTGTTGAAGTTGTTGAGATTGAACGTGGAGGAGAAGTAACCTATCACGGACCCGGGCAGATTGTCGGATATATTTTTATGCATGTTGACAGAGTTCGGGGTGACCTGGGCCGGCTTATAACTAATATAGAAGAAATATTTATCGAACTGCTGAAGGATGAATACGGCATTGCCGCAGGCAGAGATCCTGAACACAGGGGAGTGTGGATCGGGAACAGGAAAATAACAGCAGTAGGAATAGCTATAAGAAAACGGGTAACTTTTCACGGATTCGCTTTTAACGTCAATACTGATTTGAACCATTTTTCCTGGATTATTCCCTGCGGGATCAGGGGCAAAGGCGTTACATCCCTGCATTCGGAAATCGGGAAAAAATCTGATATTAACAGTGTTATGATCAGAACTGCTGAATATTTCAAATCAGTATTCGGATATACGGAGATGAAGATACAAGAGGAGTGCTTACAAATAGATGAAACCTGATTGGCTGAAAATACGGGTAAAAAACAGTGATGCCTTTCAATATGTTGAAGAAGTACTGAAAAAAAACTGCCTTAACACTGTGTGTCAGGAGGCGAATTGTCCGAACCGGATGGAGTGTTATAACAAGAAGACAGCTACTTTCATGATCCTCGGGAGGAATTGCACACGGAACTGCCGGTTCTGCGACGTCACCCCGGGAGAACCGGAACCTGTGGACAGAGATGAGCCTTTACATGTTGCGTGTGCAGTAAGGGACTTAGGATTGAAACATGTTGTTGTTACGTCAGTAACCAGGGATGATCTGCCTGACGGAGGAGCACAGCATTTCACCGAAGTAATTGCAGCGGTTAGGAAAGAGAATCCGAAAGTTACAATCGAGGTGCTTATACCGGATTTTCAGGGTGATGAGGAAGCCCTTTTAACTGTAATCAATGCGGAGCCTGAAATCATCAATCATAATGTAGAGACAGTGCCCAGGCTCTATCCTGATCTTAGGCCCCAGGCTGACTATACACGTTCAGTAAACCTCCTCAGGAGGGTAAAGCAGAAGGCTAAGGGTATCCGGACAAAATCCGGACTTATGCTAGGAGTAGGGGAGAAAGAGGAAGAGGTCCTGCTTGTAATGGATGATCTCCGGAAAGCTGATGTTGATTTCCTTACCATAGGCCAGTATCTTGCCCCCAGTTCGGAGCATTTTCCGGTAAAAGAATATATTGAGCCTGCAGTATTCGACCGGTATAAGACAATCGCATATGAAAAGGGTTTTTCCGCTGCTGCTTCCGCCCCTCTGGTAAGGAGTTCCTATAAGGCAGCGGACATGCTTGAGCAGAATGGATGACGGATTCAGATAAAGGATTTTCTACGCCTATTCTGGCTGTAACAGCCTGTGTGCTCTGGTCAACTGCCTTTGCGGGTATAAAAATCGGACTTAATTATACCGGTCCTCTCTCTCTGGCAGGGATGCGGTTTTTTACCGCAGGTATACTGACAATTCCCTTGTGGGGAGGCCTCAGGGCCGGGTTCGGGCAAATACGCAGGTCTTTCGGTTTTATTCTGGTGTTAAGCCTTTTTCAGACTGTTTTGCTGTACAGCGCCTTCTTCATCGCAATGACAATGATTTCCGGAGCCTTAGGGGCCATCCTCATGGGGGCGTCGCCGGTTATCACAGCACTTATTTCTCATTTTACCCTCAGTCATGATAAAATGACCATGAAAAGCTCTGGAGCCCTTGCCGTGGGAATGGCAGGAATTGTTGTGATCAGTCTCAGCAGGGAGCCCTGGACTCCCGCAGGATTACGGGAGTTATACGGCATTCTGCTGATAATGTTCTCAAATTTATGCTCAGCCTTTGCCAATGTGCTGATAAAAAAGAAACAGGGAAGGGTCAAGGGTGTAGTATTAAGTTCCAGCCAGATGATTATCGGAGGTCTGGTTCTCTTCCTTATCTCCCTGGTGATGGAAAAACCGGTGCGGATCAGTATGGAAATCACGCTTTTCTTTTCTGTCCTGTGGCTGGCTGCAATATCCGCAGCAGGCTTCGGAATTTGGTTTTCTCTGCTTCAGAGACCCGGAGTCCTGGTATCATCTTTGAACGTATGGATGTTTATAGTCCCGGTATTCGGGGCTGTGTTCAGCTGGCTGATTCTTCCTGATGAATCTCCAAACCTTTTTTCTCTGGCAGGAATGGTTTGTGTAGCCCTCTCTTTGTATATGTATAACAGGGTAAAATCATGATGAACATCCGGAAAAAAATCTTGCTTTTCCTGATCATTTTTTTTACAGCTTTTTTTGTTTATTCTGATGACGGGAAACTGCGCGCCGCTGCTGTGCAGTTTCAGGTGCGGAAGGAAATTTTTCAGTCTGAAAAAATATTTTATAAGACAATAGATGAGCTTCTCTCAGATTATAGTATGCAATGCAGGCCTGACCTGGTTGTTTTCCCGGAATACACAAGTGTGTTTCTGTCCCTCGTCGATTATTATCTTTTACTGGAAAATGCTGGAACGTTTCTTGAAGGTTTTGCTTATATCAAAGCTATTCATCCATCTCTGGCATCATTGAAAGATTTCTTTTTACTGACAGGCGAAGAAAGTATTAAACGGATGGACAGGCTCTGGGGAAGTCTGGCTAAAAAATATGGTGTTTACCTCTGCGGAGGCAGTATTTTTGCTGTGGAAAAAGATGATCAGGGAGAGGAGACGCTGGTGAACAGATTAATTCTGTATGATGATATGGGCCGGAGGATGTATCATCAGGATAAAGTTTTTCTTACTCCCTTTGAAAAAGATCTCCTTGAGCTTTCCCCCGGAAGAATTGCGGAAGCCAAGCCGGTGAATATTAAAGGATGCAAGGTTGTCTTTACCTTGTGCAGAGATACGTTTTTTGAGGAATGGGAGGATCATTTCGCTTGTGCGGATCTATGGTTTGACTGCAAGGCGAACGGCGCTTCGTATGATCAGTCCCAGAAAGAAAATTTTCAGGCAGCCCTGCCTGAGAGGATTTCCCGGGGAACAGTTACCCAGGGCTGTACAGTCTGTCTTACCGGCCGGTTTCTTGATTTGTTCTGGGAAGGGGAGAGTTCGTATATAAAAAAAACGGGTAATTCGTATATTATAATAGAAAAAACCAGTACATATACCGATCAGGAAGTGCTCTGTTTTACGGCTGTTTCCCGGGAATGATAAACATTGAAACTTCATTTCCTTCGGAGTCTATACCCTTGTCCGGATTGAGGGGATCAATGAAAAACATACCGCGGTTAACAAAATGGTAAAAATGCATCCCCGGCAGAACACCTGTTGAGAAGGAATATTCTCCTGGACTCGTCTCTTTCATTTTGTACATAAATGGGTCCCAGTTGTTGAATGTTCCGGCTACATACATTGTCTGCCCCGGCGGTCCGAAATAAAAGAAATCGACTTTCCTGTTTTTATGGACAACAGGGGTAACAAGTTTCCACCTGTTCAGTTCTTTTGGAGGAAGGGTAACAGCGGACAGGATAATTCCGCTGGGGTCTTTTACAGATTTCGGATTTACCGGATCAGCCATCCATAATCCGTCGACAACAATTCTATAATGGATCTCCAGTTCATCATCGGGAACAGGATATACAAGCACAAAGATATCATTCGCATTCCGTACGAAACTGTGAATTTTTGAATAATTTTCATGTGAAAAGGTAGCGCCTACAAAGCGGACGGGTTTATCTGCCTGATAACTCAGGATAAGGTGATCTTCGAGAATATGGGGGGCTTGAGGAACTTCCATATTTGCAATTTCCAGATGAATCCTGATATCCTTCGTTTCATAACCGAAGACCTGAAGAGACAATCCTGTTATCAGAAAAAGAAATAAAAGATACCTGCAGAGAGTCTTGTTGCTCATAATTTTCCCACTGTGATATACTTTTAAGGTCGGAATTTTGGAAAAAACCTTAAGTAACTGCTAAGAGGAAGGCAGTTTTTAACCGAAACTCTGATAAGGTAGGAAAATGCCCAGCCTCGAACAGATTGAACAATTTAAAGAAGTACTCAACCAGCTCGGGGACGAACCCGCAATACTTGCAGAAAGGGGAGAATCTCTCGAAGATGTTCCGGCACCGGAAACAGGCCTGCCTGAGGATTTAACAGAACTCCTCGGTGATTTAGGGGACCTTGGCCCGGGAACGGCTGAAGAGCCTGGCGGTGAAGGAGTTGAAGCCCCGGAAGAACCGGAACTGGATCAGTTTCCTGATGAGTTTTTCGGAGAAGGTGCAGGAGTAGAGGACGAGAACCTCTTAAGCGGTTTCGGAGACACCGATATCCTGGAGGAGCTTCCCGATGTCATCCCGGATGAAGAGCAGGAAGAGATCCCTGAAGAACCTGCCGTTCCCCCTGCAGAGGAGTCGGAGTCTTCCTCCGAGGAAAAAGAAACTGCATTTGAAATTGAAGAACCTTCAGAAGAAGGGGAACAGGAATTTGTTTTACCTGAAGAAATCCCGGATCAGATCAGTGATGAGATCCAGGATGAGTTTCCGGAGGAGGTGCCTGAGGAAATCTCTGAGGAAATAGGGGCTGCTGAGATAGAGGCCCTGGATTTTGAAGATGAATTTGCCCTTCCCGAAGAACTGACTTCCGGAGACGCTGATGAGATGCAGGTTGCAGAACCTGGAGAGGGAATATCAGAGGAAGAGCCGGGGACAGAACTCGGGGAAGAGATAGAGTCCTTTGAGGATTTTGAACCCGGAGAACCGGAACCAGTCGAGCCGGGGCCCGGAGAGCCGGAAGAATTAGAGCTTCCTGATATGGAAGCCCTCGAGATTGATACCGAGGAATTGCAGGAACCCGGGGAAGGAGCTGAAGAGGGCGGCGAAGAAGATTTTGAACTTCCCGGGGAAGAGGATTTTGAACTTCCCGATGATTTGAAATTTTCCGAAGATGAAGAACTTGATACTCTCGGCGAGGAAGACCTGGAAGGTGAGGGATTCTCATTAGGTGAGATATCCGAGGATTTCGGCAAGCTCGAAGAGACGAGGGGGAAGGAGGAGGAAAAAGCTCCGGCAATAACTGATTTTATTCCTGAGGAAGAGGCTGTGCTGGAGCTTTCGGATGAGGAGTTCCGTTCTCTTCAGAGGACGATGAGTACCCTGCCGAGGAATCTTAAACTTGAAATAGAAGAGCTTATCGGTGAAAAGGGTCTTGCAGGCAAGGATTTAACACGTCTTGTAAATCTTCTTGTTCAGGGAGAAAGCCTCAGGAAGATCGCAGATGCCGCGGGAAAAATCCTCGGTAGAAAAATTCTGATACCGGAGCAGTACGAGAAAAAAACCGGTGTAGAATTCGAAGCTGAACGGGGAACTTTTGCCTATGCGTTCCGGAACAATATCCTGCCATTCCTTAAAATTACCGGGGCAGCCCTCCTGGTATTGGGCTTCATTGCCTTTGTAGGCTACCGTTTTGTTTACCGTCCCATTCACGCACGGAACCTCTATACCCGGGGATATGAGGAAATCTATAACCAGCAGTTCATCCAGGCCAATGATTATTTTGACCGGGCATTTAAGGAGTGGAGAAAACAGGAGTGGTTTTACCGGTATGCTGAAGCATTTATTGAAAACCGGGAATATACCAGAGCGGAAGAAAAATACGAACAGCTCCTCACAGTATATCCATTAGACCGGAAAGGAATCTTTGATTACGCGGCATTGGAAACAGATACTCTGGGAAATTATGAAAAGGCTGAAGAGCTTTACAATTTGATTCTCTATGATGAAATCTATGATTATGATGCCCTTTTAAAGCTGGGGGACAATTATATGGCTTGGGCGGAAGAGGAGCCATCCAAGTTCGAGGAAGCACGGTTTACTTATGCAACCCTTATACAGCAGTACGGCCATTTAGATGATCTGGAACTGCGGATGCTCCAGTATTTTATGCGGACTGATCAGCTGGATGAAGTAATCAGACTGAAAGATCAATTTGAGATGAATCCGAAAGCGGAAATTGATCCTCTGATTTATGCGGAGCTGGGGGGATATCTTATCACCAATAATCATCTTGATGATGTACAGCAGATCCTTTTCCGGGTTCTTGAAGAAGACGATACTCTGCCTGAGGCACATTATCATCTTTCAAGATATTTCCGCAGGATTGAAGAATATTCCGAAGAAGAGAAGGCGATACGCAATACTCTGCTCCATATTGACAAAGACTCCTCCCTCACCCGAAGCCGTCTCGAAATCCTTATCAATACCATTAACCGGCAGGGAGAAATATATCTTGACCGGGATGAAGTGCTCAGCGCTCAGGAATCTTTTCAGGAAGCCCTCGATTTTTACGAGAACGCCCTGGAAGATAAGATCCTGGCAAAGAAAAGTGAATTCGGCAAAATCTACAGCAATTTAGGGGATATTTATTATTACCAGATGAATGATTATCAGACTTCATCCGGCCTTTATACTCAGGCCCAGAATAATAATTACAGTCCTCCAGGCCTTGTGTATAAAAAAGGATATATCAGTTATCAGCGGAGTAATTATCAGCAGGCCCTTCTCGATTTTTACGCAGCTTCTGAAGGATTCTCCCTAAACAAAAATCTCAATTTCGCGACCGCTAATACCCTGGTCAAGAGGAATGACTATTTTTCAGCCCAGGGGTATTACTATGACCTTCTTGCGTCTCTGGAGCAGGAACGGCGGGAAATCCCCTTTCTCCTGCCCGAAGAGAAACCGGAGCATCAGAGGCTCATAGAATACCTGATTAAATGCTATAACAACCTCGGTGTTACCATGTACTATTTAGGGGACAGGACCGGAGAGCGGGACACCAAATATTCCGAAGCCCTTGTCTATCTTACCAAATCAGCGGAGCTCAAAGACGCTTACTCCAGAGACCCGGAATCAATGGAACGTCCTGAAACCCGGAATCTCGCCTGGCTCAATTCCCGGGGTATTCTCTATCCGGTGAGCGGTTTTTTGCCCCAGATATATTCAGAGATTCCGAAAGATATGGATGAAAGAATATTTTAATCCCCTGAAGGTGTTCCCGTAATTTTAAGAAGCTGTATTGACCATCCATCCATGGGTGTCTTCAACAGCCCCGTACTGGATTCCCTTAAGTGTCTTCAGCAGTGTATGGGTCAGTTCGCCGATTTTCCCGTCTGAAAAAACTGCGGTTTTCCCTTGATGAGTGATGGATTCCAGAAAGGTAATTCCGGCAGCAGTACCTGTTACAAAAACCTCTTTGCTCTCGGACATTGCTTCATCAATGGAAATTTTTCTTTCCTCAACAGCTATTCCCATCTCGTCTGCAAGGGTGATTACGGAAGCTCTGCTTATACCCGGAAGGATCGTGTCTCCTAATTCAGGGGTGACCAGGGTCCCGTTGTTAAGATAACAGAAAATATTGCAGGAGGATCCTTCTTCAAGATATTTCCGTTCCACTGAATCAAGGAAAATCGCCTCCATATATCCTTCCGCCTCAGCTTCTTTTTTTGCCAGTGCAGGAATTACATAATTGGCATCACATTTAATCCAACCCGTACCTCTTGGAGTCGCCCGGACCCTGTCAGTAGTTGCCGCCCTGGAGTTGCCCGGCAGGAAATAGCTGCCCACGGGGGTTGTAATAATCACGACCCATGGATGATTACTCAGGGAAACTCCGATGGCAGGTTCTGAATAGGTAAAGGGGCGTATATACACGGAATGACCGGACACAAAATCATCCTTTTCCCATTCAGGGTCATATGCAGGGGCGAATCCAATCTGTTTGTTTTTCTCAACAACCCCTTTACAGGCTGGTAAAAACATCTCCGGCGGGAATGAGGGCATCTTCAATCCTTTCATTGATTTTGCCAAGCGCCTGCCGTTCTCCATGGGCCGGAACATCTTAAGACTGCCGTCCTTCTGGGGGAAGGCTTTAAGTCCCTCAAAACACCCCATGCCGTACTGAGTTGTATAATTTACCGCGGGAAGTTCGGGAAAGGAATTCCGTTTCTGAAGAAGGGCATCCGCCTCTGCTTTGGGCAGAGCAGCTTCCTCCTCCGGACTTTTATGGGGTTTTTCCTTGTATTCTTCTGTCCAGGTGCTGTCTTCCCCGTACTTAGCCATGTATGTCCAGGGATAGATTGAAAGGGTAAATCCTTTTCCCATATACTTCTCCTGATTTTTGCCTTTGATAGAGTTTAGAAAAAAGAAGGCCCGAGGTCAATAAAAATGATAAAATTACTCGCCTTCTTCAGACATTCTTTTTTCCTGTCTTTCAAGGATCCGGGTAATTTCACTACTGAAGGCTTTGCTGAAATAGACGTTCTTTCCCTGAGGTCCCGGGAGATTCGACAGCAGTTTTTCTTCTTTTGCAAAGGGAGCGAGAATCACGTCTTTCTGCTTAAGCATTTCCACAAGGTACTCCCGGGTTTTAAATCCCTCTTTTTTTGCGAATCTAAGGGTTGACCGGATACGTGCGGCTTTCTGCGCCTGATCCGCGCATATTTTTGCAAGGGGCATCATATCAATCTGGGTAAGGGGGTTTACAGAGATAGTACCCATCCGTATTTCCCGGTCCTCATTTAAAATAACCTGATAATTGTCGTGAATGCTTTTTGTAATGCTGTTGAACCGGTTTTTAAAATTAGTAAAAAAGGCATCAGCTTTATCCGGAGGAATATTCGGCGAAAGCTTTTTCATGTCCTCCAGTTCCTTTTTATAAATATTCATCTGCATGAAGATATTTTTTACTGCTGTGTGCTGGGAATATGCCGGATTTTCTTGAATACGCTGATTTAAATCCTGGATGATTTCTTTCACGTCCTTAGTAATCTGCTCCTGTGCGGAATGTTTCTCCTTTTTCAGGGGAATAATTCCCCGGCAGAGGAGCCTCTGGAGGAGAATTACATACATGAGGGGAGAAAGTTTTAATGCCTGTTCCGGCAGGCTTACCAGGCCTTTTGAGTCGTATTTGAGGGATTCCAGGAAGGAGAATATCGGGAGAAGGACTGTCCGTTTGTATTCCACAAGCCCTTCTTCCACGCAGAGCCGGATTTCTTTAATAAGCGCCCGGAGATCTTCGGCGCTTGGAGAGAAGGTTTCTTCCAGATCATACAGGGTGTCCGATTTTTCTCTGACATCGAACCAGTCCCCGGCGATCTGTTTTTTCAGCTCTTCCATATGCACCTAAATGTAGCCCAGATCGGATTTATTATCAATCGGATTTTTCTGCTCGCCGAGGAGGTGCAAAAGTGTATCGTGCTGAGACTGCGGCGGGTGCAGAGGGGGTTTTTGGGGTTCAGGGATATGAAAAATTATTTACTATTCTTTTAATCCCATCAATCATTTTAGGCACCCTAAAGTTCAGAAAAATTCCGATTTTTTTGTCAGATGATTTCAGATAGGATGAAAGCTTTTTCTATCGGAGGGGGTTTAAATTGTCTACTGATTTTAAATCCAGAATCACAGAATTATCAGCAATAATATCCGTTTTAAAGATGATGCCGGTATTCTTTAGCCCGGGGCTCAGGGCCCCGGAGATAGCGATACAGTATGCAATTATTTTCTTTGTACAAATATTTTCTGTTCTCTTGTTGAATACTCCTGTTATAAAGAGATACTCATTAAAAGACGGTAGTACTTTAAAAACACAGAATATTTTTCAGAAAGGAATTCTATAAGGAGAAAAATTTCTAAAACCGGAAGAATTTCATCAGATAAATATCAAATATATCAATTAGCTCAATAATTAACTCAGAATATTCCCTTTGTTTTTAGCACTTTGAGCAAAATCTGCGAAATTTCCTTTAAAACAGCAAATATTCCTCCATATTTTCTCTGCGCTCCCTCCGGTCTCAGCGTGAAATACACCCATAATATCTGTGCCCTCAGAGAGCTCTGCGTTTAATTCCCGAAAATTTCCCCGCTGTCAGCGTGAAATTCCAGCAGAGGGAGCATTATGAGTTTTTCATAAAAAAAATCTACCTCCTAAAAAAACTTGACAGCAAAAATTGCGGTTGATATACTACCCTTAAAAATAATCAGGGGAATTATGCTAGATCGTTGATCTTGTACCCCACACTTTCAGGAGGAAGTGAATGAAAAAAATTAGTCTAGTATTGGTGCTTTTACTGGCAATGGGTGCTTTTGCATTCGCAGATGTCAGCGCAAGCGCTTCTCTTTCGTTCGAATTCGGGGATCCGGACTTGAGAGACACAACACCAAATCTCCCCGCTTTCAGCTATGCTCAAGCAGCTACAGCAACCTTAGGCCTCGCTTCAGGCGATGAAAAAGTTGTTGCTACAGCTACCCTGAACCTGCTGGCTCCGGTTTCAGCTACAACGGAAATGGACGCTGTAGAGGATACTGTGAACTACTACGATGCTATTTATGAACAAGGAACAACAGATGTTCTTGAGAACCAGTTAGGTGGTCTCGTAGCTACAAATTGGGCAAAACTTCAGGGAGTAATTGACTGGTGGAACGAAGATGATGTTCGAGGTAACGCAGTATGGGGTGCTTATAAGTATTTTGCTTTTAGTTCAACGAGAAGCGATGACGACATCACTGCAGATACAACCGCATTCTCAGCAGCTGTATTGGCAAAATCAATCGATAATGCACTTGCGTATGATACTGATGACACAGCTCTCGAAGCCTTCGAAAAATATGATTTAGTTGAAGAATTCGATTCTCCTACAATTACCCTTAAAGATCTTGTAGAAGAAATTGAGGAAGCAGCAGAAGAGTTTGATTTTGTTGGCATTGGCAATACAACAGATGAAATTGGAGACACCTACTATGCTGTAGTATCTGAATCTGGTGCTGAAACTCCTCTTACTGACATTACTGGCGCATTAGTGGCTCAGATGGATGCAGATATCGATGCTTATCTTGAAGTTGCTCTTACTTCTGATATAGATGGTACTGCAACCGGTGTTCAGAATCTTTACGATTCCCAAGTAACTGCTTGGACCTCTGGTAATTTTATAAGTAGAATGGAAAGTTATGGTGCATCTACTTTCCAATATCTTACCGCTGCTGAAAGAGCTGCTCTTGTTAATGTAGCAGATCTTGTTCTTTCCTATAATATTGCAGTTGGTGGCGGTCCTTCTGATCCAGACACCTATACAACAACCATTGTTCAGAATTTCATCTCCAGCGTAACCCTCTCTTTCATGGGAGTAGGCGGCGTTGTAGACGTAACCTGTTACTTCGGCGGACAGCATGTAACAGCAGGCGCTTTCAGCCTCGACATGGTAGGCCATCAGGATCCTGATGACAACACAGGCGCTTATCCTGCTCTTAAACTTGCTCTTTCAAACGGTGTAGTTCCCGGCCTCAGTGCTGGACTTACCTTCTACACAGACATTACCGACATGCAGGATGCTGTTGATGTAGCTGATGACTGGTACACCTGGATCGACGAGAGTGCTCTCGAAGACGAAGACTTGGTAGACCCCGTATACGGCCTCAAGATCGACGGCGGCTACATGGCTGACCTCGGCGACATGAGCGCAGGCGCTACTTTTGCTTTCGGTATGTATGACCTTCTCGGTGACGACACCTCCATGGGTTTCAGCGTAATGCCTTCATTCTCCGGAATGGGAGCTAACATAGGCGTATGCTTTGACTACGCTGTTCTTATGAAACTGATGAAACTCGGTGTTACTGCTGACTATACAATCATGGGAATTACCCCCAATGTATATTTCCGCATGTTCACCAACAATGGTGCTGACGGATACTATACTGTATACGGCGATGCAAGCAGTGTTGCTGATGTAGTTAAAACTGATGATGACGGCGGTATGGAACTCGGCGGTGGTGTAAGTGCTAACCTGGCTGATCTTCTGCCCCTCGCTGTGACTATAAGCGGAGGTCTCGATTATGCTATGCCGACGAACGATGACAACTACTATGCATGGAATGCAGGCCTTTCTGTTGTTCCGATGGACGCTGTAACAATAAGCTTTGGTGCTAACGGCGACTCCTTTATCGGAAACGGCTTCCTCTTCAATGCAGGCGTAAACTATGTTTACTCCATTGCTAATATTTACTTCAAGCTGTTTAACAGCTGGGATGCTGACAACGAAGAAAGATACCTCGGCTACACCCTTGGTACCAGCGTATCCTTCTAATGCTTAGTAATTGCTAATAATACCCCGCCGAAAGGCGGGGTTTTTTTTTACTTTTCCCCCGAATATTGAAGCGCCGCACCATTTTCCCTTGTATATAGAAATAGACTCCGGAGTAAGAAACCTTAATCAAATTGGAGGAAACAAGTGATAAACAGCCTTAACTCTATTCTTTTAGAGGGAAATCTGACCAAAGACCCGGTTTTAAAAAAGACGCCGAAAGGCACCCCGGTGTGCAGTTTAAGTGTGGCTTCAAACAGGTACTATAAACAGGAGAATGACAGTATTGATGAAGTCTCTTTTTTCGATGTAGAGGCATGGTCCCGTTTGGCGGAAACCTGCGCCCAGTATCTGAAAAAAGGCAGGGGTGTTCGGGTTGTGGGGCGGCTCAAACAGGACAGGTGGGAGGACAATGACGGGAAACTGCGTTCGAGAATAAAAATTGTAGCTGAACATGTGGAATTTAAACCAAAACTGACCGGGAATAAAGAGGAAAAAGAGAGCCTAGCGGCTGAAGGAGGTGATGAACTGAAGATAAAGGCAGTATAACAATCCTGAAATCAAAAGGGCGGCCCAGGCCGCCCTGCAGTTGAAACGAATAGGATAATGAACTATACAATTTCCTGATATACGCATAGAATCTCAGGTGCAGCTATGAAGGAAAACAGAAAAAGGAAACGGCTTACCCGGGATGAGATCGATACAGCGGTGGATAAAATCCGGGAAGAATACCAGGATTATATTATCCGCTATACAAAACCTCTTTCAGTAATCAGCGGATTTGAAGAACGCTATCTTCAGGCCCTCCGTAATAAAATGGACATGGAAACTTTTCTCCACGCGGAAATCAGTGCCGTAAGGCAGCTGTCTTCTCAGGAAGCGGAAAACCGGCGGCAAAAAGAGGAGAAAATCAGGAATGCTCCCCGGAAAAAGAAAAGGGCACAGAAAATAGGTTTTGCTGACAGAGTATTAAAAGAACTGGAGGAAAAGGTAAAAAAATATCCTTCAGTTGATTTTCACCCCTCCGCCCCGGAAGAGCTTAAACGCCTTTGCGGTGTTATCGGGGAATTCGAAAGGGATGGCCTTTTCGAATGTGAAGGGGTTCTTAGAAATCATTCTTCTGACTTTAAAGCCGAAGATTTTCACCGTATCGAGAGGGTGGTGTCTGGGTTCCTCAGCAGAAAAAAGGGGGAGGTTCCTCCCCGGATGGAGCGGTATGCCGGGATGCTTGACCGGAAAGAAGAGGACAGTGACGAAGGAGACATGGAGCGGAAGAGGATTTTATTTGACGGGGCAAAGATATTTCATTATTTTGCCGACGCCCTGAAGGCTGTTCAGAGAGAGGTAAGTCTCACAGAAGAAGAGAGAAAAAAAGTGGAAAAAAATGTAATTTTCGTGCATAATGTGCTCAGAGACTTTCGGTTGAAAGATCTGAAATTGTAAACGTTTAAGGAGAGCCTTGTATGGGAGCTGAGATTACTGTCACTGCTTCGAACTTTGAGGAAGAAGTTTTAAAGTCAGCAAAACCGGTGCTTGTTGATTTCTGGGCGGAATGGTGTGTGCCCTGCCGTATGGTCGGCCCTATTCTGGAAGAAATTGCGGAAGAGTATAAAGACACCATTAAAGTTGCAAAGGTGAACGTAGACAATGAAGGCGATCTGGCAGCAAAGTACAACATCATCAGTATCCCCACAATTATGGTCTTCTCCGAAGGCGAAGTTAAAAATCAGCAGGTAGGTGCAGGTTCCAGGCAGACCCTGGAAGAGCTTTTCAAGAACCTGATCTAAGGACTGTAAATCTCATCATTATTTACAAATCCGAAGGTATATCCGCTGGTCGGCACAATGTGCCAGTCCTGTTTTTCATCATTATCCCCAGATAGAGCGTTTCTGCAGATTGAACGGGTGGCTGTTGAATCATCAGGATTTACGGCGTCTTCCGGCGCTGCCAGGGTGCCGGAAATCCGCCAGCCACCCAGCTCCACTATCCTGTCTACCTGAAAAAGCATGGACGATGAACCGAAACCCCGGTATTTCTCATCAGAGGAAGATGTTCTGTTGCTGTAAATAACTGCGTCAATGAGGGGGCCCCCGGGATAGGAATAAAGGGCCAGAACTCCGTTGTTTCCCGATAAACCTGAGCCTCCGGGGATCCAGAAATCCAGGGCTGAATCTGCTGCGTCGATACCGCCGGATACTGATTTGTCCTCTGTTTCATCAATTTCTTCCGGTATTCCCTGGGGTTTGAAATGCACTAGGGCAAAATCCCCTGCAGAGACCCGAACCGGGGGAAATATTTTTTTGTCCCGGAAATCATCATCAGTGCCATGGAAAAGCGACATGCCTGCGAGATTACCATCAGAAAGAAAGACCAGCTCAGCCATGTCCGGATGGGAAGATGATCCCTGGGTGGTAAACTCGTTGATTTTTACTTCCGGAAGATCAGGATTAAATCCGTAGAACCGGGTCACAAAACTGAGGCTGTTTCCTGCACTGTCCTTAACTGTTCCTTCAAGAATGTATTCATGTCCCGGGTCCTGGTTCCGGGCCAGGGTTATAAGGATTTCTTCTGTGTCTGCATAAATGGAATTTACCCCGGGGTCGGGAGTGATGAGGAAAGCCGGGGATTCCGGGTCCGGTTTTTCATTTAACTTGACAATTAGGCTATCTGGTCCTGCTGCCGCGGCTCCGAGAAAAACCGGGGGTATCCGGTCATCTGAGAGAAATATCCCTTTTTCCCCGAAGGGCAGACATGAAAAGAGGACAGTGCTGATAATCATTATGAAAGCGGTAATAATGGTTTTTTTCATAAAGTTCTCCTTACCTTTAGTAACAGCGGAAGGGCTTGTCATGCTTCAGCGTTATCTTTATTCTGGTACTTACCGATAATGCCGGTAGGAGGGAGAACTTCAATGGCGGAAGATAAGCTTTTCAACAAATATGGTCATCTTGTGGATTCCGGAAAGGTGATTTTCCGGGAAGGTGAAGAAGGGGACCAGATGTTTATAATACAGGAAGGAACTGTACGGATAAGCAAAAATATTGACGGAAAGGAATATACCCTTGCTGTTCTCGGGAAGGGGGATTTTTTCGGAGAGATGGCCCTGGTAACCCGGATCAAACGTACTGCAACAGCCACTGCAGGAGATACGGTACGGTATTTGGCTTTTAACAGGGACGGATTTATCGGCATGATTGAGAAAAACGCGAAAATCGCCCTTAATATCATTGACCGGCTCTGCAGAAGACTGCAGCAGGCAAATCAGCAGATTCATCACCTGAAAAAGAATAATGAAAAAGGGCTGGTTGCTCTGAATATTTACTATGCCTTTGCAGAAGTCGGCTTGAACAGGGAACTGGATGCGTTGAAAGTAACCAGGGATATTTCCATGAACCTCGAGATATCCCCGGAAGCAGTACAGAAATATGTAAAGGAATTTGAAGATCAGGAAATTGTAAAAATCGAAGATCAGAAAATAACCCTTCTGGACAGCGGCCGTCTTTCAGCTATCTCTACCGGTGCAGGCAAAAACTGAGTCTTTTCCTGAAACCGGGTTATAATTACTTAATATGATTTAATTTAAATAGTGGAAGGTATTATATGTGCGGAATAGTCGGATACTGCGGTGTTAAACCTGCATCAAACATTCTTTTGGAGGGACTGAAACGGCTGGAATACCGGGGGTATGACAGCGCCGGTATTTGTGTGGGAGCGGAAAATGAACTCACCTGCATAAAGAAGAAAGGGAAAATCAAGAACCTACGGGCAAAAGTCCCGAATAATCTTCCCGGTTTTTTCGGGATCGGCCATACACGGTGGGCAACCCATGGGGAAGTGAACGATCTAAATGCCCATCCCCACATGGACGGCTCCGGAAAAATCGCTATTGTGCACAACGGCATTATCGAGAATTATCTTACCTTGAAAGAAAAACTTATTACTGAAGGATATACCTTTAAAACAGAGACCGATTCAGAGGTCATTGCACATCTCCTTGCGGACAGGTATGCCGGGGACCTGGAAAAAGCTGTCCGGGAGACGGTCCAGCTTTTAAAGGGGACCTTTGGAATCGTGTGTATGCATGCCGAAGAACCGGGCCGGCTGGTGGGAGCACGGAACGGTTCACCCCTTGTACTGGGAATCGGCGACGGCGAGATGTTTCTCGCTTCGGACGTAACAGCAATGATGGCCTACACAAAGCAGGTTGTTTATATCGAGGACGGTGAGGTCGTAGCCCTTGACTGTGAGGGGTTCAGGACTTCAGACCTCACGGACCGGGAAATCGCAAAGCATATCGATCATATAGGCTGGGAGCTTCAGGAGATCGAGAAAGACGGCTTTGGTCATTTTATGGAGAAAGAAATTCATGAACAGCCTGAATCCATTGCCCGGGCTATGAGCGGCCGCCTGAACATGGAACTTGCCACCGGCCATCTTGGAGGTCTCAATTTAACCAGTAAGGAACTTCACGATATCGAACGGGTTAAAATCCTCGCTATTGGCACGTCCTTCTATGCTTCCATGGTAGGGGCGTATCTCCTGGAAACCGTAGCCCGGATACCTGCTGTTCCAGAAGTAGCTTCTGAGGTTAGATACAAAAATCCCATCGTTGAAAAAAATACCCTTTATTTTGTTGTTTCACAGTCCGGGGAAACAGCTGATACCCTTTTTGCCATGCGGGAACTCAAGAGAAAAGGGGCAACAGTTCTCGGTGTGTGCAATGTAGTAGGCTCCACGATCCCCAGGGAATCCGACGGAGGTGTTTATATTCACTCCGGTCCCGAGATTGCGGTTGCTTCCACGAAAGCATTTACCTCCCAGATAACAGTCTTCTACCTCTTTACCCTTCTTATGGCCCGGATGCGGGACATGCCTTTTGATCAGGGCCTGGCAATAGTTGAAGGCCTGAAAAAAGTGCCGGACCAGGTACGCCGGATCCTTGCCGCTAAAGACAATATTCAGGCCCTGGCGAAAAAATATTCCTGGGCTGAAAATTTTCTCTTCCTGGGACGGGGGATACAGTATCCCGTTGCCCTTGAAGGCGCCCTGAAACTGAAAGAAATTTCCTATATTCACGCGGAAGGATTCAGTGCGGCTGAAATCAAACACGGCCCCATTGCCCTTATCAATGAAAAAACCCCCAGTGTTTTCCTCGTGCCTGATGACTACCTCCGGGACAAAGTTCTCTCCAATCTCAAGGAAGTAAAGGCCCGAAAAGGGAAGGTCATAGCCGTTGCTGTTGAAGGTGATGAGGAAGTTCAGGAAATCGCTGATGACGTCATTCTTGTTCCCAAGGCCCACGAACTGATGTATCCCTTTCTGATGGTCGTGCCCATGCAGATGTTCGCCTATTATATGGCCCTGGAATTAAAGAGGGATGTTGACCAGCCCCGGAATCTGGCAAAAAGTGTAACAGTGGAATAGAACCCCTGCTGTGGAATTTGTGAATTAATCATAATAAAGGATAGAGACAGGGTAAAATATACAGGTATCATGGTTTATCCTTAGTTGATCATGAAAAATAATCAGCCATACTGGAATCAATCTTTATTCCTGCTTCTCAGCATGCTCTTCTTCATTTTTATATCCGGAAGCCGGGTACACGCCCAGGAAGATGATGCTGAGCCCGCCATTCTTCTTTCCGGGCCCAGGACCGTTAAGGGTATTGATTTTCTTCCTCCAAATGCGGTTTCCGCAGAATACGGGGTATACAGCTTCCGGGAAAACCGGGTTGCAGTATACTTTGTAAGAGAAGAAGTATACCTCCCGGGGGATACGGCACCTTTGATATGCGGCTCCTACAGCCTTTCGGAACTGGAGGGAACGAATCTAAGAATTTTCCTCTACGAAGACGAGGCTGGTTGGAAGGTTTTTATCTCCTTTGAAAAAGTCCCTGAGGATCCGTGCCTGTTTATCGGGGCTTTCCTTCGGAGGTTCAGGTATTTTCTCGGAATAGCAAAGGATGAGTCCTCAGTTTCCTTTCCTGCTGTCCTCGAGTATCAGTAAACGGAGCTGATTTTTTTCCGATAATAACTATATGAACTCACATCCACTGTTTCGGATAATTTTATGCGGATTTTTCACTTTAATCATCACTATACCTGCTTTCTCCCAGGAATTGACCATAAAACCGGAGGACCTGAAAATTGAGCAGGCCCTGGAAGGGGGGTATCACCTCTGGGTCAGAAAAATACCGGGCTTGGAATCTATTCTTTTAACGGAATCTACAGCAGACCCGGAAAAACGGCTCCATTCCTATTCCCTTCGGAACCCTGAGTACCATCCTGTTAATGGAGATGAACAGCGGCTTCTGAACGGGGAATTCCTTGATACGTCAAAGGGGCTTTACTCTCTGATTGATTCCACTCCTGAGCCTCTGGAGGAATTCGGAGAAGCATTCCATATATTTATTCCCTATATCGTTGAATACGGGTATTCATGGAGCAGGGAGGGGCAGATTCAGGTCCTTGACGGCACATGGCTCAATATCCGGGCATTTCAAAAACCATTTGCCGATTATAGCGGGTCATTTCATGACAATCCTTTTGTACTCCGGGTGGTCCAGAAACCCTTTGAAGGCCCTCCGGAGGATAATTACATGCCGGACACGGTCGAGACCTTCCGGGAAATCGCTGAGGAAGGAGAAGGCAAAGCAATCCTCTCCCTCGGCCATGATGAAATGCTCAATGAGATCAGTGATATCATTGTTAATGAAGAGGGTCCTGACCTGGACCTGGTACTGGCCCTGGATACTACAAAGAGCATGGAGGATGATATTCCCTTTCTCAGGGAAAAATTAGTGCCTCTGCTGGAAGACGTAACAAAAGATTTTGAGAACTTCAGGTTCGGGATTGTATATTACAAGGACTACATGGAACAGTACGTTACGAGGATCAGTCCCTTTAAAGACGGCCTGGCAGGAGCGCAGAGGACCCTCAACCGACTTCATGTACACGGCGGAAGGGATATCCCTGAAGCAGTCTATGAAGCCCTTTATGCGGCAATACATTCATTTCCCTGGGATGCAGCTTCTCGGCTGATTATTCTTATCGGGGACGCGCCTCCCCATCCGAAACCCCGGGGAAGTATTACAAAAGAAATGGTACTAGAAGACGCAAAAAGCTTTAGTATAAAACTGAATGCTATGATTCTTCCTCAGTAGAAACCGGTTCTTCACTGCCGGCAATTTCGTCCAGCAGCTTTTCCGAAAGAATCCGCGGCCAGTCAGGGAGAAGAGCAGCGTCTTCTCCTTCGTATTTGGCAATAAGATTGGAAAAGAGGATCTCCGCTTTATCAAAATTGCCCCGTTTATATTCAATAAATGCAATTTCGTATTCCGCTGCAGTTACGTTTGCAGGATCATCAGGGTAGCGCTCTATAAACGTTTGATAGTATAAAAGGGCGGTTTTGAAATCGTTCCGTTCCACAACAGCTTCCTGGGCGAGCTGGAAGAATTCCGCAGGGGTAAGATCTTCATTAATGTTCTTCGGTGTTGTTTTACAGGATATAAAAATAATCAGAATAGATAATATGAGCAGTGATGTTTTTTTCATATAACGTCTCGCCGGATTGAGTTGGTTTTAAAAGGTATAAACTTCGTCTTTAATGGGCAGCGTTTTTTTGAGCTCCCGAATGTATTCCTTGGCATCACCCATAGGTACATAATCTTCGCAGCACTCCAGACTTCGCCGGGCAACAGTGAAGTACTTGTAAATTTTCTCTTCTCCAAGTTTTTTCCGCCATCTTCCTGCATCACAACGTACCCGCAGATAGTACTGCCCTCCGTTGCCGCATGGAATCCGTACTAATTTACAGTGTTCACAATTTGCGCAATATATTTTATCTGATGCACCAACATTTTTTGGAACGCTCTGGTGTTCCACCATCGCATACTCCCTTGTAACTCTCGCCATACTACCATAATCGACTTTTTCCAGTCAAGTATTTAGGGTTCTTCCCAAAATGACGGTTATCTTATAAAGTGGCTTCATGATTGCCACAATAGTAAACTGTATTGCCGTGATCGTCGGATCCCTTATCGGCCTCATCATCCATAAAGGAATAAAAGACCAGTTCCGGGAGGCTGTTTTCATTGCCATAGGCCTTGTTACTATTGTTATTGGCGTAAAAATGTCAATAGAAACAGGTAAAATCCTGTTCCTCGCCCTATCCCTGGTCTTAGGTGGACTTATCGGATACAAAATACGTATTGAGGACGGAATATACAGGTTCGGGGACCTCCTGAACCGGCGTTTTGTCCGGAGGGGAAGGGCTGATGACGAGGAATCCAGGAAGAATTTTTCCCAGGGTTTTTTAAGCGCTTCTGTTCTTTTCTGTGTCGGGGCCATGAGCATCATAGGATCTTTTCAGGCAGGCACTGAAGGCAATTATGATCTGATCTTTACAAAATCCGTAATGGACGGATTTATGGCTATACTTCTTACAGCGTCCTACGGAATCGGTGTTGCGTTTTCAGCAATTACAGTCTTCGTTTATCAGGGAAGTCTAACCCTTCTTTCGAAATGGGCAAGTCCTTATATCAGTGATATGCTTCTCAGCGAAATAAGCGCTGTAGGGGGAGCGATGATTATCATGATCGGATTAAATCTCCTCAAGCTCAAAGAAATTAAAACCGCTAATTTCCTGCCGGCCCTGGTTATTCTTCCTCTGCTTATCTATCTGGAGAAATTATTCGGATTCAGTGTTGTTTAAACTGTTTCCGCGTGTTCATCAATAATATTAATGCACACCGCAGGTTCCTGCACTTCAGGTAAACTGTTTATCTCCTCAAGGGCTGATAAAAGATCTCCCTCCAGTACTTCATGGGTCGTTATTACAACAGGGACAACTACGGTTCCTTCTTTCTGCAGGGCGGAAGAAATGCTAATCCCGTGTTTTCCGAGTATTGATGAAAATTTCGCAAATACTCCTATTTTGTCCTCCACCATGAGACGGATATAATATCTGCTGTATATTTTTTCCCGGGGCAGCTGATTCGCAGGATTTCCCGATTTCGGCCAGATATTGAGGGTCGTGAACAAAGTTCCGTACGTGCCTAAGGCGGTTGAGAGAATGTCGGAAATCACTGCAGAAGCAGTAGGCGAACCTCCGGCGCCCCTGCCGTAGTACATTGTATGTCCCACCCTGCTGCCGTAAACACTGACAGCATTAAAGGGGCCGGAAATCCACGCCAGCGGATGACTTCTGGCAATAAAAGAGGGGCGCACGATAAGGCTGATGCCGTCATCCATCCGTTTTGCTATGGCAAGGAGTTTTACGATATAGCCGAGCTCATTGCCGAAAATTACATCTTCTTTCGCAAGAGTATCTATGCCGTTGACAGGTATCCGGTCCAGATCGACCTTTTCCCCGAAAGCAAGAGATCCGAGGATAGCAAGTTTGTGGGCTGAGTCCATACCGGATACATCCAGACTGGGGTCAGCCTCTGCAAGTCCTCCTGCCTGAGCTTCTGACAAAGCCTCCTGGTAGGACTGACCCCGGGATGTCATTGCGGTGAGTATAAAATTGCATGTTCCGTTTACAATTCCGTACAAAGCATCAATACGGTTTCCTACCAGTCCGTCGCAGAGAGCTTTCACAATCGGAATGCCTCCGGCACAGCTTGCTTCAAAAGCTATGCTTACACCCTCTTTCCTGGCCAGGTCCATCAGTTCAGTACCGTAATGGGCAAGAAGGGCTTTGTTGGCTGTTACAATATTTTTTCCTGCTTTGATGCATTTTTCAGTAACATCCCTGGCTGTAGTGATGCCTCCGATGAGTTCTACCACAATTGATACATCAGGATCCTTCAGTACTGTATCCAGATTTTTTTCGTACAGTTTTTCAGAGAAACCGAGTTCCCTGGCGTGGGTAAAATCAACATCCACAATATATTTCAATTCCAGGGAAATTCCTGTTTTATCCCGGATAAGGTCCTTATCCTTCCAGAGCTGAATTCCCAAAGCGCCGCCGACTGTTCCGCAGCCGATTACTGCAAGGGAGCACGTTTTTCTGTTTTCCATTCTATTCCTTCCTCTTGGATTCAAATCCTACGGAAGGGAGTATCCCTTGTCAAGCATTTGCCGGAGTTCCGGAATAACGGAAGAGCAGAGATTTAGGGACTGCTTCGGAACAGGAATACAGGAGTATCCAGGGTTTTCCTTTATCAGGGTATGGAGCCGCCCTGTTTTTAATATGATGGATATCAGCTTCTTTTCGTCCCCGGTTTTGGAAGGCTTTTTCAGAAGATTGATAAACCGGGAGAGCCTGAATGCTGTAACAGATTCTTCAGTTGTGAGAGAACCGTTCCAGGGATACGCGGAGGATGACATCCCCAGGCGGGGAGGCTGGGAAAGGAATTGAGTTTTATTTGTGAAATCCGGGAGGCCCGGAACAGCATAAAAAAGAGATATGCCGAGGAGTGTCGGTTTTGCAGCAAGATAAAGCAGGGTTTCCGCTATAGTTTCAGGTGTATCAGACCGTAAGCCGCAGATGAAATAGGTTGTAACCGGAACTCCGAGAGAATTAAGGGTTTCAAGAATTCCTTCATATTTTCCGACACCTCCGGGTCTGGCTTCTTCTTTTCTGCCTGAAGCCTGCAGAGTGCCCAGGGAGAGGTTGAAGCGGGACATCCCTGCCTCATAGAGAGCCATTACGCGGTTTTTATCAAGGAAGGTATAATCGATACCGTTTTCTCCCCAAAACTCCGTCAGAGGCATATATTTTCGAAACAGGGCAAGGATTTCAAGGCAGTAATCCATATCCGCAAGGATATTATCATCTTCAATATTAATAATTGCTCTTTTATCTTTCGGCATGGAATCCGCCATTTTCTCAACTGAGCTGATTTCCGCTTTTCTGAACTTGCGCCCCTGGGAGAGATGTACGGAACAGAACCTGCAGGATTTCGGACATCCTCTGGTCAGGGATACTGCTATCTGCCGGGAAGATTTTGTTTCTCTGCATACGGCAAAGGACGGATAGATTGTGCCGGGATTTGACTGGATGATTTCCTCCGAATATTCGCCTTTAAGAAACCCGGGGAGAGAATCTTCGATCTCACCGAGAAAAACCGTGCTGACACAGCCGTCCCGGATAAAATAAGCAGGAAGAACCGCCGCCCCGGGGCCGCCGATACAAATTTTTATTCCCGGATCCCTGGAAAAAACTTCCCGGGCAAGGGCAAGGGTCTCATCAGCATAACAGAAAGCAAAACACTGGAGGAAAAGGATATCAGGTTTTTCTCTGATAATCATTTCCCCGCAGTCCGAAAATGAGGGACCGA
>Ga0272441_10005021_pt1 | contig 23387 bp, 17 predicted proteins | sample SSMProp6N_FD_193582 | JGI IMG/M metagenome (GOLD analysis project Ga0272441, IMG submission 193582) | Marine sediment archaeal communities from Little Sippewissett salt marsh, Falmouth, MA, United States - SSM-Prop-6N | ecosystem: Environmental > Aquatic > Marine > Wetlands > Sediment ...
AAGAAGGATTTTCTCTCCAAGATGTCAATTGCCTCAAAGGAGGCACGGGAAACACTCTACTGGTTGCGACTCCTGAGAGACAGCGGCATCTGCAACCCTCAGGAAGCGGACTCCCTGATCTCTGACACAGAGGAGCTGATACGCCTGCTGACATCCATAGTCAAGACCACCGCTTCTTCGATTAAGAATTCTTAATTAGGTATTTACATTAAGCATTCAACATTCAAAATTATGCATTCAAATCCCTTATATCTGACAGCGACGGGACGGCTGGCGCGGCGTCTGCGTCACCAAAACCGCATGCGGTGCATCGATGAGGGTGTCCGCGGCTGGTATCCCCCCCGCATCATGAGTCTCAATGCGTGGCTGCAACGTCTCTGGTCGGAGTCGTGGCCCCACCGGTTCCCGGCGCCCGATATCGAGCGGACCCGTCTCTGGCACCGCCTGATCACTGAGATGCCCCCGCCGGCCCCCCTCGAAGGTGACCTGGGACTCTGCGGGCTCCTCGACGATACCTACGGCGTCATGATCCGCCACCGCCTGACCCCCTCCACGGGCGTCCCCTCGACACCCCTCGTTGAGTGGCGACGGGCAATCAGCGGCGCCTTCGCCCGCTGTCTCGCCGATGATAACTGCTTTCATCCCGCCGAGCTGCCCCGCTATGTCGGGAAGGCACTGGACAACGGCACCATTCCCCTGCCCGGCGCTATCTCACTGGCGGGGTTCGACACGCCCTCACCCATCGAGGCGGATCTCTTTGCCCTGCTGGAAGGGGCTCTCCCCGTGGATTATCACCGGACCGGGCGGGAACATCCCGCCTCTGTGGAGGCCGTCGCCCTCCCCTCTCCCGAACAGGAAATCCACTACCTGATCCATCGTCTCTGCGACGACGCGCAGTCGATCCCCCTCCATCGTATCGCCGTCATAGCGCCCGACCTGCAGGCCTGCCAGTCCATGCTTGCCGGCGGTCTCTCCGAGGTGCTGGGGACCACCCCCCCCGCAGGGTCTCAGTGGTTCAATATCACCCTGGGGACACCGCTCCTCGACGTGCCGCTGGTGCGGTCCGCCCTCCTGCCGCTCCAATTGATCACCGGCGGAGAGGAACGGGAGACCTTCCTGTCACTCCTCCTGTCACCCTATTATGGCTGCTGGCAGGGCAGGCGGCAGGTTATCGCCCGTGCCGACCGTCTCTGGCGCCGGCGTTCCATTGACGCGGGGCTGCATGCCATGCTGGTCTCACTGAGGCGCGTCTCACCGGCACTGGCCGACATGATCTTAGCGGGGGGTACGGGGGATATCCGCCCCTTCTGCGCAGTGGGACGGGGGAAGCGGACCGCCGTCGGCACCTGGATCGAAGAACTGACGGCCCTCTGGGCCCGCCTTGGCTTTCCCGTGATCTCCGACGAGACCGACACCGTCGCCTGGCGCCACCTGAGTGAGTGCCTCCATGACATGGAGGGGTCAATGGCGGGGGACGGCATGACGGCACAGGAATTCCTCTCCTGGATGAGTCACGTCCTCTCGGGACAGACGACACACACCGGCGCCTCCGAAGAGGCGGGGATACAGGTCATGGGACTCATCGAGGCACGGGGGCTTGATTTCGACCGGATCTATGTCCTCGACATGCATGACCGGTCACTCCCCCAGCCGGTGCGACCCCTTCCCCTCCTCGACAGCCTGGAACGACAAGTCGTCCAGGGGGGAACGGTCCGGAACCAGTACGAATTCGCCGAGCGGGCCTTTCAGGGGATCCTCCATGCCGCCCCGCAGGTGACGCTCCTCAGAGCACTGCAGCGGGATTCCAGGGTGCTGTCCCCCTCCCCCTTCTGGCCTGCCGCGGAGATGCGGGAGACCATGGATATCTGGAACGACGCCGGCCCGGCGTGGTCACGGGCGCCCTGGCTCGGTGCGTCACTGCAGGGACTTTCAGAACCCGTGGCTGATCTGTCACAGGTCATGACCGGCGATTTTCATCCCGGTCCCGCCGTTTTGCCGACCGCCCTCTCCATCAGTGACATGGAAGGGGCCATTACCTGTCCCTACCTCTTTTTCGTCTCCCGCATACTCGGGATAGAGGAACTGGAATCGGTCCGGGGCGGTGTTTCTCCGCGCGACCGGGGGATTTGTGTCCACACCATCCTGGCACATTTCACGAGGCGCCTCCGCGCAGAGGGGATTGACCTCTCCGACCGGGAGGGCGCCCGTGAGCTCCTCAGGCAGTGTACCGCCGAGGAATTCCGCGGCGTCCAAAGGGACCCCCACTGGCAGGTGGAAGAGCGCCTCCTCATGGACACCGATACCGCCGGGGAACCGGGGCTCCTCATGGCCTGGCTCGACGCCGAGGAGGCGTATCGCCATACCGGCTGGCGGTGCATCGCCGAAGAGGCGGAATTCAGCGATCTCAGTGACGACGGCTGGCCCTTTTCGCTCCGGGGGCGCATAGACCGGATAGACTACAGCAAAGAGGGAGGGCTCGTCTGCTGGGACTACAAGACAGGGAACACACCGACGGCAACGGCCATCGTCGGCCGCTACACGGCACCGCAACTCCCCCTCTATCTCATGGCCATCGGGGCGGGACGGGTGTCCGGTCTGGAAGATTACCGGTGCGTCGATACCCCGCTTTCGGCGGGCTACATGCAGGTAAAGTCCTTGAAGGCGGTCAAGATAGCGGCCATCGAGGGGATCGAGGGGTCACTGGGCCGCTGGAGGGACATCATCGCCGATCTCGGCGAGATACTCCGGCGCGGCGATTTCCCGGCACGTCCCTACCCCGTCTCACCGGGCGTCGATGGCAGCACCACCTGCCGTGACTGCCCCTTCATCAGTCTCTGCGAAAAGGGAATCTTTCCTGCGGAAATGTTGAATGATTAATTTTGAATTATTAATGAAAAAACAAACCATTGCCGAAGGTAATCACCATTGATCACTAAGAATTAAACATCAAAAATTAAGAATTATTAATTGCACTATGACACCTCTTATAGATGAAACAGAACGCCGGGCCGCTCTCGACACGACCTGCTCGCACCACGTCGAATCACCGGCGGGATCGGGGAAGACGCTCCTCCTGACCATGCGATTCCTCAAGCTCCTGGGCGAGGTCGACGACCCCCGGGAGATCGTGGCCCTTACCTTCACGGAAAAGGCAACGGGGGAGATGCATGACCGCATCGTCCGGTACCTCGACCGTGCAGGTCGATCGGAGCCACCGGACAATGACCTCGATGAAAAGCTGTTGTCACTGGCCGCCCAGGCACTGAAAAAACAGGGCCAACAGACGTCCCTCATCACCGCTGCCGACGGCCTGCACATCATGACCTTTCACGGGTTCTGCAGTTATATCGCCCGGCGGGCGCCCCTCGAGGCGGGCCTCGCCCCCGGTTACGACATCATCGAATCGGAGGGACAGACCGAGATAATCGAAGAGGCCGTCGAGACCGCCTGCAACGGCATCCTCTCCCGTTCCTCCGACGATATGACGCGGGTATCACTGGAACACCGCCTGCTCCGCCACAACAACAACTGGTCCTCTCTTTCGGGAGAACTGCAGGATATCATCAGGGGAAGGGACCGGTTCGCCGACCTGACGCGCTTCGTCAGGGACACTGCCCAGGGGGGACTGTCGACATTGTCCGATGTCATCCGTGACCGTCTCCGTGTCTATATCGAGGCACGGCTTGCCCATCTGCACAGCGGCCTGCTCGCATCGGAACTGGGAGACCGGTGGGATGCCCTTGTCACCCACCTCTCGTCACAGGGAGCCGACGCCGCCCTGTCGCTTCCCCCGACCCTTCCCGGGGGAAACTGGGAGGAACTCCCGCACTGGCAGTGCATGGCCGATGTCCTGCTGACGCAGGGAGGGACGCCGCGAAAGAGTATGGGGCCGAAAACCGGTTTCTATGCCGGCTTCAGCACAACCGAATGGGGGAAGTGCATCGCCGGACTCCCTCACGATACCGGCAGTATCCTCCACGACACGCGGGAACTCCCCTCCGTCGACGAGCCCGACACGTTGATCGACGAACTGTCACACTTCATCATCGTCGCCGCGGCGGTGACGGGGGCATACGAAGACCTGTGCCGCCGTCGACACGTCGTCGATTTCATTGACCTCGAGCAGTCGGCCCTTCGTGTCCTCGACGGCGACCATCCCTCTGACCTGCACCTCTATCTCGATGCCCGTATCAGGCACCTCCTGATAGACGAGTTTCAAGACACCAACGGGAATCAGTGGGAACTTCTGCAGCGGCTCTGCAGCGGGTGGACCGGCGATGACGGCCGGACAGTCTTCATCGTCGGCGACCCCAAGCAGTCGATCTACGCCTTCAGAAACGCCGAGGTCCGCCTCTTCATGGAGGCACGCGAGGGAATCCCCCTGGCCGGTCACGGCCTCCTCCCCCTGACCAGCCACCGGCTGAAGACCAATTTCAGATCTACGGGTGCCCTCATCGCCTGGACCAACGACCTCTTCGCCACCACAGTCATGACCGATCCCGACTACGACGCCGACGAAGTCGACTTCAGTCCCTCCGTCCCCATCGACCAGACAGACCAGACCGACCAAACCAACCAGATAGATCAAACAGACCAGACAGACCAAACCCACCAACCCACCCTCACCCTCTTCCACGACGACAACCGCGACAGCGCCCGTGACCGGGAGGCACAGTGGCTCGTTCGAACAGCGAAGAAGCTCTGGATGGAGACAGGGGTCTCGCAGTCCATCGCCATCCTCCTCTTCACACGGAACCGTCTGCAGCGCTATCTCCGTGCCTGCAGGGACGAAGGACTCCCCCTGCAGGTCGAGGAAGGTCTCGTCCTGAAGGACAGACCCGAGGTGATACACCTGCTGCAGGCGGCACGGGCCTTCGTCAATCCCCATGACGATCTCGCCTGCGCCTCTCTCCTCCGGTCCCCCTGGTCGTGGTTCGACACCGAGACGCTCCACGAAACGGCCCTGCAGGAGGCAGACGGCTGGATGGATAAGATACGGCTGGCAGCAGCATCGACCCCCGCACTGGAACGACTGGTGGCAGCCTGTGACGGAGCGTCCCAGCGTCTGGGACGTGATCCCCTGGGATCGGTGATCCAGCGTTTCTGGGAGGATCTCGACGGTCCGAGACGGACGGCCTCGCTCTATGGCATGGCCGGTGTTGCCAACTGTCTCACCCTCTTCCGGCTCCTTGCCGATGCCGAGCGGGGGATCCCGCTGGAGACGCTTGAGACCCTGGAACGGGTTATCGACACCGTCTACGAACCGCCCGATCCCCGGGCATCGCTCTCTCCCGTTCATCTGATGACGATCCACCGGGCCAAGGGGCTCGAATTCGATACCGTCTTCATCCCCTTCATGGACTGGAGACCACTGGCCAGTGGTTCCCGGACGCCCCCTCCCTATCTCCTGGAACGGATACCGGGGACGGGGGGACGATATGTCATGGCCATGGGACATGACTACCGTACGGGTGAAGCACCGAAGACCTACCGGCTGCTTCGCACCCTGCAGCGGAACCGGCGGTGGGGAGAGGCGAAACGGTGGTTCTACGTCGCCGCCACGCGGGCACGGAGCAGGCTCATCATGAGCGGCATCGCCACGGTGAAGGATGACGACATCACCGCCCCCACGGGAAGCATGCTCGGCCTCGTCATGCGGCATGAAGGGATAGAGAGACTTCCCGCCGAGGGACGGCATATCGGTGTCTCGGTGAATCCCGCAATGCCCGCCGTTCCGCCCCTGGAGGACCGCGGGGACATCATGATCGCCGAGCCCTATTCACTGACTCCCGAAAGGCTCCCCTATGGAATCGAGACACCGTCGTCACTCGACAAAGACAGGATATACGATGGAATTGCCGCCGCTAATGGGGATGAACTCTCCGGTGACCCATCCATGGATGCCATCGGAGGTACAGTGACACACGACATCATAACGACGGCACTGACGGGCAGGCCGCTCCCGCCGGTGACCGCCATTGTCACGGCCCTCGCAGAGCGCGGCATTACCGTCGACCAGGCCCGCGCTCTCGCCCCCGACCTGCTCGCAGCGTCCACGGCCACGGTACAGTCACCCTTCATCACCACGCTGACAGGCGGCAGCCACCACGTCGTACAAACGGAGGTCGCCGTCGAGGACATCCGCGCCGACGGCCATCTGCGCAGCGGCGTCATCGATTTCCTCGTCTTCGACGGCTCGTCCTGGTGGGTCTGTGATTTCAAGACGGCACGTCCGGGAGATTTGGAAGGCGAAGAAGACTTCATCGCGAGAGAAAGGGCCGCCTATCGGTCACAACTCAATGCCTATGCCGCCATGGTCGCCCACGCCGAGGGCGTCGACGTCACAGAGGTTCGGCGCGGCATCTATCTCACGGCGCTGCAGGAATGGGTGGAGTATGACTGCAATGCGTAATTTTAAATGCTTAATGTTGAATGTTTAATCTCTTTCGGGTCTAATTCCCCGAAGCTTGCTTCGTGAAGTACCTTATGAGATATTGACCATGTGAGTAAATATATTCATAAGAGCCATAACGTATCTGTTATACTGTACCATCTGGTATGTCCGGCGAAGTATCGTCGGGTGGTATTTACGGAAGAAGTTGATAAAGAACTGCGCGACATATGTATTGAAATATCAAAGCGGTACGAGATCAGCTTTTTGGAAATTGGAGTTGATAGAGATCATGTTCATTTTTTGATTCAATCGGTTCCGACATATAGTCCGAGGAAAGTTGTTCAGACAATCAAGAGTATAACGGCCAGAGAGATATTTATGAGGATTCCGTTGGTTAAGAAAGCTCTTTGGGGTGGGGAGTTTTGGACGAAGGGATATTATATCAATACAGTTAGTCAGTTTGGCAATGAGAAGACCATTTCGGAATATGTAAAGAATCAAGGTCGAGAAAAAGAGTATAAGAAATTGCATAGTCAGCAACTCGAACTCTTCGGTTAAGGTTAAGATACCCCGTAGCTTGCTGCGGGGTAGTTCATTTATTGATGTCGATACGATCGCATAAAGTCTTTTTTCAGCCAATCAGGGCATTTTTGAGAAAAGGGTCCTCCAGCAATTGGACTTTTAATTAAACATTAAAATTTAAAAATTAAAAATTGTTTTTATTACTGTTGACAAAGAAATCTTACAATCACTATATTAGAAATACCAATCGGCAGAGATCGACGTATCCATAGATCAGAAAGGAAGCAATCCATTGATAAATCTATATAAATGCAAGAAGAGGGGTCATTTTATCACCGAACCCTGCCAGGACCGGGTATGTGAGTGGTGGCTGAAAAGCGAAACTTTCTGTAACTGCACCTGGGTCGCCTGCAACTACGGGCCCTTTACCCTGGAAGAGGTAGGTGAAATGATGGGCGTCACCCGTGAGAGGATACGACAGATCGAGGCCAAGGCCCTCAAGAAACTGCAACACAAGAAGCGGAAGGATCAGCTGACGGACTTCGCCGCTCAGCAGGCGGAGGACAACTCCCTCAATACCCTCTAGGCTGGGGGATCATCACTATTTTTCTTGGTTTTCAACGATTTCAGAAACCGTGTCAGGCGTTCCCGTCTCTCCGACCGTGAGAAGAGCAGCGCCGATGTCTCGAATTCATACTCCAGTGCGGCTTTCTTGTCGAGACGGGGAACGATGTCGGATATGCGTTTTACCGCCTCTATGGCCTTGGGGGGGCGGTCCGCAATCTGTTGGGCCAGTGCCTCGGCACGCTCCAGGAATTTCTCGGGGGGTTCAACCCTGTTTACCAGACCCAGTTTCGCCGCCTCCTGGGCGCCGATGGGATCGCCGATCATGTTGATCTCTTTCGCCTTGTGGTGTCCCACGATTCTCATCAGGGGATCAATGAGCGGATTCAGGCCGAATTTGATCTCGGGATGACCGAATATGGCCGTTTCAGAGGCCACGACGAGATCACAGACAACGGCCAGGTTGAATCCGCTGCCGAAGGCGATACCTCCCACGGCCGCGATGACCGGCTTTCTGAAGGTATATATCGTCTGCAGGATCTTCGTTATGGCGCCGAAGTAGTCATCTATCTCCCCGTCGGGAAGAGATGACATCTCCTTCAGATCCATCCCGGCACAGAAGATATAATTTCCACCGGTAATAACGACGGCCCGCATCGAATCGTCCTTTTCGACGCGCGTAAAACAGTCCTGTATGGCGGCAACCAGTGACATGGACAGGGCGTTCATGTTATCGGGACAGTTGAGCGTCAGTACGACATAGCCATCCCGTCTTTCCTCAATAAGCATATCGCGTTCCATACCCGTCATCTTCTCCCCACTGCCACGTCCTGTGCAACCCTTCACACCGTCATGGCATCAGCGGACACCGCTCACGATGCCCCGTCACCCCGGTAGAGGTAGTCTAAGCCCGTACCGCTCCCCCTGAGTTCGTCTGACACACCGGACAGTATCTCCCTGGTCAGATACCGCAGCAGGCCGCTTCTCTTTCGTTCGGGATAGATCACGTGCGGCTTGCCCTCGATCCCGGCCAGCCGTGCCGCTACCTCTATGGCGTGTTTCTCGTTTCCCAGTTCATCGACCAGTCCCAGCGCCATGGCCTGCTTCCCCGTGTAGATCTTTCCCTCTGCCAGTGATCGTACCTCGTCCTTTGGTATATGTCGTCCCGTGGCTACGGCATCGAGGAACTGATCGTAGATATCATCGACGACTCCCTGTATGAGTGCCCGCTCATCTGCCGTCATCTCCCTGGCAGGAGACCCCACATCCTTGTATTTCCCCCCCTTAATGACCGTCGGCTCCACTCCGATCTTGTCGAGCAGTCGTTTAACCTGCGAAAATTGTATGATGACGCCGATACTCCCCGTGATGGTTCCGGGATTTGCGATGACCCGGTCGCCGGCACAGGCAATGTAATAGCCACCCGACGCGGCAACCGATCCCATGGATATGACGACCTTCTTTTTCTTGGTCAGTTTGCCTACCCGGTCGTATATCTCCTGGGCCGGGACGACACCCCCTCCCGGTGAGTCGATCCTGATCACGACGGCCCTGACGTGACTGTCCTGCTCATACCGGTCCATCAGTTCGATTGCGTCACGGGAACTGCTGATCACGCCGGTGATTTCCACAACGCCGACCCTGTCCCTGCGGGAAAAGGGTTCATCCGTACCGCGCAGCAGAGCCACGCCATAGATGAATATGACCGTAACGACACCGACCATCACCAGCAGTAACAGTCCCAACAGTACCGGATGTTTTCTCATTGTCTACGCGTGTCAGGTAAGAATTGTATGTATCCGTGTCTGTTGTCTCTCCAGGGAAAGACAACAGAGACGGATGGGGACAGTGCTGGGGATCAGACCTTTATGCCGGCCAGGATGTCTCCGAGATTTGAGACCACCTTCTCATCGTTGTTGACATAGCGATTCTGGTTCGATTCTCCCGGACCAGAATCGATATCCTTGATGCTCAGGCCTACCTTCTGATTTTCAACTTCAATATTCTTGATTACTGCGGATACCGTGTCTCCCGGAGCGTAGAGGTCTTTCGAGGACTTGACTCGCTTGCTGCTCAGTTCAGAGATATGCACGAGGCCCTCGATCCCTTCTTCTATTTCGACGAATATGCCAAAATCGGTCACATTCGTTACCTTCCCTGAAACCACAGAGCCCACACCATATTTTGCCTTCAGCTCTTCCCATGGATTCATTTCCAGCTGTTTGATTCCCAGGGAAAATTTCTTGTTGTCCGCATCCACCTGCAGCACAATCGTCTCGATCTCCTGTCCCTTCTTGTAGAATTCCGAGGGATGCTTGATCCGCTTTTTCCAGGAAATGTCCGATATGTGCACCAGGCCGTCAATATCTTCTTCTATACCGACAAAGATACCAAAATCCGTGATATTCTTGATCTTGCCCTTCAGAATGGAACCCTCTTCATATTTTTCCTTCAGGGCCTCCCAGGGATTGGTCATGGTCTGTTTCAGGCCCAGCGATATTCTCTTGTTTTCGGGGTCTATCTCGAGGATCTTGACATCGATGACATCGCCGACGTTCAGTACCTTTGAGGGATGTTTCGTCTTCTTGGTCCAGAACATCTCGGAGATGTGTATCAGTCCTTCCAGCCCCGGTTCCAGTTCCACAAAGGCGCCATAGTCTATGATGCTCACCACCTCACCCTTGATGATCGTCTCTACCCTGTAATTATCAGCAACATTATTCCATGGATTTTCCGTCAGCTGTTTCAGTCCCAGTGATACCCGCTGCCGTTCCTTGTCAAAGCTGAGGACCTTGACCGTGATCTTGTCGTCTCTGGAAAACTTTTCCGATGGGTGCCGTATCCTGCCCCATGACATATCTGTAATATGTAAAAGTCCGTCTATACCGCCTAAATCAACAAATAATCCATAATCCGTTATATTTTTGACGACACCTTCAACGATCTTGCCCTCTTCCATTGTCTCGAGAATCTGTGCTCTCTGGTCCGCCATTTCTCGTTCCAGTATGGACTTGCGAGACAGTACCACGTTGTTTCTCTTCCGGTCGTATTTCAGTACTTCCAGGTCCAGTGTCTGCCCCACGTATTTATCAAAGTTCTTTACCGGTCTGATATCGACCTGTGACCCCGGCAGGAACGCCTCCACGCCGATATCGACGGAGAGACCACCTTTCACCCGTTTGGTGATCGTGCCCTTGATGGGTGTACCCGTTCCGCATACGGCGACGATATCGTTCCATACCTGCATCCGGATGGCCTTTTCCCGTGACAGCGTCAGATTGTCTTCCGCCTTCCGGTCGACAAAGACCTCTATCTCATCGCCCACCGAGACGGTACTGTCACCGTTTTCGTCAAGGAATTCGTTGAGACGCATGCGTCCCTCTGTTTTGTAGCCCACATCTACCATGACGACGTCGTCATCGATCTGAACAACCTTCCCCTTCACGATCTCTCCGACCGGAATATCATGGAGACTCTGCTCATACAGCTCCACAAAACTCATATCTTCCCCGTCACTGCGCGCTTCTACTACTACCTCTTCGGCCTCCTTCCCTATTTTCTCTTCTTCATTAATCATTGAGTTGCCTTCATTAACCATTGAACAATTACCCCCTGATATTATTGAAGTCCCCCGCACACGCTGCGGGGAATCTTCGACTGACAAGGACATTTTTTTCTTTTCGCACGCCATTGCCGCTTTAGTCCCTCTGTGCATCGCTGACACCACGGATGAAGGGGCATGTGCCTGCTGTTCTTTCCAGAACTTAAGTGAAGTTTTCTAACATACCAATAATGAAATATCAAGTTAATTACGGTCTTCGCCTACCCTGCATATATGGAGCATCATGGCACCGACGACACCTTCGATGTCCAGTTCTGTCGTATCGATGACGATGGCATCAGTGGCCGGCCTGAGGGGCGCGATGCTTCGCTCACGATCCTGACAATCCCTCTGTTCGAGGCCCCTTTGTATATCGTCATAATCACTGGACATTCCCTTTTCAAGGAGTTGATCGTGTCTCCTCCTCGTCCGCTCTTCCACATCGGCGGCAAGAAAGAACTTGACATCGGCGTCGGGAAAAACGACGGTCCCCATATCTCTCCCTTCCGCCACGACGCCCGCTTCCCCGGCTGCCGCTCGCTGCAGGGGGAGCAGGGCCTTTCTCACGGCGGGAAGGGCCGATGCCCGTGAGGCAAGGATCCCGATCTGTTCCGTTCTGATTTTTCCGGTGATTTCCTCGCCATCGACACGAACCTGTACGTCGCCATCGACCATCGTGAGCGACAGGTCCGTCTGTGAACACAAGTCGACAATCTTTTCGTCGTCATCGAGGTCGACGCCGTTCTTCCCTATCTTATAGGCAATGGCGCGGTAGAGGGCACCCGTATCGAGATAGACAGCAGACAGCCTCTGCGCCACTATCTTGCTCACCGTGCTCTTTCCCACGCCTGCGGGCCCATCAATGGTAATGACCAATCCCTTTCCCATACCCCTGTCACCTCGTGGCATCTCTTTCGATGGCAGCATATACCACAGGAACCGCCTTCAGACAATGTGAAAAGTCACTGACTGCGGCATCAACGTAACGTCGGCACGGCACAGAGCAACGCAAGAATTGATGGGGGAGGAAAATCATTATCACACAAATTGATACAATGTGCCCAGTATTGGATAACGGCATGAATTTGATTCCAATAACATCCGTCCATATCTCTGTAACGACGGATATACGACATGAACTGTGACATGTATGATACATAGTAATCTTCCCATGGCGTGTCAAGAAATTTTCCGAAACGGCCTCACTGCCGCACGGGTTCTGCCACCGGCACGTACGTTCCGGCAGTGTTTCTGCTCACCACTGCCGGAGATATTCGTCACCGGAGATTTCGACGGCCATGTCTTGATTATTAGAGCAAAAGGGGCTAGACTTGCCCCATGAGTACATCAGGTATACATAGATGGGTCAGAACATGCATCGCCTGTATGGTCCTCCTGTTCATAACGGGTTATGCCGGGACCTGTGGGGCCATATTTACCCTGGAAGACGAAAAGAGGCTGGGCAAGGAATTCTACGACAAGCTGAAGAAACGTGACATATTCCTCGATGACCCAAGGGTCAGTGACTATATATCGCGCCTCGGTCAGAGCCTGCTGGAACATGACCGTGATTCCTATCCCCTCGATTTCACCTTCTCTGTCATAAAGGACTCGGGCATCAATGCCTTCGCAACGCCCGGCGGTTACGTATACATCTATACCGGCCTCATCGGCATCACGAAAAACGAAAGCCAGCTGGCCGGTGTGCTGTCGCACGAGATCGCCCACGTCAGGGCACGTCACGTGGCACAGTTGATTGAACGGTCCAAAAAGATCAATGTCGCCACACTGGCCGCCATACTGGCCGGTGCCTTTCTGGGAGGCAGCGCCGACGCGACTGCGGCCGTCACGAGCTTCTCACTGGCGACGGCAACCAGTCTCAATCTGAAATACAGCCGAGAATTCGAAGAAGAGGCAGACCGTATGGGCATGTCATACCTGGTCGATGCGGGATACGACGGGAAGGGGATGTTCGACTTTCTGAAGATCATGCGGCAGTACGAGTTTTATTCCAATTCAGTTCCCTCCTATTTTCTCACCCATCCGGGAACCAGCGACAGGATCACCTACATAGACGGGCTGCTCCACGCACGGCATTATCAGGGGGGGGCACAGACTATCATCAACAGCTATGACCGGATCAAAACCGTACTGTTCCTCGCTGATGACAGGAATCTCGACACAAAACTCAATACGCTCCAGAGTACACTGACGAAAAGTCCCGATGATGCCGAAACGCTCTACCGCCTCGCCGTCGTCCTGAAGAAACTGGGCAGGGCGGCCGAATCGATTCAATACTTCACCAGGGCACTGACGCGGTCACCCGGTGACGCCGACATACTCAGAGACCTGGGTATCACCTATTTCAGCATGGGGAACATAGCCGATGCCATCGACAACCTGCGCGGGGCCTATCTGATCAATGGAGAAGATCTCGACACCATTCTCTACCTGGGAAGATCCTACGAGGTAGCCCAGAATTTCGCACCGGCGCTGGATCTCTACATAGAGTATAACAGGAGAGATCCCGACAACATCGATTTTTACCACAAGCTTGCCATGATGTACGGCAAGCTGGGAAGGCTTGCAGAATCACACTACCATTTCGGTCTCTTCTTCAAGAAAAAGAAGAAACCGCAGAGCGCCCGCTTTCACTTCAAGGCGGCCCTCAGGCATACACCCGCCGGCAGTGCGATGGCCCGGGACATCAAGAGAGAGATGGACACCGTGGAAAGTCACGCTGCGACACCGAAGTCGCACCGGTAAAGCGGACAATATAGTATTGACAATCGATAGCCATCTTTGATAGAGGTACCAAGTATTCAATAACAAAAGACCTTTTCATTCACAACGATATCATCAGCGACTGCTGCATTGTAAGGACGACTCTCATGGCATCACTGTTACTGAAAGCACGACATATTTTCGCGCTGTTATCCGCCCTTCTGGTTATCATCATCGCTACTCCGTCGCCCGCCATCAGAGACGTCAATTTCGTCCCCGATTCCCTGACCTTCCTGTCTTCTGATTATGCCGTCGTCATTGACAAGACCATGCAGAAGCTCTTTGTCTTCCAGTCCGAAGAGGGAGAACCGGGCATCGTCTTTCAGGCACGGTGCTCCACCGGTAAAAACAGCGGCAAGAAGATGAAGATGGGCGACGCCAGGACACCGGAAGGCATCTATTTCCCGACTCGAAAATATGGTGACAAGGAGCTGTCCTCTATCTACGGCACCATGGCCTTTCACCTCGATTATCCCAACATGATCGATGTCAGGGCGGGTCGAAACGGAAACAACATATGGATTCACGGCACGAATAAACCCCTGCAGGATTTTCAGTCCAATGGATGCATCACGCTGGAAAACAGGGACATTGAGGCCCTGTCACACTATATCGCGCTCCATGAAACGCCAGTCATCATATACGACTATATCAAATGGGTCCCCCAGGAAATTCATACAACCTTCAGGAAGCAGCTGAAGGGCACACTCGACCGGTGGATCGACGCCGCAGGCAGGGGCGACCGGTCCGCCCTCACATCACTCTATGCCCCCGTACCGCCGGTGAAAAAGAAAAGCACCGATGTCCTCGTCGGACAGACCGGGACATGGCGGGCACAAGGCATGACTGTGTCGCTGCTGGCGAAAGACATCTCTCTGTTGAAATATGGGGACTATGCCGTCATTCTCTTCGACCAGGTGCTGTCTCTCGGTTCGGTTTCGGGCAGCGGCGGCAGGCGCATGCTCATGCTCACGAAAAATCCCGGCTCGTGGCGCATAATCGGTGACCGGCTGCAGTCCCTTCAGACGGAGGCACAGTTTTCGAAGACCCTCAGTGCCCTCAATGAGTCTTTTCAGACCATGCGCGCCAGTGCCGACAAAAGCCATATTGCATCACTGATACGGAACTGGTCGGAAAGCTGGGCATCGGGTGATATGGTCAGGTATCGATCCTTCTACGCGCCTGACTTCACAGCGGCAAAGAGGGATCTGGACGGCTGGATAGCCTATAAAACAAGGTTGAGTAAAATCAATAAACATATTACAATTGAGATAGATAACGTCGAGATCACCGTGGTAAAGAACCGGAGCGTTGCGGTTTTCAAGCAACGCTACAATTCTTCACGATACAATGCCTACGGAATCAAGCGCCTCCACCTGATAAAGATCAATGATCGGTGGATGATTCACAAAGAATTTTGGAAGGCTATCCGAGGCTAACACACAGGGCTGTGAAATGAAAAAAAAATCAGAGAGATGGACCTTTATCGTCATAGGAAACAACAGGCAGCTGGGATCGTTCGATATCACCGAGACCCTTGTCGTTACACTCCTTGTGGTTGTCCTGCTCCTCGCATCGGCAACCTTCACCGCCTACCTCATTCACGACAGACGTATGGCAGGCGCCACGGTAGAGATCTCCCGGCAGCTTGCTGAAACGCAGACTGCGCTGTCCGCCGCCGAGGATACCAATGCCCGCTTCGCCGCTCGCATCACAACCCTTGAAGCGAGGCTCACGACGACTGCCAGTAAAAAAACACAACCTGAAGCAGAGATAGTCTCTTCACCGCCCTCACCCCCGCCCTCACCGGCGATTGAAAAACCTGTTGTCGATACGGTTATAGAGGAACAGCCGGCACCTGAAATAACGACAGTGGATATCTCCCACTTCACCATCCGGCGCAGGAACAGCGACTCTATCTCCTACAGTTTCAGAGTCAATAATACCGATACCGGAGACGACCCCGTATCGGGATATACCTTTGCCATTCTGAAGTCCAATCCCATAGATAAATCATCGTGGATCATCAATCCCCGTTCACCTCTCATAAAGGGACTGCCTCAGTATTTCAAGACGGGGGAATATTTCCTCATTCACCGGTACAAGACGACGAGGGGACGGTTTGAAAATATACCGGGAGACATGAACCCGGCTATCATTACCATCCTCGTTTTTTCCAGCGAAGGCAAACTGATTCTCAAGAGAGATCACAACATCTGAGATCGGGGATTAGATGATTGATTTTCTTAAAGGAAAAAACATAATATCATACCCATCGCCCCTGTGTATCGTCATCTTCCTCCTGCTTTCAACGGCATTCGTCACTGATGCCCCCTGCAAGACGACCTTTGAAACCTTCTTCAGGGGGACCGATTACGAACTCAACATCTACAGAATCCAGGGGCGGTCTCCGGGAAAGACTCTGCTCCTGATCGGCGGCATTCAGGGAAATGAACCGGGCGGTTTCCTATCGGCCGACCTCTACGCCGACATGAAGATCTCCAAGGGGAACCTGATCGTCGTCCCCCGGGCAAATTTCTATTCCATCGTGCTCAACCGGCGCCAGATCAATGAAGACATGAACAGAAAATTCTCGGAGCCATCGAAAAAGAATTACGAAGCGGAAGTGGTGTCCATTCTGAAGACCTTGATCGCCGAAAGCGACTGCCTCCTCAATCTCCACGACGGATCGGGTTTTTATGCCGACACATGGCACAGCAAGATGAAAAATCCCATGAGATACGGGCAGTCCATTATCGTCGACTGCAACTCCTTCACAAACCCGGGCACCGGCACGGTATGGAATCAGCAAGAGATGGCCATAACGGCCATCGAAGAGATAAATTCCTCCATAGAAAATCCCGAATACCATTTTCATTTCAATAACCACGAGACGAGCACCAATAATACACGTCACCCTGAACAGAGAAAATCGGCTACCTACTACGCCGTATACACCTGCGGTGTCCCGGCCTTCGGGATCGAAACGAGCAAATCACTGCCGCTGGAACTGAGGATCTATCACCACAACCTGGCAATCAACGCCTTCATGAAGATACTGGACATACACCCTGAAGTACCCGGTATCAAAACCGATTCTCCCAGCATGAAATATCTCGTCGCCCGGGTCAATGACCAGCCCCCCGTCGTCGTGGCCAATGGCGATACCCTCGATATCTCCGGCGGCGACACCGTCAGAATCCTCCATGTAGAGGCCAACTACGATCGCGGCCTCAGCGCGGACATCAAGGGATACGGATCACTCAACGACATGAACCGGTCATTCAGTATCAATCGCTCGACACGCATCGTCCTGCGAAAGGATCATCACCGGTTCGGTACAATCTATGTCGCCGTCAACAAGAAGAAGGCCGCGGTGCAGGACAGGAAGGCACAGGTCATCTTCTTCAAGATGCACATCAACGACAGGGAACACTATTTCCCCAACGGCACCCATATCGATATCATCAAGGGGGACCGTCTGAAGATCGTCGATGTGGGAACGGCCCCCCAATCGATGGCCGGCATTATCGTCAATTTCAAGGGCTTTGTGGGAAATAAGAAGGTCAACACGGGGGAAGACCGCGGCTATCTCATCCATACCGATACCGACCTCTGGCAGCGCTATTCACTCTACAAGAAGGGCCGCACCTATCAGGTCGTCGTTACGGGGCATCAGAACCGTATCATCGGCAGGCTCTTCGTCGACATACGGAACCCCCGGTTCGAGTATATCGTGCTGCAGCGTAACGGGGACAACAAGATATGTTATTCATCGGATGATACCATTACCGTCACCTACAGCGACACCATCAAGGTCATCGATGTAAAGACCAATATCCCCGGTAATGACGATACACGCATCTTTGTCAGCGGACCCCATACCAGTGTTCCGTTGAAAATAGGCACGCCGGTGGTAACGAGCACCATCATTACCCCGTCGGACCGGGGCACGGCCGCATACAGCATTACGCTGAAGAGAAAGGCAATTACCATGGGTTCCATCCCACTGAAGATAGATGAAAGTCGGCTGGCATACACGCATAATGACTGATTACGAATCATGCATGACATGGTGACTAACAGATATGGAGAAGACAGGTGGAAAAAAACAACAAGCGCGTTTCCATTGTAAATAGCGACTGCAAGCTCCGGGGGAACTTCAACTTCACGGGATATCTGATTCTGGCGGGTTCCATCGAAGGTGAACTGACGGCCGAACGGGTTGCCACTGAGCGTGGCAGTTACATCAACGGTAAGATCTTTGCACACACCCTCACCATCGGGGGGGCCTGCGAGGGAGAAATAACAGTCACCAACACACTGACGCTCCTGGATACGGCAGAGGTAACGGCCCTCATCAAGTGCGGCACCCTCGTCATAGAAAAGGGGTGTATCCTCAACGGCACGACAGAGTCTCTGCCGGCACAGCCCGACAGCTAACTCCCCGCTCCCCAGACGAATTCGACCCGTCCCAGGATACTGGCAAATATGAGCGTGCAGCGGTCAGTCTCTCGGGGAAAGCGCACACTGTAAAATCGACCATAATAGGGATTGACATAGGGAAACAATTTCCTGATGACCGGCGTAATCTCCTTTATCCGCCGTATGTCGGCGGCCTCCAGGCGCTCTCCCCGGTGATCCATGAGGAAGATCTTCCAGATGGATTGTTCCTCTGAAAAATCGTTGGACTCCTTCTCGGGGGTATAGGCATAGAAGACAAACTCGGTCATCTTCGATGATTCACTGTCTATCACCTGTTCCCTCTGCTCCCGTTCCCCGTCGCCCAGGAGATATATACGGGCGTATTCCGCGAGATAGGCCCTGTTGAATTCCCGGCTCTTTTTCGTCGCCGCGATGTGTGCCCGTGTCTCAAACTGGGCGTAGATGGTCTCCTCCTGTGTCCATCGGTTGAATACATCGAGATAGTCACGGGAAAGGGTGTCACGCTTCGATATATCCACATATCCTTCTATGTGGCTGCATCCCGGCAGAAGCAGCAGTACCGACAGAATCGCTATCATGCTCCAGACATGTCTAGTCATCCGATCCTCCAAATACCCTGGCAAAGATGAAGTCTATGTGTTTCAGAAAGTTGGTGTTCCTGAAGATGCCATCCACATCGTCCTCGTGCAGCAGGGACATGATCTCTTCGTCCTGCAGGATCAATGCCTTGAATTCCCGGCCCTCCTTCCATGCGGCCATGGCATTCTTCTGGACGAGGGCGTAGGCATCCTCCCGGGAGATACCCCGTTCCACCAGCGCCAGTAAAACCATCTGTGAAAATATGACCCCCTTTGTCAGGGCAACGTTGGCCATCATCCGGTCGGGATAGACGACGATGCGTTCCATCATACCGGTGAATCGGTAGAGCATGAAATCGAGGAGTATGGTGGCATCGGGACCGATGACCCGTTCCACCGACGAGTGGCTGATATCCCGTTCGTGCCACAGGGGTATATTTTCCAGGGCGGCCAGGGCGTAGGACCGCATGAGCCGTGCCAGCCCGGAGAGATTCTCCGACAGCACGGGGTTCCGCTTGTGGGGCATGGCCGACGACCCCTTCTGCCCGGTAGAGAAATATTCCTCCGCCTCCCTCACCTCGGTCCGCTGCAGGTGCCTGACCTCCGTGGCAAACTTCTCAATGGAAGAGGCGATAATGGCCAGTGTGGTGAAGAATTCCGCATGCCGGTCCCGCTGGACGATCTGTGTCGATACGGGGGCGGGCCGCAGTCCCAGTTTCTCACAGACGAATTCCTCCACTGCCGGATCGATAAATGAAAAGGTCCCCACGGCACCCGATATCTTCCCGTGACTGATGGAATGGCGCGCCCGTGCCAGCCGCTCCCTGTTGCGCTCCATTTCCTGGTACCACATGGCCATCTTGAGACCGAAGGTAACCGGTTCGGCATGTATGCCGTGCGACCGCCCCATCATCACTGTCTCCCTGTGCCGGAAGGCCTGTTCCCTGAGAACGCCCAGCAGGCGGTCCATGGCCTCGATCAGTCGTCCCGAGGCCCGTCTGAGCAGCAGGGCAAGGGATGTATCGAGGATGTCCGACGATGTCAGTCCCATGTGTATGTATCGTGAATCGGGCCCCACCTGCTCCGACACCGACGTGAGGAAGGCGATGACGTCGTGTTTGACGGTCTCTTCTATCTCGGCTATCCTGGCGACATCAAAACCGGCCTTCTCTGAAATCGTCGTGAAGGACGCCTCGGGAATCTCTCCCCGCCGGGTCAGTGCCTCACAGACGGCCAGTTCTATCTCCAGCCACGTGGCATATCTGTTTTCATCGCTCCAGATGGCGGCCATCTCTCTTCTCGAATATCGCGAAATCACGGCGTCTGCTCCTGTATATCTCGGTAAGGTAGTAACTCTATTAGGTATGCTAGTACGAGTGCCGTGACGAGTCAAGTCTTTTCGTATTCCTCTCGGCCTGAGAAAAGTGCAAAATTGTTCTTGACTATATATTGTAGTGCTATTATTATGGGGTACAATATATGGTGTCCATGGGAGGGTGAACGGTGCATGAGATGATTCGGAAACGAAACGGTGATCTGGTTCCCTTCGATGCCTCAAAGATTACCAACGCCATTGCACGGGCAGGTAAGGCATCGGGGGATTTCGACAAAGAGGCTGCACGAAAACTGACCATCCGGGTGCTCAATCTGGCAGAGCAACTGTACAACGGTGATGTAACGGGGGTTGAAGAGATCCAGGATATCGTCGAAGAAATCCTCCTCACCTCATCGTACCGGAAAACGGCAAAATCATACATCATATACCGCGACCAGCACGCGAGACTTCGTGAGATAGCAAACAACATGGAAGTCGACCTCGTGGACAAGTATCTCAAGAAGGCTGACTGGAAGGTGAATGAGAACAGCAATATGGACTACTCACTCCAGGGCCTGAACAACTACATCTCATCGGAAGTCAGCAAGGTCTACTGGCTGAACAAGATCTACCCTCCCGAGGTCAAGACGGCACAGACGAGCGGCGATTTCCATATCCACGATCTCAGCCTGCTCTCCGTATACTGCGTGGGATGGGATCTCTGGGATCTGCTGCGGGAGGGATTCAAGGGGGCATCGGGAAAGGTGGAAAGCAAACCTGCCCGGCACCTTCGCAGCGCCCTGGGACAGGTGGTCAATTTCTTTTATACGCTCCAGGGAGAGGCGGCCGGCGCCCAGGCATTCTCAAACTTCGACACCCTCCTCGCCCCCTTCATTCGCTGCGACAAGCTGTCCTTTCAGGAGGTGAAGCAGGCCCTGCAGGAGTTCATCTTTAACATCAATGTCCCCACACGGGTGGGGTTTCAGACACCCTTCACCAATGTCACGCTGGATATGGAAGTCCCCTCCTATTACCGGGACCAGAATGTCATTATCGGCGGCGAACTCAAGGAGGAGACATACGGCCAGTTTCAGGAAGAAATGGACATCTTCAATAACGCCTTCCTGCAGGTGATGTGCGAGGGAGATGCCAAGGGACGGGTCTTCACCTTTCCCATACCTACCTACAACGTCACGAAGGACTTCGACTGGGATCACAACAATCTCGACGAACTCTGGAATATGACGGCAAAATACGGTGTCCCCTATTTCAGTAACTTCGTCAATTCCGACATGAATCCCGAAGACGCACGCAGCATGTGCTGCCGCCTCCGCATCGACAACCGGGAACTGGAAAAGCGGGGCGGCGGGCTCTTCGGCTCCAATCCCCTGACGGGATCCATCGGCGTCATCACCATCAACATGCCCCGGATCGGATACCTGGCGCGAGGCGAAGAGGAATTCATGGAGAGGCTCTACGGGCTGATGTCACTGGCAAAAGAGAGCCTCGAGATCAAGCGCAAGGTCCTTGAGATCTACACCAGCGGCAGTCTCTACCCCTACACCAAGCACTACCTGAGAAACGTCAAGGCCCGCTTCGACGCCTACTGGAAAAACCACTTCTCCACCATCGGTCTCGTGGGGATGAACGAGGCATGTATCAATTTCCTGGGCAAGAGTCTCGACCAACCGGAGGGACAGACCTTCACCAAGAAGGTCCTCGATTTCATGCGGAAGACACTGGTCGAATTCCAGGAGGAAACGGGTAACAATTACAACCTCGAGGCGACACCGGCGGAAGGGACGTCATTCAGTCTTGCCAAAAAGGACCGGCAGCGCTACCCCGACATCATCTGTGCCAACGGGTCGAAATCGGGTGACAACGGTCACGAGGCCTACTATACCAATTCCTCGCAGCTGGCAGTCAATTACACCGATGACATCTTTGAGGCCCTCGATCTCCAGGAGGAGATCCAGACACGATATACGGGGGGAACGGTCTTTCACATCTTCGCCGGTGAACGCGTGGAGGATGCCTCGACCATCAAGAACCTGGTCCGAAAGGTATGCAACGGCTACCATATCCCCTACTTTACCTTTTCGCCCACCTTCAGTGTCTGCCAGAATCACGGATATATCAGCGGCGAACAGGAGGTGTGCCCAACCTGCAAGGAACCCTGTGAGATATATTCCCGTGTCGTCGGCTATCTCCGCCCTGTCAAGCAGTGGAACAGGGGGAAACAGGAGGAATTCAGAGACAGAAAGACCTTCGTGGTGTAAACCATGCGAATCGGAGGGCTGCAGAGATTTTCCCTCATCGACTACCCCGGCAGGATATGTGCCATCATCTTCACCCAGGGGTGCAATTTCAGGTGTCCCTACTGCCACAACCCGGAACTGGTCGAACCCTCGCTCTTTCAGGAATGCATCCCTGAAGGAGAGATCTTCCGGTTCCTGGAAAAGCGGCGCGGCAGGCTCGACGCCGTCGTCATCACGGGGGGAGAACCCACCATACAGTCCGACCTGATCCCCTTTGTCGAGACAATCCGGGCCATGGGGTTTCTCGTCAAGGTCGACACCAACGGATCACATCCCGAGGTCGTGGAAGGACTGATCGGACGTCGTCTCGTCGACTATATCTCCATGGACGTCAAGGCCCCCCTCCACCGGTACGGGGAAATCAGCGGCACACCCGTCGATCCCGCCTCTATCAAGCGCAGTATAGACATGATTGTGACATCGGGTATCGATCACGAGTTTCGCACCACCGTGGTCCCGTCGCTCCTCGATGAGGGTGACCTCATGGAGATAGGGGCGACCGTCGCCGGTGCCGCCAGGCTCGTCCTGCAGCGATTTGTCCCCACCACAGTGCTCGATAACAGTCTTTCTACAGAGGAAACCTTCGACGACGAAACCTTCGAGAGACTGCAACGCCTGCTGGGGAAATATGTCACCACCGTATCCGTCCGGTGATCTCTCTCACCGCTTCACTGCTCTATGAGGATCCTCTCGAGGGGATCATCTCTCTCTTCCCCGGCACGGTACCCCATCGGTGTCATCGCCGGTAGAGGGGCACATCGGTGCCCGACATCCTGAAGAAGGGGTGCTGTTTCCCGCCCGTCAGTCGGGGGACCCGCTTGGCCACGTAGCCGTTCAACTCGGACACGGTGATGCTCCCGTCACG
>Ga0272441_10005023_pt1 | contig 23382 bp, 19 predicted proteins | sample SSMProp6N_FD_193582 | JGI IMG/M metagenome (GOLD analysis project Ga0272441, IMG submission 193582) | Marine sediment archaeal communities from Little Sippewissett salt marsh, Falmouth, MA, United States - SSM-Prop-6N | ecosystem: Environmental > Aquatic > Marine > Wetlands > Sediment ...
TTATCGCATATGGAAATCGCCGCACGCTTCAACAATTTTTTATTGACAGAGCGTACACGAGAGAGGTATTAATTGATATTGTTATATAGATATATATATCAATTTATCATTTAAGCTAAATTATTAAATATTTAATAGATATCTAAAATGGAATTTCTTCAGATAATAAGCAACTATACCGGCAGAAGCCCTTCTTCTAAACCCGCGCATGGAACATTGCCCTGTCCGGCATACCCCCATTCTCAATTGAGAGAGGACCACTCATGATAAACAGGCCTGCTTTATCACAAAGCAAATTCGCCCATGATCCCACACCTGTTTATTTTAAATTACAGAAAATCCTTTTAGAACAGATAGAATCAGGCCAGTGGGAACCGGGAGCTCGCATTTCTCCGGAGCGGGAACTTGCCAGGATGTATGCGGTCAGCATAGGCACAGTCAAAAAGGCTGTCCTGAACCTTGTCCAACAGGGACTTCTCTATCGCATACAGGGCAAAGGCACCTTTGTGGCCGGAACAACCCTGAAAAGGGAAAGCCTGCGCTACTACCGCCTGCGCAGAAACCTGTTGGATGACGAAGCCGTGTTGAAAATCAAGTTCATTGAACTCTCAAAGCGCGGGGGTTTCCATCCGGCAAACCGCCAGTTGGGTCTCAGGCTCAAAGAAAATCTGTATGAGGTCAAACGCATGTTTTTTACCGGCAGAAAACCCGTCATATACAGCATTTCATACCTTCCGCAGAAAATGTTTAAAGACCTGAAAGATTTAACCCCAAGCAATTTCGAGAGAGATACCCTCTACCATACTCTGGAAAAACGCTACAACCTGCCCACTATTTCCAATCATGAACTCTTTGGGGCAATCCCGGCCAACAGGGAAATTGCAAAAATGCTCCAGGTGCCCGTAGGAACTGCGCTGCTGCAGATCGAAATGCTCTCATTCACGTACCGGCAGCAACCTTATGAATACCGTCTCAGTTACTGCGTTACCCACGAGAGAAAGGTGTATGCCGAAATATGAGTTCGGCCACTGTATTCATCGGCAATGAAACAGCATTGACACAAGGAGAGTAGATGAAACACGACTATCCATTGATCCACTGCGACATTCTCATCATCGGTGGAGGAAGCGCTGGTGCCATGGCAGCCATCAGGGCCAAAGAAATGGATCCCAGCCAGAATGTTGTGATTTTTGAGAAGGGAGACATCAAGTATTCCGGCTGCATAGCCCGCGGCATGGATGCCCTCAATATCGTCGCGGTTCCGGGTATAGCCACTCCCGAGCTGTACGTCGAATCAAGTTCGATGGCCTGCGAAGGTATCCTCGATGAACCTCCCAGCTATGCCATGGCCAAAAGAAGCTGGGATCTGTTGAAAAAACTCGAATCATGGGACGTATGCTTCCCCCTAGACGCAAAAGGCCGGTATGAAGTTCTGCAGGTTCATCCCAAGGGGCGCTTCTGCGTTACCATGAAAGAACCCGAACTGAAAACCATTCTGGCACGGCGCCTTGCTGACCTGGGAGTTCGGGTTATCAATCGTACCATGGCAATCGAACTGCTCAAAGATGAGGAGCATATTGCCGGTGCCGTCGGACTGAATGTCCGCAGCGGCGAGATCATCGTCTGCCGTGCCAAGGCCGTTATTCTTACGGCAGGAGGTACGGCCCGCTTCGGCCTGCCCAATAACGGCTATTTATATGGCGTCTACGATTTTCCCGGCAACACCGGCGATGGCTACTGCCTGGCCTATAAGGCAGGAGCGGAATTAAGCGGATTCGAGTACACCCTGATTTACTATATTGTTAAGGATATCAACGCCCCCCTGCTCTATATCACCCTGACCCGCGGGGCCAATCTCCTGAACGCCTTCGGCATGGACCTGAGCGGGGACCATCCCTCGATCAAATCCATGTGCTTAGAGCATCAGTTTAAAGGCAGCGGGCCGTTGCGCATTATCATGAGCCACCTGAGAGAAGAGAGCATCAGGGAAATTGAAGATCTTCTCTTCACAACTGAACGCCCTGTCCAGGAACGCTTTTATAAGGGCAGGGGTGTGGATTTTCGCACCGGTGAGATCGAGTTGTGGCCGACAGAATGTTTCCTGTGCGGTGGCCACGGTTTGACCGGGGTGCGGGTTGACGAGCAAGCCCTCACATTCATCCCCGGCCTGTATGCCGCAGGCGACACTTCTCTGGTGGCCCGGGGTCATCTCTCCGGCGCTTTCGTCTTCGGCGAGATCGCCGCCGAAAATGCCACTGAGTATGCAGCCACAACCCGCATGAGTAAATTAAACCCCGACCAGGTGGATCGCGTCCGCGATGACCGTAATGCCCGTTGTTCTCAGAGCGGGCACAAAATCCCGATTGAAGAATTTGAATATAAACTCAGGCGCATGATCAATGATTATATCGTGCCGCCCAAAAACGAATACAAACTCGATCAAGCCCTCAAATGGATGGACCGTTTCCGTAAAGAACTTTTCGAACAGGTGCGCATCGATGACATGCACGATCTGTTCAAGTCGTACGAGGTTCAAAATATCATTCACTGCGCCACACTAAGCGCTTATGCTTCGAAAGAACGCAAGGAAAGCCGCTGGGGTCTGTGGCACTACCGCACCGACTATCCGCAAAAAAACGATGATCAATGGCTCAAACATATTGTGCTGAGCATGGGGGAGTCTGTCGAAGACGTAATTCTCACCCATAAAGACATCATTACCATGGAGAAAAACTGCCGTGAGCAGTCCTAATTTGTTAGAAAGCCTCAACGACAATATATTCATCGACAAAGACAAGTGTACGTTTTGCGGCATATGCGTGGAAACATGCATCCTTGACAACCTCAGAATGAAGCTTGCTCCCTGCTCTCATGCCTGTCCGCTGGGTGTCAACGCCCAGGGCTATATCCAGCTGATAGCACGCGGAAAGCCTGTCGAGGCCATGGAACTGCTGCTTGAAAGCCTGCCTTTCCCAGGCATCCTGGGTCGTATCTGTTCGCAGCCCTGTGAACAGCAGTGTCACCGCAAAAAGGTGCAGGGTCAGGCCGTAGCTATCCGGGCTCTCAAACGCTACTTGGCAGACACAGTTCTTCTCGAGGATATCCCCCTGCCCGAAATTTCAGCCAAGACCGGCAAAAAGGTGGCCATCATCGGTTCCGGTCCGGCGGGGCTGATGGCGGCTTTCGATCTGGCACTCAAAGGGCACGCTGTCGTGGTCTTCGATTCCGAACCATTCCCGGGGGGCATGCTACGCTGGGCCATTCCCGAATTCAGACTTCCTGCATCGGTGGTTGCAAGAGAAGTCGCCCGTCTTTCAAACCTTGGAATTGACTTTCGTTGTGGGATCCGACTTGGAGAAAATATTTTCATCGAGGATCTGAAACAAAACTTTCAGGCCATTATTCTCGCCACAGGCTGCCAGCGGCATCTCCTGCTCGGGTGTCCGGGAGAAAACCTGCCGGGCGTATACCACGGGCTGCCGTTTTTAAAAGACCTCAGCTCCGGGATAAAACCCGACATCGGCAACAAGGTGATAATCATAGGGGCAGGCAACGTGGCGCTCGATGCGGCCCAGAGCGTTTTGCGCCTGGGAGCACAAGAGGTCAGCATGGTCTGTCTGGAATCGAGGGACGAAATCCCGGCATTTTCCTGGGCGCTCGAAAGCGCTCTGGCAGAAGGGGTCATACTGAAATACTCGTGGGGCCCCACTCACATCATCGAATCCAACGGGAGAGTCTCAGGGGTGGAATTCCAGCGCTGTCTCAATGTTTTTGACGCCCAAAACAGATTCGCCCCGTGCTTTGATCCGGCAGAAAAAATGAACCTGCAGGCAGATACGGTGATCGTGGCCATCGGCCAGGCTACAGACAGCTCCTGTCTCGACTGTTGCGGTATTCAGGACTCTCCTGTCGATCCGCTCACACTGCAAAGCCGTGATGCCATGATTTTTGTAGCAGGCGACCTTGCACAGGGTCCCTCATCGGTGGTCGAGGCCATGGCTTCGGGCAGGCGGGCCGCTGAATCTGTCAATCGATTACTTGCAGGCGTTGACCTGCACTACAGCCGTGCCTATGCAGGACCCATAGAAACCGATTTCGAGATCGATACCAGTGGGGCAACTGAAAGAGAACGGATGGTAATTCCACAGCGGACTTTTGAGGGCCAAGGGGACTTTGGGGAACTGGAACTGGCGTTCGATCATGAAACCGCCCGCCTGGAGGCCCAGCGCTGTTATTCGTGCGGCCAGCCTTTTGGCAAATACCGCACCTGCTGGTTCTGTCTGCCCTGTGAGGTGGAGTGCCCGCATGATGCCTTGTGGGTGGAAATACCGTATTTGTTACGATGACAGAGTATGTAATAATAGCCTTTATATGGTGTTTATAGAAAGAAATACGGAGGGAAAAAATGAAAACTTATTCGTTTGACAAATCGTATCAGCTCTTTGCCGAAGCCCAAAAACTTATCCCCAACGGAATTTATGGACCTCGCAGCCCGTTTTTCCTGACCTATGGTTCGTATCCCTGCTTCTTTACCCGCGGCAAGGGTTCACACGTGTGGGATGTGGACGGGAATGAATACATCGATTATATGTGCTCGTTCGGCACCAACCTCCTTGGCATGTGCGACCCTGAAGTGGATAATGCCGCCCTGGCACAGATGAAACTCGGTGACTCTTTCACCTTGCCTACCGACCGCTGGAACGAATTGGCCCGCACCATGGTGGAGCAGATCGATGGCATGGACTGGGTAGCCTATGCCAAAAACGGCTCGGATGTGACCACCTATGCCACAACCATAGCCCGTCAGCATACCGGCCGCAGAAAGATAATTACCATCAAGGACGCCTACAACGGTTCGCACTTCTGGTGCTCCCACAGTCACAACGGCGTGCCCGAAGAATACAGCGCGCATGTGCATTCGTTTGAATTCAACCGAATTGACCAGCTCAAGGCACTGGTGGAGGAGTTTAAAGGGGACATCGCCGGAATCATGGTCACCCCGCACCATCACGCGGCCATTGCAGACCAGGTGTTGCCCACCGAGAGTTTCTATCCGGAGCTGGAGGCAATCTGCAAGCAGGAAGGAATCGTCTTTATCATGGACGACATACGGTGCGGGTTCAGACTGCATGCCGCCGGCTCACACTGTTACTATGGCGCGAACCCCGACATCACCTGTTTCGGCAAGGCCATGGCCAACGGCTATCCGATCGCGGCCATCATGGGCAAATCCGATTTCAAACCGGCAGCCGAAGTGATCTTTTTCACCGGCACCCATTTCTTTGCGGCCGTTCCTATGGCGGCAGCCATGGCTACCATTAATATTATTAACCGCGACCACATCATCGAGCACATCTATAAAAAAGGCCTGAAGCTGAAAGAGGGAATCGAGGCTCAGGCCAAAGACATGGGTCTGGAGATCCACTATACCGGACACCCGGTCATGCCCTTCATGCACTTTGCGGGCGACGATGATTTTTCAATGAACCAGTTCTTCTGCGGCGAGGCGGCCAGACGCGGCATCTTCCTGCACCCTCACCACAACTGGTTTGTCTGTAATGCCCACAGCGAAGACGATATCGAGCGCACCCTCGAAGTAATCGGCGAATGTTTCAAGCTGACAAAAGAAAAGATGGCCGAGAAGTAACAGCAATCCTTTGCTGCTGAAGGTACGGGAGACACACTAATCATAAAGGGGGCTACATGTCACGACCAGCAATCAATGTCGCCGTTGAAAACCTGATCGAAGCGGGCATCGACCATGTCTTCGGCATTCCGGGCGGAGCTGCCCTGCTTCTCTATGATGCTCTGTATGAACACAAAGATGAAATCCGCAGTGTCCTGGCGCGCCAGGAAGGGGCTGCGGCCTGTATGGCCGACATGTACGGAAGGCTGACCGGCAAACCCGGGGTCGTCATTGCCCAGGGGGCCTGGATGGCTTCCAACGCAGCTTTCGGTATCCTGGAGGCCTATCTGGCCGGTTCCCCGATGCTGATCATTGCTGACACAAGTGATTACAGCGGACTTTCCCAGCACGGACCCTGGCAAAACGGTGCCGGCGAATACGGTGCCTTCGATCTGGTGGGCATCATGCGCTCGATGTCGAAATATACGACCTATGCGACCAATGCCGACGAACTGGTGCACGGCATCCGTCTGGGCATCAAGCACGCCACTACCGGCCGACCAGGACCGGCCTGTGTTATCGGACGGATGAACGCTTTTTCAGGCCAGGTCGACCCTGAAACATCTAATCCCAAATTGTATCCGATACATGGCCACATCAATATTTCTCCGCCCTGCATGTGCGAGGCCGATGCCGAGAAAATTGCCGATCTCCTGATTGCCGCTGAAAAACCGGTGATGATTGCCGGGCGGGGTATTCACAGTGCCTGGGCCCATGCCGAGCTTAAGGAACTGGCCGAACTGTTGGGTATGCCGGTTGCTACCAGTTACATGGGCAAGAGCGCTATTGTTGAAACACACGAACTTGCCCTGGGAACCATGGGCGGCATCGGGCAAAGCGTTGCCAATCACAAGATCACGGGCGCGGATGTGATCCTGGCGGTGGGAACCTGTCTGGCACCGGAAAATACCAAAATGCTCAGTCCCGATTTTATCAATCCCGAACGACAAAAAATCATCCAGATCGATATTGAGCCGCTTAATGCCGGATGGACCTTCCCGGTAGCACTCGGGGTGGCATCCGAAGCCAGGCAGGGATTAATCATGGTGATCGATGCCATCAAACGCAAATCACCCACAATCGATGTTAGTGGCCGCATTGCGAACGTAAAAGAACTGAAAGACGAGCTGGGCTTTTTCCGCTGTAATGAATTCGCCTCAGACGAAAGTCCGATCGCACCTGAGAGAATCGTCCATGAAGTCAACCAGGTTGTAGATAAAGATACAATTATTTGCCTGGACGCCGGAAACAACCGCCAGTGGTTTGCCAAACACTTCCAGACCAAAGCTGCCGGGCAGATTTATGCCCCGGGCGGAGTCGGCGGGGTTGGCTGGGGGGTGCCGGCAGCCCTCGGGGCCCAGATTGTTTTACCCGATAAAAAAGTGATCGGCTTATGTGGTGATGGCGGCATGATGATGATGCTGCACTGCCTGGAGACAGCCAAACACTACGAGGTTCCCGTCACCTATGTGGTTTTAAACAATTCTGTCCTGGGCAACGTCAGGGATTTCCAGGCGCCGGAGCGCAAGATTTCGACCAGCTACCCTCCTCCTGATCTTATCGCATATGCCAAAGCTGCGGGTATCGAGGGTATACGGATTAACGATCCAAACAGCCTTGGCGCAGCTCTGAAACAGAGTCTGAACAGCGCTAAACCTTGCCTGATAGAGGTGATCACCAAAGAAGAACAGCATTTCAAACTGATGAACTGATAAAAAGCAGAGCAGAAAAATAATGCCTGCTCAACTGCGGTGTTTTCTGTATTTAAAGGAGGTTTCACATGCCGATACCTGTTTTGGTTGTGTTTTACATAGTGGCTCCGGCCTTTATCATCTATCTGTGCCACAAATATTCATTCCTGGATAAGCTCGGCGCAGCCCTGATCTGCTACGGTGTCGGAATGCTGGTCGGCAACATAGGGGTATTGCCGCAAAACCCACAGGCAGTGCAGGAAACCTTTATGATCGCTTCCATTCCCCTGGCCCTGCCGCTGCTGTTGTTTTCGCTCGATCTGAAAAAATGGTCGCGCCTTGCAGGCAAAACCTTTCTCTCGTTTTTATTCGTCATAACCTCAGTACTGGTTGCAAGTTTCATTGCGCACATGATCTATCGGCCGAATCTGGAGGGCAGCTGGCAGGTGGCCGGCATGCTGATCGGGGTCTACACCGGGGGCAGCGCCAACCTGAACGCCATCGGGTTGGCCCTCAAGGTGGATGAGCATGTCCTGGTATTGACCAACACGGCCGACATGCTGATGTGTACACCCTACTTCCTGTTCATGCTATCCTATGGCCAGCGGTTTTTTCAAAAATTCATGCCGGCTTTCTGTGCAGCCCCGACTGACCTGTCATCAAAAGAATCGATCGATGCCGCCTGCCGGGATGCCGAGATCGAAGATATCAATAACTATGTGGGTATCTGGCGCCGTCCGATCCTGATCCCGCTCCTGGGTGCAACCGTTGTCTCCCTGGTAATATTCGCAATCTCCGCCGGGGCTTACACACTGGTACCCAAGGAGTACAATATGGCAGCGCTGATGCTGACTATCACCACCCTGGGCATCCTGGCATCATTCATCCGGCGAATCCGTGAAATCAAAATGAGTTTTCAGCTCGGCCAGTACATCATCATGCTGTTCTGCATCGTAGTCGGGTCAATGGCTGACCTGAGGATGGTCGTACATGCCGCCCCGGCCATCATGATTTTCACCTTTATCGTGGTTTACGGCTCGCTCACCATTCACGCCATTCTGGCCATCATATTCCGCATCGATGCCGACACATTTATCATTACCTCGATCGCCGGGCTTTTCTCGCCACCCTTTGTGCCGGTGGTGGCATCGGCCCTGAGAAACCGGGAAGTAATCATATCAGGACTTACTACGGGAATAGTGGGCTATGTCATCGGCAACTACCTGGGCATATTCTTTGCGTACTTCTGTAAAAATCTGCCGTTTTGATCCAGGGAGGTACATCTGCCTGGAAAAGGTGGAGCTTAACTGTTCACGGCAGTTTTTATGAACCGTTTACCACTTTGTATGTATTCAGGTTGTTACCTTCGAATTGACCTCCTTCATCAAAAGCCCAAGAATCAAGGCTATTCCGAAGAGCACCGTGATCGCGGTCATATTGAAGAAGAACACAATGGGAAGACCGCTTATCTGCCCGCTCAGCATTAAAATCCCGTTGGAAGTGGCTTCCGGCACCGGGTGAGTTCTTTCCACTGCATAGGTCAGCCCAACCGGCATTGCCGAAATAAGGAAAAAACCGAAAACAAAACCGCAAATACTCAAAAGTACAATAGAGGAAAGATGCTGCAATAGCATGGTAAGTGGAACCGCCATGCCTGCCGCCATGATCAGGAATATCTTTCTTTTATGGTACTTATCCGAGAACGCTGACAGAATTACCGCACCTATCATCCCGCCGACAACAATCAATCCACCCACGATACCCGGTGCAAGCGCCGAATCAATATCAAGCGCCCTGTTCTTGAAAATATAATCAATCTTGGTCAAAATGGCATTGAACGAACCTACACCGATAAAAAACAAACCCAGCAGATAGAGGAAATCTTTATTTCGGAAAAGAGATCTCAGCCCGATAGTCATGGAAACCTTTTTTTCGGCTGCAATCGGATTAGGCGGTACTTCAGGCTTGTCCTTTACAAAGATAAAAAACAGGATCATCCCGACAATCGCCGGTATCCCGTAGGCATATAGAACTACATCAATCCCCTGCTCGACAGAGCCCAGATTGCGGTAATGCGCCAGGATGAAATCCGTGGCGAACATGACCGTGGTAAATCCAATAAACATTGACATCGTCAGCAACCCCGAGGCCAATGCTTCTTCGTCCTGCGGAAACCAGTTTGAAGCCAGTTTGGTGAAGGCATTAAGGACAAACGGCTGCGCAACAGCACATCCTATCATGCAAACCAGCAGCCAACCGTAATTAGGGGCAAAAATGCGTAGGAACCCGCACAAACCGATAAGGATTACACCAATACCCGCCCCCCGTTTCAATCCCAAATTATCGATGCACCAGGCGGCTGGGATGCAAAATGGGAGCCAGGCGAGCATGGCTAATATGGCCAGGAAATCTATGTAGCCGATATTCCCTGCAGTGTAAACAGCGGCCGCGTCCCGGGCTATTGGCGCAAAAGTCATCCACATAATCTGGGACATTGCTACAATAAACATGAAAATAACCAGCACCACCCAGCGATACGGAGTTACGGATATCTTGATTTGCTCCATACTATTACCCCCCACATAACAGTCATTACACCCCTCCGGATAAATCAGCCCGAAGGAAGCATCACCCACCTTATGCTAGAATCACAATTTCAAGAGACCTTCAATATACACCATTTCGACCGCATTTTCTTTCACGATTTCGGTCAATGCTGCCACCAATCATCTTCCATGAAATAAACTATGAAAAGACAGGTTAGCCAACAAAATCTGCCCCTCTTAAGATGGCATCTTGTATTGAAACATAATTTTTCTCCTGAAAAATAAAGTAATGCGTCTGCCGGTCGATCAATGCTATAAGTCTTTCAGGGAGGTCTGATATATTCATGTCCGGCAATAATTCAATTGAAGCCCACTCATCCCAGATAAAGCTGGCCAAAAAATTCACTTCGATATTTCTGCTCGGCCCGCCCATGAGCGATAAGGTCATACGCCTTGTGACCCATCTCTTTAGCCCTCAGGAGGCTGAAATCGCCAGACACTTGCCGCTGTACTTCACCAAGCCCCTTGAAAAAATCGCTGCCAGACTCAATACGACACCAAACGTAATCCGACCGCATCTGGGGGCCATGGCCGAAAGACGCGTAATCTACAGTTCACAAAAAGGATACTCCCTGGTGCCGCTCATCCCGGGGATGTTCGAGTACATCCTGATGACCGGCAGGGACACCGCCTGGCATAAAAAATATGCCGAGCTCATAACTGATTTGTATTATACGGGCTTTATACAAAACTATACCAAAACCCCGGTTCCGGCTGTTCGAAATATCCCGGTACAGAGCGCCATCGAAACCCAAAATCACGTGGTTGATGCCGATCTCATCTCGGAGATGATCGAACGGCATAGTGACTTTGCCGTGCTCAACGTCTGCCAGTGCCGACAGACGCAACGTTTTATCGGCCAGGAGTGCAAGCGCTCCAGCCCTGAAGACGGGTGCCTGGCTTTTGGTACTTTTGCTGTCTCCGCAGTCGGCAGAGACAGCGCCCGCTTCGTTTCCAAAGAAGAAATGTATGATATTGTCCAGGAGCGCTTCGATAAAAACCTGGTGTTTCTGACTGCCAATGTTTCACCCTCCAGTTCGAACGCCATCTGTACCTGCTGCGACTGTTGCTGCCACTATATCAAATCAATAAACCAGTTTGGGGCGATGATAACAGTAGCAGCACCGCACTATCTTGCAACAGTCGAAGAGATCGTGTGCAACAACTGCGGTAAATGCGTGCGGGTCTGCAACACACATGCGCATAGTCTATCAGAAAAACAGCATTTTTTTGATCAGAGCAAATGCATCGGCTGCGGGGTGTGTGAGGATATTTGCCCGCAGGGTGCAATCCGTCTGGTCGAGAATCCCGCCTACCGACCGCCTGCAAAGGACTTTTCCCGCCTCGGGCTGAGATTGCTGCCCGCAGCCATCATGACGGCCCTGCGGGTTAGATTAAGGCCGGGCAGCATCCGGTCAGACCTTTCCTGAAGTCAATATATCCGCCATAGCAGTCTTGTTTTACCCCAACGCAGTGTTTTAGCCTTTGCATTTTTCCCGGAACCGGTTACATTATAAGGGTAATTTGATTGTTATTGAAAATCGTGTTCAACGGGAGGTCACTCATGAGTCAGGACCTTGAAGATCTCAAGAAACAGGTCCTTGCCGATTTTGCAGAATTCCTGAGCCCCATGAAGGTACGCACCATGAAAAGTGCCGGACTGGATATAATCGAGGAAAAGCGCGACGGCGCTTGCGTCTGGGATATAACCGGCAAAAAATATATCGACTGTCAGACCGGATCGGGCATCATGAATGTCGGCCGGCACAATCCTGATATCGTAGCTGCCCTGAAAAAGGCGCTGGATTCATACGACATCGGGGTCTTTCTACTGTGTTCCAGGCAGGCCGCCGATCTGGCGAAAAAACTCTCCGAGATCACCCCCGGTGATCTCAAGTGCACCATTTTCGGCGTCGGCGGAGGCGAGGCCAACGATGCCGCAATCAAAATCGCCCGCGGGTTCACTATGAAGACCGAAATCATCTACACCCAAAATGCCTACCACGGCCATACCGGGTTCGCGCTTTCGGCCATCGGCCGGGCCGCCTATCGGGAACCCTTCGAACCTCTGATGCCCGGTTTCCGGATGGTACCCTTCGGTGATGCTCAGGCCATCCGCAATACCATCAGCAAGGATACCGCAGCCGTCATTCTGGAACCGATCCAGGGTGAAGGCGGCATCAACATCCCGAACGATGACTATCTTAAGGAAGTCCGTTCGATCTGCGATGAACATGAAGCTCTTCTGATCCTTGATGAAATCCAGACAGGCTTCGCGCGTACGGGCAAGATGTTTGCCTGTGAGCACTGGGGCGTGGCGCCTGACATCATGACCGTTGCCAAATCGCTGGGCGGCGGCATCTACCCGATATCGGCCACGATTTTTACCGAAGAAATCATGGACTTCTTCATCCCCCATCCCTTCATCCACCTATCAACCTTTGGCGGCTCCGACCTGGGCTGCCTGGTGGGCCTGGCCACGATCGAATACATACAGAAGCACAATCTGGCTGAAAATGCCGTGAAAATGGGCCGGCGCTTCCGCCAGGGATTTGACAGCTTCATTAAGGACTATCCTGAATTACTGCTTGAAGTGCGCCAGAAGGGGCTCATGATCGGCCTGCAGTACACCAACCAATCGATCGGCCCCCGCATGAGCAAAAAGCTTGCCGAACGCGGGGTTATCGCTATCTATACCGGCAATGACCCCAGCATCTGCCGTCTTATGCCGCCACTGGTAATCAGGCCTGAAGAAGTTGATCTTGTGCTGGGTGCCCTGGATGATTCGATGCGGGAACTCTCAAAGGAAAGCGGCATCGGCAAAGATGATTAACAACCATAGTCTGAAATAGAAATTATCCATGTAATGGAGGATGTATGGCAAGCAAGGAAGAAATTCTCGAGGCCCTGACAGATTACCAGGTACAGTGCAATAACAATAAACGGCTGCGCCGCATGCAGTGTGACTGGTCGAAACTGCTGCATTTCCTGGCAGAGGACACGGGTGACATGTTCACCATGGATGTGGTAAACGGCGAGATTGTGTCGTTTGAAGCCGGCGCCCGCGATACGCCGGACATAATCGTCACCACCCTCAGCGAAAACCTGTGCGATATGTTCTGGGGCGACCTCAATCCGTCACAGAAATATCTGGACGGTGAAATCCGGGTCAAGGCCACTCAGGAAGATGTCATGCGCCTGGACGCAATCACTATGATCATCTGGCCGGATGTATAGGGAACAATCCCAATGACGACACTGAAAAAGGTATTGAAACTGAGGACCGTGGTCTCCACCTCGGCCGGCATGGCACTGGCAACTTCCTGCTACCTGGCCGGCCTGCAGGTAGCTATCATCCTGGTGGGGGAACTGGCCTGGATATCGATTCTGGTAGCCGGGATCTTCTGCCTGTTTGCCGCCATGTGTTTTTCAGAGCTTACCTCACTCTATCCCACCGCAGCCGGGATCAAGCTCTTTATCCAGAATGCCTTCAATGAAAAAGCGGCCATTGCCATCGGTGCCTTCTACGTGATCCTGGGAATTTCCATGGTAGGGGCCGAAAGCTATTTGCTCTCAAGCGTGCTTACCGACACCTTCATCGTGTTCAGCCTGAACATTGATAAATTCTTGTGGATACTGGTCTTTGTCCTGTTCGTGGCTCTCGTCAACTATCGGGGCATATTTATCACCGGGGTGGTGCAGGATATCCTGGCCTATTCCATGCTCTCTTTTCTGGTAGTTGTTTCTTTCTATTCTTTTGGTGTAAACGGGGTTGATATCTCCTCGGCCATCCACAGCACTGAATTCACTCTGGCCAATGTGATCAAGGCCGCCGGAGTGGGCGTTTTTCTCTATGTTGGTTTCGAATGGGTAACGCCCCTGGCAGAGGAAACCACCGACTACCGCATGATCGGCCGGGGCATGCTGCTGGCGATCGGGATTCTGTCGGTAGTCTATTCCATGTTCGTGGTGGCGATGTATGTCGGCCTCACGGAAGAACAGCTTGCCAGCGGTTCCCCAATCCCCCATATTGTCTTTGCACGAAATCTTTTCGGCCCGGTGGGCGTGGCGATCTTTATTGTCATGAGCATCCTGGCCTCGGTGACATCCTTCAATGCCGGTCTGCTCAATACCTCGCGTTTTGCCTATGCCATGGCCAGGGACAATGTCCTGCCGCGCGTATTCAGCCACCTGCATCCCGACTATGCGACCCCCTGGGTGGCAATCCTGGCCCTGGTGATTTTTGCGGTAAGCATCAGTCTGCTGATTCTCTTCAGCGGACAATACCTGTTCATAATCGTTATGGCGGCCGCACTTGAGTGTATTATCTATGTGGTCATGGCCTTGTGTGTGCTCAGACTCAGGAAAAAATTCCCGGACAAAGAGCGCTCTTTCAAAGTACCATTAGGCAATCTGATTCCTGTCATCACGATCATTGTCTTTGCCGGCCTGGCCCTCGGGCTGTTCGCCGATGTCAGTCGCGACTACACCGGAGAGGTTCTCTTTGCCAATTACTGGGTGGCCGTGGTTATGGCACTCTGTGCTTTGCTGACAACGCTGTATACCCTTAAAGTGGTGCCTATATTCAAGAAAAAGGCAGCCCTAAAGGCTCAAAGCCGCAAACGCCGCAGGCCGGGACGAGACAAATCTACAGGCTAACGCCGGGGTCGGTAGATTGCACAGGCACAAACCGTATTCCCATACAGCATTGGTGATGTGACACAATGAAACCGGATGCCACCTATATTCAGAAACATAATTTCATTTTCATGCTTATGATATATTATAAATTTTTTGGAGGGACCATGCAACGGATATCGCTATTGAAAAAAATCATCGCTCCTGTCCTGAAGGGGCATCTACCTGCTATCGACCTTTTCCCGGAATACCTGCTCGAGGCCGCAGCCTCATTCAGCAGTATACGGGGCAAAATCTCGCATTTGACCAATGTGGAACGCATGTTGACGGCCTTCCGCCATAAAGAGCCCGATCATGTACCCTGTTTCCCCATGATATCCGGCATGGGCCGGCGCCTGATCGGCGCCAGCTATCCTGAATTCTCCCTGCAGCCCGCGGTTGCAGCCGAGGCGCTTATTGCCGGTTTTGAACTGATCGGAGGAGACGCCGTCGTACCTATGCTCGACCTGTCCATCGAGGCTGCCGATTTTGGCCAGAAGATGATCTATCCGGAAGACTCGACTCCGCATCCTGACTATGATGATCCACTTATCAAGGATATAAGCGATTACCGCAAACTCAAACCGATCGACATACAGCAGGCCTTGCGCATGCAAAATATGATCGAGACCTGCCGTATCCTTGTTGGGCGTATCGGGTTTCGCGCCCTTGTTTCCGGATTTTCTTTCGGACCGCTGGGGGTTCTCAACATGCTGCGCGGGGCCGAACTCCTATTTCGCGACTGTATCAACTATCCCAAAGAAGTGATGTCAGCTCTCGAAACCATAACTACTGTGCTCATAAAATATGTGGAGGCCCAGTGTGACACTGGGGTCTCGGCCGTAGCCCTGGACACGCTGTTTGCTTCCTTTAACGGCTTGAGCAAGCCATTGTGGGAAAAAATCGAAGGACCATTTGCCGGTGAACTGGCCCAGGCAATCCGCCGCAAAGGCTGTATTGTCGTCGTCCACAACTGTGGTGACGGCGCATACTTTGACGCCCAGATACGTCATATGCAACCATCCGTCATCACCTTTGCACAACTCCCGGATGACTGCTCGAGCGCAAGAGAGATGAAACAGCGCTATGGAGACCAGCTTGTACTAATGGGTTATGTGCACACACCGCTGCTCTCCCATGGATCACCATATCAGGTTATGGAGGAATGCCGCCGGCAGATCGACGAACTGGGCGACGGCGGTGGTTTTGTCCTGGCACCGGGATGCGAATTCCCGCCCAACGGTCCGTTTGAAAATGCCTTGGCCCTGGTTAAGGCTGCCCAGATTTACGGATAAGTGGAGGTACTTTGGTATGGATCAATTTAAATCGTCAACGATTGCCTGTGATATCGAGCAGGCGCTCTGGCAGCGAGACAGAAATGCACTTGATACACTTTGCAGAGGTTCAGGTAAAGATATTGAGTTGAAAAACATTCGCTACAACCTAATCAGGAGCCTGGAAAATGTTCGCCACCACTTGATGTCCAACGCAATCTCGATCCCGGAATTTCTGCTCATACTTGACATGGTAGGACAAAAGCTCGATGAACTCGCATCGCCTAGTGAGACAGGATCACAGCCAGATGCTGAAATTCCGCTTGTGATCGGTGTGGTTGAGGGCGACCCGCACGACCTTGGTAAAAACATCATCGCCAGAATCTATGCAACCAGTGGGTACCGGGTTTTCAATCTTGGTCGTAATATAGCGGAAAGCACCTTTGTCGCCAGTGTATTGGAAAATCATGCCAGGGTGCTGGCGCTTTCTGCCATGATGTCGACCACTATGGCGCACATGCCTGCAATCATCAAAAAAGTCAAGGACGTCTCTCCGGATACCGTAGTCATGGTCGGTGGCGCCCCACTGGATGAAACCTTGGCAAAGTCCTACGGAGCAGACGGATATGCAGAATCAGCCCTTACCATTGTCGAGGAAACCGAGGCAGCCCTGCAAAGAATCGGCGGAGGACAGTCCTGCTAATCTTTCAGCCCAAAGTAACCCTGTCCCTCTTAAAGCGGGTACGCGAACGGACATTACAAAATATCGGCTACGATTCCGAGACGGTTATTCCCGCTGATGTCCGACGTATTCTTGATGACTCGATCGGTGAAATACAAGACAGGGTTCAACCAAAAGGACTCTACCGCTTATTCCCGGTGACCCGGATTGACAGCCATTGCATCCACACCGAGGCCGGACCTATTCACAGTACTCTCTACGCCCATCTGGCTGAAAAATGTAAAGGCGAACTATCTGTTGTCTGTATGCTGACTACATTAGGAGACGAATTTGAACGGGTCATTCAGAGGCTTGACCAGCTTTCTGCACAATATACCGTCGATGCTTTCGGCTCTGAAATGGTCGAAGAGATTACCGACCTGCTCGAGCTGGAGTGGAAAAAACGAATAAGAACCGACGGCTTATGCAGCACCCGCCGCTTCAGCCCAGGCTACTGCGACTGGGATCTCGTCGGCCAGGACATGATCTTCAGTGCACTCGATGCCAGCCGGATCTCGGTAAAGCTAAACGAATATCATGTAATAATTCCGAGCAAATCCATTTCGGCCGTTGCTGTCATTGCCCGGGAAGTGCCTGATGAAACCCCTTGTGCATTCTGCCGGAAACAGAATTGCATCTGGCGCCGAGAATCGCATACTGATTGATTTTAAATTTATTTTTCAGAAGTTATAAGCGTTTGAAGTACATCTTTCTTCCCAATGATACCCACCAGGTTCCCCTCGTCGTCGATGACCGGAAGTGTATGCAACTTCCTGTCCACCATCAGGGTCGCTACTTCTTCGATATCTGTTTCGGGTGTAACGGTAACCGGATGTGAACCCATGGCATCGGCGACAACCGCGGCTGCAAACTTATGGATCTCTTCTTCCAGATGTTTCATGGATTTCAATGGAAAATATCCGTCTGCAAAGCTAAAGATCGAAGGCATGGGAAACCGCTTTTGCTGGGCTATCAAGTCGCTCTGGCAGAGGATACCCACGAGCTTTCCGGCCTCGTCAACGACGGGGACGCCATTGAAATGATTTTCCATAAGAATCCTGGCCGCCTCCACAATCTCTGTCTCCGGCCTTACAGTAACAATGTCCCGGGTCATAATATCTTTTACTTTCAGCATGGTAAAAAAATAATAGGAAAACCACAAAATTCAATGACGATTTTCATAAAATCAGGAAAATCATGCTTTTTTGTTTTGGCCAGATTGCCGGTATAATTAACTGCATCGATACATTGATAAATACATAGCGACAAACATCCAAGACATGGTATTATTGTATTTATTCTGTATTTGCAGCGTAAAAATGTCTGACATAAAATGAGGGGGGGGACAATGTCTATCAAAAGAAATGATCTCATTATTGATATCTGTGTAATCCCGCCACTGCCTGAAACCCTGGATGGCTTTGCCAGCCCGGAAGGTGCTTTTGCCAAATATTCAGAAATGTACGGTTCGGGAAACATGCAGGGCCTTATCGAATCAATCAAAAAGGACCCGGCGGGGTTTCTCTTGACCCTGATGGATGATGCCGGGGTGGATATCGCAGTCCTTCCGGCTGAAGACGCCGAGACCACCATGAGCATGAAGACCCCCAACGAAAAGGTGGCTGAATTTGCAGACAAAGCGCCGGGCAGGTTCATCGGCATGGCCGCCGTGGACCCGCACAAGGGCATGCAGGCACTGCGCGACCTGGAATATTCCGTACGGGAGCTTGGCATGAAGGCCCTGTGCCTAGAGCCGTGGCTACATAAGATCAACAGCAATCACAAGCTCTATTACCCTATTTATGCCAAATGTGTGGACCTCGGCATCCCTGTCTGGATTCATACCTCGATCAACTACGTACCCCAACTCACCATGGATTACGGCCGTCCGATCTACTTGGATGAAGTTGCCGGGCATTTTCCCGAGCTTACCATCATCGCCGGTCATGGCGGATGGCCTTGGGTAGAGGAGATGATGGCCCTGCTGTGGCGGCATAACAACATCTACACCGATATCTCCGCCATCCGCCCGAAATACATAGGATTAGCCGGCACAGGCTGGGAGGCCCTGATACGTTACGGCAACAGCCTGTTTCAGGACAAGATTATCTTCGGCACGGCCTGGCCGGCCCAGCAGTTCAAAGACAGCATTGAAGAAATCAGATCTCTGCCGCTCAAAGAAGAGGTCAAAGCCAAATGGCTGGGTGGCAATGCAAAAAAACTCCTTGGATTGTAAGCATGCCTTAGCATGCATGTATTGGAATTGAGATCACATGCATATATGTGACTCGGCTGAATCATTTGTAATATTATAACATATTATATGGTTAGGAGGTCTGTATGGAAAATTCCGAACTGAAGCGTGGATTGACCCTGGTCACGGTCTTTACCCTGATTACCGGCGCAATGGTTGGTATGGCCTGGGCCGTGCTGCCCAATATCCTGTTCGGTTATGCCGGGCCGGCCATTCTGATTTCTATGATCATTGCGGCTGGCTTCTGCATTTTTATCGGTCTGTGCTATGCCGAACTGTGTGCAGCCATGCCGTATGCCGGCGGCGAATATCACTATACCAAGGCAGCCATGGGCAAATTCCCCAGCTTTATCACGGGCTGGTTCCTGGTAGTGGCCTACAGCGCCATGATGCCGGGCGAGATTATCATCCTTTCTAAAATACTGGCCATGCTGATCGCCGGCATTCCCAAATGGCTAATCGGCACGATCATCGCCCTAATCTTCGGTTTTCTCAACTTCCTGGGTATCCGGATATCAGCCATTGCCCAATTTATTTTTACCGGAGTCCTGTTTCTGGGTATGGCGATCTTTATCTTAGGTGGTCTGGGGGATATTCACTGGGAAAATTTCACACCCTTTTTCGAAGGGCATGTCCCGGGAATGCTGATGATGGTGCCGATCGGCATGCTGGCCTTCATGGGCTTTGATATCGTGCCCCAGGCAGCCGAAGAGGTGAAATCACCAATCGAAAAGGTAGTCTACCTGATTCCGGTATCGATAATCTTCGTGTGCCTGTTTTATGGCGGTGCCTTTTTCAGTGCGGCGGCCAACGTTCCGCCAGCCGAAATCGCCAAGAGTACGGCCGAAGTCCCCCTGATCGAGGTATCCAAGGTCTTTCTGGGCGAAAGCGGAGCCCTGATCGTTCTGCTGGCGGGCACTATGGGTTTGATCACTACCATGAACGCTTTTATGATCGGTGCCTCTCGTCTCATGCTCGGCATGGCCCGCGAAGGCGTACTGCCGAGCTTTCTGGCCAGAGTACATCCGCGTTTCGGGTCGCCCTACTGGGCCATCTTCCTGATCATGTTCCTGGGAATTCTGGGCGCAATCTTCCAAAAACTTTTCCTGGTTTTCCAGATTGCATCATCGGCCATCCTGATCGCCTTCATCATGGTCGTGCTATCGTTTTTCATACTGCGCCGTAAGAAGCCGGATATGAAACGGCCCTACAGGGTTCCTTGCTACCCCTTCACCCCGATCGTGGCCCTAACTGGTTCGGTTTTAGCCTTTCTGTTCTCCCTAGTTGCATTCGAGACCTGGGTACACTGGGCGATTTTTCTCGGCGCCACTGTGCTTGGGCTTCTTTTCTACCTTGTGGCAGTAAAAGACAAGGATATCACCGATACGTTCACCGAATAGTGTCGCTTAATCAATCTTGAATAAAAAAGGGAGATCAATGCCTGAAAAACTATACTGGAATGAAGAAGTCGAAACTATGCCAAAGAACAAATTGGACAGTCTGGAAGGCGAGCTTTTGTGCAAAGAAGTGGCCTACATCTATGACCAAAGCCCCTACTACCGCCACAGGATGGATGAACTGGGTATAAATTCCGATGACATCAAAGGCCTGGAAGATATCGTCAAGCTGCCCTTTACCACCAAGGATGATCTGCGCCACAGCCAGATCGAATACGGCGGCCTGGGCGGTCATTTATGTGCCCCAAAAAAAAGTCTGGTCAGAATCCAGGGCACCAGCGGCACCACCGGGCGACCACTCTATGTGGGGTTGACCAAACGTGACGCCGATAACTGGAAAGAGCTTTTCGCTCGCCACGCCTGGGCCGGTGGTCTCAGGCCGGGCGATTCCTTCATCAACCCGGCCAATTTCACCCTGTTTGTGGGCGGTCTCTCTGAAAGCATCTCCGCCGAGACTATGGGTATTTGTGTCATCCCGGCGCCTTTGGGTTCCACCGGGGTGGAAAAGATGATGGACATCATCCAGGAATTCAAACCCTCGGTTCTGTTCGCCACCCCGAGCGCAACAACCTTTCTGGCCGAATATGTTAAGAAATCCCTGAAAATGGACCCCAAAGACATGGGATTCACAAAAGGATTCATGGCCGGTGAGGCCCTGGCAGAGGAAGACCGCACCCTGATCGAGAAAACCTGGGGAATCGTCGCCAGAAATTTTTACGGCCTGGCAGATGTAGCCGCTGACCTTGCCAGTGAATGCGACTATCTGGGCGGGATGCATTATTGCGGACAGCTTTTGGTGTATGCCGAACTGATCGACCCAATCACCTTGGAACCAAAAAAGATCGAGACCGGGGCCGAGGGAGAAATCGTCTACACAACAATTGACCGTGAAGCCACCCCGGTCATCAGGTACCGCTGCCGTGATATGGTCAGTGTCAATGCCGAACCCTGCGGGTGCGGCCGCACCAGTTTCCGCTTTACTGTCATCGGTCGCAGTGATGACATGCTCAAGGTAAAAGGAGTCAACGTCTTCCCAAGCGCCGTCAAGGATGTAATCGCCTCGTATTCACCCAGGACAACCGGCGAGATGCGCATTGTGCTCTACGAGCCTGGCCCGGCCATCGGCACAAACTTGGAAATCAAGGTTGAATATGGTGAAAACGTTCAGAAATCCGAGCTTGAAGGCTTGGCCGAGTACATCAGGAGCACGATAAAGAAACAGCTGGTATTTACGCCTGTTATCAGGATGGTGCCGCCGGGCAGCCTGGAGCGCTCAACCTACAAGATCGAATATTTCGAACGCGCCTACGAGAAAAACACGTAAGGCTCTAAATATCCATAAAATAAAACATCTATGCCAGAGCTGATAGAAATCAACAACAAGTTCCGGATAATCCACAAAATCATGGAATTGCCCAGGAACCTCAGGCTATGGTAACAGCATAAGCATCATGGCAGAAGCGCTCTACCAAATCCGCCAATGCGTTCGTCCGGGATGCAACTTCCGCTTCCCGGTGCAGGTTGACTCTGGACAGGGTCAAACCTGCCCCATATGCGCAGGCCAAACCAGGATTGTAGAGGCTCCCTTCCCTGACCATGTGGTCAAACGCGGCAATGTTGCTCCAACAGGACCCGAGGTAGTGGTTCTGCTGGAAAACCTGCGCAGTATCTACAATGTCGGCTCGATCTTCCGCACCTCCGACGCTGCTGATATCCGGCATATTCACCTGTGCGGCATAACCCCGACCCCTTCCCACCACCGACTGGCCAAGACCGCGCTGGGTGCCCACACATCAGTGCCATGGACACAGCACATGGACGGACTGGCTGCCGCTGTGTCCCTAAAAGAAAAGGGCCTGCGTTTGTGGGCGCTCGAAGGCGGTCAACGCTCCGAAACATTGTTTGATACAGCCGCAGACCTGAAAGGTTCACCCATTGGACTGGTGCTGGGAAACGAAATCTCAGGGATTGATCCGGGCATCCTCAAGGAATGCGAACGGGTGGTTTCCATTCCCATGCAGGGAATCAAGACCTCTTTGAATGTGGCCGTGGCCTTTGGGATTGCGGTTTATTTCATCAGGTACGCCGGTCAGTCACGATAGTTCAGTTAAATTTGAGACAAAATCTTTTATTCAATCCACACGTTCATACCCTTGAGTTGTGGGTCACGGATGCGCTGCTGGATCTGCGGGCCGTGATCAAGCAAAAAATTGCCGGCAGCATCACTCAGCCCCTGGCGGTTGAATTCATCGATAATGATGCGGCTGATCTCCTCGATCAGGTCGTTCTTTTTCTCATAAATTACTCTTCCGCGCTCATATTCATGCATGCCGACCAAATCTCTGATAATGTCATGCATCTTGGCACCTAGTATGGGCAGACTTTTGAGTGCGCGGTGCATCCATTTGTAAAACGGCTTATAGTGTTTATTTAACAAAAAGATAATCGAAATCACATCGGCGATGAACTTGGTTTCGGCATATTGGGCAGCCACGTATTCTCCCCGGCGTACGCTGCGCCAGAAGTTGTACTGACCGGCCTGGGCCGCGCTCATCGAGCGCGCAGCGATTTTTTTCAGCCTGATATCCTCTGGGTAAAAGGCAAGCAATGCATTTCTGATACGGCTGAATTCACCTAAGGGGTCTGAAAAAACCTTGCCATTGGTACAAACCGCAAGGTACTCTTCGGGCAGAGAACGCCATTCAAGAAGCGATTCGGGAGCCTGCTCCCTGGCAATAAATCTTCGGTAAAAGGCCCCGATTTCGAATGCCCCGGTCCGGCCTTCCCCCAGCGAACTGACATTGCGCGGGCCAAATCCGGCGAATTCCCCGGGCAACATTGCGTATTCGCGCTGCAGGGTCTGGCCGATCTCATCAAAATCCACCTGAGAAAGCCACAGGCAAAAGGAAGGCCCCCAGTCATGATCACGCGAGATCTCGTCGTCGAAGCCAAAGCATTCCGAGCCCTCGCCCACTAACCCGGCAGCTATCCGGTGTTGATATGCCCCGAATCTTTG